>Ga0179593_1461655_pt1 | contig 11003 bp, 4 predicted proteins | sample CZODoug2_1_08_16_FD_185931 | JGI IMG/M metagenome (GOLD analysis project Ga0179593, IMG submission 185931) | Vadose zone soil fungal communities from Angelo Coast Range Reserve, California, USA - CZODoug2_1_08_16fungal (PacBio error correction) | ecosystem: Environmental > Terrestrial > Soil >...
AGCAAAGGACTCGTACCGCAACGCTCGAGTACCCTAGCCGAAAAAAATGATGCTCAGGAGTAGGAGACTCAACTCGTGACGGGGACTCGAAAAGAAAGCTAGCGTAATAACGGCGGTGGAGAAAAGGGAGACTGTGCTAGGAGAGAAGAGCCAGAAACAGGCCCGAATTATTCGAGAAATGCCACAACTGCAGCGCGCCTAAGCAAGGGGAGCGGGTCGGGCGGGTCACGACAAGTTCGCTCAACTAACAAGACTCGGCCGCGTGTCGGCCATGGAGTAAATGGGTAGTATCGTTGGGTCCATCTCGAAGAAGGGTACCAGTCTTAGAAAGGAGAACGCATAGGTCACTAGATCTGGGGTGGTGGAAGGGTCCTGCGGAAAAAAGCTGGCCCGAGAGTGTTAAAACACCAACTATTTCGATGAGTTAGGAAAAAAATAACTGGATCACCGAGGGGAAAAAACCCTTAGCCGATGGAAAGTCTCTCGGGTGCCTGGACAAAATGTCCTGAACTCTACCTCTTCAAATCGAACCTCCCCCTATGACAGGCGAAAGGGAAGGGGGGGTGTCTAACAGAGAAGGGAGGGGGTTGGGGAAGAACCCACCTCTGGAGACTCCAGAGGAATCTTCTGTAACAGAGAGGAACAGCCACAGGGCGAGAAAGGCGATCGTGTAAAACGCCGAAAACGGGCAGGAGGAGGTGACTGGAAGGAAAGTTCAGTAATGGGAATGGACACAGGGTAAGTCTGACATCGAAGAGCAGCAGGTCAACGAAAAAACGCCTCTGCTCCGCCCGGTGCACGCCTGCTGGGAGAAACCGGGGTCGGTAACGGAAGCGCTCTAGGCACCAGGGCGCGGGGGCCAAACTAATGAAGTCGGCAACTTGTGGGGGAGAGCTCAGGGGCCCAGAGAAAAGGGGGCTCTGGAACGACTGAGAGGAAGAAAACTCGGGATTGGAAACAACTCAGAGCGCCTAACCGCAAGCATCTCCATGAAAAAAAAGGGAAGGTGTTCGAGAGGGAGAAAACAGAATCCCGATTCTGCTCATGGAAGGGAAGGAAAAAAGTCGGCTAAAGACGCACGAAGGAGTGATCGTACTTCTTTCAACAGAAAAGGATGTTTATCCTTCGGCGAAAAACCTAGAGACCCTAGGTAAGTCGCTTGCCGTAGGCGGAAGTGTTACTGCAAACTGCTGGGAGGAGAAAAAACAAAGGAAACTGCAGGCTAGTACCTCTCCTCCCGTATCGGCGCTCGAATGAAGACGCCCCGGGGGGGGGGGGACCATTCAACGGGAAGCCGGAGGAGTTCTGGGAAGAGGCTAGAGGCTAGACGCCCGGGGAGCACAGTCGCGCAGGTTAAGAATCCCGCTCGGGGCAGGCGCTGGCCGAGAGGATGCGTTTATATTAGCAAGGCAAAAGCTACTCTAGGGCGGCCCTGGCAAATGGGCTAAAACGTCTGCACGTTCCGGGGAGAAAGCAGGCAAATTGGATTGCAGGCCGTCAACCACTGTCTCAAGCAGGATCGTGGGAAACAAAAGGGCCGTCCGACAAAGGGGAGCTAGCCCTGGACCTTATGTCCGAAGAGCCTACTAGACTTGGAAGTGTGGAAAAGAAGGGTCCTAAGGCAGATCATCGGAGCTCTAATTCTAGCTCAAGAGGGCGAGAGACACCTCCCCTAACGGGGCGTTCGAAGGGGGAAGGCCTCAACATAGTTCAGCTGTTGTTATTCAAAAAAGTACAGGGCAGGAGGAACGCAGGGGTATTTGTCTACCAAATTAGAGTGTAGAAAAATGTTTGAAGAACGACAGAATCGGATATATTCGGATCGAATCCAAGAAGTCCTTTAAAAAAGAAGCAAATCCCTTCGAAGGGTTAAAAATCCCACTCTCTGAGGTAGGTCCGCTTCGTCTTCAAGGGAGCACGCAGCACTGCATTTGGTGTGGTCGATAAGGGAGGTCGCGTTCCGGCAGAGTCTGGATCTAATCCTCGGTTCTCTCATTTGTGAGCGAACCTTAGAACCCGGGAAAAAATTAGAAGATTTTCTTGAGTAGAGGAAGACAGGAGAAAGAAAAAGAAAGACGGTAATCAACCTAAGCAAAAAAAACGAGTAAGAAGGGGCCGACTAAAACTCTTAAAGGAATATTTCGTGCCCGTGGGACAAAAAAATCGGAAGTGCTGCGTACGTTGAACTGGGGGTCTGCTCTCTACTAGAACAGAAAGTCACTACTCTTGGAAAAAAAATATTCGACTCTACCCGCACAAAAAAAAAAAATCCACTGTGCCGGCGGGCGGGGATTGCGGTATCACAAGCTTACAGCAAGGTCAAAGAACTCAGGAAAAATCTCGAACCTTCTAAGGTCTGACGAAAAGGCCCGAGGGACTTGATGCAGGGGGTTGGGGACGGTTATAGAAAGATAAGATCTATTCCAAAGAGGGGGTGAAAGCCGGGTAGAAAATGAATTCCGATATACTCGTAACGTGAGACAAGAGCTGTCCAGGTTAAAAAGGGAAGCCACTACGAAGGCGGACGTGGAGTGGGGGCTCCGACTCGAACTCTATTCGTATTGACAATCATCCGATGAGCCGAGGGCTAAAGGGAGCTCTTTTTCTTAAACATACTTTCGGCGATATACAGGTTTCCTAATTTATACTCATTTTCAAAGAAAAATCGACGCGTCACGCAGGGGCTTCCGGAACGGTCTTCGACGTGCCCCCTCACAAATCGCCCAAAGATTATGCCTCGCCAGACTAAGCGCATCAGCGAAGCGTCTGGGGTCTGAAATCAGACCCTTCCCAGAAGGCGGCGATGGATAGGAAGGGGCTTCTGGGGAATATTTCGTCGATGCTCTCCCGCGCTCGGGAAAGAAAGATCATGTAGGGGAAAGGGGAACAAAATTTTCTTCCCTTCGGGTAGGAGAGACAAGGGGGAGGCGGAAACGTCAGGCAGGTCGTTTTGGGACACCATCAGCTCCTTCACCAGTGGCGGGGACGCCGTTCATGGCGCAAAGGGGAGAAAAAGTCTAACCATTATACTGAGGAGCAAGGCTAAGGGGGTCGACGTCGTACTCGAATTCTGCTGACGACAAATGAGCGACTCATGTCGATCTCGAACAAACCGCCGTTGGGGCCGGGAGAGGAGAAGAACGGAAAAAAAACTTTCTCTTCGGTGAAGAATGGGTCTGAGCACTAAAGCCTAGGGGAGGAAAATCGGACTAACCGACCCTCGGGTCCGACGTCACGAGGCAGCGCTGGGGGGGGGAGGATCCGTTCAGCGGAAGGTTACCTACGAAAAAAGCGGTCTAACCAAAAGTGCGTAAAAGTTTCGAAAGAGTCTCCGAGCTTCAGTCGCGCAGACAGGCGCGCTCTCAGGGCGTCGCTGACCGCAGTTCAGAGGGATCGCTTCCAGAAAGAAGAGAAGGAGACGTTAAGATCGCTTACCCGATCGGAATTCCAACCAGGAAATCAAAAAAGACTCTCTGGCCCGCAGAAAGGGGTCGCAGCCGAAGATCCGCAACTCCTGAGAAGAGGTGTGTGAGAACGAAAACCCCCGATATCAGTTCGGGGACGCACAAGAAAGAAGTCAGAAAGGGGGGGCATCTCGGCGACGGGGCGGTGGGTGGCGATACTTAGACGGAGGTGTCCGCGCGCAGTGACTTCAGGGGAAGGTCCCATAACTAGGGAGGAAAAAATTCACGAACTGATCGACATCTGTGCGAAAGGTCGACAGACGACTCAACCTGCTCGACGGCTCCAAGGGCTTCCGCATAGACGAAAATAGTTCTCAGGCTATCCGGTTAATATAAGAGATTAAGAACAATTAAGATCAGGCAAAAAGAATAGGACTAGAGTTCGTCGGTAGGTCGACGCGGACCTAAAACCCCCTACACGGGGAGTTCAGGCCGCACAGACCGTCTCGCGGTCCTCCGGACAGAGACGGAAGCAGGAGAAGGGGAAGAGTTAAAAAAACCATAGGGGAAATGGAAGAGAAAAAAAGAAGAGGCGGCTCAGCTCCTGCCTGAAAAAACGCGACCGCGCGCAGCCAGGGGAATCAGCAGTTTCGACGCGCTCGACTTAAAGACGAGAGAGGGTGCTGTGACTATTGTCCCCCTAAGCCCAGACATCAAAGGTCGAGTGAAAAGAGAGAGTGGGCGTCCGGAAAAATCGATACAGGAGAGAAAAGAGGAGACACATTCTCTAACGCTTCTCAGTCCTCCTGCATCCAAGAGGCTCGAGAGACGTCGAAGTGGAAAAGCTTGGGCCGGTTCAAAGAAGACCGTGGTTCCTGAACTGTCCCGGTGACTAGTATTCGATCGCGGCGGGGCAAAGTGTAAAAGGGGGAAAAACCGATTTCGTCACTACGAATCGCCAGGGGACGTGTCTTCATGATAGTGCCACGGGTATCGTGCGTCAGAACAGGGTTAGAGGGTGCCAGTCGTATACGTCTCCATCATCGGCCTTTTCAAAAGATGAGAAGTCTTCTGGCAGGAGAGAAGGGGACGATGCCCGATTGCAAATCTCACGAGGGAGCAAGGTGGAGTGTCAATGTATGCCATCACCGATTATTTGAAGATTCGGCCTATCGTCAACGCCCGGCCATCCGCAAAAAGTACAGAGACGGAAACGACAAAAGCCTTACTATTAAGCTCCCAGAAACCGGGATAAAGGGGGAAGGGAGTTTCCGTCGAAACCTGATCTGGAATGGGGGTGGAGCAAGGATCACCCACCTCTTGTCTAAATAAACCGGTATGAACTTCGGCGACGGTTCAATGCGGACGCATACAGCGGAGGATGAAAGAATGATTGAGAAAAAAAGGGAGATCGGGTAACTTAGTATCCATGGGAAAAAGCCAAAGGAAACGGTTTGCAGGGAACTGGAGGAAAAGGCTCGAGCGCCAGCCTCGAAGGACGAACGCGAGGTAACGACACTCTCATGAACATTGTCGTCAAAAGTTGAAAGAAAACCTCATGGCGAAAGCTGCCGCATCACTACGCGCAAAGAATGCCTCCGGAAGCACTGTCGAAGGGGGAGGCTTCGAGCTCTAAAAAAACCGGACCGTAAAAAGTTTGGTCGCGAGGAGAAGGGAGCGATAAAAAATACCTTGGGGCCCCCCGAGAAAAAAAAAAAAGCGTCTCGATCGAAACACAAAAGGACGGTTGGTTTCGAAGAGGACAGCGATAACCGACAAGTCTCAACGGTCGTTCGACGAGCCTGATCGGTAGACTTCGCACTCCGGGCTTCGGACTGCGTCAGGGAAAGGCCTTCTACACCGGAGCAACAGTCCGTGCGAGACACTCAGTGGTCTGGAGGGTAGGAGGAAAAACATCAAATGACGCTGATGGCCATCGCTGCCCTGTAAAAAACTCGAGACATGGAGGGACGCCCCTGGGTGGAAACAAAAGGGGAGGGGCGAAATTCTCAGGGGCGCCCAGAGGGAACCGCACCGCTGGCCGGATAAGGCAATAACGGAGAGTTTCAGCGCGCATCGGCCTGAGGCCGGAAACACAGCCGCGACGCGGCTCAAGTCGTCTTCGCTTCGGACCCCATCGCGTCAGTGTCTGACGGCGATTAGCTCATTCCAGCCACGGTTACGGGCCGTCATGAAGTCAATTCCGCAAAAAGGATTAATAAAGGCCACGTAACCGGAGAGCAGAACGAAGTTTGTTGAAGAACAGCGGAGAACCGACAGGGCGAGCGGAGCTCGTCATAGATCCGGGCGCTTCGAGCACCCTACAAACTGGGGGGACTCGCCTCATGGACGGGGGGGCCCTCAGCGTTGGGGTCTTTAGCAATCGTGCAGGTAGACAAGTATTGGGAGAGCTTACGCGCGAGCGTTGTCCACGGTCGGACGCATATCTAAGTTAAACGCTCAGATCTCCCCACGCCCGACGGTCAGGGGATAAGCGTCTTGCAGCCCTTCCGTGATTTACACGCCGAAAAACCAATCGATGTGCGAAAAACCGGGCGATCTTGGGGAGAAAGGGGAAACCGTCCACAGTTAACCCGCCAGGCAGAGTGGAGGAAAAAAAGGGGTGTGAGGGGAAAAGTTAAAAGGGCCGCGGATCGAAGCGTTCGTCTAAAAAGAGGTATGGGGGCAAAGCGGGTAACGGGGTCCCTCCGATCGCCAGCCTTAAGAATCGTGTCGGGAGTCAAACGACATAATAGGCGGGGGCTGGAGAAACGGAATCTCTCAAAAGGAGAGGGTAAGAGCTTGGGACGACCGCGTTCTAATATCGATTGTCTGGCCGGTTAAGCCAGAACGATCGCAGAGTCGCTGGCGGAAGAGGCAGTCCGTACACGCAGGAAGGGAAGAATAAACAAAAAAGAGCAAAAACGGAGGTCTCGCTGGGAAGGGAAAAAAAAGAGTCATGAACGTCATCAACGTCACTCTCAAGAACCGCGAGCTTTCGACGGGGCGTTCATCTCTATCTGTCTCATGGAGAACATCGTTCACTAGTTGGGGGTCGTCCGTGTATACCTGGTCAAGAGAAAAGAACTCTAACTTCGCCCGCTGGACAGGAGGGGAGATCGAGCCGAATCTACTCGTGGAGACGAAGAGGTCAACGTCGCGTATATCAGGAACCAAATACACTGAGGCGAGGAGATGACCTTTCTGATCCCAAACTGAGGTTCTTCCAAGAGGGTGATTCGAAAAAAACTGTCGGGGAGGTGCAACCTCAAAAAACAGAGCGCTTAACGCGAGGAGTCCGAGGTCAACTCAGGGGCGATACGGGTCAGCGGCCAAGGACATCCTTTTCTCGGGAGGATCCTGTTGTCGTACGGAAAAAGAAGGTCAAAAATGCCGGGGCCTGAATCCTGGCGGGGAAAAATCATGCCCTCTCATCGTCGTTCGAATAGTGCGCGAAAGCAGCATCGCTGGACTTCCGTAACAGCAGCTCCCCTAGCGGCAGGACAGGCCCCGCCGGTCGTCCGCGGGGGGGGGGAGCAAGGCCGAGCAATGAACCTCTAACTGATAAATCCGAAAGAAAGGCGTGCGGAGGTCACAACAGGTGGATGGGGAATTCAAAGAGGCTCGCAACCAGGGTTCATATTGATAAGGGGCAGGGTCCTGAGTGCGACGACAAGTACGACGGACAACCTGGGCTAAGCCGGTGCAGCACGGACCGGGAGGAAAAGGGGGGATCCCCTGTCTCAGAGAGGTAGGCGACGTAATTATACTCACTCGGGAAGGACGACCGATTACATAATAGGGTAAGTTCTAATCAAAAACCCCCTCCCCCATGTGAATCGATCGACGTATTCTGGGGAAAACGCGCGTTTCGGTGAAATCCGGGGAGAAGGCGACCACCATCTCGGTCTCACGGCGGCACACGAGACTGAACGATAACCGTCGAAAAGGAAGACGTCGAGCGAATTGAAACCTTCTACTGATGCAAGTGCAAATACATACCATCTGGGGGGGGAACCCAGCACTCTTGCTAACGAATGGCGAGAGACTCAGAAAAATAGCAGTCCAAGGGCCATACGCGCGATGGGCAGAAGGAATCTCTTCGCAGTTAAAAGGGGGCATCTTACCTATCGCCATGTCACCTACAATGCAGAGTGGAAAAAAAAGTCAGTACCCGATCGCAGGGGGAGCAAGCCCTAGCCGGGGAATTGCTCCTCACTCGCTACCGGGTTGAAGAATATCTACCTGGAGGGATCCTAAGAAAACCAAAAGACCATCAGTGTCTGAACTCTTAAACATCCTGTCAAACAGGCCCGGTGTGGGAGGATTCATCGTCGCGAAGGATTAACTGGAAAGCCGGAGTGGTCAGGGACACTGGTAATGAACGCTCCTTAAAAGGCTGAAATACTCGGAGGCGGCACTACGAACACAGTATAAGCGGTGTATCTTTGCTCGGGCAACAGAAGAACTTCTAAGTGATCTCGGAAGAAAGGACTGCATTTATACTATCGTGACGATCTGGGGAGTTACTCCACGAGTACGCCAAGAAAGGTGAAATATATGTCCAGGCCGCGGAGCTTTAGGAGAGAAATCTTGAGTGACCTAAAAGATCCCGCCGTATTGAGAGGGCGCGCCCGCGTCCTATCTCAGTACTTCGGACGAAGGGACACCTAAGACTATCCTCAAGATCTTGAAAAAACCAAGGGGGACTGTTTCAACATTCGCGACGCTAGCTAGGACGCGCGTCCGCGACACGATAAGTAAAATCCGGAGAAGTTGCGAAAAAATCGAGCTGAAGCCAGGTACGAGGGAGGGAGGAACCGATCCGGCGCCGACAGATCGAAAACAGAAGAGGGGATGTCGGCGAAAGGCCATAAACCGCCTCTAGTAGTCTCAGTGGAGCGTAGAACACTGGGGTAGAGAACGGAGGGGAGGAAGGAAGTCGGACAATACGCTAAAAAAAAGCTCTAGCCGGAGCGTCGAATTGAAAAGGGGGTGGCGTTCAGAGAGTGTTTCTTACAGCCAGAAATCCGGAACGTATTTATCGAAGGCGGGCAGGGGCAAGCTCCAACAGTTTAGGGTGCGTGTAGTTCTTTCAAAGGTTCGAGTAAACTCGCGGCGGCCGATTGCTTAAAAGTCACTGGGATGGATTTCTGGAGAAGAGTATGAAAAACTGGCCAGTCTTCCCTCTCAAGAGGAGGGGACGAAAAAATCTCGGTAAGAGCTGGACCGTCAGGATAGGTTCCTGACTATGGAAACTGTGTAGACGTTGTGGTGTGGTCAGCACCGTATGGCCTTCTGCAACCAGGAATACAAGAACGGGGTCTCTCCTGAAGAGGACGAAACGGCCCCCTCAACTTGAACTTAACCCGGGTCCGAGGTAGGTGTGCAGCCGATAAAAGGGTTGACATTGATCCTTTAAGAGGGATCCATTATAACGCTGCTGAGGAAAGGAAGAGGAGTTGGGAGAGAAAAGGAGGTCAGGGATGAGGACCCTCTCAGTATCTTAAGTCTCAAATTTTCTATTCATAAGCGAAAACGCCGGTCTAATGAGCCTTCGGACCGACCTGTAACCACATAGGTCAACAAGGGGTCAGGTCACGAAAGCCGGGAATCTAAACCGAGTGGGTGCAACAGCGACCTCTCATCCGACGGCGGAACAATGAACTAAGGTCAGTCACTTCGAGAAGGGGGGTAGGCGGGACGGAGAGACCCTCGAGGGTTTCGATCTACCTGAGTCTAAAACGTGAATTGTTCGGAAAAGACCCGAGACCCACGGAGAAGTAACGACAAAGTTTGTTCGCTGCCAGCGGTCGCAAGCTCCATAGGACAAAACTGGATAAGAAAAAATCCAAGAAGAGCTCGGTCTTCTAAGCAGTAGAACCAAGGCTCCACAGCTAAATCCTTTGGGGAAGCTTCCTCGGTTGAGAAACTGCGGGTCGTCCAAAGATAAGCTGCAGTACGAGTTCCCAACACGGGTCTCACAGGCAAGTGTCCTCCCGTTGGAAAGGAAGACTGGATGGACTTGGAATTGCGGCGCGAAAATTGCAAAGGGTTGAAAAAATCTACCTAAACTCCTCTCGAAAACCCAGGCTCTGGGGGTCACCGGCGGCCGGAACTGGCTGTCACGGACAGAAACGAAAAGTGCGTGAGTGCCGCGGCGAACATCGGTGAAAGGGGAGGTCGGAAATTAGGACTGCGAAATCCAAAAAGATCGTGACCACCACCCTCTGAGGTCCAGTCCGGAAAACAGGAAACCCCCTAAAAAAGATTGAACCTTTCCAGAGATCCTGGGAATTGAAAGACCAGTCAGGGTAATATTACCATATGCTATCACTAAATCATAGAAGCCGTCGAGCACCGCTAAGGACCACGTCGACGTGGCACTCAAGAAGATTTGTATGGAAGCGTTCATCGAGGGCATCGCATTGTATGTTCTAAGGAAGACGCGTGAAAGACGAGACGGCGCTCTAGATGGAACGATCTCCCACGCCTCGAAAGGGGGTTCCCGCTGTTAGAATTGAGGCATCACTTCAGCTGTTTGATGTCCAAACCGTCGATTTGATCTACTTCAACGAACAGATTCCGAGGCTAGAGAAACGAACGCCCCAGCCTGCCTCACTTGAGGGGGTGTGGAGGCAAAAGCTTGATGCCGGAGAGGATCGCCTAGAAATCAGGGAAACGCAGCCTTTTAGGAGGGAAGTGCGACTGCCTCTGAGAGCATAGTCAAAGTCGGGCGGGATGAAGACCGGCAGAAACGCGTCGCAGTGAAAGATCAACAACAACAACTTATGAAAAAGAGAGAGAACTGGTTAGCTCGGGCGACTCGATTTACCAGCCCGTGAAGCAAGAACGAAATTGTGCATGCGAACGTGAAAAGTCCCAGAGCCTCGAAACTAGCGCAGGGGTCGATCGACTCGGTCCTACGAAGAGAAGATCAAGCTTCTCGTCCCAAGATGTCACTGAGCGCGGGAAGAAAATTGAGAAAAGATCGAGAAAGGGAGAAAGGGGGAAGGGTCGTCGGTACATCACTAAAAAGGGGGCTGAAAGACGATACTGCGCCAAAAGGAGGAGTTTTGATAATCAATCTCGACTCGTGAGGCGTAAAGGAGGTGGAAAAGAGATAAGGGGGGAAAAACTGAGCGACGAATATAACAGGGCTTTCAGAGACGTAGCAGTCAGGGAGGGGACGGTCGGATTAAAAGAATAACTAGCTTATGCGAAAGGTCTCGATGATTCCAAATATTTCGGCAGGCAGGGGAGCAAGTTCGAAGGGAATGTTGCGAGCTCGATACGCTTTAACTTAACGAAGCACGACCGAACGTCCCGTCCGCCGACGCAAGGGGGGCAGGACTCCTGGATCGCCCGGAGCTAGGGAGTGTCGCTCTAAAGAGATCTGTCTAGTGACAGAAATCCCAGAATAAGACTTAAGGTCAAGCTAGAGGGAGTAAAATGAAATTGATCAGAAACTGAGGAGATCCGCCTCTAGCTCAAAGGAGGAGGTTGGGCAAATTCCAAACCAAGGTCAAAGTACTAGTCTCGCAGAGGCTGAAGGTAAGGAGCATCTGTCTATGGGAGACAAGCATGGAAAAAAAACCA
>Ga0179593_1511468_pt1 | contig 11003 bp, 11 predicted proteins | sample CZODoug2_1_08_16_FD_185931 | JGI IMG/M metagenome (GOLD analysis project Ga0179593, IMG submission 185931) | Vadose zone soil fungal communities from Angelo Coast Range Reserve, California, USA - CZODoug2_1_08_16fungal (PacBio error correction) | ecosystem: Environmental > Terrestrial > Soil >...
GCACTGAAAGACCGCCAAAAAAAAAACTGAAGAACGTGGTCTTGGGAAAAAAACGAGCAAACTGCGGTGGGCCAACCGTTCCACAAGGGGGCACGGAGATTGAGGCCAACTTGGAAAGGGGTGAATATAAAAATCCCTCCCGGGGGGGGCAGGGTCGAAAACGTTCTCATACAAGGTAAACAGGCTGATCCTGTAACCAGGGGGCGGCGCGTAAGAGGTCCTCTCTCTCTCTGGCACAGCTCAGATAGGGTGGGAAAAACTCCAAACTACCTCAAACAAAGGGATACGTGTAACAGAAGACAGAAGGAATATGTGGGAAAAAATAAACCGCCAACCACGATCCGATGACAACTCTATTCCGCCGAGACGGAAAAGAATCAAAAGAAAGGAGGATGGGGAAATAATGTACGAGTGAACAAAGGAAAGTGGATGGCGTGGGGAAAGAGAGTAAAAAAAAAACCAGGAGTGCCCTGTCGGGGGGAGAGAGGCAGAACGGTAAAGGGGAAGAAGAAACGACAGAACAGTTCTACGAAGCAACGCAGAACCACATAAAAAAAGGGCGGACCGAGTCTCGTCGGGGCGGGTAAGTGGGAGAAGAAGGGTAAAACTCAAAGGAAAGCAACAGTAAGAGCAAATGGCGCGGGTGAGCACGGCGAACCTGCGGGGGGAACAAGGAACGAGCTGCGAAAAAGGTGGGGCGGGGGTGGCGGATAGTGTATAGCAAAAAAAATAAGAGCGCAAAATGCGATGGAGGACAAACAAGACAAAAGGGAAACGTAAAGGCAAAAACACACTCAAGGGTGTACTAAAAGAAAAAGGGTCAGTGGGCGGGACAAAAAAAGAAGGCAGAAAAATTAGAGAAAAAAAACGGAAAAAAAAATCCGATCAGGAAACGAGCGAGGGGAAACAACACAAGCTGGTAAGATCCAGGACGGAAAGTGAGCAAGGGAGAGTCGGTGAAAAGGGGATCGGTAGTAGGGAGTGAGCGAACCAAGCCACCTGCGCATCACAGAAATACGGACGTGGGGAAAAAAGAAGGCCTCGACACAACAGGACAGAACCATGGCACACAGCAGTGGCAAAATGGGGCGGCTGTGCAAAACGAAATCAAGAAAACCGGGGGGGATAAAAGAGACCAATCTCACAGTGTCGGTAAACACGGAAGAAGAAACCGAAGTCGGAGAAGAGAGAGCTGAAGGACGTGTCCTCTCGGGACTGAGCAGAAAGAATGAAGTCCAAGTGTCAACTATCTAAACCCAAGATCACGTCTAACTGAACACGTTTTCCACAGAATCAAGCAGGAGGAAAGAACTCAGGACGACGTGCGAGGGGGGAGACAAAGTTGGACACTTGGGGAAAGCCCGAAGCGCTGGTGCCAAAGACCACAAGTCCAACTTAAGGAATGCCAAAGGGGTTTGCCAAAATTTGGGGGGGGGATGCGCACGAAAAGGGCCGCGAGAAGCCATAGCGTGGCGGAAAAGGGGAGCTCGCGAAGCTGAGGGGTAAAAGAGCACACACGCAAAAGAGATGTTGGGGGAAAAAAAAAGTGGTATATCGCGTCCGCGGCGTTCCAGCGAGATAGAGGGGGTGGGTTTGGGGGTCTACTGCTAAATTCAGGGGGGAGCATGGGGGAATCAGATCCGCTGGGAAAACATAAAAAGAATCCGCACTCATACGGAAGGGAGCTTGAGAAGGTCTGGCGGGGTCAAAAGGGAAGGGTAGGGGGTGGGGAAGAAACTTAAATGTGTACCACAGAACGGAAGTCAAAGACCTGCACAGAGCTAAAAAAAGAAATGTTAAAAAAAACATGGGGGGAAAAGGTCCACAGGCGTTTAACAGGAGGGTGAGGGCACCAAAAAAACCTCTGTGAAAGGGAAAACAGCAACGGCAAAAAGGAACGCAAAAGGCGGGGGAGAAGAAAGAAAAGGCAGACAAGGGTCGGGGGGAGGGACCGTCGCGGGAACGAGGTGGGAAGGCACAAGTATAAAGAAGTGGAAAGGTACACGAGTGAACAAAATGCACATGCGCGAAAAAGACTTGGGGGGGGTGACAGGAAACATACGAAGTGTCACGGGTAATATCAGCTCAAACCGGTAAATCGCCTGTGGCTCCGTTGGGGGAATGTTCTACCATCTGCAAAAAAACAAGGGACAGCTATGATATGAGCAAAAAGGGCACACAGAGTGAACGAAGTGACTCCAGTGATGACAGAGGTGGACAAGGAAAAAGAGGAAAAGACAATTCGATGTGCATTGGAAAACTGGGGGTTCCGCCAAGGAGCCAGCGAAAAAACAAGAGGGTTCGAGCAACTCAACGAGAAGACAGTGTGAACAAAAGAGGATGACTGAACAAGCCGGCAAGGTCCAAATCCGCGGAGGGGAGGGAAAAAAAAAAATTCACGACAAAATACTGAGAAAAATCAATAAATCGTATTCACGGGCCAGAAAGGGGGAGGGGGGGGGGCCGCGAAAAAACAATTACCCGGAAAAACGAGGTGGCGGAAGAGGGGTGGGGACACCACAGGAAAAAGGAGCGTCCTTTGCATGGTGAAGCGGGCAGAAAAGAGGCGGGACAAAAGGGTTTCTAAGATGCCGGCGAATCCCAGGAAGAAGATACAAAAAAACAGTCATAGAACTCGGGAAGGGTGGCTGGAACTGAGGAACGAGGACGGGCATGAAAGGCTAATGGGGTAAAGGGTGAGTTGTAGCTCTACCGCCCCAGAATGGGGAACAACACCCTACTATGGTGTGGAAAAAATCCGCAGCAGGAGGAACGATCGTCCTGCTGCTAAAGGAAAGCAAGTACTAAACGAGGGGGGGGGGACTACAACACATGCAAGGCACTGGGGAGGTGAAACTACAAAAAATAAGAGAAATGGAAAAAAAGTTCGCTAAAAACAAAGAGGGAGTTAAAAAAGGACGCGGAACAACACTGGGCGCCCAGGGAAGCTAGAATAGGGTAGATGGGAATACATAATAAAAGTGCGGTTCACTCGGGAGCACCAGAAAAAATAAACCCCCGTGACAGGGAGATGGCCCTGACAAAAGTGAACAAATTTAGATAGAAACTGGCAACCCAGCGGGTCTCGCGCGAAAACAGCCGCGTAAGTACAAATCACACGTGCGCCGTAAGAAGGGCTTGTGGGAAAGGAAAAAAATCTCAAAAGTGCAAACGTCGAACCGGTCATACGGGGATAGGCATGCGTACAGGGTAAATGAAAACAATGTACTCATCAGGAACATGGAGGTCTGAGAACATGGGGGGGGTAAGGAGGGGAGGTCGCGAAGGGAAGGGGGTAATCAAACAAAAAAAAAAGATGCAACGACGGAACGGGGGCAAAGGTTAAGATCGGTATAGGGAGACAAAAACACACAAACTAGGATTGGGGGAACGAAGGGGAGTAAACGGGAAGGGTGACTTAGAAGCGCACCATAAAAAAAGAAAAGACGTGGGGCTAGCAGTGCCAGTTTGAAAAGTAGAGGGGGACAGGGAAGGGGAACGGAACGGGACACTCAGATCAAAAAACAGCCCACTCAGACAAGAAGGGACCAAAAGGGGCCCGGGGATGGAAAAGGAACACGGAATGAAAAAAATGGGGGGTTTCAGGGGGAACGGCCGGTGGAAACAGCAGCGTACGAGTGGACTAATCCATTGAAAAAACCCTAGCACTGCTCAGGTTATAAACGGGCAGAAGGAGAGGGGCGGGAGTCCCGGTGGTCAGTACACCGCCGTCAGCGGGAGAGAGACCCCTTGGTCTCACAAAACAATATAACATATGGCGGAAATAGGGAAAAATACAGTGGGCATTGAGGTCGGTGACCGCTGGGAAACAACCGACAGGAATTGAACTAGACAGGGGGGGTCAGGCGGGGGGACACACAACGCGAAGTAAAAAAAGGGAACCACCACAAACGGCAAAGACACCAGACGTTTAACCCCTCCAAAGTCCAAAAAAAAACTCCAAAAAAGAAGAACCACAGGGGGCCCCGAAAGATGGGATCTAACCTGACCAGAGAAAAAAGATCGACCGATTCACTGGAAAAAAATTGTGGGTTCTTGTGTAAAAACACACAAAGGAAATCTTGAAACGGAAGGAACGGGGGTCCAAAGGACGAAACGGTTCTGCAGTCCTCCTCAAAAAGGGGGGGGGTGGTTGCACAAATTTGGAAAATTGTTGAAAAAGTGGGGGAAGGGACAAGGACACGGTCGAGGGGAAACGACAAGGACTTGTTGGGAGAAACCCTCGCAGATCGTCCGAAAAAACAACAACAACAAAACAGAGGATGAAGAGAGAAAAAAGGGAAAAAAGAGATAGTCAGCCCCGGGGAGGGACGGGCGAACGAAGGTTACATGACGGGACCACAAAAGAAGGAAAAAGGTGGAAAAAAACAACCCTGGAAAATGATGGATAGACAACCGACCCGGGAAAGTAATGACCTTCCTCTGGGGGGGAGGGGAAAACAGAAGCAGGGGTCAAGCAAAAGCAAAAACAGGGAAGGAAGGGTCACTCAAAGTAACGGGTTTCAAGTAAAGACGGAAAAAGAAGAAAAGACCTCAGGAAAAACAAGGCATGGAAGATTTGCTTGGACGGGTGGGGTGAGTGGGGTGGTCTGCCGTTTCATTTTGGTCTTGGCCACACAGAGGGTGGAAACAGGACACTAAAAAGGGGCCAAAAGGAAAAAAAAAGTTCCGAAAGAGGGGTCATCGAAGTTCAATGTCTCAAGACGGGAACAGGGGGGATAATCACCACGTGCAAGGTGGAAAAAGGAAATTTGGGCCGGTAAAAATGGCACTGCCTTCAGCTTGATAAAGGCTGTGGGGGATAGCAGGGCCAGACACTGTCAACGGATATTCGACGCCACTAGTCAAGGCACCGGGAGAGATGGAATAATAAATGGCTAACAGCTAAACGCCGGCAAACTATCTGTAGACTCAAACAGGGCGGAAAAAACAACTCAAAAGCGAGAAACATTTCTGGGGAGAAGGACACACAAACCAATGCCCCGTGGGCGTGGGCATGGAGGAAAAAGTGCGGAGGGGGGAAAATCAACCCAGGGCGTCAAGGGAAACGACCTGGGATAATGGAAGTCTGGGCACTCGAAGAAAATTACCAGGGAAGGGGAGGGGGGGTAAAAAAACGAAAAAAGCTGGGGGGCTGGGGAGAAAGAACAAATCGGAACCCACATAGTTGAAATTTCAGACCCCAGGAAGAAAAGGGGAAAAAGACCGCACATGAGGGAAGAACAGCTTGGAAGGGAGGCGGAAAAAAGGAACGTCTTAAAACAAAGAAAAAAAGTCGCAATACGATGCCCTCCTAGAATCGAGGGGAAAGAGGGCAAGACTACAAAAGAGGAAGATTCAAGACGGCCTGGGGGGAAAGGCGCTGGGAGAAAGTTCCGAAAAGAAGAGGAGGGAGAGGGGAAGACTGATGTCCACTGGGAAAGGGCCGTGGGTCTCGGAGGGAAAAAAGGGCTGGTGAAACAAGATAAGGGTTTGGCATTCGAACAAAAATAAAAACGCTGGCAGAACTCTCCTTTCCGCGGATTCGGAAAGGGAGCAGGGTGTGAGAACAGTAAAAGGGGCTGTAAAACTGCGCAGAAAAAAAGACGGGAGGAGAGGGGGGAGGGGGGGGAGGAGCGGAAGATAAAGCCGGTTTAAGGTAACGAAAATTGGACCCGGATTGGGGACAGAGGTGCACCCAGGTGAATCGTGCGAAAAAATGAAAACAGGTTTACCTGGGACAAAAGGAAGCCGTCGCACACCTCCCAGAGACGTAGAGGGTCCCACCAAAGAGCGGGCTGGGACGGTTTGAAAAAGCTTGTACGGAAAAAAATTTTTTAACAAGAAACCGAGGGGGGGGGGACAAAACTGGGCAACGGGGAGTGATTGTGCCCTACAAAAGGAAAGGAAGAAGGAGCCGAAGGCAAGTAGCCGGAAGAAAAGCAAAAAATCTGGGAAGGGAGCCAATAGAACAAAAGGAAAAAAAAAGCCTCCGAGGAAATGGGGGTAAAAAAACAGAGGGGACATCCGGAGCCAAAGGAGAGCGACAAGGGCTGCCACGGGTTGGGGGTAAAAACGGTCGGGGGAAAAGAATTAACGGAGCAGGGTGTTCTGCCAAAAGTGAAGGGGTAAATGTTGACATCAAAAGACTGGAGGGGGGAGGGGGTTAACCGGGAAGCCCGTTTCGTCCGCGAAAGACTTTCGAAAGCCTAGAGGGTGCTGGAGGGAAAAGGCCCGGTAGGACAAATCCCGGGAGAAAGTAACGAAAAGGGGAGAGGGGAGCCGACTGAGGACCTGCCGACGAGCAAGTGGGGGGTATAATAGAAAAAAAAAATCGACTATAAACATCTGAAGAAGAAAAGAGTTCGTCAGACGGGGTAGAGTTTTTTGAGTTCCAACAGGGGAAAAAAAAGGAGTTGCACCGGGGGGATGGACGGGAAAACTACAGAAAAAAATTGAGCTCGAAAAAAGAGAAGATCCCAAACCAAAACGCCAACAAGCGGGGGGAGAGGCGGGGGAGGACTCCAGAAAACCATGGGGAAAAAATAACTATAAAAGGAAAGGATACAGAAAAAAAACGCCCGTGTGGGAAGAAAAAGGGGGGTGGGGAGAAGCCGTACTCTTGAAAAAAACGCTAAGCAGGGGGACCAGACCCGACAGGGTCCAATAATTGGGTCTCACCACAAAAAGAAAAAAAAAACAAGGGGAGGGGGGGGGACTAAAAAAAAAACGTAAAAAAACGTGCCGAGGGGGGGGGGGGGGGGGGGGGGGGGGGGGGGGGGGGGGGGGGGGGGGGGGGGGGGGGGGGGGGGGGGGGGGGGGGGGGGGGGGGGGGGGGGGGGGGGGGGGGGATGCGGAGGTTGTGTTGGGGGTGGGGGGGGCGGGGTGGAGGGAGGGTCAGTTCTCCCAAAAGGTTAGTGGGTAGGGAGTAACCGCTCCTCGACACTGGGAAATAAGCCCCGAAAAGACATTATGAGGGGAAAACCGAATGGAGAAGGGAAAAAAACTGTCTTAGACCTTCACCAACTGGTGGAGGAAACCTCTCGACGAACACGTAAGGATGAAGTCAAAAAAAAAAAAGAGGTCAAGAGGGTAAAAAAGAAAAAGGAAAGAAAAAAAAAACGTCTGTGGTAAGGCGATGACTAACGCAAGACGCCAAAAACCTTGAAGTTGGTGGAGTCCGGGAGAAGGAACCACGAGGGGGGGGAAAAAACGTGGTGAAAAAAAAGGCGAAGAATTTGTCACGGGGAGGGTGAAAAAAATATTACGAAAAACCTTCATCAAGCCCTCGAGTGGAAGGCGAGAGAGGAGGGGAGTAACAAATGCACCCAAGGGGGCAACAGTAAAAAACACGGACAGCCGCCAAAACATCCAATCGGGGGCGGTGGGTACGGTCTGTGGCCGAGAAAAAACCAATGAATTGGGGGGGGAATGTGGGGAGGGGGATGGAAAAAGGAATGCCCGGCGACTTGAAAGCCCGCACTAACAAGGGGGAGTCGAAAAAAATGAGAATACGGACAAACCCGTAGGGTCAAGAGGAGGCGAAGCCTGATCTGGAAATCAAAGAAGGGGAGGAAGCAAAGACCCGCATCCAGTCCGAGGGGGGGAAGACCGGTGGGGTAAGGGGATGAAGACTCCTCAGAAGGGGGAGGAAATTATGAACCGTCCCAAGGTCACAGCTGGTTAATGTGGGGTGGCACAAGCGAATACGACAAAAAAAGTTCCAAAAAAACGAATAAGCTCGGGAACCATCCAAGTGGAGGAAAAGGAAAAGGAAGGGGAAAAGAACGGTCGTAAGAAAGAAAAAAAACATGAGATCCACGAAAACTGGAAAGGGGTCAAACGAAATCCCAGATGCACGGGGACGAAAGAAAAGACAAAAAAAAATCGCGCGTCAATTTTGCCCGAGCGAGTCGAAGCTGGGGGGACACGGACCCGCCATAAGCAATCCTCAAAACAACCACCGGAGGGTAAATCCAAAGCAAAAAGGAAGAAAAACCCGGACAGGGGGTCAAACGGGGGGACAGACGCCTCAAACACAACCTAAAAAAAAGTCGGGCGTGAAACTAGTAAAAATAAAAAAATCCGGAACAATGGTGGATTGATTCATCCTCGGGTGAACAAGGGAAACGTCTCATGCACGGAGAAACACGATGGTAAAGCACAAAGGATTCAGGACGAGCTTTCAAGCTAAGCGCAGGAGGGCCATCTGAAAAAAAAAATGTTCAACGGCCTGGGAGTGAACACCAACAAAGTGGGCTGGGCGGATACCCAGAAAAAGGAAACAAGGGAAAACAAAGGGCGCCGACGGGGGAGTGAAAGGGTGCTTGAACACCAGGAAAGGAACCTACAATAACAAAAACGGAAAATGACAAAAGAGCGGGAAACAACATAAACAAATGAATTCGACGGTCTTGGTTGAGACTGGGTGCAGGTTGTCGTTACGAACATATTAAATGAATTGGTAGATCGACCTGGAAGCATACACAAAGGTGGGTCAAAGAAAGCCCGGGGGTCACGCAAAAGCCCGGAAACAAAGAGCTCTACGGCAAGTCCTCGACAACTAAACCCCAGGAAAAGGTGGACGGAGGAAAGCTCCTTGGGGAAACCTTACAACGAACCGGGAACCACCGTCATACCAAAGATGACAAGGGAAAACGCCGCGGATCGCAAGGAAAACGACTGGGAAAAAAAAATCTTCCACACCAGTCTCTCCAAAGGAAAGACCGAAGAAGAGTCTGCAAAAAAAATTGCAAGAAGAGAGAGGCCTCGCTTCAAAAAACTCTAACAAATGAAAGACAGAGAACGGACAGAAGTAAAATCTGCAAAATCTAATAAGGCAGATCTTGAGAAGGGGCGCCAGAAGGGGAAGGGGCGGGACATAGGCGGCCTCCGCAAAAGTAGAAAGTAGAAACTCTTTGAGTATCGAGGTTCGAAGGCAGGGAGGGGGGGCCCCCTGAAAAAAAGGGGGGGACCAGACTCATGTGATTTAAAAACAATGGAAGAATCCAGCGAAACTGTGGGAAAGAAAAAAGGGGGAAAAGAATTGCACCGGCGAAAAAAAACTGAAGGTGGGTGTCATTAGAAAAATGCTGAAAGGTAAATAACTAGCAACTAGGGGGAAGCTCGCAAAACCAGGGTGTCGTATAAAAACCGCAAAAACAACGAAGAAAAGGCAAAAAAAAGAAAAAAAAAACGTGAAAGAAGGGGTGGCATGGGACCAGCTAAACAAGGTGGGGGAGTAACACTTACGAGGCAATGGCCACGGGAAAAAAAAGAGACCCAAATCAAAATCTGCTTTTTGCGGTAAATACGAGATTGAGTAAAACAAGCAATGATCTTGTCTAGGGCAGTGTGGGGGAACAAAGGGGGATGAAGACCTAAGGCCGAAAGACTCTTCTTTAAAGAAACCAAGAAAAAAGACGAACATAGGGAAGGAACTACAAAAATGGAAGGTTAAACACAATCGGCAGTTGAAAATCAAACGGGGGGGGAGAAAGGAAAAAACCCGCTTGGAAAAGACCTGGGGCAAGACCAGCTTCTCTGAACTAAGCAAAAAAAAAAACCGGCGGAAATGTGTACAACAGACGCAGGGGACAAATGGGGGCCGAGTAAAAAGCCATTACCGACCAACCAAAGAAAAAACCAAAAACATACGTAAGACATATATCAAAAAAAAAAAAGCATTGGGTGGGGAAGGCCAGATAAAAACAAGGTGGGGGGGGGAAAGTAAAAACGCACCGACTCCCCGGAGGAAAAATGGATGGTGGGGTAGGGGGGGGGGTAGACCCAAAGGGGTCGGTTGAAAAAAGGAAATCGGAAAGAAAGGAACAAATCGGGGAATATTTTTTGTCAATAAGAAATGGTGGTGACCAAAAGGGGGGGGAAAGCAAACGTGGGGACGCAGGGAAAGAGTCAAAACGACGGGGAAAGGGTTTTGGGTGGGGCCGGCCAAGGAAGACGAGACCAGCAACAACAACGGGGAGAAAAGACAAAAGATCGACCGGGATGGAAGAAAATCACAAGTCGTCAACGAGAAACGACCGAAACCTGCGGCCAAAGAGGGGGGGGAGAAAAACCATTGCCTGAGTAGGAAAAAAAAGGAGAAAAAAAACCGGGGGAAAAAAGAGTGGGGACCGGTAAGGCAGATCGGGTGAGTGGCCACACGAAGTCGGTTTAGACAACCGCACAAAAATCATGGGAGCGGGTTCCAGAAGGCATTTGTATACAAAGGTAAAGGCAACGGGACGAAAAAAATCCGAAACCTGGAGGGGGGTCAAGTCTGGGGGGAAGAGGTCTTTGGCGGGGGGGGAAGTGGTTGGGGGGTACGGCGGCTGTGTTGAGGAGCAAAATCAAAAAGGACAAAATTGAAACGTTGGTACCATCAAAATTGGGGGAGTCAACGGGAAAACCCGGGATGGGGGGTCCGCAACAGGGAGGACGACAGTGGTTCTAAAAAAACGGGGGGAGGGGGTTCCTGGGCAGTGCCTGGGTGCCTTGAAAAAGGGTCAAGGCTCTGGCTTCCAGAGAATGGGGGCCTAACCAGGGGAAGAGCGGAACGGTTGCATGGCACCTAGCGAAGGTATTACTTAAAGAGGATAAAAAACTCAATGAAAAAAGGACCCGCGCAGAAAGTCCGTAAAATTACTCCAGTCAACAGGGGAGAAGATGGTACAAAACCGAAAATGATCTGGGCAGGACGAGTTTAGAAAGAGGGTGGGAAGCCCACAAAAAAAGACCTAAAGAACTTTACTGGTAAGGGAAGGGAGGTCGGTTGGGGGTACCAGGGCCTGTGATTTACAACGGGACTAAATCCGGGGGCCCAAGTGAACAAAGGGAATGGGGGCGCAAAAAAGGGCCCCAGGTACAGAACACGGGGGAAGCGCGTACAAGAAGAAAAAACCAGCAAGCGGGAAACAGGGGAGCGATTGAAAGGGGAAGAAGGGAAAAAGGGCCCAATTAACTAGCAGAAAAAAAGGATGTGGAAATGCTGACGGACAGGA
>Ga0179593_1535401_pt1 | contig 11003 bp, 11 predicted proteins | sample CZODoug2_1_08_16_FD_185931 | JGI IMG/M metagenome (GOLD analysis project Ga0179593, IMG submission 185931) | Vadose zone soil fungal communities from Angelo Coast Range Reserve, California, USA - CZODoug2_1_08_16fungal (PacBio error correction) | ecosystem: Environmental > Terrestrial > Soil >...
GCCCAAAAGGTAAAAATAACTGGGCACGAGGCCCGAGGGGATCAAAGAGCTCGGCCGGTGACCCTGGTGAACGGGCGGGGAGTAATCCTGATGACCAGCCCGAAGGCGCTGGTACACACGACTGGCACGAAAGAATATCTCCTGAACAGCAAGATCGCACGGGCACGGATCAACAACCAGAACACGTAACCGGCCTGGCTGCCAGCACTGGCCGCGCAGCGGCAGGAGGGAAACGGAGTGTACCAGGGCACACTGGCAAGCAGGAAAAACACACAAACCGGACCCAGATGAAAAACAAAAACAAAAAATAATACGTCATGATCAGGGCAACAACATATACCGCACGTGCCGCCGCCGACAGTGAGATATAGGTAGACCACACACCAGGTCGGACCCCACTAAAGGCTGACCTGTATCCAGCCGCCACCAGAATCAAGGCAAGGAAAAACGGACCGAATCCACAAGCCATGCCGCCGATCCCGTGGGGGAATTCTGGGACGTCCGAGGTGGGGCGAAGCCTCGGCCGGGATTGAGATCATCGACTGGTCACGTTCAGGTGAACCCCGGGGAGGCAGAGAATAGAAGAGTTCTGAAAGAGTTAGCTACACGTGGGAGTCCTACGTATGGCCCGGCGCGAGGAAGGCATTCAACGACCTTCATAGCGACCTGAAGGAAAAACGTTGCTGAACTACAGTGTGGCAGCCAACGGGGTACCGGCCAAGGAAGGACTCCTAGGCAAACTCGGGATCGCGTCGAAAGATGACTGTAGCCAGGTCGCGTAGACGAGGACTACACGTCAATGGGAGGCTTGCAAACAAAGTCACAAACAGTGCAACAATAACCCAAAAAGTGCCCAGGACTAGAGGGGGACACACAACCAATATGCGCGAGACAAACAACACATCATATGAAGAAACCGGGGAGGCTGAGAGAGGAAAAGACGACCAGAAGCTAAAAAAAAGTCAAACGCTAGGAAGGGAACTGCATAATCTTGTGGTGGGACGCAGCAAAGGGAGTAAAAGAAAACGGTCCGGTAACAAAAACAACACTGAGTAGGTAAAGCGGAACCGCGGCAAAACTGTGAAAGCTGAAAGCCGAATTGGGCACGGTGGTAGGAGGGAGTGCCCCAATGGGTACAAATGAATGGCAAACAACATTTCCAGGAAGACGAAATCTGAAGGGCTATACAAAAGACACTCTCGACTGAACTCGAGGAAAAACCCAAGTGGGGCAGGACAGGTGTTAACGTGCCCCGCATTCTGACAGGGGATGTGGGGGGAGGGATGAGGGGCCAGCAAAGATACAATTCACAGTAAAGGAACCGGCGGACCAAAACAAGGGAAAGTCGTCTTCAAACTCAACTACCGTTGGAGAATAAGATACAAGAGTAAGACAAAAACGGCTTGGGTAGGATGAAAAACTGTGCTGGACGGCCCAGGTTGAGGGAAATAAAACAGCAAACAAGCGGAAAGCTGGTCGAACCTGGGAAGAAAAAAAAAGGGGGGTACGGGGACGAAGACGTATAGGATTGGGGAAATATTTGTGCCGCCCAATAGAACCGCTGGTGGGGGATCACAGAGGAAAGCAAAAAGCTTGACCGGACTGGGTACAGACAATCGACGTCACCAAGTAGGCGGAAAGAGAGGTAAAGACAGTGACACAGCAGAAAGCGAAAGAAGAGATGGTAAAAAAAGTAAAAGCTTTGATGAAAAGTACTACGATCGTCATCGTGTGATCATTGTACCCCTGAGGGGGAACTGAACGCGAACTAAATTGAGGGGAAGTTGGGCTGTGGCGCATTACAATCCTCGTGGGTAGTGACAAGGACAAAAGCTAGAACGCTCCAACTAGACAACGGGTCAGGAGTGGCTCCGGGGCACAGCTACCCTGCGAACAGATGAGCAAACGCTGGGGGAGCGGGGAAAGGGGGGATCGGCCAATCCGCGAGGGCCGTCGTACAGGGGATCCGTGGACAGCCTCCTGGGGGAAAAAAAGGGTAGGGGTGTGCGGCCCGGGAATGCGGTAAATAAAGACTGCCACGCCAACGGGGGGGCCTAGACAAAGAAAGGAAGGGAGAAGGGGGTCCGAAGAGGTCCCTCGAAAACCACGAGCCTTTGGGGGTCCTCTGTAAGGCTGTAAGGCGCTGGCATAGGAACAGAAAAGGGAAAGGTACTGGCGTGCTTGACACCATTCGTGCGTACTCGGATATGAGCTGAAGCTCGGGGTACGTCAGAGTCCCGGCACGGGGGTGCCCTGAGGCGACTGATCGAAGGATGGGGGGTCAGACAAGACTTGAGAAAACTAGCCCGCCGTGGACCCCGATACAGAATGAGCGCTGTTTACACGGACGACAGGATAGCGGCGGAAAAAGGCTGGTCAAAACGGAACGTCCAAAAGACCGGGACCCAGGCAAGGGTCGGTCCAGGCCCGTTTGCACGTTCTATCGCATTCAGAGAGGGAAGAAAAACACACACCGGCTAACTCCGCCACAATGTGGGCCAATTGCAGCCACGCACCACAAGGGGAATCCGGGCTGGGGGGAGTAGACGAATTGGAAGGCAACACAACGGAAAGGGACACTGAGGAGCAAATCCTGGGAGGAAGCCTGGAGGGGACCGCACTTCCACCTACCAAACAAGCCCCGAAACAACCTCGTGGCCGAAACGCGGGTCGGGGGAGAGGGATAGTTTGTAAAAAGAAGGGACAAAACGAGCGGGGAAGTGGGAGGTTGAAGATCTCGATAGAAGGAGAATCCTTTTTCGAGGGAAAACTTTTACAGGTGGGGCTAGGTGTCCGTGCGCCCGCAGGGGGCAAAACAAGCTTTTCATGGGCTAATCTTCCGCGTAACACGACTACGGAGAGAAGCCGCCGCGGAATAGGCCGCAGGGGAGAATGAGACTCTTGCCGCGATGGGGGTCCACGGTGAGAATCCCATAGAAAAAGTACTGACCACCAAAACAGAATCCCGCCATGGACGTAACTGGCAGGGGGAAAAAAAGACCAGACACCCGTTATCCACTGTGAACTCTCCAAACCACGAAGCGACCGACAAAAAAGGAGGGGAGCGACCGGGACAGATACCAGCTATACTGGCCCAAAACAGATTCAGGTGCATCTATAATGCACCGGTTGCAGTGACTGCAGGCAGGACAATGATCAGGGCGGACAGAGGGGTCTGAGTACCGGGCAAAGAAAAACGATAAAGGGATGAAGGTTCGACTACAACCCCCAATCGAGTAAGAAAAAGGACTTCCAAGACGGATTCACCTGTCCCAAAGTGCTTATAAGAAAGTCAGATAATGCCAGCACATACAGAGGGAGCAAACGGCCGCGGAGACTGCCGGCCAGGTCTTAAGGTGACATACATCAGCAAGCGCTACAGTAACCCCAGCGGAAATCTGAGTAGCTTGTACAAGATCATGCTGCAGGAGGGCCGTACGGTACCCGGAGACTGCCTCCCGGAAACGGGAAATTTCCCAGGAGGAGGGCAACAACACCCAGAAGAGACCCACACACAATTCAAGTCCCCCCTCAGGGGGCGATGGTTGGGTCAGTGGGGAACTTCGACGACACGACTCCGGGGAGAGACAGCACGACAGATTTCTACATCTTTGTGACCACAGGTGAAGAAGGGCTTGGAGGTCACAGTCAATTATGGTTACTCGATGGGATACAGGGCGACCGGACGGGAAGGGGACAGGGACAGAAAGGGGATTGAAGTCATCTCTCCTCTAAAAAAAAAAGTGCAGTAAAGACGGCAAGTCGGAGAGGATGGGTCAGAACGGGGGGAAGCATCTATCAACTATCACTCAGCGCCATACCGGGAGGCCGGTGGGGAGGAAAAGCATATGGAGTGGTGAGGTGTGGGGGAGGAATTAATTGGCGAATGAGACGTGTCCGGAAAGGCGGGGCGACCGAAAAGTAGGAGAAATAGAGTGACCCGGTCATAAAGCCGAGGAGGGACGAGAAGAAACTCGGGGGATATCATCCGTACGTCTTAGGGGATCGAGGGGGAGTTACTGAGGACAAGGTCCGCCGGGGCGCATACCAGATCCGGCCTGCAGTTTCAAACAGACGGGACTTGCTTCCAGACAGGGAGGCAAAGCGAAGAAGATCTAGCTCCGCTGGCTAGGATACATAGGTATGCGACGCTGTGGCTCTCTAAGCACGGGGGGAGACGGGTCAAGAAAGGGCCCATCCGCCAGAATGGGTGGGGTGGGGCAGGGCTGCTTGTGTGGTTGTCAGGCCGTGAAAATAGGCATAAGGATGTGGGGGCATGTCACTCACCTCCGCGTCCGGCGTTGGCTGTCCGTCCAAAAAGATAATAAAGGGACGTGAGAGGCGTCTTGGGGGGGAAGGGTACCTATCATGAGATAGTATGCAGTGACAGGTCACGCTTCGTGGTGGCGGTTAGACAGGAAGCGTGGGCGAATAGCTACGACCCCGACAGCCATCCGTGACTTCCATGATGGAAGAAAAGCAGCCGACTCTAAAAGGTATAATTGAATTCAGGGACCCAAGAAAGACATCAAGGCTGCGGTCCTCTTGCGCCACATTGTACAAAGTAGGGGATTGATCCTCCGGTACCCGGCCGAGGAAGGCCTCGGAAAAAGAAATGTATCGATAGAGGCCTGCTCACGGCAAAAGAAAACATACAGGAAAGGGAAAGCCACGTCGTCTCCTTAAAAAAAAAGGCTGAACGGGGAGTCCTGGAAAACCACGCTCGAGAGTTTGGGAGTTGAAAAACGTTTGGCAGATGGCCCTCTTAAGCAGGGAAACCAAATGGGCTTCTGTGGGTCCTCCGGCAGGTTGGATAAGGCTAAAGAACAGGGGGATGATGCGTCATGGACCTGACTGCTGGTGGGGACGGGTCAAAAGGCCGGACAAAGGCATTACCAGCCTCCCTGTGATGGGGGGAGAGGAAGAAAGGAGGCGGAGGCTCTGATCCGAGCGATGGAGAGCCGGGAAAAGGCCTGCAAAACGGTACCCCAAATGCAAGGGAACGCAGAAAAAGGGAATACTCTAGAACATGGAGTAAAGTCGAATCGGGGCCACGAAGGGCAGAAGGCGCAGGAGGAAGATATAAGTCTCATACCAAATCAGTCCCCGCCGCCATCGGTGCCGACGCCCCCAAAGAGGAAACATTCATACTGACGAAAATGGTCTAAGAAACAACCTACGCGAAACAACGGATGCCCAGACAGGAGGTTTGTGGGCTGGGGGAAGGGGGGGGGGGGGGGGGCCGGGGGCGCCAACGATACATATAAAAATCCGTGCGAGTGGCGCCGATAAAAGGAATGCGTACAAACACTAGCCGGAAACGGTAAAAGGGAAGAGTCTCGCTCTGTCCTATCGGGGGGGAGGAAAAGGCGGGACGGATTGGAAAGATAAAAAGAAAAAAGGAACGGGAAGAAACTGTGACCCGCCTGCGGGAAACCCGGGGGCAAGGGGAGGGAAATCCCGGGACCGTGTGACTGGAAAATATGAGGATACGTGACCAGACACCCCGCATGAGCCTTTAAATGAAAAGGGGGAAGAGTCGTCAGCAGGAAAGAACAGGACAGAGATCGATCGGGAGCAGGGATTCGGGCTTAGAGTGTTGTACCAGAGGGCTGTAAAAAGAAAGTAAATCTGAGAGGGGGGTTTCTTGCCCGCACTGGGCGAGAAGAGGACCGGGAGGGTACCAAATTGATCGATAAACCACGGGGACGTCGGAAGAAAACAGGGCCTCCACGACGCCGGGACATGGCACGCTACCGAGATTCCCCGGCGCTGGCCGGAAAAAAAAAGGGGAAGTTGTGGTCAGTTCTCGCGTCTCGCGGTTTCCTGGGGTACTAAAAGTATGAAACAGGCACGGGGTACAGACGTTAGAAATGACCGGCCGACGCCTGGTTGTACAAGGCAGGACGGAGGGGGAACCCAACGACCAGGGTTCCCGAAGAAAGGGGGAAAAAAGGTCATCTGAACTGCCTGGGGGGCGGGGGGGCTTGCCGTTTGCGGTGATGTCAAGGGGGGGAGGAAGGTCACCGGAAAAGGGGGCGGTCACCGAGTGCCCACTTGTTTTCATCTCTGTCAACAAAGCGGAGAGGAGAGAGGAAGAAGTCCAGCATGGTCGGTGGGACGGCCCAGGGGGCAAACTGGAAAAAAGCAACTCAAAAGCCGATCCGCCACGCGGGCGGGAAGCTGAACTGGGGACCAAACACGGCGGGCTCCGGGATACCCAAAACAGGAGAGGAACTAGGGGGACAGGTGCATCACCGCAGGGAAAAAGTTCTGGCAGGACGACGGACTGGCTTTTGGTCGACGTCCAAAAAAAGGTCAACAGGGGAGGGACGTACCGAAAGCAGACAAGCACAAGGTTCAAGGAAAAGAGCAAGAAATAACTCGCGTAGGGACACACCAAGCGAGCGGGGAGGAAAACCTAACGAGGGGGGGCAAGGTAACGAGATCAATTTTACACATACACGGCGGCCGTAACGGGAGCGCATACAGTGGTGCCGGGCAAGAACGAGGTGAAGGCAGCGAGGACAAGAAACGCCCGGGACACCGCGGGCAGGAATCTAGACTGGAAGGTGCTGAACACCCAACTATATCAACCCCTGGCTACCCTAAGGACGGCTCAAACTCGGACTCCTACGGTCCCCCATTTCGATCGTCCAAAAAAGCGCGGTGTTGCGTAGGTTCTCCCGGTAGAGGGTCACACTGCCAGGGGGTCCCACATTTGAAACACTAGTTGGGGTGCAGGCGATCACCGTGATGCCGGGGCCGAGATGAGGTTGGCAATAATCCGGGCTGTCCCAATGTCCATACGCACTAGGTAGACCAGCCGGGAGATGGGAACAGGTATTCTGTAATACGTATCGCGCGCCATCAGGCCGGGTTGTTGTGGACAATCCCGATGTTCCGAGCTGATGAAGCAGGCAGCGTAACCTCTTGCTGTCTGGAAATGCTCTGATAAGTCGTGGTAGGGTGTAGGGAATCCAGTGGTTGGCAGTGGCCTTGTGAGTCAATGGGCCATGAATGGACAAAAAGAATCCTAGAGAGGGGGGGGACAGATCATGTTCAAAAAGGGATAATCAGGTAGGGTCAAACTACAACCAGGGAAGTGGGTGGGGGGGATCTGTGCTGGAAAGAGAAATGAATGCGTGTCTGAGATGAGCTGGCGAGTGGGAGAGGAAGAGGGAAGGTGCGGCCGAGGGAAGGAGAAAGAAAGGGGTGAAACGGTGTTATGGGAAGTACAAAAAGCGTCAGCTCCAGGGCGGGATGGCCAAGTAGACCAAGGCCGATGAGGCGGTGACAACAAAAAAATTGTCGTCAACCGTCGAACTCGGCAAAAAGGAATAGAGGATAATAACATGGCGGACCGTGTAAGCAAAGTGAGATTCGCGACAGTGTACAGGTCAGGCCTGTGACATCGTCCGCCGCCAGACGGGAAGGATACTGTAAATTTTACTGCGGACTTGATCCAAAGGGGCGAAAGGTATCACACCAGATCCTTGCAGTAGTCAGAACCGGGACGTATGATCCTGAGTCGGATTGTGTGCCCACGAACACCATCCACATCTCGTTTGGATTGGTGGGATCAGGAGACCAGGTGGGAGACGTATCTCCATAGATTAAAATTACCAGTACCGGTCCAAGGTCACCAAGGCTGGCAGGGACACGCCCGCATTGTTTTGCGTCCATGCATAAGGGCAGCGTCAATGGCCAAGTCACGCAAGTGAAGACCAGAGGACGCGACCAGAAAAAGGGAGGTGGTTAAGACGGGTGCCACTTTTGAGTCCCTTCAAGGAGGACACCCGGGAGAGGAAGCAGCAGGCCGGGCTATCCCCACTTAACTATGTCCGTCTGACCACAGCGGGTGATCAATACACTAATGGCTCCACCAGCCTTCAGGAACGTGGAACAACGTGAAAGATAAACTAGTCTTGTGCTTAACCATAGCGCTAGTTCATTTGCAGAGGGGAAGCACCTTAAGAGTCCTTTGCACGGGGTGGGAACGCCGGGAGCGGTACGCGAGGAGGGTGGCCAAACCGAAACTGAAAAGAAAGAAGTTACACAAAGTCACTCCTCACGGCTGATCACATCATAACACAGAGGCTCATCTGTATATCATTCCTAAGGGGCCGGGGTCACAACAGGACTGTCAGCTTAGAGAGACGACACAGGGGATGAGGAATGCAAGGAAGACGGCGCTGCCGGATGAAACGCCTTGGGGCAGCAAGAGACCAAAAAAACTGCGTCAGTCGGGCTACAGCGGGGCGCGTAAGGGTAAACTCCCGAGAGGAAAACGGTCAAATGCGCTGATCTACAACACCAGAGGAGGGGATACTCCCCGAAAATCCCTGGTAATGGGGAATCGCGCCCGGGATGGTGATGTGAAACAGCTATACGCTTTGATGTACGCATGACGGAGACGGAAAGGAGTGCCCAAGTGCCTCAAGCTTACATCGCGTCTTCAGGTTGTGAACTCACATTTGTCCGGTCATGGCATGGCTTACTCGAGGAAGAAAGTTTTGGTCCTGCAGAAGGTCGTCCGAAAGTTGACGATAATCCCCTCATCAAAGTCAGGTTATACACAAGGCTGAGAAAAAGAAGATGAAGGAGGAAACCTCTCTAACTGCGTCACGCGGGAAATCGTCAGCAAACGATGAACCACCGAGTCAATCAGCCCAGGAGCGGCCAAGCATGGGAGGGGGTTGTCGAATTCAACATCAAGATGCCATGACCCGGGGAGGGTACGGGGACCGAAAAAAGGTTCACGACCTCGCACAAAGGATGTGAAGATAATGAACAGGCGGTTCTATGGTGCGGGGGAGATAGCTTTGGCCGGAATCAGGGGTCGTAGAGGCACCATCCGGGCTCCGAATGCACAGCGGAGCGGAGTCCTCTTTAGCAGAGAGCAGCGCGGGTGCAGGGAAGGGAGGGGTTATGGGGGTGTGGGTCGGTGAGGTAACGGCGTACGGCCTAGAAGCCCGACGCGCAGCTGCTTCTCGTTCACAAGTGGTGCTGCGCTTGCCTCACCCGGCAGACGACAGGAAACCCTACGCAGTACGACCTCCCGTTGAGCTTTTGTAACCAAGCTCAAGGACAGGGACTAGCTCCAGTTGACGTACTCAGACAGGTGTGGGGGATGTCTCATCATCAATCTTCAAATGCACACATGTGCTTGGAAATCTTGGGGGTGGGGACGGAGATAACTAATGTTTATAAGCCACACCTCATCGGAGGAAAAAAACTTACAGGGCATCACTTCTGAAGGATCCAATCTGCAGAGGAAAAAAGAATGCAGGGGATGAGCAAATCGGAGGTATTTCTAATGATCATCCCCAAGGGGTGTTGTTCCACAGGAGAAGGGGTTGGGGACGTAATCACGGGTCAGGCGTAAGGCAAAAAAGCACCAGCCAGGAAGACAGTTGAAAACCACCTTTGGGGATGGCAGCAATGCATACGTCTTTGGTAGGTCATTATCCAACCCTGTTGGGTGATAGACCAAAGATCCTAGGCCCCTATGGTCACTGGGTCAGAGGAGGGTTCGGCGGCGCTGGGCGCATACAACGTTCGTGCGGCCGGGACGAGCAGCTCTGCACTGCAGGTACGACTGCGGGCCGACCGAAAAAACCTGAGACAGTACCCCCGCGAACCGCGCTCCTAGCGAAGATGCACTGGACAATTCCGACGCTCAGAATTTTCCCACGCACTCTACAAAAACACGGGGTGCTCCCTCTAGGACACACTTAGGGAAGGCCGCGAAAAGAGGTATCTGCCACATTGGGAAGGAAGAAAAAGTAGTCAGGTGGTCGCCCGCGCGAGACCTACGGCAAGACCGGCGGGCGTCGAAGAGTGTAGTAGGAAATGACATGACAAAGACCGAACCGCGGGGGGCTGGGGCGCATGGCTATTCAGCCGACACTAACATCAGAAGCGAATCTGGGCCTCCTAGCGGAAGGAGCCGAGCGGATGAGAGGAAACCTGCAAAAAAGGGTCACGCGCTCCTCGGTGGGAAAAGGCCGAGAAACTCGGGGGGCCGATAAGTAAAACGAGCGTGTCCGTAGGCTTTCATATGGGTGGGCCAGAAGGCGAAGGCTACTAAGGGCCAGAAGAAACAGGAGACGCCAGGGACTAGTTCCGACGAGGAAGTTCGTCTGCCATCAGGCCCCGAAAAAGGACGGCCGAACAGAAGGAGTGAAGGCAAAGTTAGACGTGTTTTCTTACTAGAACCACGCCAAAATACCAGAACCAGGAGGTGGGCGCGATCCGACGCCCACGCACCCATCCCAGATCAACTCAAACCCGGCGATGGGGGACGAAAAGCAGAAAATCCGGTCTGGGTGCTACCCGAGGGGGGTGGTGAATGCGGAGTACCGGAGTGGTCGAGAACGATCGGCCCACGGGCCGCCGGGGAAAAGCCTCCGGGCGGCCCGGGCCAGGGGGGGGACAGAGAAAGAGAATATGGGGGGACGCTCTTGGATCACTGGGGAAACAGAGAAAGAGTACACCGCCTTTTGGACCCCTTTTCCAGGCCCGGGCAGCCCAAAAGGTTCGCTCAGTCCCGGGTCGATCTTGTTACTCGAGGGAAAGGCGGAACAGAACCGAGGGTCTTGAAGTGGTGAGCTCCACCTCGACGACGAAGTGAGGGGGTATCTTACTTCGATGGCCGGGGGCAAGTAGGGGCCTCCCGCGAGCCGTTTACCGCGGGGGTGAAAAGAATCTCCCCTGAGACTGTTCCTACCACCGTGTGTGGAAAAAAGTCAGCGAGTCTATCCTACTGGGGTGAAGGGGGAACGGCCATTTCACCATGACCGGCCGACGCCTGATGAAAGGATGGTCCGGCCCTCGACACCAATACTATCTGACGTCGGTGACAGGGGAAAAAAAGTCAGCCACGCATTTCAGCTCCTCGTCGACCGCGTGGCGGTTGGCGGCTGGAAGGGGGGTCAATTCTCGAACCGGCCGGACCCGGCGGAACCTGAGAAAGCTACTTGGTAAAGCGAAAGACAAAA
>Ga0179593_1629223_pt1 | contig 11003 bp, 16 predicted proteins | sample CZODoug2_1_08_16_FD_185931 | JGI IMG/M metagenome (GOLD analysis project Ga0179593, IMG submission 185931) | Vadose zone soil fungal communities from Angelo Coast Range Reserve, California, USA - CZODoug2_1_08_16fungal (PacBio error correction) | ecosystem: Environmental > Terrestrial > Soil >...
AGAAGAAGAAGCGGCCCTTTCCTCTCCATTAGATAACTCAAGAGAGGAATACCCGACTCCTTCAACTCCATCCAAAGGGAAAAAGAGGAGGGGGCTGCATGTACTTTCTCGAATGTGGGAAGGAAAAAAAGGATGGCAGGAACGCTCTCTAAGACTTGGGGGGGGACCCGTGTCTGTAAAAGGGTCGGGATTGTTCGAGATCATCGAGGGGGGGAGGAAAGAAGGGAAGGTGCGTGGAAAATTCGTAATAAAAGCGCAGGAAAAAAAAAACACCAATTTTTCTTTTGACTCTACGGGGAAAGGTAATAGGCCTCTCAAGCTTATTCTTAAGCCAGGGAGAGAAGCGGAAGGAAAGAAAAGACCTTGGCAATCTTTTTTAAGGAAAGCTCAGACTGACCCGGCCATCAAAAGGGAAGAGAAAAGCACGACCCCGGCAAACACTGCAGTGAATTCGAACCAACGCGCCGTAGGAGGAAAGGCGCGTCGAGGGGACCTTTTCCACAAAACCGGGGGGGTGGAAAAGAAGAAGGGGAAAAAAAGGGCGCCACCTGTTTGAGCTGACAAACCTTCGGGGGAAGGCACCAAGCGAGTCCATTCGTCATGGGAGATAAAGGGAGATCACAAAAAAGCACAGTCCGACTCGTCATCATTGAAATAGAAAAAGGGGGAAAAGAAAAGTTTGCATAGCGTTCAGAAGGCAAACTTCGAAGGAAAAGAGAAAATAGGAGCGACCTGTCTATTCACCATGCTAGGAAATTGCCGCACTTTTGGCGCGCTTGAACACCGGCATCCCGGGGAGAAGAAGAAATTAAAGTTTTGATTGGTTATTACGAAAAGGAGGAGGGGACCCTGCGGCTTGAAGCTCCCAATACAATTCGCAGAACATCGAAAAAAAGGGGTGGACGCTGGTCGGTCCCATTGTGGCGCGATTTAAAAACGATTCTGCGGGAAGGGCACTGCCCGCAGCGAGACTCGGGAAGGGGGTGGTTCGCCAAGCTATCCATAATAAAGAAGACGGTGGATTATGCTGAACATCCCCAAAGCGGTTGTGCGGCGGATGAGCCAGCATGATGCTTGGGCAGTTATTTGAGGGGGGAGGAAAGGGTGGCGCGACTAAACCCAATTGTGCTTTTGCGATGGGGAAAGGGATGATTCTGACGTTAATGGCCACATGAAAGGGAAAGGAAAAACCCCGCTCGGATACTCTGGAAGCAGGAAATCAAAGGGAAGGAAAAATCAGACGCATGTGACGCTCTTGCCATCCGATCAATCCACAAATGGGGAGCCCTGCTCAGCTCGATCCGTATACAGCGCTCGGCAGGGATTGAAGAGAAAGGGTTGCGCAATCATGAAACCTTTTGTTACCCGAACGAAATAACGGGTGAATCGACAACTAGCTGTATATCGAGTGCGCGATTCGGGCGAGAAAAAGAGGGGAGACGTTTTTTGTACAGCATGTGCTTCTTGCCAGCCAGAGCTGGAGACAGGAAGGGGAAAAAGAGAAACAAACAAACGGAGTGCATAGAAGTATATGGAAAAAAAAAAGGAAAGAAAGTAAGGCTTCAGTCAGTTCTCCACGATCGGCTGCAGCAGCATGCTGGTATCAAAAGAGTGTTGTGATGATATCCAGTGTTGTCTCCTCCCGAAATCCGCAACTGAGGAAGGAGTTCTTCGCGCTGATATGGAAAAGGGTCATGCTGAAAAAAAAAAGAAGGGCGGAGCTTCAAGACCAGTCCGCGCGCTTAATACGGAAAGTTTCGCTTATTGACAAAGTGTGGATTGATCTGGGGGAGGGGCAAGAGCTCTTTTATCATTCACTGATGGTCGCTCCAGAGGAAAGGAAAAAGTTTGTAGTGGCGGCGCTACTGACTTATGTGGAAAGGGAAAGGAAGGAGAGGGTTCAATCGCAAAAAGCAAGTTTGGGTATTCAAAAGAAAAGGACACCGCCCAGCTCCAATCCCCGCAAGCCATCAGCGCGCCATGGAAGGCGTATCAGGCCGCACAACCGCTTTGGGGATTTCAGAAAACGGGGAAAAAAAGGGAAGGAGGGGATATAGCTTTGAACTAAATAAAAGAGAGGGAACGCAGCTGCGGCATTTCCCAGCCATTCGGGAAGATCAAAACAATGGGAAAAGCGTCACCAAGCAGCCCCATAGAAGTGCCTTCGAGGGGAAAGGCGAAAAATCTGTATTGGTATCTTTCGCAAGGCCGCGGTCACGAACAAAATCAACTTTAATTTTTGTTCAGGATTCACGGGCTTATGCACACTAAAAGGGTGTTTCAAAGTGCGGCATGGACTCTTAAACACCCCTTTTAAGAGAAGGGGGACGGAGTGCTAGTTTCCATTTCAGTTCCTCAGTGTGCTTCTGACGCTAGGAAAAAAGGGTCGGTTAGTTTCACAATAGATTAAAAGGGGGACGGTGAAAATTCTCTTCCGAGTGTGCGGCTGATAGCAAAGAAGGGGACATCGCGGTGTGAAGATCAGCAAGAAGGGTTGGAAAGAAGACACCTTTCTAATTGGTCAAGGGGGGGGGGGGCAAAAGTCCCCTCTAATAAGGCCGTAGCTGCGCGTACACTGAAAAGAGACTCGCCGCGTTCGAATTGAACTCGCAGGGGGAGGAGGATGTGATGGCCACCACTCTATCTTGAAAAAAGGGGGGGCTAACGAATTCCTTTTGTATTTTGCCGCAAGAAGGAAAGAAGGACTCGCGCCTATGATTACCTGACGGTGGAAGTGGGAAAAACGGGGGGGGAGCGGACGCGCGGATTAACGACATTCCGAGAGGAAGCGGGAGTCGAAAAAGTGCGTCTTTCTCTCGCCAATCCCGAAAGGAACCCAAACTCGAAGCCGCGGGAGCAAAGTCGGGCCCTGCCTCGCTCATGTAAAACACACGTACCTGCAGACGAAGGAGGGGGGGATGGAGTTTGACGTAGTCGTCTATGAGGAGAAAGAACGGCCTCTCTTGCAGGCTCTCAAAGGGAGATCTCTCACACCACCAACGTATGAGGAGAAGAGAGCCTGCCGCAGCGTCCCTTTCCTCTCCATAAGATAAATCGAAGAGAACGTCAAACTCCATCCAAAATGTAACATCTTGTGAAAGGGGAGGCAGGTAAGTGCGGCTAATTTTTTTTGAAATGCGGCGGGAGGAAAAAAGACGACTTTGTCCCCCGGGCTTCGAGTTGAAGGGGGTTCGAGAGCAATGAGAACAGTTGAAGAAAAAAAGAGTGAGGACTTGAGTGGAAAAATTCTTAATCCGCGCGTCCGGGAAGGGGGGGGCCTCTCCGTGGTCATTCAAAAAGAGACCAGCTTATTCTAACTGAAAAAAGACAAAGAAAAAGGAGTAGAGCCAGCCTTGGCAATCTTTTTTAATGAAAAAAGGGAGAGCCGCACGTCCCGGGCAAACCACTGCGAGTGAATTCGGAAAAAGGAGGGAGGTTTTTCCGGGTACGAGCAAAACGGCCAAAGGGAAAAGAAACGGAATTATAAATTTGTCCCATTTCGAAGGGAGGCGGAGGGGGAAAAGGAGGCAAACCGTCTTGCTGCTCCTTCACACCGGGAGAGGGGGAAAAATCAGCCGCGCCCTCGGCAGCAGGTTCCAAAAAAAAGAGCAGAAATGAAAGAGAATTGTGAACACTACCCGAACGCTCTTGGAAAAAGGACACACTGCGGCACTTAAATGTACACTAGCACCTCCGTACGCGAGGGGGGGGGGGTCCGCGTCCTTGCCGCACTGGGTGGCTCGCTGGAGGAAAGGAAGAAAGGTGATCCTTACCCAAAATTAAAGTTGAGTTGGGGAGGTACGGAGTGAACCTGCGGCTTGAAGCTACCAATCGGAACATCGAAGGCGCGTTTGGCTTAGGAAGGGAGGGCCATGGGTGGCGCTATTTATCACTATTCCTGCAGGGGAGGGGAAATGCCCTCATCTGCGCCGGCGAAAAAAGGAAAAAAGATACCTCATAAAGAAGACTTTTTGGAATTACATTCCGGAAAAAAACCAAAAAGAGGGGGGGGGAGTCTTATTACGTCGTGCGGGAACTTTTCTGAAGAGAGGGGATTGGAAGCGTCCTGCTTTTCCCTGGTGGACGCGAAGGGGACCCGAATTGGATTGGTGGCGGATTCTTACGGAAAAGCACAGAAAATAAAAAAATGGACAACACCCGCATCGAATTAATCTGGAAGGAGGAAAAAAAGGGGAGCGATGGAAAGCAAGATCATCCACACTTTTTGTTCAAGAAAAAGCCTTCGGTCCGGATACGCACTCGGAAAGGGAGAGAAGTTGGGGGCGTAAATAATCCTGAAACCTTTGTCCCTCTCCCGGGAAGAGGCTAGATAGAAGTGGCGATCGGGAGAGACAACCTTTAATCATCAAACACTTGCGAAGAGAAAAGGGGGATGGAATGACGATCGTGGAGAACGGACTCCAAGGACTTGCAAAGAAGACACACAACAACGAGGAGTATGAACTAGATGAGATTCCGCCTTCTCATTGGGGAAAAAGAGAGGGAAGAAGCTGATGGGTACAAACGTCTCCATCGTCTCTTTCGCAAGTTGTTTGGAGAGAACTTCGATAATCCATATCGTTGTTTAATGGAAATTGAAAAAGGAGGGGCGCAACAAACTTCTCATAATAATTGCTTAGGGAGGAAAAGGATCAGTCAGAAGAGAAATCAGGGCGGATACCTTTGTTTATTCGTAATTGAAACAAAAGGAAAGAAAGCGTCCAGTGCGCGCCCCCTGCCCACCCCCTTGGGGTGGAAAGAAGGGGTGGCGCTCCATTATTCATCTCGATGCGGGGGGGAAGGATGACGGAAATTAATGTGCAATTCCTCATAATCAGCCCAAAAGGAAGTCATCGCAAAAGCCACTTGGGGGAGTCTCAAAAAAAAGGGGACCAGCTCCATTCCCACTCCAGCCATCAGCGTCGACAGGGGAAAAACGCAAAACCGCTTTGGGGATGTTCAAAAGAGAGGTATTAGGGATACGCTTGAATGGAGCTCACCAAAAAAAAAGAGAGGGGGGAATTGTCCGCCATTCGTGAAAGATCAACGAAGGGAGGAAAAAAAGACATGGACCCGACCAATGCGTCCTCCACTCAGAAAAAAGGGAGAGGTCGGCGTCGGATTGGGGGAAAAGCCTCGTGTCACGCCGACGATCTCGGAAGAAGTGAAGGTTGGTCAGGATTCACGTTCTTTCCGTGAAGAAAAAGGCGGAAAATGGGGACGCGGACACCAATGTTAGAAAAGAGAGGTAGGGAAGGGGAGAGTGTCCTTTAGTGGCCTCAGTGTGCTGCGGGAAGGGGGGAAGAGCGTTGAGGGTAGTGTTTCCCAATTCGATTCAAGAGTGAAAATGCGCGGCCGAGCGAGGCTGTCGACTGAGAAGGAGACGAGAGGGGGGAAAAAAAATCAAGAAATGTTGGACAAGCTTCAAAGGGGAAAAGACCTGCGAAATTTTGGGCAAATTTATAATTCACGGTTGGGGAAGGGGAAGTAGAGCTCGGTCAAGGAAAAGCTAAAACGAGAAGATGGTTCTGATTCACAGAAAGGGGGAAGGGCTGGCTTCTCTGCGCTGTGAAGAATTAAAAAGAATGGCAAGCCTTAGGCTGGAAGAAAAAAAGGGAAAGGAATCTGATTAATTGAATACGCGGAAAAAAAGGAAGGAAGGTGGCAGGGAACCCCTTATATTCCAATGCGGCGGACATCTGGAGCCGCATTTTCTGGAAAAAAGAGGGGAAAGTCGAAAAATCAGATTGCTTCTCGTAACTCCCGAAAGGTGGCGAAGGAGGGACGAGAGCGTGCCCTGCAGCGTCGCATTTCCAAGGGAAAAAAAACAAAGGGGTACAGGCAACTAACATTCCAAGATGTGGCAAGGGGGGGGGAGTGAATGGAATCGATTGGAGATTATCGTTAATGTCGAGGCACTGTCCGCTGCGAAAAGGAGGAGCAAACAACAACGGAGGAGTAAAACTAGGAAGGGAAGAAAAGGAGAAAGTGCCTCGCCTTCACGATAATCTCAATCGCTTCTCAATGAAAAAGAAGACACAGAGGGGCCGGTTTCTTCTGTGGCAGGTACGGAAAAAAGGAGGGGGAAGGAACGCGGTCGACGACTGGGGAATCCAGAAGAAAGGGGGGAGAGAGCAATCGCACTTTTTCGACTCCCAGCTTCTTTAAGAAAGAAAGGAGAAATACCGCGCGTTCGCCGCAAAAGGGGAGTGGGCCTCTACGGGGTCAAGGGAGAAAGCTTTATTCATTAATCCGATTCCAGCGGGAAGGAAGAAAAGGGAGTCCGCTTCCAGCCTTTTCAATCTTTGGGGGCAAGCAATCACCAAGGAGAAGCAAAAAAAAGGAGAGTGAATTCTAACGCATCGCGCTGGGGGGGGAAAAGAGAAGTTGGAAGGGGGACTATCTCTCACTTCCTCTTCGGAAGTGAAAGGATTAAAGGTGAAAAAAGGAGAAAAAGGGTTTAGCTTTCCAACCTTCTTTCTTGCAGAAAAAAAAAAGAGAATGGGAAGAGAAATTTATATCATCCGCGCCTCGGCAGAGGGAAGACTCAGGCGCTTGAATAAAGAAATGGGAAAAGGGGAAGGGGGAAAAACGATTTTGCATGCGTTGAGGAAAGGGAAAAGAGAAAATCCTTACGCTCCCGCTTATTCACAGGCTAAAAAGAATGGCCCACTGTTGCTAACTGTAAAAAAGGAGAAAAGGGAAGAAGGACCAAAATTACAGTTTATTTTGTGGAAAAAAAAAGAGAGAGGGGAAAAAGGAGGCTTTGATTCTACCACTACATATTTAAAAGAGAAGAAGTGGAGAGGCTGCTTGGAAGGAAAAGGGGGGGGAGCGATATCACGATTCCTGCGTTTGATCTGGCAAAAAGAAAGAAAAAAGGAGGAAGAGGGAATTTTTGTTGATTATCGCAAGCTATCCCTAAGAAAGAAAAGAAGAAAAAAAGCGGGTGGTTCGAGGTATGAGAGGGAGGGAGAGAGAAAGGGCTTGCGTGGGGATTGGAGCTGGGGAAAGGGGGAAGAAAAAAAGGAGGGGGAGAGGAACCCTAATTGTTGATTGTGTGCTGGAGAAAAAGGTAAAACGGACCGAGAAAAGAAAATCGAACAAAAGAAAGGAATAAAAAAGTCTGCTCAAAATCTGCGCATGGAAAAAGAAGAGAGGAGGGGGAAAAGGAAAAAAAGGTATCCGACCTGATTCGCTTCTATCCTTCTACATGCAAGAAAAAGAGGGATGTAAGGGGGGTTGAAAGCAAGAAGAGAGGAAAAGATCTGTGATTCTAAGTGTTCTCTTCGGGCGAGAAAAAAAAAGGAAAAAGATGGAGAGGGGGGTGGAAAAAAGAAGGCTTCTGCATCCGATCGTGGATAACTGCCTGAAGCCGGGAGAGATAACAAAAAAGTAGGAGGTAAAAAGGATATATTCAAGAAGAGAAGTAGAAGAAAGGCGAAAGGGGGAAAGACAAAGAGAGGGCTGCAGCAGCATGCTTTTCCAAACTTCTCCCTCGTATCTTCCGTCAGGGAAAGAGCGCCAACTATAATAGTTGTAGGGGAAAGGGGGAGGGAGGGGAGAACAACTTCTCATATATTTCTTAGCTTCACAGACCAAAAAAGGAAGGAGAAAAGAGAATCAGGGTCTTAGACCTGTGTTTAGAAAAAAAGAGGACTGCGCGCTTGGCATTACCTGTGGAAAAGAAAAAGGGGGGGGGGGGGTACAGCTTTTTATTTGCGCTGCTTACTTAATTAATGTGGAAAGGAGAGAAAAAGTAGGGGAAATCGAAAAAGCCACTTGGTTTAAAAAAGGACAAAAAAGGGAACTCGCCTCTGGAGAATCCCAAAGGGAAAAAGAAAAAGGGTCCGCCTCCTTCATCAGCCTCAAAAAAAAAAGGGGGGGAAAAAAAAAAAGTGAAAGGAAGAAATTCCACACTTCTTCCTTATTAGGGGGAGAGGGACCAAAAAGAAGGATAAGAGGAAAGCTAACGGCATTGGGAAAGAAAGGGCGAAGATAGCCACCAATTTTAACCGAAAAGGAAAAAGAAAAAAAAAAAAGAGAAGCCGATGGATATGTTCGGCGTAATCTGGAATGGAAGAAAAAGGACGATCACGCCTGGGGGGGGGGGGGATCACGTTCTTCCTTTAATACACACGAGGAGGGAAAAAAAAAAAAGGGGGAGGGGGAATGGACTCTGAAACACCCACTTTTAAGATCAAGGGGAAGAGGGGGAGAGGGGGACGATTAGAAAGGAAAATGCAAATCTCCGTCCTCCGTTTAAAGAAAAGAGGGAAAGGGAAGGAGGGAAACGAGTCTGACTTTTCGGTGGGAAAACGTGGGCAGGAGGATAGGAGAGGAGAGAGCGTTTGTTCAACAGCCATAAAGTTTGTGACATCTCAAAAAGGGAAGGAGGGGGGGGGGGGAGTTCTAATTCACGGTTTGGGAAGGGAAGAGGGAGAGGGAAAAGATGAAGGCAGACAAGGAAGAATGTTTTTTTACCTGGTACTTGCTGGATAAGAACAGAGAGGAAGGAAATTCCGGGAAGAGAGGGGGAAAAAGAGAGGGAAGCGGAAATCCTTAAGTTGCAAAGGGAGGAGGAAGAGCTGCTCGCCTATTAATTACATTACGTTGGAAGGAAAAGGGGGGGGGAAAAAAAGGGGGGTTTGCGTCTTACTCTGCTGGGGATGAAAAGAAAAAGATGGGGAGAATAAGAATGTGCAAAGAGAAAGTTTCTTCAACTGCTAATCCGCGGGGGGAAGAAGGAGAAAAGAAAATCCCTTCCTATCCGCCGCATTTAAAGGGAACGTACCTGAAAAGACGAAAAAAAAGGGGGGGTTTGACGTATTCTGTCTAATTAATTAATCGATGGGGGAAAAGAGGGGGGGAGGGAATCTTCGTCAGTCTCCGGGGAGGGATGTTAGATCTCTCAAACACCTGAGAAGAACTTTATATCCATGCCTGCAGCGGCCAGGGAGAGGAAGGAAAAAAAGAGAGGGAAAGAAGAGAAGAAGAAGTCAACTCCATCCAAAATTTGCCCGAATAGGGGGAAGGCGCGAATGGTGTAATGAAAGAAAGGGGGATACCCCTCTGCTTCGTATTTCCGAAAAGGGAAGGGGAAAGGAAGGAGAAAAGAGGGAACTTTTTCTCCTCCCAGCGGAAGGAAGGGGAGTAAGTCCCGCGATGTCACCGAGGAAAAGGGGGACTCTAATTTTTCCATTCCAAAGGGTAAGGAAGAAAAGGATGAAGTAATCCTATTCCTCGGCCTAAGGGGAAAAAGGAAAAGGGGAATCTTTGGAAGGGCTTCGAGAAAAAAAAAAAAAAAGCCAGTCACGTCCCCTTTCAAACACTTCTAGTGAGTAGGAAAAAAAAAAAAAAAAAAAAGGAGAAGGGGGAAGTGTATCTATCTCTACTGCCTCTTCGAGGGGGAAACGGGAAGAAAGGGGCCAAATCGAAGGGGAGTCCCAACTTCTTGCTGCTTTAAAAAAGGGGAGAGAATCAGCCTCTCCCTCGTCAGCGAATGGGAAGGAGAGGGGAAGAGGAAGTGTGAACTCTACCAACGCGGGGAAGAGGGAGAAAAATGCGGCACTTAAATGGACACTATCACCTCCGGAAGAGAAAAGGAAGGAAAAAAAGGGGGGGTGGAAGAGTCCCTTTCGCACTTTTTGCGCGAGGGGGGGGGAGGAAGAAAAAAGGGAGAGGGAAAAAAATTAAAGGGAGAAGTCGCTGATCGTTCTCTGTGACCAAAAAAAAAAGGAGAAAAAAAAAAAGAAGGAAAATGACGCCGACTCTCCGCTCGAATGAGGGGAGGGGAAAAGGAAGAGTGGTCGGTACCGAGTGGGAAATGAGGAGATTTCACGAATGTCCTTTCAATTCCCGCAGCTGAGGAAAAAAAAGGGGGGGGAGGAAAGAGGAACACTAAATAAGACTTTTGTACTTTCGGCCCGGGAAAAGGGGGGGAGCGGATGCGCTGGCTGACTTTTAGAGGGGGGAAGGGAGCTGCCGCGTTTCCCTGTTGGAAGCGAAATAAAAGAAGAAAGGGGGGAAACAAAAGGGGGGGATTTTTTGCTCTTCTGAACTGTAATTGAAAAAGAAAGAGGGAAAAAACACCTAGGAGATGGAAGGAGAGTCAAGCGCGCATGTACTCGCTTGCCAGCAAGAGAAAAAAAGGGGGGGGGAAAAAAAAAAGAGAAGAAAGGGGAAGGAGATCCTATCCGTATACCGCTCTCGCTTGGGGAAAAAAAAAAAAGGGGGGAAGAAAAGGCTTGACCTTCAGAAAGGGGAAGGGGGGAGGACGGGCTGATACAACCTGGATCTCATCAAAAAACGAGAGAAAGGAGAATAGAAAGAGGAGGGAGAATGACTGAAGCCACGACTGTCGCCAAACTGTAATGCTTAAAGAGAAAAAAGGGAGAATCACGTTTTTTTGGCGCAGTCCGTTCGTCAAAGAGGGGAAAAAAGAAAGAAAGAAAAAAGGAGAAGAGGATCGTCCGTCAATTTGTTTGATGATATAAGGAAGAGGGACAATCGATAGACAATAGTGGAAAGGAGGAGTCTGCTTGCGCACAACGCGCAGAATCTTCTAATTAAGAAAAAAAGGAAGAAAAAAGAGAGAGAAAAAAGCGAATCATGTCTTAGACCTTGTTTATAGAGGGGAAAGGAAATGCGCGCTTGGCAGGGGAGAAGGAGAGCGATGCGGTTGTTTTTCCAGATTTAGGGAGAGGGAGAAGGGGGAATGAAAAAAGAAAGAATCATCCACCATCCCAATTCGGAAGAAGGAAACCAGGCAAAGCCCGCGGAAAAAAGGTCCTAGAAAAGTTTCCGTCCGAGAGGAAAAAAAAAAAAGGGGGGAAAGGGGGAAACGGGCCGAAATTCCACCATTCGGAGGGGAAGGGGAAAAAAAAGGAAAAGGTAAATTCAACCCCCAAAAAAAAAAAAGGAAAAAAAGCCCACGCAGGAATCGTGATAATCTCGCCCCCCAATAAAAAAAAAAAAAAAAAGCGAAACGCGCTCGAAGGTAG
>Ga0179593_1671767_pt1 | contig 11003 bp, 8 predicted proteins | sample CZODoug2_1_08_16_FD_185931 | JGI IMG/M metagenome (GOLD analysis project Ga0179593, IMG submission 185931) | Vadose zone soil fungal communities from Angelo Coast Range Reserve, California, USA - CZODoug2_1_08_16fungal (PacBio error correction) | ecosystem: Environmental > Terrestrial > Soil >...
GAAACCGTTGGCACCATCGCGGCAACTCCATTTAACCAGCTAGGGAGGGCTTTAAGCGGTGTCAATTGCTGGGCCATTTAAGATCCTCTTCTCGCGACACAGTAATACTCCCTTAAGCGCAACCCATCTGGGGAAGCGCACTAAAACTTGACCTCTTGCTGAATCATCTCTAAGGTAAAGGTTGCAAAGCGTCTGCGGTATGTGCACCAGGCAAAAAGACGAAACCTCCTTGTTCAATATTAGAAAAAGATCTCCCAGGGCGAGAAGATGGTCGGGGATTTGGCGCGAGGGACGGGGGGGGTTCGTTTTGGGATGACAACCAGCCCCTTAATGTTCCAGAGCAAGAACCCCGACCGGTTAAATGGAACACACCTATCTCGGAAGCGGGCCAAATGCATGGGGGTCATGATAACGTTGTACAGGGAGTGTGCCGGAATGGTGGACATTTTCGGTCATCGGAAAAAAAAGGGGAGACTAGACTGGAACGGTTACGAAAAATGTCGACGAAAGGGTCTTTGCGGGGGCAAATAAAAGGAACGAAAGGGATCAGCCGTCCGGGGGAGGGAGGGGGAAACGGGCGCAGCAATCGGATTGCCCCCGACTTGGTTAAGGAAATCCAACGCTGCCTGGCGTCTGAGGAAGGGCAATCTCAAAAAGAAGCTAAAGGTCGGCGTCCGGGAGAGGAAAAAGAAGGTACTTCACTTCCCCATCAAGGGGGGGGGGGGGGACCGCAAATCGTTCATCTACTTGGAAACAGCGAGAAATCAAGAGGGGAAAGGCCAGGCTAGACGAGGGATTTCATCTCTTCAAGGGTGGCAGTGAGGGGTGGGGACATGTCCTGAGAACGCGGGGAAAAACGTTGTCAAGCCAGGATAAATTCCCGATAAAATCAAAGACACTCCTAGGTGAAGGGGGGGGGGAAAAAGCTTAGAGAGGTTCGAAGGAAGCGAGGGAGGGTGGCGGATGTTTGGCGGTGGTGGAGCTGACCGTGGAAGGGGGGAGCAGGGAAGCTCGAGGGGGCCGGCAACTGCCATCGACGAAGTCTGATTCCATCAAAGACCGTGAAAAGATCGTTCGTAAGGGGAAAGTGCAGAACAGGACCGTTCGTTGTGCAAAAAAGTTGAAACGAAAGCCGCACCTCCGCTAAGCGAAAGGACCGAGTTCCCGCCCTCGAGACCGGTGCGAAGACTTCGGGCGATAGCGGTGCTATCCGGAATGGGGGGCAAAAACAGGTTCGGCGACGGGAGGAGGATACACCCGCTGGGATCAGAATCGTAAGGGAAAACACAAAAAACGATTGCTTCTCCGGCCTTTGACGAAGGAGTGACTGCAGCACGCAGTAGGGGTAGGGGAATTGAAAGTACATCTGGGGGGAAAGGGGGGGAAGCGCAACTCACCAACCTACCAAACTGCGGAACTTCGGCCGCACCGACACCAAAACGAAGGACATTCAGTGCAGAGAGGAAACCTGCGGGAAGAGCTCTTGGGGACGCTAAATTCCTGGTCAGCGGTGCCGGGTTGTTAAAAAAAAGGAAACTCCCAGGACGGTGAAACGTTTTTCCGGGGTGTAAGCAGGGTCTCCAGGACAGGGAATAGACAGAGGTGATCGACTTGGACGAGGCACGTACCTGGGGCCGGGAGTAATCCGGTTGAATCACCGGAGGGAAAGCGCGGCGGTCCCACCGAGGCGGGTGCATTGGGCGGGAGAAATTGCTGCACGACCGAAGACCGCGCGTGCACATAGTGTTGCTAGCGCAGCTCGCAAATGAAAAAAGGAAGGTGCCGGAACCGGTATATCGCAATGGCAACTGACCCGAGTTAGAAAGGTCGTGCTCGAGCGCCTACGCAAAAGGGTGGGGTTCCGTCCGTTGCTGCGGTCAGTAGCTATCAAACTCTAAACACAACAACGAGGAAAATCAGTAAGAAATGAAGGCACGAGAAACAAAACATTGTGATAACGGCGCTCGATCAAGCCTCGGAAGAGTTCAGCCGCGCAGAGGGAAGATTCCTAACCGCGAGCGAGACGTTCCGTCTCTCAAAAAAATTGGGTAGGTGCGCGGTTCGATGCGCCGTCATCCCAACGCAGAAGCGAAAATCAACTCAACGATGGTGAAGGTGACCGCGAACTTTGTGTCGCCACAGAACCGGTGGCCAGGCAAACTTCGCAAGTCTATCAAATCCTAATGTCACGCAGTCCGGGGGGAGCGTATCTAAAAAAAGTCTTAACGGAGGAAAGACCAGTCCGCGTTGGGAGTCGCACCGTGCAACCACGGCCCTCGCCATAAGGTTTTGTTACGAGGCGCTGGGCGCGACAGAGAGCCCTTCAGTGGCGCTGCCGCGGGGAGAAGGGCGTACCAGAAGCGGTAATCGTGGGGGGGCGGAGGGAATCCTTTAAGTACCTGTGGTTTGAGTTCAAAAATGGCAGCGGAGGTGAGTGATCTTCACCGAAGGGGCGCGGGAGTGAGGAAGAAACTAACATCGAAACAGGCCTACACGCACGAAAAAAAAGGAGGGGTGTCGTTTTCAAAGGCTAGGAATACAAAAGATTATTTTCTCCACAGGGCCCAGAGAGAGCAATTACCAATCGGAGAAGTCCGAATAAGGTGAATGCTAGGTGCTGGAAGAGACGCTTCGCGGAGCTGGAGTGCGAAAGATGAGGGAAGAGCTTGCAAAAAAAAAAAAGGGGGAAAGTGGACGAACTACAAAAATGCTGGACAATCCGTTATCCGACTTGCGTCAATGCCGGAGGAACCATCACCAAGGAACGTGGCCGAAATACCCACCTACGAAGGGAAAGGACCCGAGAAAGGAGAAGACCCCTCCGCTACAAAAGACTTGTGCCGTGATTTGTAAGGGGAACAGGGGCGTCGGAAAGAAGGACACAGTAGCGCGAGACTCAGACGTTCAGGAAACGGTCACAAAAAAAGGGAAGAAGAAAACGCAGAAACTGGATGCTAGAAAAACTGATAGGAAAGGAATGCCTGGAAGGAGTGAAACTTAGCTGCACGACGGGAGGCTCAGGAGCGTTAACGGAAGGACATGGGCAGGGGAAACTTATCAGGAGTCCGAAAGGGGAGGACGTGGGAAAAGATCTTGTGCTTTGAAGTGGGATAGAAAAGAATCATCTACGATTACCAATGTGAAGGAACCTAGGGAAAGTAGATACATCAAAAGGGAGCAAAAAACTGTGCGTAAAAGAATCAGGAAAAGAAAACAGTACAAGTCACCTCTCGAAAGGGGAGCCCGGCAAATGAGCTAAAGTATTGAATTACCTAATGTCAAACAATCGAGAACGAACCCGGCACTGTCACATCCGAGAAGGAAACCCGCGAACGAAGGGGCGGCGGATCGGCATGTGCGAATGAACAAGGTTATGGTTGGAGGTGCGTTCAGGAACTACTAAAGGGGTGAAAAATGAAACACCGGGCACGGGTGGGAAGCTCTAACTCCTCGAACGCGCAGAACTTATCGCCACCAAAGAAAAGAACTATGAACCCGGACGGCTGTGAAATTGGTGGTCGATGAATGTCTAATCTAGAACAGGGTATCAATTAGAAAAGTATTCAAAAAAACGGGGAAAGGGGTTGATGTCGCGAAGGGGAAGCCTCAAGAGAGGAGAAGGATTACGTCCTCAAAGCAAAAAAAAAAAATATTCGTCACTGGACCAGCATCGAAAGCAAAAAAGAGAAGAGCGTACTTCAGGCAAACAAAAGTCATATGGGTATACCACCGTTACTAGCGAGATAGAAAAAACACGGATGAGTAGGAAGATAGGAAGAGAGAGGAAAGGGTGAAAAAAGACTTCGGGAAGAAACCCCGCCCCGCAAGAGATCTCTGGACAGCGGTGCGATTGGAGTGGTCCAAGAAAGACGCGCGCTGATCGTATCCTGCGAACAACGATGATCAGAAGCCGCGCCTCCAACGCTGTGAAAAGGGATGCGTCGCGGTTGAATTGCGGCAAAAAGGAAAAAGAAAACGGGCTTGCTACACAAGATGGGTCGGGCCGAATCGAACTCACCGTCAGGGGAGGCAATTAACTCTGAAAATTTTAGCGAAGGTGCAAAAAAAGAGGGGCAGTACGACAATCGGGGCTGCAAGGAGGGATTTGGAAGGGCGGACCCCCAACCGTCTGGCCGGTATAAGGGACGCAAGGGACCCAGCACCGGTTCCACTCGAACACAGCCGGCACCGAAAGGACTGGTTGGGAGCGGAGGGGAAAGGTGAACCAGTGCAGGGAACGGAAAAGGGGACATTGGAGGGGGACGGAAAAGACATCCGTGAGCTGACGGGAAAAAAAGAAAAGGTCGAGCGGGTGTGCGCAAGGATGGTGGCGGGGGGACAACGCTCCCGAGGTAAACGAGAAATGTTTCGATTGGAGGAGAGGGAGGAGGAAAGCCTCGTCCATGCGGACACAATGGGTCGAACAATCGAACACTACGTGATACCCACTTCACTCATCAAGAAAAAAAAAAAAAAAAATTGGTCCGGAAGGGAAGCAGGGGCGGGGACCAACCTGTACTTTCACGTCCAAAACTAAGAGGAAATTGACTCGACTCTAAGAAGGGGAAAAAACAGCCAAAGTACAAATCTGCCACTCTATCCGGAAAGAACAAGTGTGTTGAGAAAAAGTGGGGGTGATAAGGCGTGGACGAAAAAATCCGCTCGACGTAAGCGGGGTCCTCATGCGAAGTGAGGAGAGTGGCCTAGAAACAAAAAAGTTCAACGGACCGCCACCTTTAAAAATCTGTTTAGTAACGGAGATCATGGGGTTCGTTCCGTCAGGGAAATAGTAACTGAGGTATAACGGAAAAGGATGGGGCAAAGGCCCTCGTGAAATCAGAAAAGAGAAAAGAAAGTACAACAGGGAAAAGAGGGGGGTCCTGTAGAAAACAAGGAAACTGAGGTGTAAACGAAAAGAAGACCACGAAGCGCCTCTAAATTCTAATCCCCTCGAGGAAAAGCCAGAATTCCCTTATTAAAGGGGAAGAAATAGGGGCTAGTCGGATTGCTCACGAAAAGATTTCAAAACCAGAAAAGGGACGTTCCCGAAATCAGGGTAGAAAGGAGAGAAATGAAACAAACACGAAAAGGAGTTGAAGTATGGACCGAACCCCTCGATGTCTTCGCTGGGGGAATGCAACAAGCAGTAGGGAATTAGCGGCATCGAGACCTAAATGGAACTCAACCACACGACCAAAAATGGACACAATCTCCAAGTCTGAAGGAAAAAAAGACAAAAAAAGTCGGTCCCTGCATCGGGGGAGGGGAGTAAAACGGAGTCCGCGGGAACAAGGGGGGGCTAACGACAGAAAAAATATCCTCAAGGAGGATTGAAGTGGGCGCGACGAAGACCAACGCAGGAAATTGTTTACCTCAGGGAGGGGAGAGGGGGAAACATGTAACATTTCCAACGGGAGATGGTGGATAATACAGAAACAAGACTGCCCGTGCCACAACCATCAAGGGTTGCTCGGTCGGAAATCCACGGCAAAAAAGGACAACCGCACCATCGGGAAGTTTGTGTTCCGTTGGGGTGGATCGACGTAGGAGGGAGGGGGATGGAACGTGCCAAAAGCTAAAAAAGGAGCGAAACATTTACCTGTGTTTACGATAGGGCTACGATCGACTTCGCCAGAACGGAAATGGAGGAGCTGACGTCTTCTCGAGGTCAGAATTTGGGTGGGCCTTCCTCTACAAGGGTCGGGCGGAAGGTAAAGGCTCTCTCAAACACAAAAAGAGTATAGCCTGACGCAGGAACCGGGAGAAAATAACTTTAACAAGACAACAGGTAAAGTACTCAAGAAAAAGCATCCCGCTTGGAACAGCAGCCGTTTCAAAGGCAGGCCCTCGGCCCTTAGGCTAAAGCGGGAGGAAGTAGAGCGTCCTACATGTCAATTAGCAGGGACAAGTCAAATCCCTACCTCCTGCAGGAAACACGCACACGAGGAAGGAAAAAGCCGAGCCCTGTGATCTGTAACGCTTCCGGTTTGGCACGCAAAGGGGAAAGAAAAAATAAAGGGACGGAAAAAAGATCTCTACAGCTGAGAAAGGGTCATTGAAATTCCAGAGCGCCACCATTCAAAAACCGGATGTCACAAGTTTGTCTTCTTCTACAGGGAAAAGGCAAAGCAACCGGGAAAAAGTGTCAGTGGGAGAAAGAACGGAAAAAGCTCCGCCAGGTTAACGATCCAAAATGCGGGAGGGGGGACGTTTCTTAATCGAAATTCAGGGGGGGTCCGGTGGGGGGGGGCAGTTGGGGAACAAAACATGGAAAAGGAGGGAATGCGCCATCCTTCCCAGGAAGAGAAGGGCGAGGGACAACGAACCAGGCCATTTTCGGGGGGTGGGGCGTTTAAAGGACTGATTTCGCGATCAAACAAGAGGGGACGACTCCGGGTGGGGAGTAAAACGGGTGAATTCCCAAGGGGGGTCGAGAAAAGGAAAAAAAAAGGACGGGATCACCGAAAACCGGAATCATTTGAACGAAGGACTTAGGGGGGCGGCTTCGACTTTCAAAAGTTCTGGGAGGGAAACGCAGAACAACAACTGGCTCCGGGGTGGGGGAGAAGGGAACACGAGGCAAAGATGAACCTTTCCGATGATGAGAAAGGGGGCCACTAGGCCGTGTGCTGGGAGACGACTGAGTTATCATAAAGCAAGGGAAGTTCACTCCACACCAAAGAGGAAAAACAAGCTCTAATAAGACATACCCGAAGATCAGAAGGAAAAAGATTTCCGTGAATGAACTCTTCGAGTGAACACTAGGATGGAAAAAACGGATTTCCCCTACTTCGCGGAAGGAAAAATCAACAAAAAGGTAAAAATTAGGAAGAGATCCTATCGCCAACGAGGTAAGGAAAGAGGTTGGAAAGAGGTCCATTATCTTCAGAGCTGTTCGCAAGGAAGGGACGACTTAATGGCAGGGGGAAAAGTCCGGCTCAAATAAAGAAGGGAAGGAATTGACTGGGATATCGGGGGGTGGGGAACAAAGAGAGCATACTATTTAGTCAAAAGGGTGCCCAGCTGCGCGCAACGGGGAAGAAGCTCCAGCCACTAAGCTTATCCCGTCGACACCTCCACGGCACACCTCCCATTCAACCCCGTAAAAGAAACTCAATAAAAGAAAACGACTACCGTATTGAGTTAAGGAACACAGGAAGCCCGGCTACCCGGCGGTCAAAAAAAGGGAATCGAGACACCACCAAGCCTAGGGCGCGTCTCTCTCGGATGTGTGGGGAGGAATTATTTCGGAGAAGGGGAAGGGACCTGCACAGACTGAGGGGAAGGTGAAACCGACGTCAAGCGCGATCAAAAGAAAACAAAGTCGAGAAAAAAGGCAGAAAATATAACCGGACTTGGGAGGAGGAGAGAAAGCTCGGGAGAAGAGGTGAAGAGCAGTTTATCAATTCGAGAGGGAGATTAAGGACATTGGGGGAGTACTGCCGCGGGAAGCGATCCGACTACGAGAGTAACCGGAGCTTCACTTTCCATCAATCACGGGGGAGGAAAATCGAGGCGGTGCAGGGAGAAAGAAAAATGGATGGTTGATTACCACCTTTAAAACTGGGAAATATAGAGGGGCGAGTGGCTCAACGATGCTTCAAGACCTGGAACCACGCCTGCCTCTCGTCTATGACAGCGGGAACAGAGTCCAGAAGGGGAGAGGACGAGAGAGGCATAATCCCTTCTTTAAAGATGAAGCTGGCCGCGCCCTCCCAAAGCTGAAAGGACGGTTCACGAATGCTCAAAAAAAAAAAAAAAGAAAACCTTCTAGAAAGGGAGAAAGGGGAGGAGGGAGAACATGACGAAAAGGGGAAGTCAAGAGGGTTCTCTGAGCAGAAGTTGGATCAAGGAAGAAGGTTCGGCGCGTGGCGCGGGATGTGCAAAAGAAGGGGGGGTTCAGAGGAACCGGATCCGTCTGTGCCGTCTGACCTATACGACAAAAGAAAGGACCATCGAAACACAGCACGGAGGCCGGCCAGAACTCAAAAGTGGAGAACTTACTCGTAAAGTGGCAGTGAGCGGAGGAGGAGTTTTGAAATTGGCAGAAAGGAAAAATCCGGGAATCGAGGGAACCGAAATCAGGGTCGAGCGGTGAAAGGGGCGTTTTTTTCAGGGCGAGCCCACGACTTTATCAAAGCCTTGGAAGGGGATTTGCAGAAAAGGCTCATCTCCTCTGACAGGGGGTAAAAATTGCAGGTAATCGCGAAACTCGGGGTTTAATCACACGTCACTCTCAAGCAGACAAAAAAAGTAGGAAGCCGGGATCCGGTAGGCAACTGCAGGAACGTAAAAAGCGCCCACCGCGAGCTTGCCGCAAAGAATGTAATCTGGAATACATCGCGACAAATAAGCGGGGACCTTCCATCTCCATAAGAGTGGAAAAAACGTGATCAAGGCAAGGGGACGGGTTGAAATCCTGCGTGAAAGGACCGGGGAGGAAAAAATCGTCCATCCGGGTGAAAAGCGTCTAGTGTCCAGAAGACGAGGAAGAAATACGCACTCCTACTCTTGCGGGAGCGAGGGAAAGGTAGCGTCGGGTGAGGGGGAAGCGGGTTGTGCTCGTACGGAGACAGGGGACATTGAGCTATTCAGGAAGCCACCGAAATGGCTCAGAAATCATCCATCATTACGGCCGTAAAGGGGGCTTGATTGGGGGAAGGCGAGAAATAGCCACCGTTTCTGGTTGAACCAAAGGAACACTCAGCCTCCGCGAAACGTCAAGAGAGTCACTAAATCCCTCTTATCCCGTGAGAAAAAGAGGGGAGGGGCGAAAGGGCTCGTCGATGCAAAGGAGCTGAAAACGACGTCGTGAGAAAGCAGGGGACTGGGGTACTAAAAACACCACAACTAACTTTGTTGAAGAGGATCCAAAACTCAGTCAGGAAAAAAGGCAGGCCTTTAAGGCATTTGAAAGAGGATGGGGACCTTCCAGGTGGGAACTCCCCAGACCCGTTACTGAAAGACCCGTCGATTCAGCCCGAAACACAAGGAACTCCTCATTGAGGAGAGAAATACACCTGTGGCCGAGGAAGAGTGTTTTCATCAGGACTCCAAACTTCAACTTAAAAAAAGAAAAGTCCTTCTATTGGCGTTGGGGGCGGGAGGACCACGCCAGTGGTGACTGGGAAAGAATTGGAGACAGAAGTCGTATGAAAAGAAGCGGAGAGGAAAGGGGGGAAGAGGCGAAAAGGGGGAATCCAGTTGACTAGAAAAGAAAACGACGGCCGGGTCACACCTGAAAGTTCAGTTTTGCGTTAGACGCCGAAGTTGTCTCACGGCAGCGTAAGGGGGGGGGAGAAAACGGACGACCTTTACCTTGGGGAAAGGGAGAATCTCGCTCTAGGCCGTGCAAAGCATATCGGGGGTTCGCTGACGCGGGAGGAGGGGGCGAGCGCCCGGACAAGGAAATGTTGGCGAAGCGGGCGGTTCTTCTGTCGATCTATAAAACAAAAGGAGTAAAAGAGAGAGGTATAAAGAGGAAGTGCATACTTAAAAAAAAAATGCGGTGAAGTACTCTCTCTAAACGGGAAGAAGCCAGCATGAGCAAGCGCCAGAGGGGAAGCAGAAGCCTGATCGGAGACGATCCGGAAATACACGAGAAATGTCATTGGTGAGCTGTCAAAATATCTTCTTTCAAAACGAGGCTCTAAGCAAAGGACACCCGCTTTGAACGGACAAGAGAGCGGAGGGAAGGAAGACCGAATGTACCGGACACGGTCCCTTGCCTTCAAGAGGGGAAAAAACACCATGGGAGGGTTATATACCTGTTTAAAGTGGAGAAACAAGGCCGGACCCAACACTGAGGTCAAAAGTCTGGGAGTGGTAGGAGTCGGCTACAAAAACTGAAAAAAAAACTCCTGTTACTCGCAATGGAGTCCTGGGGGGAAGGGAACTCGGGCCGAAAGGGAGCAAAAAGGTTGATCTCACGCCAGATGGGTCGGTGCGGAAATCCGAGGGCTGGTTCGGGTTGAGGCACCTCCCAAAGGAGTAACTATCTTCAAGGGGAAAGAAGGAGGGCTGCAGAACAAGAGAGTGGAGCAGGCCTCCCGCGAAAGAAAAAGGCGTGGTTGGTGTCGGGGGGAGGAGTTCCTGAAATAAAGGGTAATTTTTCGCCGAACGGGGGGAAAAAAAAAATAAGCCAAGAAGGGGAGAAAGAAAGGAGGCACCGGGGAATCAGGGGGGACGAGGCACGGATTCAAAAGTTCGCGAGTGTCGAAGGGGGCGAAAAACAAAACGGGTACTTTGTTTTCGCACTTGAACAAGAAAAAAAGACCGGAAAGAATGGAGGGGGAAAGAACGGACGGCATATGCCCACGACCGGGGCAAATCGGAAGGAATACTCATCCGGTGAGAAGAAGAACGGACACAACGGCCCCCCGAAAAAAGGTCGACTACCCTATCCTCCGAGCCGCAAAGGGGGGGGAGGGGGATGGGGTCAAATTAAATAAGTCAAAAAAGACGACATGGCTTCAACAACGGAGGCCGCTGAAGGAAAAATTCGTCACACCGCAGGATCAACCCCTTCAGAACTATAAAGGAGAAACGGTATAAGTCGCGCGAAAGTTTGATAATCTGTCTTCACAGAAAAGAGGTCGTGCTCAACGAAGGGGGGGGGGGGGGGGAGCGGTACTAAGTACCTGTGTCAGTTAGCAGGAAGAAGTCGGAAAGAAGTAAGCAAATCGGGTAGAGGGGGTCAAGAACGCAGGAGAGAGACAATTAAATAAGAGGGTGAAAAAACTGGCCGAGTATCGATAGAAGACTAATACCTCAACGAAGCTCAGGATGCCCGGAATTTGAAAAGAAAAAAAGGGTCCCCTGCAAGAAGAAGCACGTCTAAAACGGAGAGAAAAAGGGGGTGTCGATGACCGAAGGGAACCTCTAACATCAGGAAAAAAGGAAAGACGATAAGTAAGGAAAAAAAAGAAACGGCCTGTCGAAATGGATTAAAGGTTCGTGGAAGGAGTGGAGAGAGAAGGCCAAAAAACTGGACGTAAGGGGGG
>Ga0179593_1327637_pt1 | contig 11002 bp, 12 predicted proteins | sample CZODoug2_1_08_16_FD_185931 | JGI IMG/M metagenome (GOLD analysis project Ga0179593, IMG submission 185931) | Vadose zone soil fungal communities from Angelo Coast Range Reserve, California, USA - CZODoug2_1_08_16fungal (PacBio error correction) | ecosystem: Environmental > Terrestrial > Soil >...
GAGGTTTCGTGGGTGGGAGGCGTGGGGGGGGGGGGGGACCAGAGGGGGCATTGTATGAAGAAGCGGCAGGGGGTGGTGGGCGGCTCGCCTGAGGAAGGGTAAGGCAGGGCTCCTGCACACAAATACCCAGAAAGGGATAACAGGAAAAAAGGGAAATGCTGATCGCACACTGGGGAAAACAAAAGGGAAACCCAAGAAGGAGAAAGCCTTTGGGGGTAAGGAGAATGGGGGAAGATAGACCGGGGGGGGAAACGACTTGGGGTATGCCGGCTTACTCAGCAAACGGATGCACGCCGGGTCCACCGAGCAAAAAATATTAGAAAACAGGGGGCCTGGAAAAAAAAAAGCCGCACAAACGCCTGGGGACGCGGAAAAAGGCAAATGGAGGCTGCAACGAAGCGGCAGAAAAGAAGGGGTCAGATGCAAGCCGGAAGGAGGCGTTTTCGGGGGGGTGGGTGTCAAAAAGGGAACTCACCAGAAACGCTTAAGGCCTTGCCAGGGGGGGGGACCCAGCCTCATGGCAAGACTTAGCCAGGGGACAGGTGTGGCAGTACGTCGGCGTACGCAAACAGAAAGGATGATTCAAATCAATGGGGGGGGAAAGAGGAGTCTTGGAAGAGTATAAGAGAAAGTGTGTGAAATTCTGCTTGCAGGAAATGATTGGAGGGGTCTAAGGCCTAAAACCCGCCGGCCGCGGCCGACAATCCGTATTACCGGGGCTACAATGTGAGAGGAAAAGCAGGAACAAGGGGGATTTTCTCGCAGGGACTTGTATGCATTCATGTGGAGGTTGTGGGGGTTTCAAACGAAAACCTTCATCGTGCAGGGACCGCACAACAAGGGGGAGTTCCTACAGACGGCTCATCATCAAGGAGTCCTGCACACTACTGGAACATGGATGACGAACATGGTTCTGGCTTATATGGTTTTAGCCGGGCAAGTATATTTAACCGAAAGTCCGGGAGGGGGTGTGAAACGAACAGGGGGAAGATGGGGATCAAAGGGGATGGTGACTTCGGTCCTATCACCTTATGAATTTCACTGTATAGGCCCGGTTACTATCAGCAATATTCATTATTTTGTTGAAGTACTCCTAAAAAAGTATGAGAGGACCAGGGAATCGGAAAAAGGATAAAGGACGACAAGCTGGAACATTTTCAAGGTGACAGGTGGAGGTAACGGCCATCGAAAAGGGAGAGGGTTTCAACTTTGGGGGGACTTAATCTAATAACATTGACCAAAGTTTTTACCAAGGGGGGGGAAAAAGGGGGGGAAAAGGAAAAAAGGGGGGTTGTCAAAACATCCCTTTTGCGCCGGCCCTTACACTAAGTGGTTTTTCGGGAAAAAAAATGTGAAAAAAAAAAAAATCCGTAAAGGGGGGTGGTTTTTCCCCCACAGAATCTAAGAAAAAAAAACGGTTAGGAGGTAGGAGGAAAGGAAGTTGACCGCCCGTACCAGGTTTGGTTCAACTTTTTGATCACGAAAAAAAAACCCAGTAGTGGTCAAGGTCCGGGCGGCAAGAGTATCGTGGGGGAAAGGGACCAGGTCAATTTTTCAAAACATCGGACCATCCATGTTGCAGGCCAATTTTTTAAGGGCAGCGTTAATCGAAAAAGGGACAAACCAGAACGAAGAAAAGAGCGGTTAAAGGGGGAAGGAACGAAACTCAACGGGACACCAAAACTGAGGGGGGGCCGCGGGTGGAGGGGTCCTCCTTCTGGGGGGCTATTTCCCTTGACTTATGGAACTCCAAAAAGGGTGTCGAACAGTAATATTGGGCATTTGCATAGAAACCTCTCAAAATTAACTTCTAGGGGAAAGTGGTCTACGTGTACCAATGTCAAACCATGCCAGGAGCACCAAGGAAAAACCTAGGCACAACCACCCCAGAAAGGGGCCGAAGAGGTGAGACCTAACGGAGGGAGACACAAACAGAACTGCCGACCATGGTCGTCCCGACACAGTTAAGGAGGGGGGTAAAATCGAGGCGACCGGAGTAAAAGGGCATAAGAACAGGGTGCGGGGCCTCTGTTTCCGTGGGTTCGGGGTGGAAAAAAAAAAAAAAAAGCCTTTCGAAACTACCTCCCGCCCACGGGGACCATTTGCGGAGCACCTGGTAAAGGTGAGGGCTGGTCGAAGATTGACGGTTTTCTGTACGAAAAGGACAATCAAAAAAAAAAAAAAAAAAAAAAAATGGGCCTCCGGGACACAAACTTGCAGGCTGATCAACGATCAAACGAGGGAACAAACAGGGAGAAATAAGGGATGTCCCCGACGTACTGACGCCCGGAAATGGTCTAAGCTTAACAGGAGCTGTTGTAAAAACCAAAAAAGGAAATGCAGCGGGGACCGGGGGGGGAAAAAAGAGAGAAAAAAGAAACACTGAATGCCACTTTGCCTTGACTTGGCCAGGAGCGCGGGACAAGGGTGACCCCTCGAGTGGACCGAAAGGCCTGGAGCTGCCTTCTGTTTGGAATTGCGGAGAGACGTGTACCGGCAATTGATTGAACGTGCAAAAGATGTGACGAAGGGGGGGTGGGGAGGGACGCCGGAAAAAACATAGTTGGCAAAACCTCAACAAAGTCGGAGGAAAGGGGGATCAAAGAAAGGAAAAGGCAGGGTCTCCGCAAAGGGCACGGGGGGGCTCCTTTCTTTCTTGGCGGTGTGGGGGGACAGCGTCAGCCTGCGGATTGAGAGCGCCTGCAAAAAGGCAAAGGAGGTTACCAGAATTCAGAGGGTTACCCCAAACCCCACGACCTAAAAAAACAGGGGGAAAAAGAATTAGCAAGAGAGAGAACAAACAACGGATAGGAGGAAAAATAGATCAGGGGTTGTGTAGTTGTTTGAGGGTCGGGGTTGCCTGTAAGAAGGGTGGGAAAGATCGGGGGTGCAGCTGAGAGAAAAGAGGAGTGAAATGGGCAGGCAAGAAGGACCCAGAAAAAGGAGCACACAGGTGCCAGTGATGAAGGAGAAAACTGGGTAAGGAAAGGATCGTGGTCAAGAGACTTGTTTTGCCGTGCCGTTGCCCCTGTGGTGGATACGTGGAGACAAAAGAAAAAAGGACAGAAAAGTATGGGGACTCTGAGCAAAGTTACCGGCGGCCAGTAAAAAAGAGAAAACGCAATCCAAAATCGGCTGAAACGAGGGGCCAGGACCATTGAAGGGCCGGAAAAAGAGAGGAGGGGGGAAAAGGGGGTAAGCAAGAAGGCGGGCAGCTTGTTAAGGTAGGGTGGCTCAAAGCTTGGATACCAGAGAAAGGCACCAGGGGGAGGGGATGGGTTTAATCCCAGATATGTAGAAATTTAAAAGGGCGGGCCAAGGTGCGGCATTACGCGTGGACTCCGGGGGGGGGGGGGAGGGAAATGACAGCAAGCTCAGCTAGTGATCAGCCCAATTGTGGAACACAATGAGGGCGGAGGACAGATTCTGGAGCAGAAAGAACCCCGCCCCTCGAAGCTTCTCAAGCACTTGAAGACCGCGACCAGGAGGGGGGATCCACGAAAAAGGGGGAGAGTTCGAAGAGGTCGGGAGGTAACATCAAAGCTTTCTGTTTGTTGGTTTGTCCACCCAACGATAGAGGAAATGGAAGCGTTGATCAGCTACGACCAAAGAGAAGGAGAAAACTCTTAGGGGGGGGAAAGACGGAAAATTTCTGACGGGTTAGGGGCGAATGTGGAGCCGGCACCGAGAGGCGAAAACGAGGCGCCGGTTGTGCCGCAGGTGTTGCGCTGGTAAAGTGACGGGGAATTCAGGGGGTAAAAAGAAAAAAACCGGGAAAGAGAATTCGGGGCGGTTCTATCAGTAATGAAATAGCTGGGTGAGTAACGACGCCACGGATGAAAAAATGGGAAATCCTCAATGAATACACAGATTCGAGCTACTCCCCGGGACCACGAAGTGGGTAGGTGACAGGGGGCGTACCTGGCCCCAGTCTGGGGGTGCCTGAAGCGGAAGACGGCCAAAGTTCCGTTCCAACTGGATTGGGAAGAGGTGAAACAGGGCTCGAGTGGGAAAGTGGAAAAAGAAAAAACCCATGAGGACTCTTACTGGGGGGGGAGAAAAAGTTGGAAAAAAAAAAGGAATTATAGCCAGGATACTCAAACAAAAAAACAAAAGGAGAAAGGAGATATGGGGACGACTCAAAGGGAAAAGGTGTTGGTAAAAAACTTTTAGTTTCCCGAAAACCAGGGGTGGACAGGGCACGGATGTTGGCGCAAATTCTGGAATCGCGGAAAAGTCCAATTCGAGAAGGGTCAAGAGGGAACCAAAAGGGGAGAACTTGGAGAAGAGGCCGCAGGAACAGGAACAAGAAAGGGACAACCTCGGCGGTCATGTCCTCCTCAACTCACGGGGAAAAAGCAAGAGGGTTTAGAAGGGAGGTTCTCTAGTCGTATGGCGATTTACATTGAAGAGAGTTCTGGTCCTTCCGAAGTGAGGGGCTTGACTCAATGCGGGGGGGGAAGGAGCCCGATCAACCGTGGACTAAGTCGGCACGTGGAGAAGTGTGAGGGGATGGCAATGTCCTGCTCCATCGGCAAACAATTCAGGGGCACACCCGCAAAAAAAGGAAGGGGACGGTTAATGAAGGAAGGTCAGTAGAAAATCTCCGCCGACACAGTGGAGTACGAAAGGTGTCCGTATGTTCAATCGACGCCTGTTATTATTGCGTCATGTAGGGACAGGAAGAAGGGGGGGGCTGAAGCCGGGGAGGAAGGGGGGGTTAAAAAATCATATCCTTGGGCTCCGCCGACCGCGCAAACTCGAAAAAAGTGGAGACGCAAAAGGAACGGGTCAAAGGCAAAAGAAAGGGGCTGTCAGAAACGTCGGGAAGGGGTTCACTGTAAAGAAGGAAGCATGGGATAGGTCACCGGGCGGGAGGAGCCCCGAGGCACAAGCCGCATGAATTCCAAACGGTAATCATCATGATGTCTCGGGGTCGCCTGACGGAAGGAACGGGAAAGGGGACGCTTCGAAAGGCCTGGCAGGGGGCAACGGCAAGGCCCACGATGGCTCGGTGTGATTGTATTCCCCGGGACCAAATAGAAGAAATGCTTGCTTGTGGCAGGGAAGGGGGAACCACGGTCCAGGACATAAAGAGTTGGCCAGGAATCAAGGGCCCTGGGAAGGGCGGGGGGGGGACCGAGGTTGGGGATGGGTCAGCGTTGTACCGCAACTCTTTAAAGATTTAGAAAGAGTGAAAAGCGCCTGTTAAAAGGGGGATTGCGTACGAGAGAAGAAGGAATCAAAAGTGCCCAACCCAAGAAAAGCCCGCGAAAACAAGGGGGGGGTCTCTCAATTCAACTAGAATTTGGAATTTTAAGGAAAAAACTATTAGTCTCCTTTCGTGGGTTTCTTCAGGGGGTTTCATTCTGCCTGTGCATTGAAACAGGAAGGGCTATCAGTCAAAATACTTTCATATCAAGCACAGCGAGGGGTTACCCCACCCCACTACAGTAAAACAACCGACAATGACGTCATCTCAAACAAAAAAACGGAGTTTAAGAAGAGGAGGATAGCGAGATTTTCCGTTTGAGGGCGTGGGGTGTGTGACCTATGGGGCGTGGAATTGGTGGACAACGAAGGCTGGGCCGGTGCAGGAGGAAAGCCTGAGGGGCTGACCGCCTGCACAAAACCACTCCAAAAGAAAAAACTAAGGGACCGCACCTTGCCCGTTCGCGGGGATAGGCACTGTGATACAAGGTAAGAGAGAGTAGCCTTGGTGGAAGATACGGGGGGAGCGGAGTGCATGCAACTCTGGTGTTGATGCCGGGACTCAATAAACGCGTCACAGGAACGATGGGGGGAAGAATAAAAGACGGGAAAGCTGCAGGTACCATCTCACTCAATTGCCAATCAGTCTACTAGAAAATTCAAAAGAGGAGGCAAGGGGAGGGGGTCCGTTCCAGACATTTCAATACAGGCAAGTGTCATCTTTTGGGCGGATTGTGTGGCTCCAGAGACGAAAAAGGCGGGAAAAAGGGAGGGGATCAGCCGTTTTTTACAAACAAAATAATGGTCAGCGTTATCGGACCAGTGCTCAGACTCGGGCTACTTCACCTCCTGATGATGGCAGACGGGGGTGGGGGACAGAGAGGGGGAAAAGGTGATCGTGAAAAAGGGGGTGGCCATTGTTTCCATTATGGAGGTAGAAAAGGAACGAACCGCCCCATAATCCCTACAATCCCTGGAATGCAGGCGACCATTTCTTAAAAGCACGACACTTTGTGTAGGGGGCGAGGGAGGGCGTGAGCAGAAGGGGAGAGGGTTTGTGACACGCCTGCATGTCGGAAGCACCAATGAGTAGTTATAGGGCGTCCCCACAGCGGCGTCCTAGGGGGGACCACGAAACTGGCAGAACGGGGGCGCTAATGTTTGAGAAGACCACGAATAGGAGGAGACCTGGTTGGGGGCTCATTTTTGTCGCGGGTATAAAGGGTACTGTGAAAGGAGGGTAAACAATAAAGAAAAAGGGTTTAGCGGAATAAGTTAATCAGCAGAAATCAGAAGGTATTGGGATGCTAAATAACCAGATGAAATGACACTCAAGGACGAAAATAAAAAGGGAGCGGGGAAACAAAACCGGCCCACATCCCTTGGGCAGTTCTTGCGTATAGGGCCATCTCCTAGGGGGCATTCTTTTTTCAATGAATCTGTGACGGAGGTACCTTGGAAAAAGGGGGGGGGGAGAAAGGATGGGGGGGGACTGCTCAGGGACTTGGGAAAGCACGGATCCAGAACCGTCGCAAAAGAGAAAAACCCTACTTGTTTTGGGAGAAAAATGTGAAAGTCAAGGGAAAGAGGGAAGCAGTAAAAACAACAATGAAAGGGAAAAGAGAGGAATGGAAACTCGAAACGGGGGTATTGGTGGGTGGGTCAAAAAGGGGGGGGCTCAAAAACCAAGTAATGTAAAAGGGGGAAAGGCGGTTTGAGGGGGGGGGAGGGGGGACACGCCGAGGTTCACAAAAAGGAGGACAACGCCAAGTTGGAATCAACCTTTGGGATCAATCATGTCCAGCTTCACCACCCGACCGATACCCGCGGGAGGGAGGGATGGCCGATAACAGAAAAGCAAAAAACAGCTTGTGGGCCAAGGGCGGCCATACGCCATTCGGGGGGGCGAATTACCTGGTCTTGCCTAGGTCAATTTGAAAGCCCAATGCGGGAAGGGGAGGAAGAAAATAGGGGGAACAGTGATACGGCAGATAAGGAACGTGTTCAAACTGTTGCCTTACGCGATTCAAAAAGGGGAAAAGTTTCGGAAGAGGGGAGCATTGGGCCACCGAAATGCGGGGTTATCCTATGGGGGGGACCGCAGGGAAAAAAGGGACCTCAAAAAAGGAGAGTTGCGACAGTTCCAGTCGTGGGAAAAAGACGAACGAGACGCTGATGAAATGGAAAGTCTGCTTATTAATCTACGAACAGGTGCTGCAGCAAATGGGGGGGGGGGAGTTAAAAAAAAACAATCAGGGATGCTCCACCAGCCGAAGACCAAAAGCGAACAGGTGTAGGTAAGAAGAACAAGGGAAGGGCAGAGTTTCTTTGGACCGGACGGCTGAGGGAGGGGGGTTGGGGAAAGGGAAGGAGAAAGAGAATGGAAAAGCCGCATTGGTGCACGGGCCTGACGATCAAGACCGCAGGAGAAAACAAGTGGCAGAACATACATATGCGCGTAAAGCAAAAAGAAAACAAAGGGAAAGGAAAAACGGTTCATAGCAGTGGGTACAAACGGCCAAACCGCAGTAAAGCTTCCGTTTTAGATCCCGCACCCATCAGAAAAAAGAAGGGGGGACAAAGTTGGAACTTTCTGGGGCCGGTGGAAAGGAAAACGTCGGGGGAAAACGATGGGACAGACTCAATGGCAGTGCAGGGTTTCTCCTTTTTGGGGCATTTCTCGGAACTTGGGAAAAACGCGTTAGAATACCTGGCACAAGAGAGGGGGAGAGGGATGAGCCGAGCAAAAAAATAGTTTGCCAACCCCACATCTCTAAACACAAGGAAAAAAGGGAATAATACGATTACCTGGGGGTATCAATTTGCCTATCAAAAGGGAAAAGGGACAAAGGGGACGCGTTTGTTTCGGCGTTGTGCATCGGATCGGGACTGCTGTAAAATTCCGGAAGAAGAAAGGAAGGAAAACGGGAAGTGCTAGCACCATGGTGAAACCCCCCCACTCCTCAACAAGGGAAAAAACAGCATTAATCTATGCTCTCCCAAACAAAAAAAAAGGAGGGAGGGGGGGAAAAAGGGAAAGGCTACGAAGTGACGGTTTTGGAGGAGGGGGGGGGGGGTCGGGGCGTGTGTATTAACAAAAGCATTAGGCCTTTGTGCAGGCTCCTCTCCTTCTAAGGTCAAAAATGTAAGGGGAAGGAAGCAGAAAAAAAAACACAAAAAGGGGACCTCACCGTAAAGTGCTGAGGAAGGAAACTGATCCAAGGGAAGCAGGGAGCACTTTTTGTCCGCGAAATTTGTGAGAGCGCAAGGTTGGGGGGAAAAAAAAAGCAACGGGGTTGGGTATGAAGGGGCTTACTCCCATTCACATGCCAGAATGTGCAAAAAGAAATAGTAAAGCGGCCGGGTACCAAATAGGAAAAAAAAAAGGGAAGAGGAAAAGCAAGGGGAGAGAAAGCGGAGGGTAGACCTTGTTCCGCGACATGAAAAGAGGGCAAAGTGGGCTTGTGTGTTTTTTCTCCGCTCTAAAATGGAAACGGGCTTAAAGGAGGGCGTTGAAAGGGTTGTCAGAATTTCCAGCAATTGAAAAGAGGAAAGGGTTGAAAAATTCATATGCGGAGTCCGCGACAGAACCTTATATGAACTAAAAAAGTGGGGGGGGGGGGAAAAAGAAGCGCTTTACGAGGAGAAAAGAAGGTGGACATTCGGACGCCATGATTGCATTCGCAAGGACAGAACCCCGCCCCGAAAGACGCCCTTATACCGAAGAGGATGTCACTACACCTTGTGGCTATTGTCTGTGGGGGGCATTGGGGGAGGGGATAGATGTGGGGGGGGGTCAAGACCGTCCGACGAAACAGGAGGTCGGGTATCAGAACGACGGGACCTAATAACTCTTCTCAAGTTTGGGACAAAAAGGAAAATACGACGGAAAAAGGGAATGATCGTAGGGGAAGAAGGCCGCAGGTCGGTTCAATGCGGGGGTCCGCAGGTGTGGGGGAGAGGGGAAAAGAAGGGTTAATAGGGGAAACGAGCAAATTTCCAAGTTGCCGGTCTTCGGTTCTAGGGTCAGCATAGAAAAAAGAAAGGAGGTTGGGGAAAAGGAGGGGAAAAGGGAAATACGTAGGAGAGAGTCCGCCCGCGGCCCACAGCATGGTTGCCTTTGACGGGGGGGACGTATCTTCCCACGAAGTGATGGGGGGCATAAGTACTGGTGGTGAAGGGAGAGACGCGGGCAAAAAGTGAAAAATGGGGTCTGGATGGTCCCAAGTGACGAATTGGAAGGGGGCAATCAACGATCAAACTTTGGCGCAAACGACGTCCCGGACAACTACTTGGGTTTTAGGAGAAAAAATTTGAAAAAAAGACCAGGAGGGAGGGGGGGGGGGTAAATCATCTGATAAAAAAAAAGGAGGGAGGAGACCACTCTATTTTTTGGGGGGGTGAAAAAAAAAAAAACTTTTTCTCCAAAACAAAGGAGTTCGGGGACTCGGGGTTTGAAAAAAGGCCATGGGGATCGGTTGAGTGCAAAGTAAGGAGGGGAAGGGGGAAAGGACCCAAGAAAGAACTTTGATAGGGCCGCGTAAAAAGGTCATGCCACCCGGAAAAACCCACGCGGCGATGGCGATACGCCAAACATCAACCAAAAAAAAAAGCGGGGGGAGAGGGCGGGGCGCTCGCCACGGCTATTTAGGTGGGGGGGGGGGGGACACAGCCGGAGGTCCTGAGGGAGGCACTGGAGGAGAATAAGAAAAGGGCATTATGCTGATAAAAACCTGAAGGAACTGATTTCTTCGTTCAAAAGTTTTCCTCTTGACACTGAAGGTAAACAGGTCAAGGGGATAACCATCACAACACCTTCGCACATACCAACAAAGAAGGATGCCGGTTCCTACTGCCTTCTCAAAGAGGAAGGAAAAATGTTCTTCCCCATTTTCCGGAGGGGTTTCAAATTGAGTTACTCCTCTTTATATGAGTATCAGGGAGGGAAACGTACTCAAATGGGGGGAGCAAATGCCTGGTAAACAAAACCTACGAGCCCTTTCCTGCTATACCTCAAGACCAAGAAAAAAAGGGTGTAAAAAGGGGGGGGAAGGATCGGGTCGCGGGACTAACTTTCGAAAGCAGGAGGGGCGGGGGGTTGGGGTCTTGCAGAGGAATTCCAATCATTGAAATCCTCCGAGTACAAAGGGGTGAGCTGGGGAAAGAGATGAGACGTGAGGGGGCCCCCGTTCAATCATCAGGTTTAGCGTAAGCCCGACGTACTCCAAACCTGTCAATGGCGGGACGGGGAGGACAGGAGGCTTGTTTGGGTAAATCATTCAGCATGGCCGCGGGTCAAATGGGTATAAAACTGACCAAAAGCCGAAAAAGACAGGAAACTCCTGCTTGGGTGCCAGGGAGCGGACAATTGGTGCCCCACATCTGGGGGACTTAGAAATGGGGGGGGAAGGGGAAGCGGGGGGGGTGCATTTGTTTGCATTGTCTAGAGAGTGGGGTAAAATGAACGTGGATTTTTCGGAACGCGGTGGGGGGGAAAAGAGGGAGGGGGCAGGCGGTAATGCCGGCAAAACAAAAGTTTCCACACCCTTCCAAGCGCAAAAAAATTCGGGGGACATGAGGATAGAGGGATTCACGGGGGGACAAGTGGGGTATCAGCAAATTCAGATGCGAATGTTGAGGGGGGTTTAACCGGGTGGGCTTGGTTGCATGACGTCTCTCCTTCTTTCCGGCAGAGGAGGGGGGACAGAAAGGGCCCCACGGCAAAGGCGTTTCAGAAGGGGGGCACGCATTTGCACAAACACCACCCCAGAAACGAGTACAACTCATTAAT
>Ga0179593_1330338_pt1 | contig 11002 bp, 13 predicted proteins | sample CZODoug2_1_08_16_FD_185931 | JGI IMG/M metagenome (GOLD analysis project Ga0179593, IMG submission 185931) | Vadose zone soil fungal communities from Angelo Coast Range Reserve, California, USA - CZODoug2_1_08_16fungal (PacBio error correction) | ecosystem: Environmental > Terrestrial > Soil >...
TGGACCCAACAAAAAATTAGTATTTACCGGAAGAAGGGGGAGCCGGTGCTCTAAAAGGTAACATGCTCGTCAACAGGGGGGGCATCGGCATCCGTCATGTGTTTTATACGTGGTCGACAACCGCCAATGTCAGGGCCGATGGGGAGAAAAGGGTGTTTGATGCCCTGAAAAAAATCGAAGGCGAAAAACATTTTTTGAAAATTCATTGTTGAAACAAATGTCACCATTGTTTAAGGGGGTGAAGAGGGAAAGGGGGACAATCTGCAAAAAACGAAAAAAAAAAGGGAAGACGGACGGGACCCGTAAGTGGACAGTAGCTCAATGCACGGTACATTACGAAAAGAATAAAAAAACAAACAAAGAGAAACACCAGGTACAGGAATGCCTATTAGAGTGGGGGGGAAAACGAGGGGGAGGAGCTAGGATCGAATGCGTGGCATTAAAAAAAAAAGGGGGGGGACCAGTGTGGGGTCTGAAAAAGAAGCTTGGCAAAAGATCGTTATCAAAAAACTCTGTGGACTGGGTCCAAGATCGAACCGAAAAAGAAAAGGAAGAAATAGGTCAGAGAGGCGGAAAAAAAACGGGGGAAAATAAAGAGATTAAATGAAATGTGGCCGAACAGACCCAAGGCTGTCGCGGGAAAGTAGGAAAACGGAGTACAAACCCCTGCACGGGAGGCAGCGGCAGTCATTGTTTGGGGGAAAAATACAGAAAGGAACAATCGCACGAAGGGAAGGGGAAAAAAAAGAGGGGACCTTCTCCTCCTTACAACCCATCTCCTTCAACGAAAGGAAGAAGAAACAGTCATTGACAGGGAAGGCATCCCACTCCTACACGCCTCACAGAGGGGGTAAGATCGCACACAGGAAAGAAAGGGGCAATAACAAGAGGTGCTTATCGGGGCAAGGCTGGAAGTCAAGGGAAGCATAAGTGGAATCCAAGTGGTAAAAAACGAAATTTCTCACTCCCAAGAAAGAAAGACCTCTGACTGTAGAGGGGGTCTTACGCATACAGTGTTAAAAAAGTCAAAGAGGATGCCATGTTGGTTCTCCGGGACCCTCAAGACCTCTCCACAAAAGGAAAAAAGAGCCAGACGTACGAAGGGAAGCCCGGCCCGTAGAAAGGAAAAGAAAAAAAAAAAAACCTCCAGTACGAAGACGGGTCCAGATGGCTCGGAAAAAGTCGTCGGAAGGGGGCCAACGACGATCTCTTACTCGTAGGGCTGGACCTAGGGCAACAAGGGAACGATCTGCGGGGCACCCCTTACCTAATGCCGGGTCTCGCTATTAGGTAAACGATCAGGGAGAAGATTGCTTGGTCAGTGGACAATGCCTTGCAGGAAGGGCTCAGGAGTTTCTCCGGTAGGGAGGGATAGTCTGCCGAGATACTTCCGAGAAGAAGATCGGGCTGGTTGCTGCACCAGGGGAAATTGTGAAGGTCAGAAGTGACGGTTCCGCCCGAGGTTCGACTACAGCGTCATCAATGCAGAGGAATCGCTTCCCTGTCAGAGGGAAGGGGACATACCCCGCGTGACTCAACCTCTGACACATTGACTCTTCTGGGGCCGGGTCGAGAAGAGAAAGAACTTACCTTGGAAGAGGAGGAACAAATCTGAGGGGAAATCTTTACCCCGCTTTAAACGGGCGGGATGAGATGAACATTTCAGCCTAAGCGAGGGTTCTCACCTGTTGAAAAAAAAGGGAAGGAGAATACCGGTAGGTTAAGGGTTCTGGGGATTTTACCTGCTTGTCTGGGGTATCAACTGGGGGAACTACCTTAAAAACAACGTCAAGGTCCCTAGACGTAGTAAAAAAGAGAGTGGTGAAGCTACGTGAGGGGGGGGCTAGTCTACACGCTCAAAATGGGGGTTATTGATTATGGAGAGGGATATGACGGCTGTAAAGGAAGAGCCGAGGGGATGTTCCGTCTCAAAGTGGGCTGTCCTCCCCCCCCAGTAGTCGGGTCCGCCCAATAGTCGCGGAGTCCCCCAAACCACAAAAGGGCGGGACGGGGTAGGGTGAGGGGGAGGAAGCGAATAGAAACTAGTCAACATTTACATTTGTGAATAAAAAAAAAATTCGGTTTTGCTAAGACCTAAGCGACCGCAGGGGGGCAGCGAAAAGTTGACGGAAAAAAAAAAAAAACGCGGGATGTAGAAAAGGGGGAAACTCGTGGGGAGCAATAGAGCCTGGGCTGATAGGCGGGTCGCGAAGGTTGAAAAAGGAACGAAGAGGGTGGGGGAAAAGGAGAAATCGTTTCGGAAAAGCTCCTGCTCAGAAAGACCAACAGGGGAAAAGATTGGGGGAATGGCAACGCTAATGGCGCACTCGCGACGGCCCACACAACCAACCAAAATAGAAGAGCAAGGGGAAAAAGGGGATGGGGAGAGCGATTCGAGAAAGGACGTCCAAAGTGCCCATTGAGCTAATGGAAACAGCAAAGGGAAACGGAAAAAATCGCGACTGTTGGGTGCTCTTGGGCGGGAAAATGGCACTCCCCTTCGTGGGGAAAAAATTGGGGAAGGACAGGGGTGCCAACGGAATTAGGAAAAAAAAGGAGAGGAGAATTCTCCGGGCCGAAACCGTCCTCCAAAGAAAGAACAAATGAAAATCTGTGCGGGGGTCCGGAAGAGGAACGAAAGGGGAGTACGAAGAAAAAATGGTTTGAACGAAAAGACCAGAAACCGGCAGCACCAGTAGTACCTGCTTTTGGAATACGGAGAGCTGAAAAAGGCAGTCTGGGGCAATAGAGACGAAAAAAAAAAAAGGGATAGGGGGAGCCGCAGAAAAAAGGAGGAAGGCAGGTGACCGCGAGCCGAAACTATGGGGGAGACCGGTGCTCGACTGAAGGTGCATTCTCTTAACCGTGCATCGTTCATCCGTAGTGGGGGTCGCGATGATAAAAAAGAAAGATGCAAGGGCTGTATAAGGGGGGAGGAAAAAGGAAAAGGTTCGCCTTCTCAAACATTTTTTGAAGAAAACCGGGAACCCTGGCCAAAAGGTACAATGGGGAAACACTAAGGGGTCAAATGGAAAAGGAACGGTGCGCAAAAAAAAAATCGCAGGACGGAAATTGGAGAGACAGGTAGCTCAATGGCCCGTAAACTACTTCGACCGGAAAATCCAGCGAACAGCCCATTGTGGGGGGGAAAGCTGGTCCGAAAGAGGAGTGGAAGGAAGAGGGGGGAGGAAATGAAATAACCATAAGGGGGTTCCAGTTGGTCTTCGAAAGAAGACCGATATGAGCGGTGGGAAAAAGGTCAATGATCGCCTGAAAAAAGAAAAAGGAAAAATGGGGACTCCAAAGAATGTCAGTTCTACAAGGGGGGGAGGGAATTGCGCAACGTAAAACGGCAGGTCGGAAGAGGGGGAAGCAAAAAGTCAAGAGGGGGGACGTAGGGGAAGTCATTATAAAAAAAAAAACATAAAGGCCGATAGGGAGGTTGCCAGAAATAGTTTGGTCGCCGCCGAAGGGGTGAAGGGAAAAGAAAGCCGCGAAGAAACGAAGGGAGGGAAAGGTCTGCGGGGGCAAAACAGTCATATAAAAGAATCAAAAGAAAACTCCTAAAGTTTGTCTTGTCGAGCGACAAGAACTCAGACATAGCGGGGTTTTCAGGGAAGCGAAAAGGACAGGGGAAAAGTCCTGTCCGGCAGTCAGGGGCCACGTTGACCCAGAAAGACTGAAATCCCACAGCCCGAACGACGGTCCCCGAAAAGCCGAGAAAAGTTGAAAAAGTAGATAGGAAGGACAATTGGGGGTCTGAGCCGGAACGAACAGACCGTCCCCAAAGGAGAAAAAAGAGCAAAATTACGAAGGAAAAGCCGCCGCACTTGCAGGAAAAGCTCGACCCAGTAAACCTCAAAGGAAGGGAAGAATTTAAAAGGAGAGAAACACCGCGGGCGATGGACACCAGCCTCTCGAGTTCATCGGCGCGAAACCAGAAGGAAGCGGGAAAGGGACTGAAACCCCGACCGGGAGAAAAAGAGAGAAAGATAGGACGATCTTTTCGGAAAAGTTCGGGGGGCGTGGCCCCTTCAGGAGAAAGTGAGGGAGTTTGCAGAGTTCTTCTCTGAGGTAGGAGAGGCTGCCGATGAAGAAGAATGGACGGCATAGCTCTGGACGGGCTGTACATCAAGGGGGGAAGTCAAACCTTCGAACTCGGGAATGAAAGTTACGGGGTGAGACAGCGCGAGTATGGAGGGATAGGAAAAAAAATACACGATCGGGAAAAAGAATATCTGTCTGTTGGCCCTCATCCAAGATTAGAGCTAGCCCTCTAAAAGGATAGGACGGAAAAGTGGGTACGATTAGTTCCTGCAAGGAAGGGGGGGGGAAGGCGTCCTCGTCTGAAAGAGGGGACTCCATTCTTGAAAGAGGGGGGGAATTTCGGTAATTCCCCTGAACTGTGCATCACTCCTAGAAAGTGTTGAACCTGTTGAGTTCCAATAAGAATAACAGGGAAGAAAGGGATGCGTGGGTGGGGATTTTACCGCTGGTCTTGGTGAAAAAAAGGGAACGACCTTAACTCCACGGAACAGAGATAGAAGCCGTCATCAAAGCCACAGAAGTGATGGGGGGAACGTCGTGGGGGGAGGGGCGAGAAAGCTGCACTCAAAACTGTTGATGAGGGGAGGGGGTCGGGATTCGGAGAACCGGACCCTGGCACTGCCGAGAAGATTGATTTATGAGGGAAGGGGATGGTCGGGAACTATCACCCCCGTATGGGCAAAAAGAAACCCTCTTTGTTCAGAGCCGGGGAGATCTAAGGACTGGGTGAGGGGGAAGACATGATAAAAGAAAGAGCTAAATTGTACGTTTTCCTCAGGCGGTTGTAAGAAACAAGTCCTTCTTAAGTCTAAACAGACTTGTGAGAAGAAGTTTCCTCAGAGGTAGAACCGAAAGGTAAAGGGCAACCAATCAATATTCCCGATGCGATAAAGGTCTGCGTCTATCTTGACCAGAACTGCACTACGAGGTTGTCAACAGATAGAGCTGTTAAAAAGAGGGAGAGAATACCAGGTGGGGAGAAAAAAATCCCGGGGAGGGGTTGAGGAATGGAGGGGGAGAAACCGCTCAGGACGGCACACGCAGACTTGGGGAGGACAAAAGACCGGGAAGTCCTGTTAAAAATGGTGTGAAGAGGATAGGAAAGGACGGGTTCCGTATCATGAACAGGGGGCACTTATTAAAGATCAACTTTCCGTCAGGCGAAGTGGGGGCAAACGGCAGTCAAAAAGGGAGCACCGGAGGAAAAAGGAAATGGGGCCGGGCCACTTAGGAGGAAAAAAATGTGTAGCCTGAGCATTCCGCCTTTCTAAGACAGTATCCAAAAAGAACTAGAAAGAGGAGTGGTTAAGATCGAACAAAGAAAGTTCAAACGATGAAAACTCCATTGGGGGGGAGGAAGCTTCCAACAGTCCTTCGACGAACTCCCCTCGTTTCGGAACTCGAAAAAAGAAACGGGGCAGAGTAGGGGTTGTGTTGGGATCAAAGGTACGGAAGTCAAAAAAAAACGATTATGAGGATCTAGAGAGGGCGGGGGGGGGTCCCAACCGCCGCTGAAGCTTCGGAAGGACTAGGTTAGGAAGGGGAGCGAAAAGGAAGAAAGAAAGAAAATGGGAGGGAATCGTAATCCGGAGGTGGGGTGACTCGATGCACCAAAAATATCATTCTCCTTGAAACGGTTTTCTGACCAGAACCGCGAGAAACAGTGGTGAAGGAAATTCAGTGGGGGGGCAAGGAACCCAAAAGTGTTGAACAAGGGGAACCAAAAACGGGAAGTTGAAACAATTCTCAGACAACCAACCGGAGAGCGGACTGGGGGGACAAGCGATGAACGGAACGAAGTCTAAAGATAATGAGACGCAAAAGGGGAAATAGAATTCCAGAAAGGGAATTTGGGCCTAATTAGGGGGGAGGGGGAAGAGGGATGGATGATAAAGAGGGGCCGGAAACAACGATACCGTTATCAAATACATGGGGAAAGAAGATTTTTAGAAAGAAAAGATTGCGTTGTCAAACAGACGTTAGTGGGCAAGCGGTACCTCAAAAACCCGCACGGGGGAGAGGACGAAACAAGAAAAATGTCAGGGGTCCTAAAAGCGAGGGAGGGGCGGCAGGCCGTCGAAAGTTCGGAGGGGATCCGGTCCTTAAACAAGAGGGGAAAAAGTCAATTCCGGGAAGAGGGTCATGATCAAGAAAACAAGGAGAAAGTACGAAGAGACGAGGGGGGAAAACGCAAACTTTTATACAAACCATCGACCGGCATAAAAAAAAGCCTCTCTGATAAACGCAATTAAATAACGCCTCCAGCCATAAAAAAGGGTCGCAGGTTGACTATAGAACGCACTCCAGCTATGGTGTAAATTATCAAAGGGGGGAAGCGGGACCTGGGAAAGGCAAACAGGTCGGCCACGGGGGAAAAAAACATCTTGACAAGCCCCAAACTCCCTCACCAAGTACTTCTCCAAAACTACAGGTGGAACCCTTCTGAGGGTAGGAAAAGGCACAGGGGAAATAAAACGCCAAACCTCGCAAATTTCTCAAGATCGGCAGCGATTTACAAGGGCAAAAAAAACTTACAGTTCTTAAACAAGGCGACCAGAACACCTCCAGGGACTAGGAAGGGGTCCAGGGGAGAAAGGAAAGATTGCTGGTCAGCCAACAATCCTAGAGAATACATAGAGGCAGGGGGCAATTCAATCCTAGATCTCACCAACCATTCCGGGAGCCACTGCGTCGAAAGGAGCGATGATGGCTTAGAGGGAAGCAGGGAAAGTGCTTTACACAGGCCTGCTACTGTCTGGGGGGAGAGTCGATGAAGTCGGGGTTTATGACTGCAACAAAGTATAGCAAGGGCCGAAAATTTTCAGCTCTGTCTGTTTCTGACGCACGGGGCTGCCAGAGAAGAATACGAAATCAATGGGGGGTGAGACTCCTCTTTCCGGGAGGGGTAAGACTTGTCTCCGACCAAGGCTATTCTGACTGGGGGACAACGACGTTGCTCAGAGAGGAACACAGGGAAAAAAGTTAGGTTTGGGGAGGGGGGGGATATGAGGTGTCCTGCACTTGGGCAGGGTGGGAGGGCCTTTCTTCACCGTATGGAAGATAGGGAAAGAAAGTCGAGGGAGTTGGGAGGAGAAAAGAACAGGAAAGAAAGAAGAGGGCCACACTTTATGACGGAGAAGTTCTGTCTTGTCTGGCATGGGGGGGGAAAGGGCTTTTAAGGGGGAAACTGCCCGACATGCCTCCAATGAAAGCCCGAGCGCCAGAAGGAGAAAAAAAAACGATCGTTGGATTGACCCGGAGGGGGTCTTTGGATCGCCAACGAGAAAATGTGAGGCTTGGAGGAGAGGATATTAAGGCCACCACTGGATAGCCAGAAGTCTTATCGAAAGTGGGAGGGAACGAAAACCCAAGGAGCAGGAAAGCTCGTAGCTGCTTTAAAAATACGATCCTTCCAGGGAAGGGGACCATGATAAGAATCTAAAATGAGGGGCGCAAGGATTGACACACGCGCGAGGGGAAAAAAAAGACCGCCTTGTAGGACGAGTCTCAATTGAAAGAGAGTAGTAAAGGAACACTTGCGTGTGAGGAATCAAACAAGAGGGTCGGTGGCTGTCTGAGAGGGAAACCACCGTCACGCAGAAAGGTGTGCACTAGAAAGAAAGTTTGAAGGAACAAGGATCAATGAAAAAAGGGAAAAAAATCGGAGGGGGGCAAAAACTATGGGGAGGAAAGACCTCTCGACTGAAACACAAAGTACATTAGCACCACATCTAATAGCATTACGTGGAAAAGTGAAAGTATAGGGGGAGGAAATTCGTAAAGAAAAAGGCAATTCGCACGGGGATCCGCGCGCCGGTTGGGGTGAAGAGATTGTAAACATTTCCGACAGGTCTTTTTTCCCCATGGGGTAAAAGGCCAGGTGGGGGAAAAAGCGGTAAAAAAATTGGTTTAGACGGGGTAGCCGTGGGATAAGGGGGACCAGAAAAAAAACGTCTCCAAACAGACCAAAAAGCCGCAATTAACAGACGGGGCGGGGAGCAGCTGGAGGAAAAATATGAAAACGAACTTGGGGGACGATCATGACCCTTCCGTCGAGCCCCGGCCGAACCGAGGGTTCTTCCCGTCTAGGAAACCTAGGGAATCGGGTTTGGGGATCAATCAAAGCAAACAAGAAGGAAAATATAGGTAGAGGAGACCCCAAAAGGAAAGAGGAGGGTCAGACGATACCGAAACTAGGGGGGAAAAAAAGGTTCGCGACGGCCTGGAAAACATGAGAGGGAAAAGGGGAAATCGCAGACCAATTCTTGGGGACGAGGCGAAAACCAGCCATAGGGTCCAAGGAAAAGAAGGGGAGGGGGGTTTCTACTTTGTGGGACGCCGGCCCGGGAAAAGAACGGACCGGCGAAACATGTTTTTGGGGGAAAAGGAAGGTGAACCAGGAAAACCTTGGGAAAGGGAAAAGGAATTGATAGTTAAAAAGACATCTCCCCAAACTAACGCGTACTACCTTTGAATGACTTATGCTCAGGAAAGGTCCTTACGAACGAAAGAAAGTACATTAATGCAAGGGGGGGGTTGGGGGGCCTCAAGGTCTGAGGGGGGAAAGGAGGGGGGCTTGATTAACAAAATCGGAAGTCCACAAACAAAGGAGGGGGTACAAACATGTTGTAAGGGAGAAATAAAGGGGTGAAAAAAGAGCTTGATAGGTACACATCGAAGGAGTAGAAATGCAACAGATCCGCATCGCATCTGGAGGAGCAAAAAGGAAGGGGGAAGAAATAAATCAAAAACAAACAAAAAAACCAACCTCTAGGAAAAAAGTGCGGGCGCGAAGTATCAGCAGGTCGGAGATAAGTTCTGAAAACCGAGGAGGAAAAAGGGAAAATGTGAGTTCGATGGTAAAGTTAACATGGATCCCGAAACTTCCCCCGGGGAGAAAAGGGAACCCTAACTCTACGATCTGGGGGGGGAGGAAAAAACCGGGGGATGACCAGCCCTCGACAAGAAGAAAGAACGCTCTTAATTTGAACTGGACGGGTCACCAGACTCAAGACCCTCAACAGTTTCGAGGGAGTATCGCCAACGCAAGAAACTCCGGTCAATCCACGTCGTGGTCATGGTCAAAGGAGAGTCCTTTCCTTTGAAGGAAAGCAAAAAATGGGAAAGACCAAAAAAGGAAATCCAAAGACAGCCCCGCCTCTACTTTACGAAGGGGGGCTCAATAAAGGTTTAACCCTTAAGATGCCACTGTTCGGCGGCCACGAGAAAATGGACCCAAACTCAAGGAGGAAAAAAAGAGCAGACGAGTGGACTAATTTCCATCCCATCCCGGCGGGCTACTCGAAACCTAAAAAAGATACAGATCCTGTTTCATATGATAGGAGGGAGATTGTCAAAGAAGGGATCAGAGGGGAAAAGATCCATCAATGAAGGAGGGAGAACCTCAAACCTTACAGTCTGTAAATGAAAAAAAGAAGAGAGGGGTGCGATGATTTACGGGGAAGCATAAGGGATTGAGGGGAAAAATTCAGGTGAAGGGAGGGAAAAGGAGATTTCGGTACGGAAATATGGGGGTGGACTGCTAGGCTGAAGAGATACTCCTAGGAAGGAAGAGGCATCTGCTTTTCGGAGGAAACGGGGGGGAATTAACAGGACACCGGTTTAAATCCCTGTCAAGGTTGTTGCGAACGAAGTCATTGGCTGGAAGGGGGAAAAGAAAAGAGGAGAAAAAAGGAGCGGCTGGTGGAAAGAAAAGTTCTCGAAGCCCCGACTGGACACAGTAAATCGGACTGGGATGGTCTGGGTATATTCTAGCTTTAACAGAACGGGCCGGGGATGGAAAGAGGAACGACGTAGGGCCGATGTGACGCAAAAGGGGGAAGGGGTCTGAGGGGAGGAAGCCAACCCGGGCATAACCTAATAGGACAAAAAGGTTTCCACTTATGTCGTCCGTCGCTAAAAATCTGAGAGGGGGGGAGGGATTGGAAAAGCTTGGAAGTGGGACGCACATATCTCCTAAAAAAAAAACGAAAGTCCTAGAATGAGGGGCGTGAAAGGACCAGATTTGGATTGCAACGATGAGGGGGAGAGACAACGACTCCACCAGGTTTATGAGGCTGGAGGGATATGAGGGACCAGGAATCCAAATAGGGAGTTATGGGACGGAGTCGAGACCCGACCAAAGCCGAAGAGGGGAAACTCCGCTTTTCTTCTTCCAATAAGCCGGAATGGCCTGAAAGGATGGGGAATGCGCTCAGAGAGGGAATGTAAGTGGTTTGTTCTCAATACCGTTTAGAAGTAAAGGCGAATTCAACGAAAACTAAATTCCAAGTGGGAGTCGGAAGAAAATCCCGTTGGGGAAAATAAAATAAGACGGAAATTAAAGGAAAGGTTGGCGTCCTCTATTCAGGGGGGAGGAGGGGGGGGCGGGAATATCGAGGAACAAAGTCAAGAAATGGGGGTAAACTGATAACTATCGTGGTTCAGAAAAGATTCATGCTCAGAACAAATGGGACGCACGTTCTGGGGGGTGCCCGTGTCGAAGAAAGGAAGACGGGACGGAAACAAGGCAAATGAGGAAAGAAAAAAGGATGCATGAAGGGGGAAAAATGTCTGTTGAGTCGAAGGACGGGGGAGACGAACGTGCATGGAGGAATTCAAATCGAACGGTCCGGCCAACGCGCCGTCGGGAGGGGGGGAAAGGAAATTGGGCAAAAAGGGGGAAGGGAAAAGAGGGGAAACGAAAAGTAAGGGACAGGGGGTTGGGCCACATGTTCCCATTCATAAACAAGTAGGGGGGCCGGTAACCGGCTGACCTGTAGAACGGTAAAAAAGATAAAAAACCAAAAGGAAATGAGGGGGGTGGGGCTGGCCAAGGGGGAATAAAAAGGATGACATGATAAAGGTGAAGATCATTCCCAATGAAGTCGAGCAAGAAGAAGAAAAGAGTTAGTGGAGGTCTGAGGAGGACTCGTAAATGGAGGTTGGGGAAACA
>Ga0179593_1348309_pt1 | contig 11002 bp, 14 predicted proteins | sample CZODoug2_1_08_16_FD_185931 | JGI IMG/M metagenome (GOLD analysis project Ga0179593, IMG submission 185931) | Vadose zone soil fungal communities from Angelo Coast Range Reserve, California, USA - CZODoug2_1_08_16fungal (PacBio error correction) | ecosystem: Environmental > Terrestrial > Soil >...
GGGGAAAGAGGGGAACCACTGGAAGGGGGAGGAAAGAGGACGCGGAAAAAAGCAACACCGTCCTTCACTTATCGGCAGAAAGAAGATGAGGGTGTCGATGCGCAGGGGGGTGTTTAGGGTAATCCCCTGAAGTAAGACTAAGACCATCAGGGGGGGGGGACTGACTGGAGGGGAGAGCTCATGACCTACCGGGAACCAGGACGGGGGGTAAAAAGGGGCCTACACCTGAAATCAGGGGCATCCGACCAATCGGCGTCCTCACACCACGACCAGGGAGGGGCGTCAGTCTTCTACCTTAAACGAAGGGAAAACCCAGGGATTGGGCTAGACGTTGACACAACTCCCCGGCCGGGGGTGGGGAATTTGTCATGGGGACTGTATAAATACAAGTCCACCGAGGAGAAAAAACGCACTGGGTATAACAGGAAGTGTGTCAACGGGCAGGGGGGGAAGATGCCGATTCCCGGGAACTAAACTATGAAAAAGGGGGAGCCAACTAATCGGATCAGCATCACGGGGACAAGGGCGGGTGGGGACGAGGACCCAAAGGAGGGGGGGAGGGAGGGAGTGTTCTTAACTTCGCAATTTCTGTTTGTGGAGGACGGGGTCTGAGGAGGACCCGAGCCGCCAACCCGTGGGAGAGTTAAGGAAATATGTTTTAAGGGCGGACGTAGGTATGGAGGAAAGCTCTGGGGGTGGTGACAACAAAACGGTGGGGTGGGACCGCCCTTTCTGAAGGCCCAGGCAGACCATACATCGGTTGTTAAAGTCTCGTGGGAACATTGAAAGAAGGCCGTGATGAGGGACAAACTGTGCAGATAATTTAAATAGCGAAATCCGTCCGCCTGCGTCCAAGGAGGGGGTCTGTCCCGGTCTACTAATCCGACATCGAAGGGGAAAATACTCGAAAAGATCTTCAGTGGGGGTTCCAAAGGTTGGGGGGGTAAGGGGGGGACTAGTGGATCAGCAGTTAAAACCTCGGACTTCAGTCGGGCAACTTGGTTTCTCAGGGAAAAAAGCAGCCGGCCCGTCTTTCGAGTCGGGCGAGGTACGAAAACACTCCACCCATTGGAGGGGACACCCGTAAACGTTGAAACTAGCGGTAATACCACCGCGGCCTGCCGGAAAAATTCGGCGTGCAAGGGAATGGAGGAACCCAGTAAGGTTGGACCCATCAGAAAGGGTCGAAACAGGAAGCACTCAAAACCTGTCGTTGGACCGGCCCCTACCGGAGGAGGACGTTGGCATTTCCGGCCCCACAGGCCGAGCAAAACGCCATCTCTAGACAAACTCCCATGAAGTGGGGGACGTACCAAGACTCAAAAGAGAAGAACAACTAAAAGGAGGAGACAGTCATCATGTAGATGATAACGGTGTCAACAGGCTTTCCCCAAAGAACACTCGCAACCGTCGTAGGAACCATGGCTTGCCGTAGAGGGTGGGGAATCAACACAAAAACAAATAAAAAAAACCACCACGGGTTGGAGGGAATGACGCATCGTCACATGATTCTTTAAAAAACAACAGCCCTCCTGGTAGGGGGGGGGGGGGGATTATCTTCAAGCGCCCCATAGGGCCAATGTTTAAGGAGAAAAATGATCTAAGACCACGCAGGTCTGGGGAAGGTTTTTCACCACTACCGGAGCGGGCGGAAAAGGAAGGTGCCCCAACGGGGTTTTTTTCTGTGGGGGGGGCGCCCCACAAACGGACCTCCGCAGGGAACTTTCGCGGGGTTCCGGGTCACCCGTCCTTGGAAAATTGGTTGATGTGGACTCCGGAAGGCCAACTTTTGTCAGGAACCGTTGCCAGGTTAAAAAAAGCACGGGAGGGGGGGCAGGGGGGGTATGATTTCCCGGGCCCAGGGGGGGGGGGTGGTACAAAAAAAACTCCCAAACAGAGTAATCTTAAATAGGCTGGGGGAGTGAAGACCGTGGTGGGTCCACCCCCATCATACTCAAACAGGAAAGAACCGAGGGGGAAAATCATCGTCGGGGGGGGGAGGGTAACTCGGATTCGCCGCTCCCAACCAAAACTTGTGTTTGAAAACCGATGGCCAAAACGACACCGCGCATGGGTCCAAATCAAACAGCTGGGGAGTGTTTGTCCAGGTGTTAAAAAGAAAAAGGGACAAAGGGGGAGGAAAATACCGTTTAGTTTTCAGACATCTCAGGGAAAAAGTTGAAGGGGGGTTATAGCAGACAACGATCGGGTCAGGGAAGAAAATAAGGAAAAAAGGAACTCGGGGGGGGGCGGTAAAAACCAAGGGTAAATTGTTGTCTGGAGGGGGACGGGGGGGGGGGTTGTGCGCCCGGAAGGCATAAAAAACGACGTACCCCGAGGGGTCGAGCAACCGAAAGTTTGGTGATGGGGGACCGTCCGGGGAACGCCCTTGGTAAGACGGGGGCCCAAGGGCTAAAGCGGACCCGTCGTTGCGAAGGAAAGAGAAAGAATGTAAATTTCCCCAGTGAGAGTTCTCCCCCAGCAAAACAATCCTTACGAAATTTCTTCAACCCGGGGAAGGCAGGGGGTGGGCGGTCAAAAAGATATAGAGGAGGTAAAGGGGACCGTCCCCGGGACAAGAAAATAATCGCAGTGGGGGGAGGGGCTTGCTTCGGGGACTTCGGAACAGTAATAATGGCGGGCACCGCCAAAAGGTAGTGATGGTAGGAGGGGGCTGTGGAGTGCGTTTGGAAAGAACCTGCAAGGTTAGGCCGGTTAGGGCATCGAAAGACTCTCATCAGAGAATAAAACGGCAAAAAACGTGGGGGGGAGGAGGAAAGATATCTATGCCATCGAGGGCGGGTCGCTGTATCACCGTAAAGAAAACCAATTGAACTTGGAAAGTGTACAAGAAAAACCGGAATCAAGAAAGACTGCAAAGGGAGCGAAAACGTTTTCATATCCCTCCTTTAGGATAGGAGGACAGGACGTGCGTATGAAGGATGTGAAGGGTTACAAGGTGTAACTACCGCGCATAATGTGACTTTGCGCAAACTTCCTCACATGGCCCAGAAAGGAATGCGTGGAGGGACAGAAACTCCCCAGACGTCAATGTGAACGTCACTTCATCCGGCAACTTCTTGAAAGATGGATGGACAACCAAAAGGATACTAAGTTGGAGGCCCGGCACGGGGTACGACAGTGGCGTTTGAGACGTACCTTTTCAACTCGGACGGGGAACCAGAAGGATTCGGTCCCAAACAGCCCAAAACAGAACCATCAATACAGAGCAACCAATAACCTGACGGGCCGGGGGCGTGGCCTTCATGCTCCGCGTCGGGGGTTGGGGAAGGCCTCAGAACGGAACCTGTCCCGAGAGGGGACGGTAGACTACAAGGGGTAAAGGTCTCCCCTAGGTGGGGGGGGTGAAGACCAATCCCATGAAACACAAAACGACAGCGGAAGTTTGCGGACTGGTGGAGGGGGCCGAGTGACAAAAAAGTTTGTCGAAATAACAGCTATTGCAATAGAAAACTGGAGAGAAGCGCTCGGTGCCTATTTTTGACACGTCCCGCATCAAACCGCTATCACTAATAATAGGGGAGATTTACCACCACCCAACGGTGCTGTACAAGCAAGACAAAGAAGGTCCTTGGGGGTGTTGGGTACGCCCCGCAGTGGGGACCCAGGGGACGCGTGAGTCCCATCCCCAAGAATAAACCAAGATGGGGAACAATAGAAATCTACATGTCGGCGGGACGTTACGGTGAGGTTCTGGGGGTTCATAAAAAACAAAAAGTGGTGGTCCTAGAGGGAGGATCCCGGTATGTGGGTTTGACTGACCCAAAAAGCAGTTGTTGCAGGACGCTCATCTCGAAACCAGTGACCGGTCGTTGGGGTCTGGGCCTATTCATGCACAACCCCCTGGTCCCAGGAGGGCGGGGTTTGTACCTCCGGGGAAGAAAAAGGTTTCACTCAGCACTGGGGGGGTGTGGTTTATAGGGAATTACAAGTTCCTACTGAAAACCATGGAAACAGCCGGGGAGAGCTGTGGTACATTACGGAGCAAAGCAAAATTCAAGGAAAGGGTTACGCCTACTAACTCGGGGGAGGTTCCCCCTCCTAAGGGAGTTTAACTGGTATGACACTGGCAAGAATTGGGAAGGAAAAAAAAAAAGGCCGAAGGGCTACAGATGCGTTGGGAGGCCGGCAAGTGGGAGGGGACACGGTGCGAGCAGTACCCATCGACGACTAGCCTATCAGCGTGGTGCCAAAAAGCCCTTTGGGTACTTCAAGGGGTTGTCGACGCGCTGGGGGACCGAAGTGTTGTCAAGTCCGTGAAACACGCAAAAAAGACAGGGAGATAGGTTTGGCAGGTTCCCTGAGCGGGGGCGTGGCCGTTTGGAAAAAGAAACCGTGGGGGTGTTGTCACTTTTGAAAACGAAAGCGCCCCGCCCTTACCACAGCAAAACGGCAAAAAAAAATTCTGGGGGGGTGTGGGCCCGAGAAGGCAAAAAACAAAAAAAAAACGCGGGGATGGTGGGCCCTATTAGACACTTCCAAAGGGCCCAAAACAGGGACCAGTCCCCCCGTAAAAGTCGGACGGTCAAACAAAATTTCACTGAAAAGACTCAAGATGAATATACACAACTGAAAGACTTCATGGGTGACCGCAAAGGGTGAAAAGCCCGGTGTGGTCTGAACGCTACCCATCATATTCAAAAACTGGGGGGAGAAAAAGAAAAAGCCCGCGGGGGTTTACCGACCCAGAACTGGGAAAAAAAAACGCTTTTCCAGGTAACTGTGGAAGAGGAAAGCACGTGAGCCATCACACCTGTGACCACGAATAAAAGGGAACTACTGTCACCGAGGGGGCAAGGGAAAAATTCATGGGAAACGCCCGGGGGGTGCACGGCTCACGGCCAAGAAGGCAAGGCACCCTCTCAACACCGCCTGGAGCCGTGCCAAAACCCTCCAAAAAAAAACCTCCCCCTCAGTTGGCTCCAAAAGAGGGGAAACTCAAAAAAAGGGCGGGATGATCGATGGGGTGACGGAACGCCTACAGAGTTCAAAACAGTGACTTCAAAATCGGTGGAGGAAATGGGAAACTTAGTAAGGGGCTACACGAATTGTCTAGTATGGACTGAACGCATCGGGGGCGGGGGCTGGTCGGCCTCACACGCAGCAAGCACTAAACACACGGGGGCCCCTGGGTGCCATGACTGCGTCCGGGTTGTCCAACTACCAAAGGGGGTGGGTGCAAGGTGCAGGTCAACCTAAGAAGCCCCGAACTTGGGCGGTTCGCGCAAAGCCTTCGGGTGGTTATGCAGGGTTAAAGGGTGTCGGGTAAGAAACGCCTGCATTCCCTGCAACGCAGAGGGACGTGCATGCTGAAACAAATACTGTTGGTGTAAAAAACCGCTTCCAAGGAAAAAAAACGTGCCGTGGAGGGCTAATAAAAAAAGAAAGGGAACGGCAAAAACCGGGCAGAAATGAAAAGGACCGACGAAAGCGGTTTATGAGGCTGATTTCAGACCTCCGGGGGGTAAAGAGCTGAACAAAAAAAAACAGGAAAAAACGGGAAGGGATTACCAGAGAGGAGAGTCGGTCCAACCTTCAACCGGCTAAGCGTCGGGAAAAACCACCGTAGCGTCGTAGGACCAAGAACAGAACGCTTTGTCGATTTGAAGTCTTGTGTAGTAAAAGGAAAAAAGCCCGGCCCCACGAGGAGCGTAAAAAACCAACGGGTTTCTGCTGGGACGTCGAAGGCAGGAGACGGCCGTCCGGGGAGGGGGACCGACCACATGGGACATACCGGAATAAAAACTAACCAGACGGTTCTCCCCCGCCCCCAATCACCGGGGGTTTCCGGAGACGTCGTTCAAGGGGGGGACCTGCAACACGAAGCCAAATCAGGGGTCAGAAGACAACGTCCAGCAAAGGCCCCGGGGGGGGAAGGTGAAAAGAAAAAAAAAGTCTTTGCCGGGGGGAAAGAGAAGGAAAAACAAAACCCACGAGGAACTTCGGAAAGAGCAAAGAGCCCTAGGACAAGGGAATGGAAGTAAGACTGGGGGGTTTCCCGCTCAGAAGATAGCACAGTCGCAAAAGAAGTGGCCGTGTCACATTGAAAAACCCCAAAACGTGGGGGTGGGGTAAGAAAATAAGCGTCTGACAAGGACACAATAGACACTGGCATTGCGGTGGTCGAGGGGAGAACCTCAAAAAGGATTTGGAGATGGGGGAGGGGGGCAGGAACTGGCCCAAGGGAAGGTGGGTTGTGAAACGTGGCATATTGCGTGGGGCACTCCTGCGAAAAAGTCCGCACCCCTTGAGGTGGGGGAAAAAAAAAGAATTTTTACAGGGAGGGACGGTGCAAGGAAGAGAGAACAAAAATTGTGGTCACGTTGTTGGACGTCACAAACAACCAAAAAGGGGGGAAAGTCTGCACAAAAAAAATGATCAACGAAAAAAAGAAGTTGGGTTCCAACTTGAAGGAAAAGGGGGATCCTCCGGCTGGGGGAGGATAATGTGATAGAAAGGAGGTCGTCCAAACAGGGCTTGATCATGTCCCTTGCCAAGGAGGTTTTCTGGCAGGGGCACGAGAAGTGAAAAGTCAGCCGCAGTATGTGTAAACGGATAAAAGCGGGGAAGCGAAGTCGGGGCCGCCCAAGTGGTGAGGGGGGACCTAGTAGCGCAGTGGCCACCGACGAGCTGCCAAAGGCTCAGTCCACCACCGGAAGTCTCAGGCTTTGACACGAGTCGAATCCGTCCCAACAAAATGTGGTTCTGGGAACCAAAGGCACCGGGCCAAGAGGAAAAAATGGGGAAAAGCCACCCTCGAAAGAGTGCGGCCTTTTCACACGGGCCTTGGGGGAAACCAAAAACGTTATGTGAAAAACCAAAAAAGCCCCAAAGGTCCAAACCAAGAAAACCGACAAACACCGGCTGGACAACGAGGAGCGTTGACGTATGAAAAATGTTTTTCCAGGTGAAAGACAAAAGGGGGGGGAAAGAAAAAAATGCCTGAAGCCACCCCTCCAAGAAAAGTCGCCAGAAATCAGGGGGGGCATCATCAGGGGAAGGACGTGCCAAGGGAAATCTCCTCCCGGAACTCCAGACTAGGGGGGGACATGCAGTAGAGGGCGAAAAAGGGTTCGAAGACTGGATCCAAATGAAACTCCCACGGTCTTTCTGGTGGAGAAACGATACGGGGGGGGAAAGAAAGGACAAGATACCCCCTTGGTTCGGGCGAATTAAAACGGCTAGGTCACCGCCGCCTTTATGGGTGGGTGTTCAAATGCGGAAAAGCACCAAGCCGTTGGCCATGTGAAGAGATGACGAGCAAAAAAGCGCGTGACAGTCAACAAATGAAAACAGGCCTGGGAAGGCTCCTAAAAAAAAAGGTCCCAGCGGTTGGGCCGGAAAAAACAAAAGAACCCAAGACGCCCACGACGGGAAAAAACCGATGACTGAAAAAGCGGGGGTTCTGGAGTTGGGTACGCAAGACACCTAGGACTACGGCTTCGGGGAACCCCACCAACCACGGGAGCCAGTGTCTTGAAGGAGTAAAGAAAAATTGGGGTTTGTTTACGCCAAATCCAGAAAAAAAAAAAACAACCACGACCCGATTAAATACGGATAAGCGGGGTGCGTGAGGGACTTTTGTCCAGCATCGCAAAAAGGAAAACCTGGAATCCTCGTTCCGATAGAAAAATAGGGAAAAAGGTCGCTCCCGAAAAAGGGTGGGGGGTTTCTCGCCGCAAAACGCCGGCCCCCCCCAACAGGAACGTTTAGTTGGTCCAGGGGGGGGGGGGAAAAAGGGGTCTTGGAAAAGAAAGTTCAAGTGGAGTCAAGCTCGCGGGACAAGGTTAGGTTAGGCTGCAAGCCTGCGGCACGTAGAAGGACACAACCCACCATATGCGTGAAAAAAGGGTTAATTGGAAGGGGATGCAAAAAAGGTGTGTGAAGTGTGTGAACAAGAAGCCGCCCCAAAGTAGACACGAGGTGATCCAAAGAACACGTTTTGGTGGGTGAGGACTTAAAAAGGACGACGAACAGGTAGTAGTCTGGTGGGCCCCTGGTTGGCAAAAAAAAGGGGCTCCCGTGAACGAAGAAATGGACCAGAGCCCAAGTGGAAAAAGGAAGAGTCATACAGCCACGAACTGTAAGAACCGCGGCCCAAGGGGGGGGAAAGGCGTGGGAGCAACAAGAGACCGTAAACTGGGAGAAAAAAGTGAAAGGAAACCTGGAATCTCATAAAAAAAAAAGGTTCAGCGGTCCTCGGCCCTTCAATAATCAGGAGGAAGGAAGACACGGTGAAGTTCGCTATTGCGTGCTGGGGGCGTGATGGAAGTGGAAGTCACGGGCAAAGGGGGGAGGAAAGTTTGGAATCAATACTCACAAAAAAGCGAGCCCCATAGATCTCAAAAAAAAACACTAGTAAGGAAAAAAAGGGAAAGGAGAGATTCACTTCGCTTCTGATAAAAAAATTACGGGAAAAAAAACCTGGTCCGGGATACACCGACAAAAAAGACAAAGCCAAACTACAATCGCCGAACTTTGAAAACACTCCCTGAACGATGAAGGGGAGTAAAAAGGCTTCCGCCGAATTATGGAGGAAGGGCAGGAACTTTCTAATAGCGGTGTCTTCCTTGTGGGTGGGGTTGAGCAAAAGTCCCAAAAAAAAAAAGGGTGCCGACTGTCCGAAGCAGTGCTGTGAGGCAATGAGCAACTCAGTCTAGTAAAGTCTTCGCATCGGACTCCGAATTAAAAAGGGGGGGCTTGAAAGGAAAACCGAAACCTGGCGGTCAAAAACGGCACGGGCATCGAAAACAAAACGTGGCAGGGGGGAAGAAGAAACCCCGGGGAAAGTTAAGTCGGCCGACAGGGAAAAAAAAAAACGGGGCCAGAAAAAAAAAGAAAAGACCTCCCTAACAAATTAAGGAAAACGCCAGAGAGTGGCGTGCAAAAAAAACAAAGTTCTAAAAACCGGTCGACGTGTGCATACTCTAACGGACGTTGACCCAGCTGAAAGTGTCAAAAAGGGGTGATGTTCTCAAGGGACCGGGGGCAGCCGAACCTGGCCAAAAACGACAGCTCTGGGCGGAAAAATGAAGGGGGGTGCCGAGGTCAACAGGGGTGGAGGGAAAAAAACAATCGAAAAAATCCCGGGGAAGACGCCCAGAAAGATCAATAGCTGCATCAGGGAGATGAGGAAAAAGGGTTGACGACCTCCAAAACCTCTATCCGAGAAGAGGGGGGACTGGGGGGAAACCAAAAAAAAGGGCCAACGGGCATCTCCGCCAAAGACGCCGTGGGTGGGGTGGGGTACGACCGGCCAGGAATGGAAAGGGCCGGCGTGGACAGCCACATAAAGAAACCTAGTTTTGGACCGGCAAGAGACTTCAAAAAGGCGGATACGGGTGCGGTTGTTTCACAATACCAAAACAACCCGGGGGGAAGATGCGCCGGACGAGGGGGAGTGGGAAAGCACCAGGTACCTTTTTTATCGCTCAATCAGTCGCAAAAAGGGGGCACGGCGTGGGGCCTACATATCAGCGAAACCAAAACCTCAAGTGAGGGGGACCCAAGGTTTGATGTTAAAAAAAAAACCTCGACACCGTTGTGGTATCGGGGGGGGGGAAAAACCAAAAAGGAAGGAAATCAAGAAAAGAACGACCCGGGCTAGTGTAGGGCCGGGAGGCCAGGAGACACAGTAGGAAAGAAAGTCATGCTTGGGGAGGAAACGGAGGGGATTTCCTTGGATCTGAGTTAAAAAAGGCATCCAGCTGATTGATCAAAAAAAAGGGGAGACGATGCGGGGAGGACGTGCATTGGGTTGGAACAAAAACTGGCCTTTGGCCGAAAAAAGGAAACCCAAACGGTAACGCCCGATCATCGTGGTCACGCCCCGGCCCCGGGTGGGAGGGGTCAAATGGTCGAGTCGCTGGGGCCACCTACGGGGGGGTAAGTACGGGCCCCCGCCCGGAAAGGGGGGGGCGGGTGGTCTTCCCCGGAATAGGGGTACGGTGACCAGGTGGCCCCCACAGGGACCCTTCCCCCATGTCGAAACCGACAAGAAAAAACTTCGAACCGTCCGGGATGGTGGGAGAAGAAAAAAAAGGGCGCGGACGGGGGGGAAACCTTGGAGAATCCCCTGAAAAAAGGGGGCCCCCACTCAACCCCAAGATCTCAAGTGTAACGAGTTTCCGTTTGCACTACGGCGAGGAGGAACTACGCAAAAGGGGACGGAAACCGTCTCCCTGACCGACAGCGGACGGGGGCCCGGCACTCCTATCTCGGTCGAAGTCCCTCCGTTATGGAAGACAAGAGACGCCAAACCAGCTACAAAGGCCGGGCCGTTCCCTCAACCGTGGATGCCACCGTACCAACGAGACTACTCTGAAAAAAGCCACCAAAGGTTGCAGGAAAAAAAGGGTGAAAACTAAAAATACGGGGTGCAGCTCGCCTAAGCACAGAAAGCCCCTCAACACAAAAACCGGGAGCTGTACCGAAACAGCCCTCACCCCCACTTTTGGCGTCCATATAAAAAATGCAAGGGCCCTAGCTGACATCTGTAGAAAAAAAAAAAAAAAAAGATATCGGGGAAACAAGGACTTCCGGGAAGTGCTATGCTGAGAAGGGACTAAAAAAACGAGGAAAGATCGGCTCGGTGCCGCAGAACGGGCGTGCTTGGGAAGTCTCACGAAATAGCAGAAAGGGAAACCAACTTACCAATGGGAGTGGGAAGGAAGGCGAATGGGGAAAAAATAAAAAAAAAAAAAACAAGGGTGCCTCGTGCAGTTCGAACGAAAAGAAAAGATAAACGGGAAGGGGCTCGGAAACAGGGCGGGTCCTGGTCTTATGGAGTTGGAGGCCCCATAAAGAATTGGTACGTCCGACCTCTTTCGACTAAAGTCCCGTCCACAAAAGGGGGTTGGAAAGAAGTACCCTGGAAGGAAGGAATAATCAGAAATGGTGTCATCAACCAAGATTCTTCTGTTTCCTTGAATAACGAGCGGTGGAGGTGATCTAAACGTTCTAGAAAAAAAGGGTGTGGAAG
>Ga0179593_1385564_pt1 | contig 11002 bp, 11 predicted proteins | sample CZODoug2_1_08_16_FD_185931 | JGI IMG/M metagenome (GOLD analysis project Ga0179593, IMG submission 185931) | Vadose zone soil fungal communities from Angelo Coast Range Reserve, California, USA - CZODoug2_1_08_16fungal (PacBio error correction) | ecosystem: Environmental > Terrestrial > Soil >...
AAAAAGTCATAACGAAAAGAGAAAAGCCACCATGACTGAAACCGTAGGCTGGAAAAAGGAGCAGAGTACAATGGACTGGACGTGGGTACCTAAAACGGCCGCCGGGCCGGGTGGGTAGAAATCGGGTGGGCGGGGTTATCAAGGTGCAAATTTAAACCGTATCTCACGATGGTTGGTCTGCCCTAGATACGCATCGAGCGAACTGGTACTAAAAGGCTGACTATGCCTGAGGGAACGAATGGTCCGTAGGATGAAAGCGAAACCGAACTGGCCGTTGGTCAGAAGCATGGGTAATGGTGCCAACTGACTAGCCACAGGACGGTGGCGATTGAAACGTGTAGGCGAGTGACAAATGCCGAAAAAAGACAGAGAGGAGGGGGAATTCAAGGAATGTACGGAGGGGGGGAAACGAGAAAAACGGGTCGGAAGGAGGGGCATGACCGTTGGTCTAAAAAGACAGAACATATGTGCAATCAACAACCCCCGAGTCTTCATTGTAAGGGAAAGTAAAATCTGCGGAAGAGTGAGGTGCAGGGGGGAAAGGAGGAAAGAAAAACAAGCCTTGGTCGTGACTACGGGATAAAGCAGCGGGAGAAGGGCACTCTCCAACGACTTTACACGGCGGGCGCGGCACAACAAGGTGGGCCATCGGGATCGAGTGAAGATGCCGTGTGATACATCGTCAACATATGCGCGTGCAGCGCAAGGGAGTGTGGGGGGGTGGCGACAGCAAGCACAGACTGCGTGCCGTACCAGAGCCCTCTCAAGTGGAAGGATGACAGGAATCAGACGCACAATACCGATACCCTCCAGACCCACGGCTGGCAAGAGTAACGCAGAGCGGAAGTTTCTAGTCCGAAAAAGAAAACCACCACGCGACATCGAACGGCTGGGCGGTATCGCGTCGGCCGCGAATAACGCTGGGTGGCAACGAAAAAGGAGACAGGGGGGAGCCCGGAGACATAAGCAAGCATGGCGAGCAGGGATCGGAAAGCAGAGCCTGATGGAAAAAGGGGAAGAGATGCGAAGCCTTTGGGACACTCAGGGGGGGGGAAAAAAAAAATGAGGACGGTGGCGCGCGATCGGGGGGTAGAGGGAGGGAATTCTAATACATACACCAGGAAAGGAATATCGAGAGGGTCGGGCACCACCCCCGAACCGACACCATCGGGGAGGGGGGGGACTGAGTTGGGGCGGAAAGACGTATCATGCTTGGACGATTCACCGGACTAAGGGAAAGCCGGGGGGGAAAGAATCCCCTCGGCGGAATTTAACTGAAGTGGGGGCCCCTCAAACGGTAAGCTCAAGTAGGAGGCCACACGACGCAGAAAGTCTTTGGCTAGCGTCGCGTGAAGAGAAGAATACAGCAGATCGGCTCTACAATTGAGAAAAAAAAAGAAGGGAGCAGATGGAGATCTCGCTAAATTCCGGCAATGGCGAAAGCAGTTGGAGGAAGAGCCTATTCTACGGAGGAGGAGGTCTTCAAAGAAAACAAAAAGTCAGCTGTTAGGTGGGAAAGGGGAGATTGAGATCTCTCAGAACACACCAACTTATGTATGAAAAGGAAAGAGTATCAAAAAGGGGAAAAAGCAGTCACCAGCTGAAAACCGGGGGAGACAGAACGCTTATAATAGGAGAAAGGGACACTTAGAGCCAAGGAGAAAGGGAGCGATAAATCTTACAAACTAGGGGGTGGGTGTCACGGTCGAGTCCATAGCATCATGATGATGCGGCGACGACGATCAATCAAAAAGGGAGGAGGATTATTGTCTAGATCAAAACGATAAGGAACCTTTGCGGGAACCCTGGAAAAGTACTCTTAAAAGGTAGAACGAAAGACTGCCGAAACGAGTACCAGAAAACTCCCGAAAATGAGAGGGTGTAGTTCTGTGGGTCAAGTGCGAGAGGCTTTCGCTTGAGAGTCTTGTGTGAGAAATCTGGCCAATCGAAGAACACTAAACCCTTAAGGGTGTTTTTGCACCGTTTATCTCAATCTATCAAAGTATGCCCTGTTCAATTAAGGATCTGCGCCAAGAGGGAAGATCCAGAAAAGCGGGGAGAATACGGATACGCGGCTCAGGGAAAAGACAAAAATCGTGAATCCTACAGAAAAAGCGATCCTCAGTCGCGAACCGGAGGGGACAGGAAAACAAAATGGATTGAAAAAGAGCTGTTCAGGAAGAGGGAAGTCATCAGCTCGGCGAAGAGCCGGAGTCGCGGGACCGGAGTCGGCCGACCAACGAAAGAGTCTGCGAAGAGCGGTTAAGAGGGGGTCTAGTTCGAGAAAATGTAACAGGGTAAAGGAAAAGGTAGCTGATCGTTCACGGAGCTGTGGAGTCTTTTAGAGGAAGGGATTGGTTGCAGGAATACCAAACAAGCACACTAAACCCAGAGAGTCACGCGATGGCTGCTCCGCCCTTCCTGGGGGCTACTGAACGGAAAAACTGGATGCTGGTTACTGACGCGGGGGGACGCGGCTTTCTAAGGGGGCCCGAACCAGAGCCAGGAGAAGACTCGATACAAGGCGTTGCGGGGGGACTAGAGTCAACAGAGGAAACAAACTGCACGGCCGGGTTGAACAGGGACTGAAAAAAACTCATGAAGGGGAAAGAGGGACTGCACAAGTTCCGTTGATTCAGAATACGGGACAGCAACCAAAGCATGTTCAATAAAGAAACGGACAACTGAACCGGCCGGAGGGGAAGATTGCGGGGTCCATTAATGCAGGAAAAACTAGCTACGGGGCCGGAGTTACAGGGAAATCAAAGTTTTCGCACGTCAAGGAGGAAAGAGTAGCCCGGGGAAGGGGTGAAAAATCGAGTTGGGGCGAATGTGTCAACAGAAATGAAGACGACCATTACGAGGTCAGGTGTGAACACCAGAAGAGTCTTAAAGGACGTCCAAGGAAAAAGAAAAATCTACTCAAGAGTGAAGGAGATACTCTCTGAACTAGAAGGAATGGGGACTACAGTGCACTTACTCTTTCAAAAAGAAACGTAACTGTGTCAACGGACAAGAAAGGTCCCCTTCAATTTCAGCAGTGGAGGGGGAAGAAAAACGAGAAAGACTTTGACGAAAAAAGGGAAATGCCAACAAGCAGGGAAGCGATCACATTTCCCTATGGGGTCGCGGCGAAAAAAAAAGGGTAGGGGGTGGATACAGACCCTCTATTTTTTCGGGGAACGACAACCCCCGCCCTATAAGGGTATAAGGCCATTCACAGAAAAAGGTAGAATGCGATATAACATACAACAGTACCACAAACGGGAGGAAAAGAAAAATGCAAGGGGAATGGTCACCGCCCTCGAAGGAGAGGATTTCCAAAGGGGGGGTTGGTTAGCGTGGAAGAGCTGGATCCTCTCTCCTGGACTTACCGGGAAACGTGCTCTACAATCCCCACTGAGGGAAGGGGGGCAGATTTTCGGGGTTGAAAGAGCGTATGCAAGCTCAAAAAACAAGAATATGACACCGATCTCAAAACCTACTTTTGCTCTGACGCTAAAAAAAATCAGCGGGCACTACAACTGTGGAACCGCGGCGCCTTTAAACCGGCTATCTGATTCTATCAAAAAGGACACAAGCAGGCCTAACGAGCAGTACATAAGGAAGACCCCATCCACCGAACGAACCGAAGGGAAAGATTTGTCTCCGGGACCTCGAGAAGACCGGGCGGGGGTTGGGGTGGGGGAAAATTGGGAGGTCGGTCAGGATGACGAGTCAAATTTTTAGGAACGGGAGGTACCGCCTGATCGACAGAAATAGAAAAAAAACAGGAGGGAGGAGAAGAGAGAAGATCGATCAGACGGAAAAAGAACACTGGCAAAGGAAAGAGGGGACAAGCCATGAACGAATCCCAAAAAACATCAAAACAAACAAACCGCCGCGGATCACTACGGAAGAAAACGCTCGCGACCCCGGATCACTTCGTGAGTGGTGGGGGGAGGTGGAGGGAAGCCTTCTTGGTCAGGCCCGAGAAACGTGAAGAAGCTTAATCCTATAACTCGACGCGGGAGACGAGGAAAAAAGCGGCGTCACCGAGGAAAAAACAACCGCTTAGGGGTGGTTTCGGCCGAGCCCATAGAGTGGGGGAGAGGCCTGGGTGTCAAGGAAATAGGGCTTTGTGTAAACTTGAAAAAAACGCGCAACTTCAACGCAATGACGGGGGCGCAGATTTGAAGGGGAGGACTCGGTGAACAAAATGGCACTATAGAAAGAAAACCCTAGGAAAAAGGGGACGAAAAAACCCCATGATTTTCTCACATTCGCGAGGTCACGTCTGGGAAAAAATAACCTTGAGTTTTGACCACACGCTTATGAAAGTCCCTCTTTTTTTCTGGGGAACGGTGTAAGATATGGCCCATTACGAATCAGTCTGGAGGTGAGGGGAAGGAGACCAGATAAGCCGGGATGGAGAGGTAAAGTACAACAGCGTGCAAGAAAAAGACCACCATCAAAGGGAAAGTAGCCGGCCGGACAGAGATTAACTTCTTATCGAGGGGAGGGGGGAAACGATGGGGACGGGAGAAAAACTGCTTCAAAACGACGGTCCAGGGGGAAGGGGAGGAAATTTTGGGGGGTGGGGGGGGGCAGTCGGTCGCAGGAACAAGAGCGAACGGGGAGCCGATCAGCCCACGGAGACAATAACCGGACTGTTGTGCAAACATAGCCACGAAAAAACGGGATAATTCGCGTTGAAAACGAGTCGCCCGAAAGGGTCAAGAGAGAGGGGAAAAAGGGTCTCGGAAAATGGGCCGCTGTTGACCGAAGCGAAAAAAGGAAGGGGGAACCGAGCCAGTTACTCGGCTAGACCGCAGGGAAAGTGAGGGATAAACGGCGTCAAAGTAAAAACTCGTGGGAAGAGGGGGGGAAAAACGTCAAGACGTCCAGGGGGTCAGTTTGTTCTGGCGAGGAAAGGGTCCAGGGAATTTGGGAGGTGGAAAGGACGATCACGAACTTGCCTGCTGACTGAACTTCAGCAGCTGTGGAGAAGGCGCCGTTCGGGGAAACACAGTGGGGGTCGTGGGATGAGGGGGGCGGGGGTATTTGGAGGGGGGCAGGTGGGGTGAGAGGGAGGGGAAAGTGGGGGCTGTCGCTGGACCCCGCAATTTTTTTCCGGTCCTAATCCCACGAGCCCTTTTCTGAGATAGGGACTTCGCTTTGCGCACGGTTCTAGACATGAAAAATCCGAACAAGCGCCGCCCAGCCGGGGGAAACAGGGGGTGAAACGAAGTCTCAAAAAGACTTGGGGTCAGAGCCAGAGCTGCAGGGCAGCAAAAATGGTTATTTTGCGGGGAAGAATGATTGATCCACACAGGTACATGTTCAATGAAAAGAGATCAGAGACTCTGTGGCTAAAAAAGTTTCCAAGTGGGCAAAAAACCGTGGGAGCGGAAGAAAAGAAAATCGCGAAGGCTCTCTCTTCGGGGGGGGGACTGCCATGCCTCGGTGGCCTGGACAAATCTTCTTCCTGAATCAAGGAAAGAAGGGGAAAAAGGGGGATACGATAAAGGAAGAAAAAAGTGGAGGGGGAATCATGTCCGGATTACTCGCGGACCACCATTGTCTGGCGTTGACTTTTCGCGTAATTCAGTTTACTCGAACGCGAGGCTACGTATTGTTAGTGTTGCTCAAGATGTATGGAGGGATGGTCCCGGGTTGTTCGAGGCCTTGTGGGAAAGTGTCGACGGGGCTGAAGAACAGGTTTTTCTTCAAGAGGAAGTGGCCGTAGGAATCTCAATCAGGAGAGGGGCCATACTAGACTTCGAGGTACAGGGGGTGCTCAAAGAGGGGAAAAAGGGGAAAAAAAAAGGGTAGAGAACGGAGGGGGGCAAAAAACCCTGAAGATGCACAGAAAGCGGGGGGAGATTTTTTGAGAGGGGGGGAGGCTGCGAAGAAAAAGAGGACGAAAGAGCAATAAAGCGTATTCCAAAAAACAGACCCATCAACGGTCTAGTACGGGAGGAGGGGGGATTTGACGATGCCTGCATGATTCGTTTTTGACGAAATGGGTACGGGCGGAACTTTCAGGGGTGTGTGCTTCCGCAACGTGGACTAAAAAAGGTCCGCTGATTTTCCATCAAAAACGGCAGGGGGAAGTCTTTGCGTGTGGATCAATCATCCGGCGGTCAATAAGGGGAGCAGAAAAAAGCCTCTAACGGATAACCACCGGGAGGGCTGTACCCCCACCGCAAAAAAACCCCCCAAAGGGCATCGAAGACAAGGGAAAAAGACAAAACGTTGCGTCTCAAAAAAAGGTCGGTCCAAAAGGAAGAAGACTGGGAGACGTGAAGCGGTCAGGAAAAGAAACCCGCGGAGTGGGCCCTGTAGAAGAGCGTAAAAGGCTCTAAAAACGAACACCAAAAAAGGAGTCGTAGGGAGGAGAGATCGAAAAGGGTGATAATCTGGGATAATAAACACTCTGGATAAAGGGGAGGGAACAAAAAGAGCTCGTACAAGAAAAAGATCTTCAGGGGGGGCCTGTATACTTAGGCGCCACAAGGGTCGAATGAGCAGCGGGGAGCGCCAAATCTTTTGGGGGGAAGCATCGAGGTGTGGATCAAGATGAAGCTTCGAGTACGGTCTGGGAGTGAAAGGGATCGGACGCGAAAAGGAGCGCAACGACTTGACGAGGGCGTGCTTGAGGTCGCGGATCGTCCAGCTTGAAAACCCTGGAAAAGGACCTCAAAACTTTGGCAGAAACAAAGCATGAATTTCCGACAACCAAGACGAAAGAAAGAAGACCGCCAAGGGTGTCGGTGGGAGGGGACAGACGGCGGAGAGGCAAACGGCTCTAAACTCTTGGGACAGATAAGAAGATCCGTAACCGCGCTGACGCCCGTAAGGGGGGGGGCAAAACAAAGGGGAGTGAAAAAGAGAAGAAGAGCTCAGGTCATGCAAGGGGAGGGGTCAGGCAGCTGAAAAAAAACACCTCAAAGTAAGCCAGGTCCAAGGACTCTCGGAGAAAACGTCGAGGGACGAAAACAAAAAGCAGAAGAGAAAGGATCAAAAAAGGCGCTAACCCAGGGATTTAGAAGAAACGGAAAATTTAGGTAGAAATTGAGAAATAGATGGGGTAAACGAGAATAACGGGGAAGCGGAAAGCTATGATTCGAAAACAAACGATATGAAACGGCCGAAAAACGCACTCTGAGAGACACTGCAAAAAAAGAGGGTAGTAGGATCCAAGGGCCCAGGTTGACCGGAAAAGGGAAGGGTAAAACTAGGATCGAGCTCAGAGGTGGAATCTATCACATAGGAAGGGCCTAACTGGAATTTCCCACAACAGAAAAGCCCCATTCAGGCGAGGTTCTTCGCAGTCCAGGAATGGTGTTCACGGAAAACGGTCCTAATATATACTTCATGAATTTGCGCGAGGGGCAGAGGGCGTCATAATTGCAAAAAACTAAAATAGCACGACTTCTAGGAAGCGATAAAAACCAGCTCACGTTGGAATCAAGGGACCAAAGCGGGGTGTGGCGACAACGAAAGAAGCCGGGTGAGAAGCCCGGGAAGCGTACTACCCAAAAAGGTTCACGCAAGACAGTTCTATTCAGATCTGGCAAAAGCAACCCAGAGGAAAGGCAGAAAAACTTGGCAACTAACGGCACGGGGAAAAGGAAAGGCCCAAAATAACTGTGTACTGAAGTTACGGGCAAATCACCTTGTCGCGAAAACCTTAAACGGACCGGCGGGCGTTCAGCGGGGAAGGTGGGGGGGGGGGACGCCTTGAGCAAAAAAAAAGGGGATGGGAAGAGACATTGCGAAAAGTGACCGCAAATCGGAAAACAAAAAAAACCCGCGAGAACAGAAAAAAGCATGAAAATACCGATCGCAAAACAAACGGGACGGGGGTATACGGAAATAGGACAACTCGGAGCGGGAACAGGGTTTTCCTGCAACCCGACTGGGGGAACTGGAGAAGATTAATCACGCCACAGAAAATAGACGCCGTTGGCGCACGAAAGAGAATGAAAAACGCGACCGAAATCAGGAGAAAGGTGTCGGAGGAAGAAAATAGCATCGTGAGGAGAAAATAAAGAGGTTTGGGGGCGAAAAAATCAAAACGGGCATGAATGAGCCGCGGGGAAATCACATCCATGAAGGTTGGAAAGGACGAGCAATCATATAGCCCAGACCACACATCAGAAAAGTTCAAGACAGGGCGCAATCAGGAACCAGCAAGCTGACCGATGGAAGAAAGGAATTTTTGGGGACGTGGCGGCGGTAGGGTGCTAGAGACTCGGACGAGGCGTAAAAATCCGAAGAAATAAACCCCAAAATATGCGAAGCGCAGTGGGTGTCGGGTTAAGGGGAAACGGAGGGATCAAAACTGACTCAAAAAGAACTAGGAACAGGCCGATACTAAACCAGATATCAGGAACGCACACACCCCTCACTGGCAAGAAAGAAGAAACGCGGCGCAAGTGAAAAAAAAATTCAGAGCGGAGAGCCTTCTCACATGGAGCGGAGAAAGGGCTGACAAATCCATACAGCAATACAGACGAATTGGCCGAAGAGAGGGGACCCTTTATTCATTTCTCGCGACAAAAAGACGGGCCTTTGTGGTGGATGTGTGGCGGGTAATTTCAAGTGGGTAGGTCAGACAGGATGAAGATGGACCCGTTGACTGTGTAGCCCTGGAATAAAACTGGCCGCTCTCTCGCAAAACACAAAAAAAAGGAAAGAGGTAGAGGCAAAGGCCAGGGAAAAAAAACCGAACTACATCCCCGAACGTAATCTCAAAAAGGAGGGGGGGAAGAACTTTCCCGGTGACAAACCACAAGCCACACAAAGGAGGGATAACAGTAGCATCAAAAGTCCAGCTCGGCACCAAGAGGGGGGGGGCAGGGAGGGATGGGGGATCATAGGGTAGGCGAAAGATAAATGGTAAGAAGCTGAGCAAGGGGAGAGCCTTCTTACCTTCGAAAACCTGGAAAAAAAAACGGCGGAATGCCCCCAGGGAGGTTTTGACGCGGTCCGACAGGATGTTAGCGCGAGTAAATCTGCTTGGTGGGGGGGGACTGATCCCAGACAAGTAAACCCGACAAGCGAGGAAAGATTTTCTGGTGGGACGCGGGGAAAAGCGCGTGGGGATGAGGAGATAAAGCCGCCGGGACCAGGGACCCACAAATGAGTGTCAAAGTTGATCACATTTCGCGGGGTTGGAGAAGCGAGACAGGGGAACGACATCGCACACTTGAACTGCGATTTGCAAGAAAAGGGGGGGGGGGGCTGTGGATAGGAGTATGAAAAATGTTGAATCCTTGAGGAGGGGGTGGCCGGCAAGATCATAAAGGGGGAGGGGATAAAAACCCGACCAAACTAGGAGTTGCTTTGCGAGCCACCATCACGAAATGAACGGGGTCCGTCGCCGCCGGGGCCTAGAGGACTGAGGAGAGCCGGGAGACCAGATTGGCGCGCAACTGGCAGTAGCGGGTGCAAAAGAAAAGGGTCTGCAAAAGGCAGTACGGCAAGGAAACCTTTACTCTCCTTGGGGCAAAATCAAAAAAAAGAAAAAGTCCAAGGACCGTCAGCTGTGAGCGGGAAAAAAAAGGGCAGGAAAGGTCTGATGAAAAAAAATTTCCGGAGGCGTCCGGGGAAAAGGGTCACGATCTGAGACAATAGAAGTCCATAAGTTACTCTTTTGTGCAAAAACCGACTCCCCACATGCGCTGGTAAGAGAAGTTATCGAGGCGAAGACAAGGGGGAAAACATTATAAAATCGGGGGAAAAAAGCAAAACGTACAGAGACAGTGGACAGGGGGAGGACGCACCGCAGACGCCGCCTTCCTGGGGTTTGAAGGCGAGGAATGGCATTTCAGCCGGCGCAGGGGTGGGGACGGGGGGAACCGAATGAAAAGCAAGTGGGGAAAGGAAAAAAGGGGGGACGAACAGGTCATGCGGGTCCCGACAGGATTGACACCCGGCCTGACAGTTGTACAGCATTTGCCCGAACATAAAAACAAAATACAGTGTAACGATATAGTCCGTGAGCACGAAGGGAACAGGTGGCCACGAAGGCCTCTTCCCGGAAGAAAGAAAAAAAAAAAGGTGACGTGGGGTTTTCCGGAAAAAGGGGTCGAACAACGACGGGAGGGAAAAGCATCGGGGAACTTGCGGCTGTGAGGTGCGGGGGGAGAATTCGGGGCACAAATTATCCGGTGTAACGAGCTGGCGGAGGGAGAGACATTCTCAAAGAAAAAAAAAGGCCGGCACCGTGGGCAAAGGCGGGATCGAAGCCGAGCAGGACGTAACATCTGCAATCTCTGCGCAGAAAAAAGGAGGCGCAGAAGAGGGTAGCCGGAAACCCTAACGTATCCGCGCCAGTGGACACGATGAAAGAGACGACCAGAAAACCAGACTCGACCTAAATGTTGACGTTGGCAGGGGATAACTACCCCTTCCCGGGGGCATAGGAAGTGGGAAAAGTCAGTCGATTAACGTAGAGGTTTGGGGAAGGCTGCGTCTCCGGGATCCCCTGAGGAGAAGATTACGCGGCCTGTGTAACCGTAAGACCAATTGAAAGGGCAAAATCAGCGCGTTGATAGACACAGCGTGCAAAAAAAGGAAAGGAGCGGCGAGAAAGGGTCGATTGGGGGAATCGGACTGAAAAAATGAGACCGCAGTCCGTGTCGTAATCTAAACTACACCATAGGGTAAAAGAAGGAGGGGGGGAAGGGGTGCGGAAAAAGCTTATTCAAACTCGCAGATGATGGGAACGGTGTTAAGGGGATTGGTTAGGGGTTTCACCTCAGAGGCCAATATCCGTTTATGTTCATAAAACGAAGCCCAATGTGGGGAGATGATTGGAGAAAAAACGATCATCAAGCAGATCAGGACAGGAAAACGTGATCCCCAAAGAAAAAAGCGCTCCGGAAAGAGAAGAGAGAGAAAATTCCGAAAAACAAGGAGCTACAAGGGAGGGAACAAAGGAAAAATATCTGAAAGCAGCTTCGGGGAGGGATTCATCCGTTCAAGCTAGCGCGTCGTTTCAAAAGGGAAA
>Ga0179593_1403727_pt1 | contig 11002 bp, 9 predicted proteins | sample CZODoug2_1_08_16_FD_185931 | JGI IMG/M metagenome (GOLD analysis project Ga0179593, IMG submission 185931) | Vadose zone soil fungal communities from Angelo Coast Range Reserve, California, USA - CZODoug2_1_08_16fungal (PacBio error correction) | ecosystem: Environmental > Terrestrial > Soil >...
AATTGACAACCATATCCGTGGATTCTCGAAAAAAAAAGTGAGGAAAGAGCCTCGGTAAAAAAAGTAAGTCGCAGCTCGTGAGAGACCGGCCGCGGCGCAAGGCTGGGAGCCGATCAGAGTAGATCAATTCTTACATTCGGCTGCCACCGTGGGGCGCGTACAGGACGGGTTGCCAGGGGAGTTGGAAAAAGGGCGAGGGAATGAATGGAAATGAAGGAACGGGAAGAGATCAGAGGAGCACCTGGGAAAGCAGGGGGGGGGGGGGGAGGAAAGCCTGGCGCAATGTGCAGCAGTGAATTAATCTCTGCAACAAATGACAGCGCAAAAAAGAGTAAAATTCAGGGGAAAAGCATAGAGGCGAGAAAGGTGCGAAGTCTAAGAGGGAAAATAGAAACCCATGGCGGAGCTTCAAAGGCAAGATCTGTTCTGAATTTTGGGAAGGATCCTGCCGGGGGGGGGCTTGGAAATCTGACAAAAGAAATTCGAGCCGGGCTGCACACAATTCCGAAAAACGCCTCGACTGGGCAACGGGAAGTCGGACGTGAAAAGAGAGGTGAAAGGGAGAGAGGAAACGGAATGGCAGTCGGGTAGAATTGGGTGTGCCACTCCTTAAAAATACAAACCGGCGGGATGCAAAGGGCTTGAAAAAGGGGGTTTGACGTGGGACGGGATTGCTGCCAGAATAGCGCGCAATTACACGACGAGGGGGTTAGGCGCGCGCTATGACCGGTCAGGGGGATTGGAAAAAACCCGCCCGACGCGGCGTTGGGCCTCACGGTCCATCCGAAGGTTCAAAAAAAATTAGAGAATGCAGATCTCGACCAAATAGAGCTCGATTGGCGTGCTTCTCGGGCACGGCACAGAGCAACCCATCCGAAAAAAGAGGGGGCTGGCGACGAAATCGACGGACTACATAAAAATCAGTGGTGTTCGCCGCACGTCATGAACATGGTGCCGCAGAATCGCGGAGGGAACAAAAGGATCCTACCAGAAGTAAGAAAAAGCAAAACGGAAGAGACGCAGGCAAATATTTTGCTGCTCGGTAAAGAGATCCAGGGGAGGGCCGATGTTCCCTCATATTCGCTAGAAAGACGGATACTGTGACGTCAAACAAATTCGAACAGGGCTTGTAGCCCACAGAGAATTGGGAGGCTTATTTTTGTCAGGAAAGAGAGGAGCGAGGAGAGAAAGGAGACAAGACTACACATGGAAGAAAAAATCGGGCGGGCTGTGACCGGAAAAGAATCTGCGTAGTGGTGTCCGCCAAGATGGTTAGAAAAAAGGAAAGGAAGGTTGGAAGGAAGTAAGAGAGTGACAAGAGCATCACGGGAAGAGCGTATCGTTAAGGCTTTAATAGAGGGAGTGAAGGGATTTCAGGACCCGACGCAAATGCATAGAGCCCAATGATGTGGGCCCACATCGCCGTGATATAATGGGGAAAAAGGAAAGAGGTAGGTCAGCGAGGGATTCGGGAGGGACGAAAAAAGGCGACCAATCTGGGATGTCAAAGACTCTTACTTTACAGGGGAGGAGGGGATGCTACCGGACGGCGCCTTCAAAAAAAAAAACTTGCAACGACTGATGGGAGAACCTAGAGCAAAGAACCAATGAATCCCGGCTTAGGAATAAAGGCCAAAGTGGGGGAAGACCTTATTCTTCAAGACGGACAAAAGGAGAAAGAGCTGATACGCGGGGCAAGATCGACCATGTAAGGCGGGAATTTCTTAAGGCTGCTAGAATACTCATCTGCTTCCGAGAGGAAGTTCAAAAGGATAAAAGGCACCGGTTTTCAAAGCGATACGCGGCATGGGCGGTCGAGTAGGACACAGAAGTGGGTCAGATTTAGATCTGAGTCAACCCTTGATCCATCACCTGAATTTCCTTCAGAAGCAGCGGGGGTTCTAAAGTGGGGGGACGGGGTCCGTTGATCATCTCGGAGTTGGGAGACTAGCGGCTGAAACTGGCTGGCTGGAGTCACAAAAGGAGGAAAGGAATCACCGTACTTCGAGGCGAGAGTGCAGATTCGCAGTAGGCCAACTCGCAATGGCTGTCCAGCGCCAAACACGACGAAAAGGCGAGGGGACCCAAAGGAAAAATATGCACGAGCTAGGGGGGGGAAAAAGGAGAGGGACACTTCCGCTCCAAAACCCTTTCGAGAAGCACTCATTGGGGAGGGACGCCATCGAGCAAGCGGGGTACCGGGCCATAGGCGGGATTCTCAGAACAACTCAATTGGAAAACGCGCATCGGGAGCAAAGTATAAAAAAATGAGGGGTTAGTACCCTCCCATCTATCATTAAAGGATGGACAGGATGAACGCACCGGCATTGGCGGCGACCGCCGGTGTTCTGCAAAAGCATAAAAAAAAAGTCCGATCATGAAGGGCATTATACGCTCGGACTGGAAGCCGCCGATAATCGTTAAAGACGTTGAAAGAAGCAGAGGGTTGTGCACATGACTGCTTCATGCTCCCTAGGGAGTCGAGATAGAAAAAGCCGGTCTCGGACACCAGCTGCACTTCGAGACCGTTAGAGACGATGGGACATTGGTGCGAATTGCTTATACCGAGATAGTAAAAAAAAACATAGTCAAGGATTATGTGTGCGGGAAAAGAAGGAGAAGAGCAATTTAAGATATGCTAGCGGTCCGTGAAGCTGCTGTCCGAGACGCGTCTGGGAAGTAGAACTCGGGGCATGGCAAGTCAGAAATCTTCGACGAATGCGACAATCATGTGATCAGGGAATTCACGTGAAGAGCCGGGGGAAGAAACGACTTTCCGGAGAAAGGAGGTGCGGCAGGACTTGGGAGGGCGGAAAAAAGTGCATAAGAACATGTACCGTGCGTTCATCCTGGCGGGGTCAAAAATAGGATGGTACTGAGGGGGAAAACCGTGGTTCCTAAGAGCATGTTCGAGTCGCGGTCAAACGTTAAATGGGGGGGGGGAGGGGGGAAAAAGAAGCTTCATCGCCGATTGGACTGGATTGATACATCGTGCCCGAGAGCGCAAACATCGCAGCTGGGTGAATCCGCCATGCGCGGAAAGAAAGCCGGGCACTAATCTCTTGTGACTATCATCGGGGGGGAGGATAAGGGGCCAGTCTCAATTCCAGCTGCTTTAAGAAAAGGCAAGTCGCATAAAGGTGGAAGTACATGAGAAGCGCAAGAGGAGACTGCGCATTTGGGGGGTGGGGGGTGAGGGAACGTTTTGGGGCGGTAAAAAAACAAAAAAAAAGGGAACCGGCGCTCATATAAGTCTAGCCAGTTAAGCAAAGTGTAAAAAGGAAATACAATCAAGCCCCGGCCAGGCTTGAGAGAACTGCTCTTCGAATGCAGGGAAAAAGGAGAGGAGCAGAGCCGGGAAATAAATCCGCCCCGGTCTTTCCGATCTGGCAAAAGCATGTTGAAAGAGACTTACCTGCGAGTGAGGTACACACAGCAGAATGGAAGAAGAGGGCGCGGCGGAGCCGCCCGACCATTTATAGTCTAAACACGTTGTAATCTTGGGCAATGGGCGATTGAAAGAGGAAAGAAAGAGATCGTAGAAATTTAAGAAAAAAGGACTACGAAGTCCGTCACCCAAGGGGTCCATTAACCGTGAGATCATCTAAAAGGAAGGGGAGAGGGTCAAAGGGGCCTCGAGTCGCGCAGGATCGCAAGCGGCAACTGGTTGAGGGAAAAGAGGACCTACAAATTCAAGGACGAATCCAAGAGAAAGGGAATCATAGATGTGCTGGAAAAGAAATGCGCGCCCTGGGCGACAAGCCCTACCTAAAATCCTACCGCGGAAAAAGACTAGCCTTGGAAAGGAACGGCGGTTCCGAAAGGGCTAATCAGGATCGGAGAAGGATTTAGGTGTCCACATGGTAGGGGGGATAGGAAAGGGGATGGGTCCTGAAATCCTGAAGGGGGGTAGATAATAGCGTCAGAAAAGCAAAAGAATAACCTAACAGGTCTCAAATAAACGCGCCAGTCAAAAGGAAATACGGAAGAAAATCAAGAACACAGAAAGAAAGGGTAGACTTCACCACCACTACGAGCTACCACGAGTAAAAAGTGTTGGGAGTTTCACCAAAAGGCCCGCCTCCTCTTCCCTTGGAGATAAGCCTGTCCTCCAAACAGTCGAGCCGGGCTCAAGGAAGGGGGCCAAAATTCTCCGTCGGGGAGAAAAGCCAGAATATGGGTCTAATTTATGTAAAAAAAAAGGGGGAGAGCGTCTGCTAGTAAGTTATGGAACATCGGCACTCCACCCCACCAGACTTTGAAAGGGACACCCAAGTGAAAGGAGCGAGGTTGGCGGTGGCGTATCTTTAGAAGGAAAGGTTAGGTGCGAAAAGGCAATTAGGGCCCCGAAATTTCTGCGGAAAAACGATGGGAAAAATGGACACAAAGGGCGATGCACGGAAAAAGTAAAAGATGAGGGGGAGTTCATCCTAGATTTCTCGTCGCAGCACGATGACATAGGGGAGGCAGAGAGCGCAAGCCGACAGGAGGAAGGGAGGAAAAGATTTGGTCGAAAACGAATGGCAACGATAAGCAAACCCTCTCTGGAGGACGGCCCGCGGCCAACGCCGCGATGCAACAAGGGTAAATCCGACAGGCTCACAAAAAGCGAAAGGCAAATCTCTTGCGTCCCTCATTAAATAGAGGAGATGGGCCAGTAAGAAGCACTGCTTGGGAGAACAAAATCACAATGGACGCACAGTGCATACCGGCGGACGGCGAAAAAAACACAAACTTCGAACAAGACGGCCATAACTTAAGAGCTACGGTCACATCGAGAAGGGGAGGGTAAGGTACTATTTCATTTACCTTTGAAAAGAAAAGGAAGTGCACGGGTAGACGTGTTTGTGAAGGCGAATAAAAAACGTCAACCTGGAACCAAGACCGTCAGGGGGGAATCAAAGGGAGATTGTATATCGGCCAGAGGGGAAAGAGGGGACCAGGGGGTGAGCAAGTGAACGCGACTTAGGGGGGCAAAAGAGGAGAGGCGAGATGCGTCCGTTTGCAACAGAGGGAAAATGGCAGAGATTGGACAAGGCGTGGCAATTGGAAAGCGAGACAGAAAACAACGGGCGACTCGGGGTTCTTTTTATCAAGGGAGATCAGAGATCCCGGCGAAAGGGGCCTCAGCAGCACGCCTCCTCGTATCACAGCAAGAACGAAAAAGAGACCGTCGGGGGGGGAGGAACGAGTAAGATCTTATCCGACGAGAGCAGCGTCACCGCAAGCGCCGCGGCGGATCCGCATAGGAAATGCGACGAACGTGCTTCCTGACCGATGCGCTTAGAACGGAAGAGGGGGACCGAGAAAAGAAAACCAAGGATATGTAAGTTAGGATAGGATTCTCAACAAACAAACCCGAGGAGGAGGGAAAGATCATAACTTCACAGAAAGGGTGGGATAGAAACGAGGAGGGAAAAGGGGGAAAGACGAAGCTCGGCGGGGGGGGACGCCCGGCCGAGGAAAAGTGCTCGATGCGATCTCATGATCCAGATTAGAAGCGCGTCGATCGAGTCACAGAAGGAGACTAACAGCGAAAGAGAGAATTAAGTGAGTGCCACGGGCTGTGATTGTAAGGGGGGGGGGGTTGGGGGGGGGGTGGGGGGGGGGTTTTTGGGGGGTTTTGTTTGGGGAGGGGTGGGGGGGCTAGGGAGAGAGGTCCTTCCGCACGGGATCGGAGAGGGAGCCACGAACCGCCGGGACGAGGGGGGTTGTGGGGGAAGGGAAACATGGCGCAATGGCAGCAGGTGATTCTCAAAACTCTTCACAATGCACGAAAATTGAAAAAACCGACAAACATCGAGGTCCGAGACAGTTTGAACGCCTGGTACCGGAGGGACTCTCAAAAAGGAGAGATTCAATCGGGCAGATAGTATCGGTGAGGTTAAGAAACTAACGTGGGGATGGACAAGCTGACGCTGCGCTCGGGGGAACTTTAGTTCAAACAACACAGCCGACCGGAGCACCAAAAAGGGCAAAGGGATGAAAAATCGTAAGGGAACAAGAACTTATTCAGGAACGTAGAGGAGCATCGAAGGGTTATGAGGTCGAATTGGTCCCTGGCCTTGCGTACTGCCACGCCTGGCTGGATGCACAGGATTTGGGCTAAAATTGTCTGATTGGCTGCAGCGAGAGATAAATTACGAGGGAAATAGATTTGGAGGAGAGATAGAAGAAGAAGGCGGATTGAACAAATTCAGACGAAATCGTTTGCACGAGTGACGTGAAGCTCAAAAGAAGAGGGGAGTGCTAGCGGGGTCCATCTATCCTAAAAGAGGGTGACAGCTCTAATTGTGCGTCTGCGCTTGAAAGAGGCAGAGCCAAAAGGCAAAGAGGGAAGGGGGGGGGACAAATAGGGAGAAAAAAGAAAAGAAAGTAGGTTTATGTTTTCCGGCATCTGGAAGGGGAGGGGGGGAATGGGCCCATAGTGCCTAAGAGAGTTCTCCCTCAAAATCGCGGGGTCGCAAATCAAAAAATAACCGGCCACTAAACTCGAAAGAATGGGTGATGGCGAATAAAAGAGAATAGGGGGGTATTCAGATTGACCCAGAAGGGAAGAATCAAGATTACCGTGCAGGGGCGAAAATCAAATTCGAATGTTGGGTGGAGCAACAAAAACACTGCCGAGAATTGTGTCTCAAGAAGGGGGGACCAAAGATCAGAGAGGAGAGCGCGCATCAACTAACCCTTTATATAAAAAACTTGGCCTGTGGGGACCGGAAAAGGAGCTAGGGAGGGATTGGGGGGGGGAAAGGAAGGGGAAAACGAGGTCTGGTTGGATGGTCAGACCAGATTCGCTGGATTTGGCGTGACGTCTCATCATGAAGGGGATCGGGATTGAGTTTATGAAGCGAGGAGAATAGTCTCGTTGCATTACTCCGACTCAAAAAGGGAAAGTCGACCAAGAAAATGATGTTGGGGTCCACAAGAAAGCAGGGGAGTCGTATACGATTACCGTTGCGAAAAAGAACGTTCTGTCAAGGCGGGAGTTGAAATTGTCAGGCCACAGGACAACAGCTCGAATCTGGAGGGGGAAAGAATCGCGGACTGAAGTCTCAGGGGATCGTCGGAAGAGGGAGTCCTGAAGTGCCCTCCAAACGGGCCCGACCGGACGGGGACCTGGAGGAGGAGCAGATACAAACGGAAAAGCGAGATCGGCGGAGAGACTGCAGCATGGGGAACGGGGGAAAGAGGAGTCGGCAGGCGCAAAGAGGACTAGGCGTCCTACGAGGATCGCAATCAGAAGCGTCAAGGCCGGATCGATGCGAGGAAGACAACAGGGCCGAAGGGGATCCCATGCGGGTTTAAGACTGGAGGAAGAAAGAGACGGGGGCGCATGCGGTCTACGATCACGGAAAGGTGGTGGTGCGATAGGCGGTCGGATGACGGCGAGGAGACAGCAGTGGGCCGGAGCTGACGCGCAGTTTCATAGGATCGTGGAAGGGGGGGGGGGAAGGGGGGAAGTCATCGGCGTTTAACGCGCTATGACTGGACGTTGACTTAAACTGACAAGTCGCCAGTTCCAGGAACATAAAAGGAGGGATTTGCGCAGGAGAAAGAAAGGGCCCAACTGCGGCAACACTCGAGAGTTAGTTTTTAGAAAAGATCCAGCATCGCCGTAAACGGTGGCGACTGGCACATGGCTGAGAAAAAGTAGCCACGAGCTTCTTGAAAAACCAGGGGGAGGCTCGTCGCGAAAATCCTGGAGATAACATCAGCTCTAGTGCTATCACAGGCGAGAAGAGAAGGGCCAGAGTCCATAAAAAGTCCGATAGGCTATAAAAAAGATGATCTTTACTCAAGAACTGTTTAACCGCGCCTGAAAATACAGAGAAAAGAAACCGTTGGTAGAAAGAAGTCAAAGAGAGAATGACATGCTTCGGCAAGTTAAAAAAAGGGAGGGTAGGCGACGACGAGGGTTGTCTCGCCAAGTGCCTTTAAAAGGAAGGCGATCATGCCCAAAAAGGCTAATCAAAAGAATAACTATATCGTGTCGAATTCGTAGCAAATACCGGGGGGGGGTGCCAAATGCCCGCAGGGGAGGCAAAAAAAAGAGCCCGCCGTCCTCGGATCTTCAAAGGCCTTCTCTAAAGAGGACATTGGCGATCGAATTTGCGGGTCGGAAAGGAACACATCATCTCTGAAAACACAAAAAGAAGATGATGGGCTTTGCGGAAAAAAAGAAACCGCGAATTTCGAAAAGGAAAGCTCAAAGACGGTACATAAAGAAAATCTTCTTGGCAGAGAAGGAGGGGAAATATCGCCGACTCGATGGAATGAGACTCTGGCAAAACCTTTCAGTCGATAAGGTCGAAAAAACACTAGGAAAGATAGTCGACCGTGAAATAGAAAAGGGGAAGCCGCCCTGATCTAGTGCAGGGTGCAGGGCCACTTGGGCGCGAAAACGGCGCGTAGCCGCAACCGTAAAAACTGGGAAGGGGAAAGACTGGGAGTCAGGCCGGTCGAAGGGGCCTGGAAGGACTCAATTGGTCTACATACGCGCCATGGTTTCATGAGGGTCTTGGAAAAAGTGCAGTTTGGAGGAACCTCAGGACGTCATATCAGATGGCCCGGTAAATGTGTTAACTCAGCTAACGCGAAGCGGGCAATCGAAAAAGGGCTCAGAGGGGGGCGAATTTGGGGAGAGGGCTTGTCAGGCTCCGTTGCCAAGACTCTGGTCAGTGACCTCAAAAAGCGAGCCGGTGGCCATTCAGCATTGTGAAAAGGCGATGGAGCTGAGCAAAATCAGATAGTCATAACAGGACGTTAAATGCGAACGCAATAAAACTCCGAAAGAAGGGTGGGGCTGGCGAGTGAGGAGAGAGATCATTCCAACACCAGTTCAAGAGCGCGTTCCCCAGGACGAATACCGCAATCCCCGGGAAAAAACTGTCTAGGGAAAACCCAGGCGAGAACTGGCAGAAGAATGGGGGGAGCAAGAAAAGAACGATCTAAAGAGAAAGCGTCAAGAAAAAGGGGCCGATCGAGGACCTAAGAACCGCGCCTTCCCGCCTAATTAAAACGTCCAATTGGTACTGAGAAAAAGCACGCGAAACGCAGCCGGAAAAGAAGTGCTAGCATTTTAAGAAAGGGGGGGAAGAATCCATGTCGATCTTGTGCCAAGAGTAAGAGTCGCCCTTGCTCCAGACAGGGAAGAAAAGAGAGCTTCCCCTGCCTCAGAGCGCGAAGCCGAGGGGTCTGGCTACGACGCTGCGGAAGTGAAAGAAAAATAAATTAGGGCCACTGGTGGGAAACAAAAAAAAAAAAAGACGCGAAGAAAAGAAAAAGTTACATTCCGCGATGGCGGGTTTAAAAAAAAATGAGCTCCATGGGCCGTTCACGGACACAAGAAAAAAAACCTGCCTTGAAAAACTTCGGTGAAAAGTCAATCGAGACCTGTCGTGAATGTGGAACCACATCATTGTGAGGCGGAAAGGAGGGGCGTCGGGTCCGGAAAGACAAAAAATGAAACCGACTATTAGATAGAATTCCTAACTGGACATCTATAAGACATGCAGAACGGTTCACGAAATTAAGAAGAAAAAGAAAAGCAAAAACAGTCCATGGGCTACTTCACCACCAAACAAATAAGGGAGGGAGGGAACACAAGGCCGCACGCAGAAGAGAACGGAATGTGCAAAAGGCGCAGCCTCGAGCGGGGGTAACACAGAAATCTTCACATAGAGGCAGGGGCTACATCAACGAATAGGGGATGAATGGGTTAAATTTAAACGACAGGCACAGGAGCGTCAGGCTAAAGGAATTTAGGGGGCAGTCCGACCCCCTCTATGGTCGCGCCAGCACATAGACAAAGGAAGGGTGGAGAGGAGTTTCGGGGGAGGAGATCTGGCCCCGGTGGGCAGACCGACTAGGGGGGAAAAGCCGCGATTTCTAACGAAAGAGGGCCACTGCCCAAGTAAGTTAATAAAAACAGTAAACTATTGAAGGTGTGATTCTCCGAAGTCGTTCTGGAGACAGCCACGATTGAGTGGTGGCAACGAATCGTTGAAAATAGAGACCGCAAAGTCGCGGCCGAATAGTGGGGGGCGACCCGATTTGCCCAATCAAAAGAACCGAGATGGGAAGGGGACGGTAAGGCACCTCGATCGCAGCTGTAAATCCTAACACACTGAGGTCAGAGCCAGCTCCGAAAAATCTGTCAAAGAAACCTCATAAGTAGCGATAAAGAAGCTGGCAGAAACAGCACTGTCAGAGAAAAAAGCCCAGACGACAAAGGGGGGGACAGAAATCCCGGAGGGACACGTCGCCAGGGACATTTCCCCCAACTTTGAAAAAGACTTCAAATCGCCCCTATAAAGGGGGAACATCGTACCGTATGGGCAAGTACGTGGAAAAAGGGGGAACGGGGAAAGTCAAGTCAAGGGCAGTGAAAGGGGGGGGGGGAAGAAAATGCTCGAAGAGCCCGCCGTCAGGACTGGGGCCAACCACTGAAATAAATAACCGCTATGATCACATATCGGGCCCGAAAACTCGCAAAAATTTTGGACAAATTGCAAAAAAGCAGGAGGAAAGGAAAAACGCTCTCGATGCTTCCGTATTTGAAAAGTCCGAGAGGAAAGGGGTGAATATAAGTCACCTGAGAAAAGGGGAGCCAGAATAGAAAGAAAAAATGCCCTCGGGGAGGGACGAAGATCTGATACCCCTTCTGAAGGGACACATAAACTCAAAAGCGAAAAAAAAAATGGTAATCAACAAACCGGGAAAAAAAAGGCCTAAGCGGCTACGGTAGGAAAGTAAGAATCGGATCGGGATAAAATCTGGGAGAACTCCCTCTGCTCACGAGGGCGGGGTCGCTCGAGGGGTGGCTAATAAAAAAAGAAGAAATTACAGAGATGCTCTTAAAAGGGCCCAGGACAGAAGGGGAAGGAATACCCAGGAGATGTGGGGGAAAAAGTGAAGGATCTCTCTCAACAACAAAGGGAAAAGAAATAGACTGGAAAAAAATATCCTGGTGGATAGCTTAAAAGTCGTAAGGGGGAAC
>Ga0179593_1461286_pt1 | contig 11002 bp, 10 predicted proteins | sample CZODoug2_1_08_16_FD_185931 | JGI IMG/M metagenome (GOLD analysis project Ga0179593, IMG submission 185931) | Vadose zone soil fungal communities from Angelo Coast Range Reserve, California, USA - CZODoug2_1_08_16fungal (PacBio error correction) | ecosystem: Environmental > Terrestrial > Soil >...
ACGGAAACCGCTCCAAACGCACGCGCGTCGAACTACGGCAATACAGACAGGTCGCTAGCTAACCGCGTTCACCGGACTCAACAGAGGGGGAAGAAAAGAGTGATCGGAAGCGCGGAAACTACGCGTGCATCGAGTACATGTCGAAGCCGGGAGGGGAGACGGGCTAGAAGATCATCAACGAGCCCTTTGGGAAGTATTAAGAAGAACAAAGGGAACCACGACGAGGCACCTTCGGAGGGGGGAAGGAATAAAGAAATAAAGTCACAAAAAATCCTGATCTAAAAGGAAAATTCAGCCTCGCGATGCGACGTAGCAATTATCCATCGTCACAACTAAAAAAAAAAAAAAAATTTCGACTCACACGGATACGACTTCCCTCACTGCGGACTGGGGAGGATCGGCAAAGAAATAGGAAAAAAGCGGTGCACGGCTCAGAGACGAAAACCACTTTGGGAAGAAAAATCCAACTGCCGCTTCCTGAGCGGACAAGCAAGAAAAATCTGTGAAGGCCAAGAAAGAACCGAAAAGGCGGAGTACAGTTGCCTAGAGAGAAGGAGGACGCACCAGCGAATGATCGGCGTCGAGACACAAAGAAAGACGACCGGAGTTAGAGACGAACAGGGAGTAAAAAAACGGGAACGGAGGGACGAAAGTGAAAACCAAGAACGAAAGGTCGAGAGAAGACCCTTCTCCGCAGGGCGTGAACGTCGTCGACTCGGAAAAGGATACAGGCATCTACTTCTAGGAGGCGATAGAAAAATCTAATCTGGGAAAAAGGAACAAAAAACCACTCAAGCTCAGAGCAGCAACCGCGAGGGAGCTAAGAAAAAAAGTCAGGGGTCTCACTCGACATGTGAGGTACGCCGCCGTAAGAGGGGAGCCATATATCAGGGAAACAGAGAAGGAAGACGCAAGACAGTTTGATGCACGTAGAGAAGCTCCAAGAGATCTAAAGAAAAGGAGTTCCTTGAGTCTTCTCCGTGCAAAAAAAAACAGGGGAAAAAGGGGAAAAGGCAAAGGGAAAGGAAGTCTGGCAAGAGGAGAGGGTCGTCAAAAACAACGAAATTCGAAAACAAACGCCGCCGGCCTCTCTCGGGGAAACCAGGCTGGAAAGGAGATGACAGCTTGAGTGTTGGACATTTCATCAACAGCTGCGAGAGGACCTAAGCCAAAAAAAAGGGTCTAAAGAGACTCGGATGTGGGACTCTTATAGGGAGGGAGAAACTAGGGAAAAAGGAAAAGCGGCATCTGCTACCGGGGTTTTGGAAGGAAAAATTCGAGCAGAAGGAAAGAAGAATGGCGAGGATCTTCAAAAAGGCAAGTGGGCTCGACGCCTTCATGTGCTCATGGCAACTCTCGAGGAAAGGACCGCCTGCGCGACGGAAAAACTGAAAAAGATAAGGCGCATCAAGCAGGTCAGGACTCATGATCAGCGCCGTTGGTGCCTTGGGGAGTAGAAGAGCCGTGCAACAGCTCAAAGAGAGTACATTTTGGACCGAAGGGAAAAAAAAGAAGTCCAAAATCAAAGAAGTCGCCATTCATGTTCGCGGATATAGGAGAAGAAAGACTGCGACTGATGGCACAGGTTGGGAATGCTTGGACTGGGTCGAAAAGCTTAAGAGAACTACTCTAGCACTGGAGCAGGATTAGGGAAAAGTCATGGAGGTTGGTCGCGAGAACCGAATTGCCGTCCCTCGGCTATAAAAAAAGGTTCTTGTTTTTTTTTTGGGGGAAAAAACTTAAAGGGAGTCAGACTGATCCTCTTTACCAGACTCCCGGAGAAGTAAGAAAGAGGAGAATCGTGATGTTCTCAAAAAAAAAGAACGAAGGGGTTGCGTCGGTGAAGCGGATGGGGGAAGAGCTCGCGGAAATATTGCCGGAAGGGGCCCGCGACTTAACTTTTGCGCGGAGGGGTGCAAGAAGGGGGGGTGAGAGGCCCTTTAAAACTCGGGGGGAAATCGTTCCTTTCCTTAACTCCGGTGAGATAAAAGGAGAAAAGCAACACGGAGATTTCTCGAACTCGGGACAGCAAAGTCGGGGGGGATTGACGATCCGGAGAGAGGGAGAAAAAAAACCTCCTGGCAGAGAAAAAAAAATCGCCCAACGGAAAAAGGAGCAGGGTGGCAGGGGAATGGTAAGGCGCGAAGGAAAGGGACAATGCAGAAGTGGATAAGCTGCGGCAAGACGGAAAGGTCGTGGGAAAAAAGAAAAAGATCTTGCCCGCTGCGCCAGGGTCCGGATTAAATTCCGTATTTGCAAAAAGGTCAGTCGGGAGGAGGCCTCTCCGGCAAAGGGGCACCCTAAGAATCCCTCGTTCTGGGAGCGTCCTCGCGCGTCAGCGGAGGAGCAGGAGAGGACTCCTCCCTTCCCTGTCGAGCGAAAAAAGGTAAAATCATAAAAAGTGACGACCTGACCCTTGCGGGGAACGGGAAGGGGAGCCGAAAAAACGTGAGAAAGAGAAATCTGCCGAAAAAAACCAGTGTTGGTTGGGTAAAAGAAGCGCGTTTTGAAAACCGGGGGGGCCATGCCTGGGCGGGAGACAATGCGGAAATCACAAACGCTGGATGAACCACGGGCCAAGAAAATGGGTCTCGAAGCTTATCTGGGAAAAGCAAACGTCGTGGAAAGACAAACACTACTCATGCTGATGAGGATCACTTGATAAATTTCAAGGTAGGAAATGGAAGTCTATATAAAAAACAACGGAGGAAGAGAGGGAGGGGCGTACGACCAGCCTACCTAGCAGCTTTCCCACCTACTAAAGAGGGCTCGGACAAGTTGTTAACCCTTCCTGCGAGAAGTATCAAGAATGAAGGGGGAATGCCGATTCTCGATTTATAACGGGGGACCTCAATCGCAAGCATGTGTAAACACGTAAGTCAGAATGACAATGCGCTCTTGGAAGAAACACAGAGGGAGGACAGAAGACCTACTCCCGTCGTGGAATCTCAGTAGAAGACAAACGCCCGCCAAGGTCTGTCGGTCCACTGAGGGAAACAAACCAAAGAGCGCGATCAGGGATTTCAGGCGACGACGAAAAGAAGGAAAAGCGATGAGGAGACCCGCGACCGGGCAGAGCAACTAAAAAAAGCGAGCGTAGCGCCGGAGGAGAAAAACTCCGTCCGCAAATCCGGATCGCGAAAAAGATGATAGCGGCCAGGCGTGACTCGAAACGACCTTCGGAGCGGAGGCCAAGAGAAGCTACGCGCCGAGGATGACTTCCTGGGGCAACATATCACAGACGGAGCTGGGAATGGCCCGGAGGGGCGTTTGAAGCCAAGGAAAACATTCCCGGTCGGTCGATAGGGACGCGCAAGGCTTTGAAAAAGAAAGGGGAACGGGAAGAAAAATTGAAACTCATCGAGCGCACAAAGAGGTTAAAAAAAGCAACATCGATACGGACCAGAAGCGCCACTTAAAAAGATTCAGGACTACTTCAATAGCCGCCGGTCCAGGCGGCGTCCAGAAAGAGGGAAACGGAGGAAAAAGCATCGGGAAGAATCTAATATCGAAGGAGAGGAGGGAAAGGATCCAGGGCGGAGGGCTCAAGCTGACTCGCGAGAGGGATCGAACAAAAAAACATTGGGAGCAGGCGGTTCCAATCAGAAAAAAAAATCTAAACCGAAGACCGAATGAAGGATCAAGCTGCATTCGAAAGCAGACGTCGATCAAGGAAACACATGACGCCAGAAAACGAAGCATGCGTCCCGGAGAATGGGCTTCATCAAACAGGGCGACATACTGGGAGCGATCTCATCCGAAAAAAAAAGACTCAAGGGAAAAAAAAACAATCGTCAACGACGTCCTCAAGAGGCGCGTTGCACAGTCGAGAGAAAAAAGCAAATCCAACACTGCTGAGAGAAATGCGTGGAAAGAGGGTGAAGAACATAGAACAGGAAAGTCCGAGGCCTGTTGCAAGCGGAGAGCGGCAAGGCGATCAAACCGGCGACGAAGACGAGGGCACACTAAAAAGTCTCAAAGAGACTCGAAGTGAGCCAACTAAAAAAAGAGAGGCCCGGAGCAAAAAGAAGAATTCGGACGCGAAAAATGGACCTGGGACGAAAATCGAAAAGGAGAGATCCCTGAAGAAAAGCGAACTGGTCTTATCGCTTAAGCTACAGAAAGGTCCAAAAAGAAAAAGCACCAAGGGGGGCGCGAGGGCTACCCTCGGTTGCGGCCGGAAAAAATCGAAGCAAACGACGAAATTAAGGTCGTGAGCCTCCGCGAGGGAGCCAATTCTAACTGGCGCCGGGCGAGGAAATAACCTGAAGAAAAGAAAGGAGAAAAGAACACACAACAACGGAGGAGGAAAAGAGAGGAAGAGTTAAGTCCCGGTGGCGCTGACGGCGCCGAGGGACGTATCTCAGTGCGGAACTGCCGTCATCGAAAAAACGAAACCTGCAACAGAGAGTAGACCGCGCCGGGCCGGAAACAACATGGATAGGCACTGGAAAAGGGGGGGGAAGGTCTGGTTATCCTAAAGATGACGCGGTCTAGAGAAGAACTCGACGTAGAGAGAAGGGGAAAGAAGCGCTCTTCGCGTCGACACATGGTCACTGCAGGCGGCATCTCAGAAGGGGATTCTTGAAAAATTCGAGAACCCGAGACTGGCGATTATACCTGGTGGAAGCCGGTGTAGACGAAGCAGTTTGGAGCTGGGCGAAAGCTAGGCAACCATGAAAACGGGAAGAAGGTCTTTAGAGAGAATGCGTTTCCTTCAAGCAAAACAACCCGAAGAGCAGCTACGCCGCGCTCAGGATCGAGCAAGTTCTGAAAAAGGGGGTCGAAAGAGCGGGTCACCAAAGGAATATGGAGACGTCTGGGTATGGTTGAAGAAGAGCGGAAACCGAGGAAAAAGAGGCCTGGAGTGAGCATCAGTTGTCGCCATTCATGTTAAAAAGGGTACAAGGGGGCGGAGATCGCGAGCTGATGGAAGACATTTTCGATTGACGGAAGGCGGTATTGCAAGGAGAACAATCGAGGGAATGACATCCTTCGGGAAGAGGAATTAGAAAACTAAGCAGGGGAAAGCCAGATCGCAATGCAAAGGCTAGCTTGGACAGCCCCTCGGAAGCAACTGGAGCAAAACCTCCGCCCTCCCGAAGGAGACCAAAAATGTCCCGGATTAGCGCGCTAACGATCAAAGAATCGAAAAGGAGCAGGGTACGCCGGGGCAGCTCGCGACGCAGGAGAGAGTGCGAAGCGACTGTGGTGTTTCCGTATCCGAGGAAGAGAGGGGGGAGTAAGAAGCGAGGGAATCGTTGGTCAAAAAATAAAGAAAAGACCCCTTCTTGAAAGCCTCCGGCAGCTCATGACAGACGCAGGTTCATTCACGATCGCCTGGGGGGAATATTCCGGGATTCCCTCGCCCTGCAGACGGGGACTTTAAGAAAAAAGATAGGGGGGAATCCTCAGTCCAGAGAAGCATAGCCAGTTCGCTAAGCGGGCAAGATTCGTGGGTGGAAGGGGAGCCGCAAGTCGCTCTTCCTCTTTGAAACACGGAAGGGAGTCCGGTGATGCTGCGCCGGTCAGCGGAGGAAGGGTGAGAAATCCTGCGCGGACATCGGCGGGGGTAAACTGCGCGACTACGCTCCTGCAGAGGAAAGACGAAAAAAACGCGAGCGCGATGGGAAGAATCTGAGGAAAAAACTCCAGGGACCCTGTCGAGAATCCTGAATCAAAAAGAAGGGGGCAGAAACCGGGCGTTGCGGGCTTGACACGTCTTAGCGCCCGGGACAGAAGGCTTATTAAAGAGAAAACCGAACAGCCAAAAAAGTGGCGTTGTAAAAGACGCGTTTGTGAGATAGAAAAGGGCCCATTCGTCTCTTGAAACGTTTGCGGGGAAATCAAAGCGGGAATCGGTCATGAAGCCGAAAAGGAGCGTCGCGCGCGGGGGTAAACGTGGTTCAAAGCCCAAACCACAAACACGCGAAAGATAAAAGCAGTAAGGAAGCGACGTTCACTTGATCAATTCTAGCAGAAAAAACAAGAGATCACAACAACAAGGAGGAAAATAGAGAGAAAGCCGAAAAAATGAGAAGCGAAATGGACCAGAAGTGGAGTTCTCGGAGGGGGGGCAGAAGTGGTAACACCTTCCAGATCGACAAAAATGGGGGAAGTTTAAAAAGGGAAACGATTAGAAAAGTTACCAGAAAGGTGATGTGGGAAAAAAGCGCAGCAATTAAAAACTTTCTGTTATCGACATTAGAGAGGGAAAACTGACAAAAAAAGAGGAGGAGGTTCTGGCGCTTCAGTCGCTATCAGGGGAAGGACCGTGGAAGGACCACGCCCGAAAGCGGGGAAGCCAACAGGAAAGGGCAAAAAATCGCGATCTGTTAGTGCGCGGAGGTATTAGGTACTCGAGCGAGCGAGCAGTAGAGACCCCGCGACAGAAACATATCAAGCCAAGCACGGAGCCGCCGGAGAGACCGCTCACCGGCAAGGAAAGATCCAAAACGGCAAGCAAAGGGTAGCGAGCGGCGGGACTCGAACAAAAGAAATGGAAAAAGGAGATAAGAAAAACTGAGCTACGACGAAACGATTAAGGGGAAGCCCCAGGAAAAACCAGAAACGAAAGAAACGCCTGCCGGAGGATCGGCCAGTATGGGGAAAAAAAGCGATCGGTGAAGGCCACGAAGAATAAGAGATGCGTGCGCGCAGGCTTCAAAAGAAAAGTCGTAACCGGGAGTCCCGAAGGAAAAGATTGAATGTCGAGCACCAACGGTGGGGAAAACGACTCGAACCTCGGACGAAACCGAAGCGCAAAAGGAAGATGAGCACTCTCGAGAATCAGGGCCGCTAGCTGCCAAGAAGGTCCTCAAAAAGCAACAGGAGTGGAATCGGTTTCGCGAGAAATCGAAGAGAATCGATCGAGGGAAGAATCCGGGGCCCTAAGATGATCGGAGAGCTTCAATCTAGAAGTGGGGCAATGAGAGGAAGGAAGGGAAAGGTCACTGCGCGACCAAGGCCGAATCAAAAAAATAAAAAAAAGAGGCACCTTCGAGAGTTCGCGCATATCCAGGAACATACAGGACACAACGAGAAGACAGCGGCGAGAAGTGCGAGCGAGAAGAAATCGGACGACGACATGATGAGAATAAGGAAAGAGAGCTCCGAGAGGAAGGAGAGGGAGGAGACGGGAACCATCGTCACGAAGTCAAAGCTTCGGAGAACTTTGCACAAAATCGGGGAGAAAACAAGGCAAATCCAACGGGAGGCGTCCTGATGCAGGAGGAAAAATCTGGGAAGGGGGACGAGAAAAACTTCGAAGTTACCTCGATAGCGGCGGAGAAAAGAATGATCGGGCCACGGAACGAACGACGGAAGGAAAAAGTTATAAAGGGAAGCGGAAAGAAGAGGCCCGCCCAAGAACCCAAAAAGATTCGCAAAGGAACGTCGTCGCCGTGGGCGGAAAAACAGGGCCATCAGACTTCGAATTCAGGAGAGAGCGCGAAAGAGAGAAAAATGTCCCCACTCAAGCTCATATGACATCACCACCGGGCAGACTACCAAAGAAGGAAGCGGCACCGGGCATCCACTTGTCGGGAACCGCTGCAGGTATGAAGAGAACTACGAATAATCGTTCACTACGAGGAAACGAAGCAAAATACCGGTGGATGCACGTCTGGAAGCCGTATCTCAACACACACTGAGATTGAGGGAAAGGAACTAAAGACTCCCACGGTATTTTGCGCTGCTCGAGGGACAGAAAGCGTCCGACAAAAACAACAAGGGGAGACAATGGAAACGCAGACCGGCCGATAGGGGAGAAAAAAAAAGGTGGGGAGCGGCAGCTTATTTGGGAAAGTTCTGTCAAAGGGGGACCGCAGAGAAGCGGGGTCGAGAGAGACTCTGAATGTCGACCCAAAGGACGGCTCTTTAAAAAAGTTAAGCAGCATAAGCCGAAAAAACAGGGTGTAGTTCTTGGGGCGGTCAAAGAAAAAAATGGGGAAAACTGGGTAACTCTGCGTCGTCGCAGCCAGAGGTCGCTATGCAAAAGCGGGGCAAAAAGCCTGCTCGCCTTAGTTCGCTGGGGTGTTTCCGTCACGAATCAAGAAAAAGATCAAGCGCTCAGGATCAGCGCACGTTGAGGTTGGGGGTCTTAACCAGTAAGTAGGCGAAATCGCGAAGATGGAGAGGGGGGACGATTTTTGCAAAAGAAATCCGGAGGTGAATCTCATATGTAGAAGCCATTCAGTTGGAAAAAACGAAGACCGGACCGCATCGCGAGCTTGATCAGTTGTAAAAGGGAAATGTGCTTGGGAGGGGAGAGAACGGACTGGAACTCCTCGAGGTGCGCTGGAAGGGCCTTAAAGAAGGAAGGTTCAGGGAAGGGGCTCGCATGAACAAAAAAAACCCAATAGCAAATGGGCCGCGGACAAATCCTCGCAGTAAGAAAGGAACCCCTCCGCCACCCCAGGCTCACATGTCACAGCGTAGATATAGGAGGAGGGGAGCGGGAACAAAGTCAAAACGCGTCTGGACGACAGTCAGAAGCGGAGGACCGGAAGGTCTCGAAAGTGAAAAGGGGCGCTGAAAGTCAGGTACCGGGGAGACCTTGAGCACTCCGTGGGGGAATCTTGAATCAAAAAAAAGGGAACAAAGGGGAACGAGACCCTTCTTAAACCTGCAACTAAAAGAAAAAAAAACAAACGACGCGCCGTTCACGATCGCGGGGCAAAGAAAACAAGGCCGATTCATCGCAGAGATGATCTGCATCTGGGGGAATGGAGGCACTCAGGGGGGAACTAGAGCTAAAGCTCATTTGGGTAGATGAAAAAAAAAGACGAAGGGGGACGTGGGGTTCGAGTCCCGCCGCGCGAAGGAAAACTCTAACCGAGGGCTACCGGATTTGAGGATTCCGGATTTGGGCGAAGGAGAGTAGAGTAATCTCCGGCGAAAGGCGCTCTCGGGGGAATAAAAAAACTGCACGCTCCCTCGCGGCGAGTCGAAAGGACCTCGCGTCACAGTTGGGGAAGCGCATGCGGGACCTCTCCCTTCAAAAGAAAGCGCGCGAGGTAATTGCAGGGAAACGACCAGGGGGCGCGGTCTGGAAAAGTGACCGCTGATTCCGGGAGCCGCGCAAGAACAGCAAGAGGGGAGGGGGTAAAAAGGAAAAGATCATTGTCTATACCCTATACTTGGGCCCCAAAAAGTGAGAATCACGTTGAGAAGTCCACAAAATATAATCGGATCGTAATCACTGATCGTCGCGGAAAAAAAGTGGCCAAAAGAGAAAAGTCCGTTAGGAAAAAATAGAACAGGGAGTCAGCTGGGCGGCAAAAGTCAAGTGAAAGACGGGCGAGCGGTCGACGCAAGAGCTAAAAAAGGAAGGGAGAGAAGAGGATGTGCCTACGACCAAGCTTCTCGGAAAGACGGCGGGAAAACAGACTGACGTAGTGAGCGAACGACGTGTGATGCCGCGCGACGAAGATCCGTCAGAGAGGAAGGATTCTCGATGGGGGGATTGGGGCCGCAACGTTATCTCACGGCCAGGGGGGCAATAAGCTAGAAGTGTAAAAACACACACGAGGGTGTTGCGATTCGCGTGAGAAATTCAGGAAAGAAAAAACGTCGGTCAGGCCTAAAGCGGCAGCCGAACACGCCAAAGCGGCAAGGGGTCGGGGAATGCAATCCCTCGAGGGGAAGAAGGTCTAGGAAGGGAGGAGGGCCCCTCGAAGTTCTAGTCAAAGAGGAACCAGAGAGCCGAGCAGTAGGGAGGGGGGAGAGGGAAATCCAGAAGAGCGCCGGATAAAAAAATCACAACGAATGCGACAATCCGAATCCGAAAAAAGACATCAAGAACGGGAAGGCGGCGGGGGGACTCGAAACCCAAAAAAAACGGGCAAGACGCTCTATCCAACTCTACGCACGGCTTTCCCTGAGGAGGGGGATACCCAGATGCCACCAAGCAAAACGGTTCGGCCGTGACGATGGAAACGAACGGAGGGGAGGGGAAAATAAAAACTCGCGATCGTGAAGGGGCAGAAGAGAGGTAAGAGTTCGAGAAATGCTAGACGTGCGGTCAAAGGGCGTCAACGGAGTACGAAAGGATTCCAAAGAGGAGCGCAATGAAGAGTGCCCATCTCGAAACCCCAAGGGCTAAACGAAGCAGCCAACGTTACGCGTCGCACTCTAGAACGGGGACGCCCTCTTTGGGAAAAGAGTCCAGCGATTTCCAAAACACGCAAAGATTGGCGATAACAGCTAATAGCAGAAGGACGGCTACTGCCAGGGTGGGACAGACAATCTGAATATAGAGAGTTAGAAAAGATATCAATTTTAGGTTCAAAAACGCAAACGGGTTCACTGCGCGGACCAAGGGGCAAAAGGGAAAGAGCCTCTCAGCAACCTTCGCAGGGAAAAGAGGTAGAAAAAAAAAATCCTTAGGACAACTGCAGCAGCGCGTGAGAGGAGCAGTTCACCAACACACACACAAAAACAAAAAAAAAAAGTAGAGAAAAAAAAAGGAAATGCGGAAACAGGGCGATCTCACCGAAACGTAAACTAGAAAAGAGAGGAAGGCGGCAAACAATCGGCAAAACGCAGGCCGGTGAACCCACAAGAAGGAGGGGGATCAAAGAACGGCGCTGATCCGCGCGGACGAAAAGATCTGTAGAAATAGCTCGTGAGAAGGAGTTACTGGGGGGGGGGAACGAAGAGCATTCGCACCACGACGGAGTACGTTCAGGGGGGGAAAACGGGAAAAAGAGGTTCACACAGGTATTAATCAACCATTAATCAAAAAAAAGGCAGAGGGAAACTACAAAAGGTCGATGCAGAATCAGCGAAACGCGAAGAGCGAATCGGCGTCACGATCTCTCGACCCGCGACTCAGGTGAACGACAGAAAAAGGGAAAAACTCAAGCTGCAGATCAGAAAACCGCTTCTCTAAAAAAAAAAAAAACTTCGCGGGAAAAACGTGTCAGAGAAACTCGCGCAGGGTCGGGGTTAAGCGAGAAAAGACCACGCGTCGAGAAGTACCCACAGGGAGCTCCGGAAA
>Ga0179593_1494606_pt1 | contig 11002 bp, 8 predicted proteins | sample CZODoug2_1_08_16_FD_185931 | JGI IMG/M metagenome (GOLD analysis project Ga0179593, IMG submission 185931) | Vadose zone soil fungal communities from Angelo Coast Range Reserve, California, USA - CZODoug2_1_08_16fungal (PacBio error correction) | ecosystem: Environmental > Terrestrial > Soil >...
CCAAGGGAGGAGGCTATCGTCCAAAAAGGAAGACTTAAAAAATCGATGGCGGAACGGTCTGCAACCTCAGCTTCAGCGCTAAAAAAAGAAGTTTCAAGGGGGAAGGCAACCAGCAAGTCGAGCATGCGAAGGGTTGGGGGGGTGGGGGGGGGGGGGGGGGGGGGGGGGGAGCGTCGAAAAGAAGACTAAATAGTCGTGAGGGCAGCCTAGGAGAATCAGGCAAAGCTCAAGACTCAAAAGTTCTCAGGACCCTCTGGTGGGAGACGCAATCAGAAAGGGGGATCGCGCACCGAAGAATAGAGCAAAGGGGTAGTCTAATAAAAAACAAATCTTGTTTCTCCGGCACAGCTCTGCTTCTGGGAAGGCCATGCAGAAAGGGAGACCAATTAACGGGTGAAAAAGAGCGGCCTTATGGAAAACCCTTAAAAATTAACGACACTCCCATCCGAAAAAGAACAAATTGGAGTGATGAGTAGGACCATGGAGGGAAGAAAGCAGAGGTCAAAAAAAAGGATAAGTGAAAAATGGGTTAACGAGAACGGGGCCGTCTCTCTCTAAAAGCGCACTAAAAGAGAGGACGAAAATTCGAAGCTGAGTAGATCGGTAAGAAGCAAAGGGGAAAAAAAAAAGTTTGGAAAAAAAACTCAACGAATATGAATAGAAAAAAAACGCGTACAACCAACTTCTTAAATAGGTCTAGAGGGAGAAGACTACGACGTACACGAGCTCCGAAGAGAGAGGAACTCAGACACGGGCCGCAAAGAGAAACTTCGAAAGACAAAGAGAAAAAGGAGACGGGGACTCGCGGCCGGGGTATCATCGCGGAAGAAGGGAAAAATAAGGCGTGACAAGAGTACAAGAGGAGAGAAAAGGAATCCCGCAGCGCGCCAGGAAACATGAAGAGCGAGAGGGGGTCGATATTAGAGGTAGACGACGGAGAAGCGGGAAAGTAAAGGACTAGCCATAGTCGATCGAAAGAGCGAGAAGGTCTTGCGGGTGGGCCGTACTTGAAGGAAAGAAGAAAACACTAAAAGAGAAAAGAAAAGAAGAAAATCTCAGCAGGCCAGAACAAGGTTTGACTCCTAACGCAGCTAACACTTATAGTCTAAAAAAGGAAAAGAGGGGTTAGGGGGAGAGGTAATGTGGGGGGAAGGTGGAAAAAGTGGGAAATCAAAAACTAGGGGAGGGATGGCGAGAGCGAGGTTATGTCCTCGGCCGGGGTTTTTGGGGAAACTCTATCGGGGGGGGATAATAGGAACTAACTACTTGACAGGGACGGAAATAGAGGACTTCTCTGTCCTGAGAAAACTGCTGAAAGGGCTTATCCAGGGAGATGGTGAGGAAAAATCGTCTGCCGGAAGTGGGGAGGCGTTGCGCGGACGTTCATCGTAAGACTCAAGATATATAGGGATAAAAATTTTACCGAAGAAATCCGGAAGATTTGTAGGGGGGTATCGTTTGAGAAGAGTAGCTTCTAAGAACGAGGGGGGTACCGTTTATCGTGAAGAACCGGGAACGAGGGAAGAGTGGTGCTGAAAGGGACACTCCAGAGGACGACGAAAGAGAAGAGAATTCGAAGGACGGCCGAGGGGTTTATAACGTTCTCGGAGGAAGGGAAGGAGTCCGGCTTAAACCTGATGAAAATAATAGGAGCCGGAGTAGTGGAGGATGGGAGTGAAGGGACGAGAAAGGAGGACTAATCTGGTAAAGGAGATGAGAAAAACTCACCCCTTTTCAGGGGAAGAGGAGATAGCGGAAAGAGAAATATTAGGAGCGATCTTTAGAAGGCGAGGGAAAGACTCCGGCTGAATTGGGGAGACTTTACTGAAAAAACGAACGGGTAGGATCAATGCAAGGAAAGAAGGGTACTCTTAACAACCGGAGAGCAGGGTACCTAAAGAGCGGAAACGGGAGGGTCTCGAAGTGAAGAAAAATGTGATAAACTAAGGAGTGGTTAGGGTGGATGGGTTCTGTTCTCCGTTAAAGTACTATCACTATCTACGGGGGGATGAACGGGATTCGCACCGCGATGATAGAACTACTGAGACCGGGGGAATCTTAAAGGTCACCTTTAAGACTTTCTTGCTTCATAGAGGGCGCTCTAGCGAATAGTGGTGGGCTGACTGGAGGAGGTTGAAGAGGAAGAAACCGACTCCTTACCTTGATTCTCAGGCAAATTAAGATGCTGAAGGGAGGGGGGGAGTCAAGTTGGGGGGCAGGCATCTCCGCGGATGGGGCTGAGAAGGAGACTCTTCGTCGCGGGGGCTGGCGTTTTTGACTCGAACTAGTAGGAAATAAAGAAAGCGGGTTCGCCGTACAACTTTGAGGTAAGGAGGGAAAATTGAAGCCAGATACCGGGCGCTCAGGCGGGGAAAGGGATACGTGGGCCACTTGACGAGGCGCCTTATAGAAAAAAGTATTCGCCAACTAACAGACGGGGGCCAAGCATGAACCGACGAGCGAGGCCGCCAGGGAGGGGGGGCGAGGTTGGAGAGAAAGCGCCCAGGCTCATAAAAGCAGACCGATCGCGTCAAAAACTAACAAAAACAACTTAAAAAGGAGGAAGAAAGGGGGAGTTCTAAGCAAAATAGGGGCGGCTCCGCTTACTAGAGGAGAAAAACAACAACGGAAGGGATAATTATCTTCCGAGAAACATCCTCTATCGAGGAGGACTGGGGGAAAGGGGAGGAGGGAGGATCATGCTGGGGGACTTGGTGGTCGACGCGATAGTCGTGAGTGGTCGGGAACGGTTATGTCTCGAAAAAAAAAAGAAAGATAGGTGTCCCAAAGAACGCATCAAAGGAAAAAAAGTTTGCTTAAGATCTAATGGGGAATTTAGGTTGTAGTGAAACACACTCTGTGAAGGGGGGGGGGAGATGCGGTTTTCTCAAGGCGACTAGGGGAAAGTTTCCGCCGGACGGCTAAAAACTAAAAGTTCTTGGGGAGAGGCTACCATCCTCCCAGTCATTGACACGAAAAGTCCTCAGCAAGGAAGGAGAAAGGAGGGGGCGGATGAAAAAATCGAACTCCTAGCGGAAGGCTCGGCAATTGAAGTAGGCCTCGCCTCAAAGGCTAGCGGACGCAGCAGTCCATAAAGGCAGAGGGTACTAATACTCGAAGGGAAAAGATGGAGGGCGCTACGAGACTCTGAGGCCAAAACAAACACAAAAATCTATTCCTCTGAGTTCGTCCGCGAGAACACTAACTATAACGGTGAGAGATATAAAACTAGGAGAGTCAGGCCTAAAGAGGTCCATCCTTTCAGGAAAAGGCTGGGGTTGACTGAAAACAACTACTAAAGAAACAACCTTCTAAAACACACGGCATAGCGAGTTAAAAAAGGAAGCTAAAGCTCGGTAAAAGGCGCTTCGAGAGGTCACTGCACTGAGTCCCCCTTAAAGGTACCTAATATCATCGGCAGCGGGCTGAGGCCTCGGACGGAAAGCAGCTCTACGAATATGGTTAATCTTCAGGGAGGAGAGAGATCAAAAGAAACACGGCTTATCTGAGCCTCTCAAGGAAGGCGTCAGACTTTCTCGGTAGGCAGAAGGGGAGGACAACAACAACCGGTAATCAAAATTAAAAGAGAAGGGTCAGCAACCGTTGAACCGACCAGGTACAGCTCCCCACCTCCTACCAAGCGGGCCTGTGAGCAAAGAAACCTGAGGGAGGGGGCAACCGTCGCTCTCAGGAAGCTATCGGGTGAAAGATCCGGCTTCACCCAGTAGGGAATCAAAGAAACGACTCTGTTCTGACGGGACCACCAGGGATGCCTCAAGCGAGACACATGTCCTTCTCAAAAAAATCGGACCCACTTTCAACCCACGTAAGATCTCTCCTGCAAGACCCCGTCGATAAAAACAAAAAAGATACGAATATAAGGAAAGAAGTAAATCTCGAAAATCTAAACGAGACGAGAAGATCGAGAAACTCAAAAAAACACAGGGGAGCGCTCCATCTGACCCCTCTAAAAGAAAACCACTGCAAAGAAAGGCAAGTGACCCGCCCCGCCGCCACAGAGGAGGTTGTACATTTTGACAAAAACCAAGTACGTCGCAAGATATGATTTTTCAGGGGTATACTCTTGGGGGAAGAGAGTCGCCAAGAAACAGAAAAAGAAGTCGAGCGGCTGCCGAAATGGGGAACAAATTGTTCGGTTCGTCTCAGCTCGGGGGGGGCGCGCGGGCAACTTTCAAGAAAAAAAAACAGGTCGCGACGCAAAAAAGCTACTCACTCAAAGGAATCCCAAAAAGTTAGAATCTCAAAATAGAAACTCGGAAACGGACGAAGCCAAGACCCTCCGCTCTCCATGAACTTCGCGAAGTGGAGCAGAAAGGGCATCGAGTGGACCGAATTAATTACAATACTTTTCGCGGGATAACCGACATCCCGAGGGACCCGAAGCGGTCTAGGGGGGGGAAAAAAGGTAGGTAGGAGCGAAAGAAACAAGACCTAGAAAAAAAACAGCTTGTCAGAAAGGGGGAGGAGAGAGGGCACGAGTCTCGCTCGCCGGGACGAGTTACGCAAATCAAGGTTTCTGGGTGGTTTTGTCCCAAATAAGGTTCGAAAAAAAGCCGGAAGCGAAGAGAGTCGATATCAAAAAGCGTAAACAGTCAATGCGAGCTCTACTCCCACGCTCGAAAAATCAGGAAAAATTTCTTTGGACTTTGTGACTATCTTCAGAACGTCTGGGCTCAAGAAGTACCAGACCGTGGCCGAAAAGAAGTATAACGGAAAGGAAAGGAATACTTTCGTTACGATCAAACGAATGGAGAACGCTTCCGCAAGTGGGTCGAAAATTTGGAAAAAAACATGGTAAGTCGAAGCAAAGGTCGGGTAAAAATTCGCTAAAGGGGAGAGGTGGGCACGCATGCAGTCACGCAGCAAGTTAATAGAAAGGGCGACACACAAAGGGAGCGCTCAGGGGAAGCTGGAAGAGGGACCGGGACGAAAGGGAGACACGAGCTTCGACCGACGGGGAGGGGGAAAGAAAAAAGGCACGGGCGGAAGACAACCAGAGCTCTATGAATAAGGGAAAAAACGGACAGATCTGAGTGTCAATATATGGAAAAGACGGCTGCGACTACGTGAAGCCATCGAGGCGAAATCGAGATACGATCTCAACCTCGACACTGGAAAAATAAGAAAACAACAAAAAACGGGGAGGAAGGAGATGTGCAAGGGGGTGATTCGAAAAAAACGAGAAATCGATAAGCTGGGAGAGTCGATGGCTTAACGGTCGGAAAAAAAGAGCCGAAAGCTTCTCAAAGAAAAAGAGGGGCTTTCCAAAACAGAACGAGCAAGGGTAAATGCGCAACTTGGGAATACGAAAGAAACGGGGATAAAAACCAAGTACTCCGCGCAAAAGTCTGAGAACAATGAAAGAAAAAACATTAGCCTACCCTCAGTTTTGAAGCGCGCTCCGAGGGGTGAGCGACGCCCAGAATGCGTGTCAAATTATCTCCGAGTACCTTCTAAGAAGGGAATGGCAAGGGATAGATTGGGGACTAACAGGCGAAAAGGAAAGAAAGAAAAGAGCGTAACTGTGCCGTATCGCTTCAAACCCTAATGCCCAAAGAGGGTGCAGACTCTATCAAAAAGATCCAAAGAGTAAATCAAGGAGAAGGGCTCTCTAGACCATCTTCAGACAAACGAAGGGAAAAGGGTAAAGAATATCTGGTGGGAGAGTAGCGCTAGAAAAATATAAAGATCTCCGGAGAAAAGGATCGGAAGAAGGTTCTAAACGACGCGATTGAAAAAACAACCAGAAAGGTCCGAACAGGACGCGACGCAAAAAAACACTTTCTGCCAGGGAGGTCGAGCTGCGGCAAGCTCGTACAACGTTGCCAACTCTCATAAGACAAACTAGGAATGTCCTTCAGACGCAACATAAAGAGCCCGAAATCAGGCGGAAAATTGTCGGGACACACGACAGCAAGAAATACGTCGGGGGAACGCTGGGGAAAGGAGGCAGCCAACGAGACCTCTCCGCCGCCAAAGAAGGTTATCGACTTAGTCCCCGGGTCGTCAAGGAGATCAGAATGTAAGAAAGTCGCGATCGAGGCGAATCGCGCGTCGATGGAAGCCAACTGGGCCGTCGAGCACCAATCATCTACGACGCGGAAATAACGAAGTAATCATAAAAACGTCTGTCTTCTGCGGTGATCGAATCACTGAATCAAAGAAAGATCAATTTGGAATTATGAATGGTCCGGGGGGAGCTTGGACAAGTTACTCAACGACTGGGGCGGCGGGGCGGGAAAGGGGGAAGCGCGAGGAGCGAAGAAGGGGGAATAGGACCTCCGCCGTCTGCGTCGATCTTACGTAGAGCTCGAAAGAAGTTCACTGAGATCGAACTGGCGCTTTGCGAGGAAAGGAAAGAGTGAAGTGGATTAGACCCGCTTCGAACTACGAGATAGAAGGACCGTGGGATCACTATGGTAGGTTAATGGGACCCGAGTATCGTCGAAGACGTCCCGTTGGATAGGGAGCTCCTATGGACGAAAAATCGGTTTTCGACCGAAAAAAGACACGAGAGGAAGGAGCAGACGCCAGCAGGGAGAATCCGCGGTCAGCGGGTGTCAAGAAAGGGAAAGGTAAGAGCGCCCGGGATGAAAGAAACGCGTAGAAAGTCCTGTACGCTGTCGAGACGAGCAAATCGTGGCTGAGGGGACGCAACGGTCTCAGACGAAGCTCCGCAAGGGTCGTCGCAAAGGGGAAGAAAAGGGATCTTCGTCGCGCGGATGGCAAAACGTCAGTGGAACGCCGGGGAGCTTGAAGATTCTAAGGTCTTAAAACAACGGGGGGGAGGAGAAAAAAAAATGAGAAGAGGGGAAAAAACGCAGGGAGAAACACGTTCAGGGAGGCACTGTAAGCGCTTACGCAGATAGTGAGGAGGGGGGGTATCAAGGGTCCTGGAAGGGGGTCTGTTCTCCGTAGTAGAAAACCGGAGGACTGTCACGGGCAGAGCAAAAAAGGGGGGGGGGGGGGGGGGGGGAGGATCAAAGAGTGACCTCTTTGACGAAGACTTCAGGAGAACTTGAGAGGTCTGCTGCGTAGGGGAAGGCAAAATCTCTTAAGAGAAGGGGTTGTGAGCCGAGGTTCTACGAATCTGAGTAAAAAGAGGGAGCTCCTTTACATTCTTACGCGTAGGAAAACCCAGCGGGGGGGGCGTGTGGAAAGGGTCGTAACTCCTTTGGGCTCTTGAGATCAAGGAGAATGTCGTCTACTTAGAGCGCTAAGATCTAGATCGGGGTAAAAAAGCAGAAAGAAATTCTCATCCATGGACTAGCAGGCAAGGGAAAAGTTCAGCTTGCTAGGGAGCCATGGTCCAAGAGGAATTAAACGGATTAGGAAATGCAGCGGGAAGGGGGCGAAACCGGATAACAGCATAGCAAAAAATCCCAAAATTTAACCTAGGGGTGGTGTAAGACCACGAAACGGGAACTATACTTGGGCCCGCTTGTCGGGTAGATGGATGGAGGGGGGCTGCACCTCACCCTATACGAAAAAATCCTCCGTATACAAGAACCTAACTCCAAAGCTCGAGCCGACAAGAAGAGGGTCGAACAGAAAAAGCAGATCCGAGAGGTCCCGGGCGGACGAAGAAAGTAAAGAGACAACTTATTATTAGTCCAATCTCAGGTCCGCGTATACAAGTAAAACGCTAGAGGTCTAATTGCAAACTGAGTCGAAAAGGGAAAGTGAGGGCGGTGGGTAAAGAAGATTCTTGGGGGGAACTGGGTCGGGGGGCAGTTTAGCAACAAGGAAAAGATCATCAAAAAAAAATAGGAGAAGAGGGGCGGTTGGACAGGCTTGGGGGCTGAAACAAATCTGTCCGTTGCGCAGAAGTCTGGTGAATTCACTAGAGACTCTAACCGTTTTCCAAAGGCAGGCAGGGAAATTTAGTTCCCTGAGCGCCTAACGGATTCGTGGATCAGACCCTCTCCGCAAGATGGACGTCGAATTAAAGCGATCTGCCATGGACGGCGCAGGGGGGGATAAAAAACAAAATCGCAATCTCGACGAAAGACGGGGGAGCGAGATTAGCGAACCTTATCGGCTATAGCTCTCCGAACTTCAAAACCTGCCCAAACAGAAGAGGTTTGAAGACGCGGGAGTCAGGGGTCCCGGAGGGAAGGACGAACTATTCTGCCACACGAAGACAAGACCCATCAAAAACCCTGGGGCCGCGACGGCCATCTGCTCGGAACGAACAGAACGGTGCGATGAAATTCGAAACGCGGTCAAATTCAAATCCTCATCAGAAGGCTCATTACATAAGGGCCACTAAAGTGAAAAGTTTGACAACGGGGAAAAAAACGAATGAAAGACCATAAGCGCTACCCAACGCAGTCGAAAGCAAGTACGAGAGGGGCCGGGCGGGATACATCAAGTTCAGGAAGAGAGTAACTTTCATGTGATAAAAGGGAGTTCACGGAGGGGGGTGATAGACTCAGGAAAGTCGAGGGCGTATCGTACGAGACCAGAAGAAGCTACGAATGTTCCTAGAGAGGAGAGGCTCGCGACACTGGACAGAGTTCGCACTGAGGAAAGAAGAAAAACGATCAGAAGACGGCTCTGTCTTCGACATGAAGCACGGAATCATGCTGGCTGAAAAAGAGGGCAAACAACCCCGTTTTATGCCGGGAAATCAGCCAAAAGGCCGCTGATCAAAAACACGCAGGGCCGTGAGAGAAACGAGCATGTGCTCAGGAATTCATCAGCGGTGTAGGGGAAGACATTCCGCGAAGCCGGGATCACTAAAGAACCAAGGCAACAAACTACGGGGAAGAAAAACACCCGGAAAAGATCCAATACAGACAGTAAGTAGAAACGTCCAATCTGTACGCCGAGAGTCCGCCAAGGTCTTCCCCTATAGAAAAAAAGACAGCTCAACAGAAGGGAAGATTCAGGAAAGCAGCCAGAGAATATCAATGGGGCGAGATCGGACTCAGAAGAGAGAGAGCGTCCCGGATCTCGGGGAAAAATCAAACCCTCTGAAACCGGGTCAAGCCGAGTGAAATCAAAGAAGGTGAACGCCCAAGACAAAAGTCCGGGTGTTGATAACTTTGGTGTGTGTTGAAAAACTACATTCCAAAGCAAAATATGAAGATTGGTTCAGGGTGGGAGAAAAACTCTGAAGGTCAGAGAGCAATACATCGCGAAAGGTCAGAGCGTGAGTAATTGGGACGTGGTCTAAAGCTGTAGGGGGCGAGAGGAAAATTACCTGAGCGAGAGGGCGCCGGGATAACAAGAGAAGAGGGACAGAGGCGAATTGACATCCTCAGACAAGAGGCGCAAAGCGAAAGACAAATCTCCTAAAAGGGACGGAAGACGGTTGCATGCGGGTGCGAAAAAGGTTCAGCTCGTGCCCACGATTTCCGAGGTGCGCGGGAAGTAAACGCCGAAAGAAGTTGAAAGGGGGGTCGTCGAGGAGCTCGTAACTGGCGGCAGCGTCCCGAGTAGCTAAGAGGGCCAGAGGTGGAGGCACAGAGCCCGCTCGAAAACTAGCATCAAATTGCGTGGTCGGGGAAAGTTGCGGGTGGGTGGTCCACACAGCAGACGGGTAGTCCGCGGACGACCGAAGCCGAAGAGCGTGAAAATAAAGAACGTTCGTTTGGGGGGGCAAAGGAGATCGACGAGCAAAAAGACTGAATCACAAGAGATATCAGAAACTAAAGTGTGGGGAAGAGGCCTCGCGACGGAAAAGTGGGAAAGCGCATTCCTCAAACCTGGCAGAGCTTCGAATGGGGGACTACATGACGGTTATATTACTGGGGGTAAAAGGAAGAGGGGGGCGCACCTTTGGTTGGGCGAACGGAAATGTTGTGTAGAATGGTTAAGAATCTGAAAGTTGAGCGCCACAATCGGAGGGCTGCTAGCTTGAGATCTGGAGAACGCAATTAGTAGTGAGAGGTAAGTCAAAGTGAGGGACAAAGCTGCCCGATGGAGAGTCATTTTGAAGAGGGAATGTGGCGCGGAAAAGATCTTGAGGGACCCGACTAGTCTGAGTTAGGAAAAAGTCTTAAGGCGGTAGACTCGTAGGGGAGAACAAAAAACTTCTCGGAAAAGGTCGAGTGAAGAGGAAAGGCTGAAAGAAAAGGTGCTCCTCTATGAGAGAAGGGATGGAGTCATAAAATCGAGGAGAGACCTCAATTGGAAGATCTCTCAACGAGAAGATATAAGAGGGAAAGGGGGCGGTGCCGAATAGGCATAACGCGAGGGAGCATCAGGGATGGAGGAAGGGGTCTAAGGAAAACTGTAGCTCAGGAAGAATAACGGTTCTGTCGGACGAGGAAGACGAGCAAGTCGAAAATAAGAGACGGGGGGAGGTAGCCCGAAAGAACTCGGCGAACGACCGGATCACCGTCCGTATCGCTCAAAGCCTGATGAGCGGAACAGACGGTTGTGCGCGACTCAAAGGGAAGAGAGCAAACCGACGAATTCGTGGAAAAGTCCAAGGAGAGGAAGGGGGAATAAGCTTGGGCGCCTCACCCCTGGCGTCTTGGTGGTTCGAAAAAAAAAAGGGGAGAGCTTAGAAAAAAAATAGGGGAGAGAGCGAGTCAAACGTAAGAATCCACCGGGACATTTGTCGACCGAAACCGAGGGGATTCCGATACAGTAGGGTAATTGAGCTGTCTGAAAATTTACGGGGAAGACATCGGAAAACGGCGAGTGGTACGAAACGAGGGGGGTTGAATTAAACGGTGGGCCGGAAAGCGCTAAAAGAGAGGCAAGAAAAGCTCTGACGAAGCAAGGACACGTATACTGTGTTAGGGTCGAGAGGGGGCCGAGCGTTTGAAAAAAAAAGGCAAAAAAAAGACGGCTTGTTCAGACGACTGACTCCAACGGAGGAATTTCTTGGAATGAGTCTCTACTTACACTCAGGAAGCAACGAGCGGGGAAGAGGACGAACTTTCAAGCAAGATAGAATGCAAACGAACTAAAAAAAAAAATAAAGATCATAGTACGACGGCTTTATCACGAGAAAGATAAATAT
>Ga0179593_1545531_pt1 | contig 11002 bp, 24 predicted proteins | sample CZODoug2_1_08_16_FD_185931 | JGI IMG/M metagenome (GOLD analysis project Ga0179593, IMG submission 185931) | Vadose zone soil fungal communities from Angelo Coast Range Reserve, California, USA - CZODoug2_1_08_16fungal (PacBio error correction) | ecosystem: Environmental > Terrestrial > Soil >...
ACTGCCCTCTTCCTTTCGAAAAAGAGAAAGAAGGAAGTACGAATCCTGCTCATTCGATAAGTCTGACGGACATCGGAAAGAGCCGGCCTTCACTTGACTTTTTCTGAGAAAAAGGCGGGGAAGTTTTGAAGGCGTCGATAAGGAAGACAGAAGAAAAAAAAAAAAAAAAGTCCGCCTACCGGAGGAAAAGGAAAAAGAGAGGGAAACGGCTTTCAATTCCTTATCTTCTTCTTGCCGGAAGAAAGGAATGTTTGAAGGGAGGACACGGGCGCAGGGAAAAAAGAGAGGGGGAAAAAGGAAAAAAGCCTCATCTAATTTTCGTCCGCGAGGAAAAGGAGGGAAAAAAGGGAGGGAAAAACCTCGTTCTTCTTTTTCCGGGGAAATAGGGGGAACTAAACAGGGACCGCTTAGAGAAAGAGAAAAAAATGTCTTTCTGTTCCATTAAACACCGTGCAAGGGGGGAGGGGGGAAAGAGGGGAAAGCGTCTCTTACTAGCTTCAGAAAGGAAAACCGAAAGGAGTCCAAATTATGGGGAAAAGGGGAGAAATCCTCCATATCCTTGAAGGGAAGGAGGGAAGAGGGAGGGGAAAACCTTCCTCTCCCCGTGCATTAGAGGGGAAGAATAAGAAAGATGTCACTGTTGTAGAAAGAAAAGAGAAACTTACCCTCCGAACGCTTCAGGTATTGAAAAGAAGGAAAAGGGAAAAAGGGGAAGGGACGTCACCACCCGTCGAAGGAGGGAAGGGAGAGTGAGGGTTCCCGCCAGAGAAAGAGAGGGAAGAGGAGGGGAAAAGCCCCCCCTTTTTTTTGCCTGAATTTGCGGCGGGAGAAAAAGAGGGAGGAGGGGGCCATCAATCTCACACCCCGAATGGAGGGAAGGGAACATCAATACTTGATTTGAGAGAAAAAAGAAAAGAACGTTTATCCTCCACTTCTTCTTTCCGTAGGGAGGAGGGGGAAAAAGGGAAAAAATCCTATCTCTCACTTGTTGCTGGAGGAGGAGGACCGGATAAAAGAGGCGCCTAGCGCTAGTAGGAAAGGGAAGGGGATGTCCTCCTTCTTCTTACTTGCGAAGAATGGGAAAAAAAGGGGAAGGAGGGAGCTTTCATTGGCTTTCGATAAGGAGAGAATGGTGGAGAGAACGGACCAAGAGGAAGAAAAAGAAAGAAAGGGGAAAAAACTTGCTCTGGGAGGGGAAGAGAGGAGGGACATCCACTCCTCTTTTTTCCTGACTAGGGAGAAAGAGGTTGAAACGGGCGAGATTGCGGAGAAAAAAAGAAGGGGGTTTCCTGTTCGTCGGACTTGAAAAAGAGGAAAAAAAAAGGGAGTGGGCGCTTCTTCTGATAGGGAGAGCCGAAGAAGAGAGAGAAAGAATAAAAAAAACGGTACCAAAATCGATGTGCTCCCTTCCGGCTAAAAGAAAAGAGAAAAATGGGCGTACGTAGGAAAAAGAGAAAAAAAGGGGGAAATTTTATTATATCGAGGGAAAAAAAGAACCAGCCGAACCGTGTTATTACCACAAAGGAGAGGGAAATGGGTATTGGGGGGAAAACGGGGGAAAGGGTCCTTCCACTTCTCCCTGAAAGGAAGGAAGAAGGGGGAGTAATTATCTTCTTCCGAAAGGGGGGAGGGAGACATAAGGGGAGCTGGCTTTGGAACAGAGATTTAAGGGTAACCAAAGCCTTGTGGCAGAAAAGTTATCCCCGTATGTGGGAGAAGCCCGTGGGATTTGGAAAAAAAGGCAGTGGACGGGGCAGAAGAGAAGAGGAGATGTAGAGACACAGGGTGGGAAACAGGGGTAGATGGATGGATAGAATGGGACAAGTGTAAGAAAAGGAGAAAAGGATTAAGAAAGGAACCGGGGGGTGCGGCGGGGTGCTGAAAGAATGATAGGGGAGGGGAAGGTAGGGGTGTAAGGAGGGGTTAGAATGAGGGAGATGGGGAGAGGAAAGTGAACCTGTTGGAGGGAGACGAAGTTGAGTCAGAGGAAAGAAGTGAGTGGGGGGGGGGGAATGGAAGAGGGTGGCGTAAACGAACGGTCGCAGGGGGGGAGGAAGGATGAGAGGAGATTGAGGAGAGGGATGGTAGAAGGGGGACAGATAGGAATGTCAGAAGATAGACAAGATGGATGGTCGACAGGGTAAGAGGAGTTGGAGTCCGGGGAGTGAATGGATGTGGGTAGTATTAAGGGATTGGTGGAATGGGAGGGAGGAGCGCGGTGCAAACGGTGCCAGGTGGAAGCCGCCGAGGAAGGACGGGGGGGGGAGAGAAAAAGGCGGCCAGAGGATGGGGGGGGGGAGAAGAAGGGGGGATGGGCAAGGGAGGTGGTGATACCCCAGGAGGAATGCGGGATCGGAAAAGGAGAAAAGAAGAAGAGGAAATCGGAACCAAGTGCGAAACTATTTGGAGGACAGTAGGAGACGTGGTGATGGGGAGGTACAGGGGGTGGGGGGGAGGGAGGAGGAGAAGTGAATGCAGTGCAACGTGATGAGAGAGGGGAGAGAAAGTAAAGGTGGCGATTATGGAAGAAAGGAAGGGAAGGAAAGGGCGTGGGAAAGAAGAGCAGATGCGGGGGGGAGGGGCCATGAAAGAAGAAAGCGAGGGAGTCCAAGTAACCAAGAAAGGAACTATGGTGGAGTGAGAGGTCCTCCCCTAATAAAAAGCATTGATGGGTACGGCGATTCGGGGGAGGCATAGAGGAGGAGGTGGGGGGGTCTCTGCGGAGTGGCTAGAAAAGGGGTGACAGGACGGGGGACGAGGAGTACAGGCTAGGACGGGAATTGAGGTAAAGACACAGTGGGACGGGATGCGGGGGGGTGGAAAATCGAGGTGATGAAACTAACACCAAAAAGGAAAAGGTAGAGGGAGAGAGGGTCCGGGTAGTGAGGGTGGGAGCAAAAACCAATGGTCGGCACATATGTTGCGGAGAAGGAATGTAGTCCTGGTATGCTGAAAGCGCTAGTCGTTTGAAGGGAACCCTTAGTAAAAGGGGAATGGTGGGCGAGGTAGGATTTGACAAGGAAAGGAAGAGGGGAAAAATAAAGGGTCAAATTGTAGTACCTTGGGTAAGTGAACCAGGCTATGGAAGGGGACGTAGATGGACACTTTGTACGGAAATGAAGGGAGGGGGTAGGGAAGGGAGAGGGAAGTTAAGGGTCAATTCCTCGAGTACGAGGGGCGCAATTACGGGGACCGGAATGGATTGCGCAAATAACGGGCGGGGGGGGGAAAAACACAGTAGGTGGCTTTAGAAAGGGGCTCTTGTAAAGTACAGTCGTGGATGATTGGATGGAGGCGCCCACAGAGGGGGGGGAGGTAGAGATGGGGCCAAGAAGAAGTACAGGGAGAGGGGCAGCCGGCGTAAACTGATGGACCATAACTATAGATAAAAGATGCCCGGTATAAGGGTCTGTAGGGGAGATGAGCGTATGGTCCAGTGGGAGAATAGACGGGAAAGGGAAACGGCCACAGCGCCGAGTCCCGTGCAGGACCTTCAAAAAGGAACGGTGAAAAACGGGGGGCGGAAGCAGAGGGCCTCCTTTCTGAAGAAGAATCCAAAAAAGCCGGTTTTACAGTAGGGACCCGGTCCGTCAAGTCCGGGGGGAGGGAAAAAAATTGCCAGAGCTGTAGGGGCTGGGAAAGGAACACTTTTGTCATGTGAGTTTCTCTCGAAGGCACCGTTAACAACCGAAGGGTTGCATGAAAGAGGGGGGGGAAGCCAGATAAACGTGGCCAGGTGAGCGGTTGAAAGGGAGGAGGGGCGAAGTAGGCGGTAGAGAGAGGGGGGGAATGCCTCTAAGTGAAGATGAACTTTAGGAAGGAGTCTCTCGAAAGGAAGTCTGGTAGGTCAACGAAGGAGGATCTATTCCGATCAATAATAAAAGAGGCGGGGTTTTAGGGAGAACTGCAGGTAAGAACGATGCGGACGGGGGGGACGGAAGAAGGGGGAAAGGGGAAGGGAGGGAGAGTAAGAAAAAGGAGAGGAGAGGGTAGGGGTAGAACGTGAGCGCGGGGAAGGGAGAAGTGAAATAGGGAAGGGGGGGAGGGTTAGCGGTAAGTGTGGAATGGGGGGAGAGGGGGGGGGGGTAACATTGGCGTGGTCGACGTAACCGAAAGAGAGAGTGAGGAAGGGAGTGCAGAAGTAAAGAGGAGGAAGACTGGGCTAGGGAAAAGGGAAGAGCGCGCCGCGTCGTAGAGGGGGGAAGGGAATAGAAGTACGGGTCAAAGAGACGAAATGGGTGCTCGAAGATAGGGGCGGTAGGGAAAAATGAGGGGGGGGAGAGGGAGGGGGGGGAATCTGCTCCGAAGGAGAGTGCATGGGATCCCTTCTGATGGGAATCGATTGGGACGGCGAGTGTACGGGGAAGCGAGGAAGGGGCGGGGGGGGGACGCGGGGGGAAAAAAAGGAGGGCGGGTAAAGGGTATAAGGAAAAGGGGAGGGGAGGAAGGGACTGAAAAAGATTGCTGGTGGACGAGAGTTAGGTGAGAGGAGGAAAGTTAAGCGATAGAGAAGAAAGAGGGGCCGGGCGAGAGGAGAAGAAAGGTTAACAGCACAGTGAAGAGGTAAGGCTCAGGGGGGGGGGCACAGTGCAACGGGAAAGGGAATGGAAGGGCAGAAGCAGGAGCTAGAAGAGGGGAGGCGGTCTCTCCATCTTTCCGCAAAAAAAACTAAAGTAAAGGTTCTCTGGAAGAGGAAGAGGGGGGGAAAAAGAAAAGGCCTATTTTACTTCACATCGAAAGAGGAAAGAAAGGCCAACTTTTCACAGTTGAGCTTCTGGGATCGTCAAAAGGGAGGAGGACTCCACTCCTTTAAAAAAGGAAAGAAAACTCCGAAAGAGACGACCAAGAGGGATCACCTCAGGGTCCTCTTCTGGGGAAACAAGCGCCGCGCATGCCAGAGAACGGAAGAAAGGGTAGACAAAGAGGGAAGTGTTAACTCCTTTGGTCTCTCCCAGAGGGGGGACCTGCCGAGAAAGGAAGGAAAGGGGGAAAGAGGGGAAGATCCTTTCCTTCCTCAGAAAAAGGAGGGAACTCTTTCAACGCCAAGAGGAAAGGCGGCTCGGAATCGTAGGAAAGAAGGGTCTTCATCTGAAAAAAAAGGGGGGGAGCATCATTTTTCCGAAAAACGCGACGAAGGGAGAGAGGAGGGGAAAGGAAGTTCATCCTTCCCCTGGGAAAGAAAGATATGCTCATCTCTCCGAAAAAGAAAAGCGTAAGGGGGAGTACCATCTTGAGAAAGGTGGAAAGAAGGGGGGGAGGGGAGCTGTTCTCTTCTCTAACTTTTCCAAAGAGAAAGATGAAGTCGCCATCTTTCCTTACTAAAAAGAGCCCTCAGAGAAGAGAGAAAAAAAAGAAAAAAAAAGGATCATTCACCATATATATATCTGCGGGAGGAAAAAAAAGAGAAGGGAGGGGAAAATCACCTGTTCCACTTTCGGAAGGGAAAGGCAAAGGGCCGAACCTCGATAGGAAAAAAGAAGGGAGGAAAAAGAAGTCTTTCATCCGTTCGAGGGGGGGGGAGGAGAGAGCTTTCGAAACGGGAAAGTAGGAAAAGAAGGAGCCTATGTTCCGTAGAAAGGGGAGAGGGATGGTCTTCCACGACGATGGGCCGCAGGAAGAAAAAAGGGAAGGGAAATGACTTCCTCCTATTTCCACGAGGGAGTTAAAGGGGGAAGAATCTTCTCTTTTACAGAGGAAGCCCGCTCGCACGCGGAGGAAAAGACCTTCGCTTCCCTTTCTGGTAAAAAGGAAATATCTTTCGTGTAGAGGCTATTAAAAGAAGAAAAAGGGCTACCCCAAGAAAGAAAAAAAAAGCGGACCGGCTTTTTTCCTCCTTTTTCTTCGGGGTGGAGAAAAAAGTGTATCTTGTATACAAGAAAGAAAGGAATCCCTATCTCAGAAGAAAGGAGAAAGATTTCCCGGTCTGGGAGAGGGAGTTCTCCGGACGGAAAACTCTTTTAGCGGGAAAGAAGAAAGAAAAGGGGGGAGCACCATCCTCCTCAGGGAACGTGGAGATGTTGAAGAAAAAAAAGCCTTATTTTTTAAAGGGGAGGGAGAGAGTACCTATCCTTACTCAGCTCCTTCAAAGAGAAAAAACAGAATCTAAGGTCTTAAAAAAAAAAAATTTTCGCCGGGGATAAGTGATCTTCCATAAGGGAAGTGCCAAAAATACCGGGGGGGGGAAAAAAAGAAAAGAGGAAGGGATGAAAGTTGTTACTGGGCCCCAGTGAGAACTTCACAAAGGAAAGGAAGAAAAGAAGCGTTCGTTCCGCCCTGCTAGAAGGAAAAAAAACACTGAGGAGCCGGATACAGGGAAAAGGAGGAAGGAAAAAGACCCGTTATACCTGGAAGGGAAGGAAATAAACGGAAGGACCTTCTCTGGCAGCAGGAAGGTAAAGGCATCCCAGGGGAGGAGGGTGGAGAGATGGGGACTCCTCCTAATACCCGGGAAAGAAGTGGGAGGGATGACCTCCTTCCGAGGGAAGAAGAAAGACTTCCCTGAAAAGGGTGAAAAAAGGAGATGCCCTTACCTTCGGGGAGAAAAGAAGAGATAAAGACGCGTCTACGCTTTTTTTCAAAGGGTTAGGAGATGCATAAAAAGAAGGGGAACGGTTTCGTCTGTAACGTTATCCAAGGAAAAAAAAAGGAACTACCTTCTTTTTTCGCAGAAGGGAACTAGAAAGGGCGTAAAGGGGGAAAAAAGGAAGTCCTGAGAAAAAAGTTTTGGAGTAGAAAAAGGGAAGAAATCCTACATCTCCTGGGGGGGAGCCGGGTAGCGGGAAAAAAGAGGGGGGGAGATATCCTCATAAAAGAGAGTTCCGGCATGGGGATTACGGCCGAAAGAGAAGAGGGGGGAGTCCTTGCTCCATCTATGGAAAGGAGAAATACGGATCGTTCTATTTCTTAGGAGGGGGAAAGCGAGAGCGAAAGAAAAAAAGAAGAGGGTAAGAAAAAGAAACATTAAACCTATCGACAGGGGAGAAGAAGGTTGGGACATCCATTGGGGGGGGGCTCCTTTATTCCCACCTATCAGGAAAAAAAAAGGAGAAGAAGAAATTCCATCCCGCAAGGAAAATGAAATTAAAGGAAAGAGGAACCGTGTATCCCGTTCGACAAGGAAAAAAGGAGGGGAGGGTAGAACCTCCAACTTAACAAGAAAACAAAGGTTTAAAAAGAGAGAGCAGCGGATCAGTACTCCGCTTGAAACGAAAAAAAATTCGGCGGAAGGGGGGGAAAAAAAAGGAGTCTGCCGCTCTCGATCCAGGGAAAAGAAAGAAAAAGTTCTCTATAGGGGCGTAGAAGGAAAAAATAACGGCCCATCCTCCTTGTCGGGGAAAAAGGGGAGGAGGGGAATGTTGTTATTTTCCCTTCCTCGAAGAAGGGTTACCGCCAAGGAGGGGGAGTGGGGGGATGGAATCTCCTTTATTCCGGGGAGGGGGGAAAAAGAAGAATTCTTCATCTCTTGGAGAAAAAACAGCATGGAGGAAGAGCTTGAGAAAAAAAAGGAAGAAGCAAATAGAGAAACCTTTTTTTTACTCAACCTGCCCGGGAAAAGAGGTAGGACGGCAATACCTGACTCTTTCTGATGCTAGGGGCCGAAGTGAAAAAAAAGAAGGAAGGGGAAAAAGGAATTCACTTTTCTCGGAAGGAAAAAGGGCACGGGAGGGGACAAGCTTCCCTTATCTTTCTCTTGAGAAAAAAAGAATAAGGCCCAGTGAGAGTGCCAGAAAAGAAAGAAAGAGGGTCAAAAACTCTTTCCACTCCGTTCATAAGAAGGGGAGGTGGGTCATTTCCATAACGACTCTTTCTCACAGAAGAAAAAGGAAAAGGATGAAAAAGTCCGAGGTAAAAGAAAAAAAAAAAGGAGAGGGTGATCATCCCCTGCTTTCCCTAGGCGGAAGAAGAAGAAGGGCTGAATTCTGCTGTTCCGATCCTGGGGAAGAAAAAAAGCCTATTAAAAAAAAAGGAGAGGAAGGGGAACCTACTATCATTTCCTTTAACGAAGGGGAAAAAAAAAGGAGGGGGGAGGGAGGCATGGGCTTCCATTTCTCTATAAAGGGAGAGAAAAACGGAATGGGGAAAGAAAGACGTTGCTGGAAGGAAGAAGAATGGACTCTTTTCCATCCAGCTTCTCGCTAAAGGAAAAAGAAAAGAGGAAAGGGGAAAGGAGTCGTTGTCTGAAATTACGATTCCAGTAGATAATAGAGAACTGGTAAGGAAGTTACTGCCGAGGAAAGAAAGGGAAGGAGAGGGGAAGGAAGGAATCCTTCTCAGCGAGAGCTTACGGAAATAGGGGAAAAGAGGAAGGAAGGGTTCTTCTCCAGCCACTTCTGAAAGGGGGGAGAAAAAGAAACATCAGTATATAACTGGAGCGAAAAGAAAAAAGAAAAAAACTCATCAGTCATTCCTGGAGAGAAAAGGAAAAAAAAGAGTACTTTCCTTAGCCTTTCCGTGGGGAAAAGAAAAGAAAAAAAAGCTTCGCCCAGAGGGAAAAGAAAAAAAAGGAGAGGGGGGGGCGTCCTCCTCTTTAACGCGGGAGAAAAAGAAAGAGACCGGGCTTCTTTGCTTTGACCTCGGAAAGAGGACGGACTGAGAGCACGGTGGAGGGAAAAAAAAGAAAAAAAAAAGGGGGGAAGTACTTTCCTCGATCCCTCGGAAAGAAGGAAAAGGAGAAAGGCGCGACCTCGAGAACATTAGCCACAGCTTTCGGGGGAAAAGAGGGGGGGAAAAAGAAGCCCTATCCTGGAAGAAGGGGGGAACCGGAGTTTTTCCTTCCTTCCTCTCCCAAGGATAGTTCCTCTCAAATGGAAGAAAAAGGGGGGGTATCGAAAGAAAAGAAAAAGAAAAAAAAAACGAGGCCTTTTCTTTCATCCGATAAAGAAGGGGAAAAAAAACGTGCAGAAAAAAAAAGAAGAGGAGATAAGCGCTTATCGTTGTGACCCTTTTGAAAGAAATGAGAAAAAAGACTCGCGCGAAATGCTGCTGTTTGAGGATCCCGAGAGTGAAAATAAGGTCGGAAGGGGGGAGGCACCGGAGAAGAAAAAAGGGAAAAAAACCAAGAAAGGAAAGGAGGGGGCGAAGCGCCGATTACTTAATTCTCGCCGGGGAGGGCCCACGGGGAACGGAAGAGAAAAAAAAGAGACAAACCTCCCTATCTCTCACTTGTGAGGGAAAAGGGGGATAGAGAGCGGGCAGCCTATCCTCTATTCGAAAAGGTGGCAAAGGGGCCGCATGAGAGAAAAAAAAAAAAAGGAGGAAGGGAAAAGTGCTTATCGGTTCAGTTTCGGGAAAAAAAAGGAGGGTGGCAATTGTCTACCGTGATAAAAAAAAAGGGCAAGATCAGGAAGGTGCCGAGGTCTTTGCCTGGAAAGGGCAGAGAGGAAAGGGAAAAAAAAGAAGGGGCCCAGGCTCTGTGGTGCAAGCGGGGGCGGGAAAGGGGAGAGAAGTGGAGAAAAAGGGGAAGGTAGGGAGTACTGGACCCAGATTACCCTTTCCGAAGGAGCAGGAGCGCTGCTGGCCGCGCCGACGGGAAAAGCAGAAAAGTGAAACGCCGGGAAAAAAACGGGCGCAAAAAGAGCAAAAGAGGGAGTCTTCCGTAAGACACAGTCAGAAAAGGGGGATGATGATCTCTTTCACCATCAGTCGAAAATAGAACCACCGGGAGAGGTTCTTAGGGGAGAAAGAAAAAGAAAAAAAGACGCCCTCAGCCGTCCTCAGAAGGAAAAAGGGGGAGACTGAGTCCTTCATGTCTACCAAAAAAAGAAAAGGGGAGGGAAACGTGCCGTGGGCCAGCGAGAAAGGAAAGAAAAAGGCCAGCCCTTCTTTACATACTCCTACAAAAGAAGGAAAAATCCGCGGAGCGTCGGGGAGAAAGGAAGTCTTCCTAAAAAAGAAAAGGCCAAATTTTCCGTTGTCACCTTCTCTATTTCTTGAAAACGTCGGGAAAGCGCTGACCAAAGAAAAAAAAAAGGATGAGGAGGGAGGGGAACCATTCTATGTGAGAAAGAACCTCCAGTACGTTATTTCCGAAGAGAAAACCGCACTTGAAACCGTCGTCCTGGAGGAAGGAAAGGGAAAAAGAAAGGGAAGGATCTATTCCGGCCGTTTCTTGACCGGAGAAAAGAAAAAAAAAGTCGGGCCTTCCCTAGCTGTCTTCCCGCAGGAGGACGCCTAAAAGGTGGGCCAGGTGAGGAAAAAAAGAGAAGGGAAGAATCCTTTATGATCGCTCACCGAGGGGGGAAGAGGGGCTTTCACGTCTTCTGAATTCCAGAAGGCCCGAAGAAAAAGAAAAAAAGAGGGAGGACGTCCCTACTCGTGCTGGGCCCTGAAAGAAGGGGAAGGGAGAGTCCCGGATCGGTACGCTCTTCTCTCCTACCTCTGGAGAATCGCTGAAAAAACGGGCCGGGAAAAAAGAGAGAGGGGGTGATCTGTCTCGGGAAAAAGAAAAAATCATGCATACTTCCCCAAACATCGCCCCTCGAAAACCGGAAAAAAAGGGGGGAGAGGAGGGGAAGGATTCTATCTGGATCGGGAAAAGGATCTGACTTCTTCCTCCCCTCATAAGGAGATCGTAGTGAATACGAAATCAAAAAAACTACTCCCCTGCGAACCAAAGGGGGGGAAAAGTGGCAGCTGTTTTCTTCCTCAGAAGAGCTAAAAAAGAAGAGAAGTGGTAACGCTTTTTTCTCCCAGACCTTTCTCTTCCAAAAAGAAGTGCCGAGCGTTCCTTCCTCTACCCGGAGAAGAAAAAAGAAGAATCATGGAGAACTCGTGGAAAAAAAAAGGAATAGGGGAGGACTCTTCATCTTCACCGGGGAAAGGGGACGACCCCTCTTACTTTACGCAGAAATCGGAAAAAAGAAACAGTTCCTAAAAAGAAAGAAAGGGGAGAAGAGAGGGCGCAATCTCTCCTACAACCTAGAAAGAAGGAAAGAGGGATAGCGCTTTTCTGCCTCGTTGTCGAAAGCGCGGAAAGGTGATCCAACTAGAGGAAAAAAAGGCC
>Ga0179593_1622642_pt1 | contig 11002 bp, 12 predicted proteins | sample CZODoug2_1_08_16_FD_185931 | JGI IMG/M metagenome (GOLD analysis project Ga0179593, IMG submission 185931) | Vadose zone soil fungal communities from Angelo Coast Range Reserve, California, USA - CZODoug2_1_08_16fungal (PacBio error correction) | ecosystem: Environmental > Terrestrial > Soil >...
GCGGGCGGAAAGGACAAAGTCTTCGGGAGGAGCGTCTGGCGGGGGGGCCAAAGTCCGAAGGGACCGAGCCTACACACTGTGTCTTGCACAGCAGCTCTGCACGAAAGGGTCCTTGCTAAATCTAAGCTCCTCTGTGGGGGGTGGTGAAAGACGGAAAAGAAAGCCACTGTTGCCGTCCGTGAAAGGGACGAACTCATTGGGCGGATCGCGCGACGGAACTCGGCACGGAAAAGCACCGGGGCCTTCTTCAGCGGACCGTCAAGGTTGTATCGCCGGCAAGAAGTGGCGCCGGACAGAAGGAGTTGGGGTGGCCACACAATGCGGAAGCTCGACATGAGGTGGGGGTGCGTTAACTCCGGGCAGAATCGATTAGTATCATAGACGAGAGAGCCAGGGCCGGGCAGGAGCGAACGGGGCAAACACGACGCGGATTGTAAAACCCTTGTAAATCGAAGCACGTCGGCTCGCCGGAAACAGCATAGTGACAGAGATCTGTACTCTCCGGGGAGTACGCCCCCCGGGGGGACTGGGGGCCAGGCTTGCAGAAGGAGAAAACGGGAAAGGCCTCTCGCAAAAACCTAGAGCAAGCTAGTAGGGGCGGCAATGTCGATCAGTACATTCAGGTGTAAATTGGGTAAACCTCAAATGCTCTTTACAAGGGGAAGTCCAGCGAATATGAGACTCAGGGGCACCAGAGATGATCCCTGCCCGGCCGGGAAGCGCAAAAGGGCTATAAGTGGGGCAAAGGGGTGACCCACGAGGGGCGGGCTAGAGCGGATGCCTTGTCAATTCCTATCGGGGCGCATCTATCTCAGGGCGATCTCCTTCAAAGTTCGGTGGGGTGAGATGAAGGACAGTTCTTCTAGTTATAATGACATATCTGAAGGAGTTAAGGGGGAACTACCGCTCGTGGTGGCAAACAGAAAACGTGCGTAACCCGCAAGGTCGGTAAAAAAGCTCGAAATCCGAGTTGCCTCGATCTTAAAAGGTGGGGTTGCGTTCCAGTAGGGGCAAGAAAAGGTACGACCTCGTGGGGCTCGGATACCCTGCGACACACTCTGCCGGAAGGCCGCCTTGCTAGGATCATTTAGACGTGTAGACAAAGGGGCAAAAGACGCCATCCTGGGTCGCCTTGTCCTGTCTAAGTAGTGTTCGGAGCCTGGGAAGGGTCACCTGAAAAAAAAAGAAACCTCAACAAGATCGCCGTCAAGAGGCCTGCTCGCTACTGATGTCGAAAAACCGGGAAAAAAAAAAGAGAGAAACATCCATTACTGCGGAAGAATCCACGAAAAAAAAGGGAAAACGACTAAGGGGGGGGATTTTACCTGGGGAAGGTGTCTGGTACAAGTGTCCTTGCATCCATTGGGAGAGGTAAATGGATAGAGAAGAAGGTGTGTAGAAAATACTAAAAAGGAAAGAGCGAGTAGCCGCGGTCGTGTTTCCTCGAAGGAGTGCAAAATTCGGACGCAATCGCAGGTTCGCGGCAGGGGAGAGAAGGAATTTATAAAACAACGGGCTAAGGGGAATAACCTAACAAACCCCTTCCATTCAAAAAGGAATGCAATTCTCATAATCGAAAAAAATCCACAGATGGGATGATTTGGGGGGAGGAGATGCCTTGAATAATGAGAATGGGCTGGGGACTTACACACATGAGCTATCCCAGGATCCGTTTATCGGGGTGAGGAACGCTCACGAATATTAACTCAACCCAGTTTTCAAAGAGGGATGCTCTAACTGCTGCATTAGAAGAAAGGCAACTCGAAGCTTTGCCTTTGCAAGGTGAACAAAAGACGGCCGCTTTCTAAGGACTATAGGGTCAGGGAGTAAGCTCCTCAGGGGAACGTTGGACAACGTAACCCTGGAGGCAAGTTAAGGAAAAGGGAGTAATTGGACGTGAAAGGATGGGTGTGAGGTGGTTTTGGAAAAGGAGAAAACCGGAGGACGCGATCGGGGAGAAATGGGGTCCAAACGATGAAACATAACTTGACAAAGACTCGAAGCCGGGCTCGGACTGGGTGCCCTTAAGGAACAAAGGCGCAACCGCTATCGGGCAGAGGAACGTCAGAAAGACGGCAGGGCCAAACGGCCGAAGAGCCATTAAGGTCTGGACTCGAGTAAAAAGTCTGTTAAATCAAAGGAGAAGCGGCAGCACCACACAAGATAAAAGGCACTGCTCGGGAGGCTATGGATTTCCGGGGACGTCGCTATGGAGGGGCTTCTTTGACAGGGATTTTCGGAGGTGAATCCTGTGGTAAATAGTAACTCTGAGCGGAAGAAGCCTAGATTCCTGAAAGAAGTATCTGCTAAGAAAAACACAAGGTAAAGTCGAGCAGAGACACGCGCGTTATATGGAGCCTCGCTTCGGCCGGGACACAAATCGGATCAACCGCTCAATGGTGGAAGGCAACATGTATACGTTTTCAGGAGAAGGGGGCAGAGGGAAAGAGAAAGTTAAAAGGTCGGGCCAGTGGTCAGAACCTGTATCCTCCCCAGGGTGACAGAACGGTAAAGAAGGAGAGAAAGTTAACCAGAACTGCTGGCTAATAGGAAAAAGCGACAGGTTACGGGGAAAACATTACGTTTGCGGGTGGAGCCGTTGAAAGAGGCGTGGGGGGGGTTCAAAAAAAGTAAAAAAGGGTTTGCGAAGAGCGTGGAAAAGGCCCACTGACGCCGGGGGGTCTCGAACCTCTCATTCCCTTATGGCTGTCTCTTCTTAAGGGTAGTGGAAATCAACCTAGTTCTGGTCTGCATTAAATACAAGGTAACAATATCTCGGAGGGTGTTTCTAATGGGCCATCCGCAACTGGAGAACGGAAGTCGCAATAAGCTTACACAGACGGCTCGATGCCGCCGGTAAGTGGCTAAAGGTTTCTTTACGCATGAAAACAACAAAGGATGACAGAGGGACCAACGTTCATGCCGTCCGTTTAGGTCACCTGAGAAGGCTGCTAAAATGAGCTTACGGGAAGTGAACAGTAAGTGGGGTGAGGATCTCCCGTAAAAGAGGGAAAAAGCCCTCTGCTAACGTTGCCACAATCCGCAGATTTGATAGGCAAACTTAAGCGTCGCAGGCCGGGGATCGATGGGGGCTGGAGTTAAGGCAAAAAGAAGTTCTTGCAGATAGGACTACTCGTAGGGGTCGAAAAACGAAGAAGACGTGTCGAGACCAGAAAAAGTGGCCGGGGGCAGATCATCAACAAAAGGATTAGGGAAAAGAGGATGGGGGGGGAGAGGGCATTTCTAGAAAACAAAGGGAAATCCGCGAGGGATAACGGGTCAAGTTACGAGGGATAGAGAAAGTATACGGGGTGGGAAAAAAAAAAGCAAAATCGTCAAAAAAAAAACTACAATCTGAACGGTATAAACGACCTCCTATGGGAGGGGGGAGTCTGGAACAGCGGGGGAATTGGGTTCGAAGGGGATGGGGCTATCAGGGCAGCACAGACTGAGCCGCATAGGAAAAAGGAATCGTTCGGCGGGTCGAAGCACGGAAGAGGTTTGAAAATGGAGGATTAACGTTGCAGGCTTAAGCAGAGGTTTTGGGGGAAAGCTGTCACGAAACAACACGTGCTTCGCTCACGAGAACTTCGAAAAAAGGACGCCGAATCATCGGTAATGAAAAGAGAAAGCGAAAGCCCGCAAAAAGTGCACAGCGGAACTTAGCAAACCGTGGGCTGAAACGTACGCCGGTAATAGTAAAGGCGGTCCTGTCTGCTGAGGGTATCGGCAGCCAATACTGTATAAGGGACGGCAAAACAAGTACTGTCTAATCCAAAGGCTCTGGGCATCAAACTGGTTCGGTTGCGACACGGATCAGTAACTCTCTTGCGACAATCGGAAGATCGGCACCTCGGGGTCGGCAGTAGAGATCATAGGCTGCACGTGGAAAAATGGACTTGTCTATAAGCATCAAGTACTGTAAGTTTGCTCTCCTCTTCTCTCCAAGGGGTCCTCCCGAATCAATCTCAACCGGCGTAAAGGTCACCGTTACTACGATGGGCGTGGTGTCCCCAACCCTTGGTTTCGGCAGAACTAAGGATGTCCTCAATGAAAAAAGCGAGCGCATCGAAAGAGTCGCGCAATAGCTGCACCTTATATGGAGGAAAAGAGCGAGCTCGCAAAAGTGAACTGCAGAAAGGAAAGACGGACATAAAACGTCCACGCCTGGAAGGCCGAGAGTCCGGAAAATGAAGCTCGAAAAAGCGAGCAGTCAGGAAAGAGGTCATCCTGGTCGGTTCCCCACTCCTAATTAAACGGCACATAGGAACGCTAATGTGTCTATGAGAAAACAAACGTTCAAAAAGGGAATATGCTTAGATTCTGCGGGGGGGGCCTCCGGACCCAAACTGAAGACGAGACCCAATATGAAGTAATTCGAAAAAGGATGAAATAGCCGTGAGGGGAGCCGCAAAGAACGCGCCCTAGCTGGAAAAGGAGGGGCGCACAACCCGCACCACCAACCATCTAAGGACTCAATCCCACTAAAACTTTACGGCCGGGGGAAGGGCGCTAGGTCCTGACAAGGAGCTACTGTCCCGGAATTGCAATTCACACGTTCCCCACTTGAACAAGTGAGGCGAGGGGAGCAATTCGGTAGAATGGGAATCAAAAGCCAGAGGAGAGCACGTAGGAGGGAAAAAAGAGCATTACTCGTCTCTCAGGGGAGGATATTGGCCGACCTCTTCCGTGAGGCACGTCTATACTCGGGGAAAAAATGGACCTTTATCCGGGCGAAAGATCGAGAACAACAACAACTGTTAGATTACCGACTCTCTGAATTAGACTTTCAGGGGGTAGAATAAGCCGACAGGGCTCCCACGTCATCCGGTAGGGTTCATAATTATTAAACAAGGAGAAAGACTACGGGGGGGGCTGTCGACGGGTCAGGGATCTAAGTCAGTGAATCGGGCAAGTTCTTCCAAGACCGGCCGTATGATCAAAGCGCGTTTCCTCGTTTTTCCTTCTGGGGTCCACAGGGTTATTCGAGGGGGGGAGAGGAAGTGTCTATGAAAAAAGGCTAAGTGGACAACTGAGTCACGTAACCATGAGGGTTTAAAAAGTGTTGGAACAAGGGAAGGGGGGGAATGGTGGGGGGGGGTGGTGTTTGGGCGACCCAAGAGAAAACTCCAGGAGGGAAGCGGAAGGGGGAGTTGTGACTGGGAAGCGAAAAAAGGAGCTTTACGACAAGTACTCGGAGGACCGGCTTTAAAGATAAACAAGGGGGAAAGGTAAAACCCTCTAAAACTTGGAATACGCAGACTCTCTGCATTCCTTTTTTGCTCCACAAAGAGAGAGAAACTGCCGAGGTCGTCAAAAGGATTTCCCCGGAAACAAGAACCATGGGGTATCTGAGCACGAAGGGTTCCAAGCGTAAAGGGCCAAAGGTACAGGGGGGGGGGCGCAAGGGGTGAAGCGAAGGGGCAGGGGGGTACTCGTAAGAGAATCAAGCAGCTGAGCCGCATGGGGACTTCTAACCGCAAAAGGTGAAAAAGGAACTTCGCGGAACGATGGTGGAGGGGGATCCTCGTCAGTTCTGCCAGGGGAAAATTAATCTCGCGCGACCGTCTCATAGGTCCCTGAACCTTAATGCTAGTGGGGGAGAAAATGAGGAGGGGAGGGGGACTGTGCCTGTGAATTGTTTTCAACGACTTCGGAAAGCCCGAGACGCAAAAAAGGGGTGAGAGAAGTGTTAGAGCAAGTTCCGAAGATTCGGGACAGGAAACCCTGAGAACACCGTAAGGTTTCGCAGGGGCGTGCGGGTGGGTTTCTGCTGCGGGTCCATACTGAATCTCAGTAATTGCACATCACTAGAAGTTCACCTGGCCGGTGTTTTCTCTCATTAGATTCTCTGAAAGGGGTATGCTGCGTCCGGGAAGAGAATTTCGTAAAACGGGTCTCAGACTCCTGGCTCTGTATGCGGAAACCGAAAAAGGAAGACCGAGGAACTCTCACTAAGTTCTAGTGAACTCACTCACGCCTACCTTCTCGGCCATTAGGAAAGAGACTCGGCGGCAGACCGCCGCCTGTCGATCGAATTGAAAAAGGGGGTTTCGGGAACGTTATCTAAGTAAAAACCTGAGCAGATTCAGCGAAAAGGTTCATTCCCCGTTCTATCAAAAATCTGGGCCTTCTTATCCGACACATTAACACCAAGGGGAGAAGCGACAAGAGAGACGAGGAGCTGTAGACCCGTCGCCAAAAGACGGATAAAGATGAAAAAATTTGATACCTTCTTTAAAAGAAGGGGGGAAGATTATGAACTTCTCTGTATCTATTTCGAGTGGATCGTTCTTGCGGGGAACACTTCATATGGAGTAGTAGCCTCGTATTAAGGGGAGCAAGCGCAGGAGACTAGAACTTTTGGGGACCTATCTAAACAGCAACAAGGAGAATGAAAAAGGACGGCAGGCGCATGGCGAGAAATTCGTTCGATGCATAACCGTCTACGAGGGAGGAGGAATCCTATGAGAGGTCGTGGGAGCCGGAAAATGGAAACGGGGGGGCCACCTCGCTGAAAAAGCTACGACATACGCGGGTGGAAGAAAGGAAAGAAGAACGTTCCTTGGCCCGGTATCGGGAGATCAGGCGGCAGCAGCAGCGAGAAAGAAAACGGGCATCTTCACCGACTTCGAGGCGATCCTTCAGGGTTTGGGAGGGGGGGGGGGGGAGCATGACTGGCGCAGCTAAAAATGCCATAAAAAAGGTGGAAGGGTCAAAAAACGGCGAAGAGCTCGACAGGGCGGGGAGGGGACGCGGGGTAGAGGGTTCGCCAAAAGAACCTACGAAAAAGTACGCCGTGCCGAAGGGAAATTAGCACCACGAATCGCGGAAAATAGACCTGGTCCATTGTAAGAAATGCGGCGATCAAAAGTGAAGAGACAAAAAAATATCTAGCCGCGAAAGCGCCGTGACTTTTGCCCAAGCATCCAGCCACGGGGCAGGGAACCAAAACGGGGGCTGAAATAACGAGAAAGTTGCAACACAAGCGAACACGAAAAACAGTGCGGGGGATGCAAGTGGGGAAGAGCAAGGGAGCAGTGGTAACGTCTTCATCCGCAGATGTTAAGTGAGGAACGTCTTCGCGAAGATGAAACAAAAAAAAGCCCCCGTACACTTAAGGCCCTCCAAGGCGGAAAATTGCAACAAGGGAGGTTTTGCTTAAAACGAGGCGGGGAGGACGAGGCAAGTGGGGGCAAGGCCGAAGGCGCATCTGAAATCGCCGTCGCGAAGGAGGAGCAAATCGTTAGGTGGTGGCCAGCAAAGTTCGGGAAATAAGGACAGGACGGTGACGAGAGAACCATCGCTTCAAAAGCGAACGCCGAGAGAAAAAGGCCGGCAAGATCGAAAAAGGGGGAAGTCATGCGGTCCTCCGTTGCGGTGAACCCGCGGCACTCGGTCCGAGACAATCGGATGGGCTAAGGCCCGTGGCAAAGAAGGGCCAGGGCGACGCTGTTCAGGGAAAACAAAAGAGGAGCCTGCTTGGCGATGACAGTGACAAAAGAATTGATCGACCGCCAAAAAAAACCTTAATCTCCGACAAGAGGGAGGGACCGGTGGTTCTCAAACAAGCCAAAACATCACAATCCGAAAATGTGAGGGGGGACCGAATGGAGTAGTGCACTGCAGGGTTACGGTTGGCGTCATGGGGAGGATATTCCTGGGCCCTGAATGGGGGAAGAAAGGAGGAAGTCTGGAGAAAAGGGGAAGACAACTGGGTTGTGAAAGCGTAAAGTTTATCCTACGGCGGGGCCGAAGCGAGAGCCCGCTTCGAACTTCACAAAAAAGTTGGAACGGCACGGGACATTCAATCGCATGTTGAGCCGCATCATTTAAAAAAAGGTCTCCACAGGCGACGTCGCTCTTCCCAGAAATCAAGTGAGCAAAGGGAAGGGTCTTCGAAAAAAAAAAAAACGGGGGGGAGGAAAAAAGGGGGATGCCCGGGCTCAAGGGGGCCTTGTATGAAGGGGGGAAAAATCAACGTCAGAAGTAGCGGAAAATTGTTCAATACCAACGGTCCGATGCCGCGGGTCGGTAAACTCTTGGGGGCATGTCTAAGAAAAATGGCTATTGACGGCGGCATAGCTCCGGAGGGCGGCTTCTTAAGGGGGTCTGGGTTTTAACAAGGAACAAAGTCCGGGAGCTACCTACATGGGACGGTGCCGAGCTCCTTTTGAAACAAAGGTTCGCGAAGAGAAATTCTGCGGCAAGTGTAGGGTAAGGGGGTGTCCGGACAAGAAATATATTGGTGGGGGAATGTGTTTAGGTTTTGGTTTGCCGAAAATGGACGCAAAGAGGAGTGCGAGGAAGGTTCAGGAGGCGAGGACGCGTTCACGAGGACTAATTAGCTCTAAGCCGGGGAGTAATTAGTCTGGGGGGAGCCCTGAGGACGCGAAGGGTGAGAAAGCGTCATCACCTTGGTCGAAAAGTCATACCATAGAAGTATAGGTATCGAGGCTGGGAACAAAGAGGAGGAGGTCAAGCTTCTCGGCCGCCGGGCGGGGGGGGAAGGAAAGTCACCGGCGATTTTACTAATGGGGGGGCAGACTCGTCAAGAGGAAGATTCTCAGGGGGGAAAGATCAAATGGAGGCGCTCACGGTTGAAAATTCTAGAGGCGGATTTGGGAAAAAAATGAAAGGGGGAACTTCTCGCGTCGACGTCCTCTTTTTGAAATTTAGAGAGGGGGGACCTGTACCGGTTTTGAAGAATCCTGGAATGGGATGGGCCTTTGTTCATCCAGGATAGGCGCCAAGGGAATTACTAAATGGGATCATAGTGACTTCTTCGCCAAGTACTGGAATTCTCGAAGGGGGGGGGACCTTCTAAACCGGGGGGAAAGGGGTCGGCGGGGGGGAGACTGTTTTAAAGGGGTCATGACCCCTCCTATTGAGAAGCCTGAGGGAGGAACTAAGGGGTTCAAACCTGTCTGTCAGCTGTCCTCATTGGGTAAAAGGGGTTCGATCAAGGGGAAGCCGGAAAGGATTCTTTCCATCTCCTCCAAGGCTACCGGACGGGGCGAAGGGTGGGTCTAATTTCGTCCTTCTTAAGGTCGGACTGCGATGAGCTGTCGCCTTACAAGAGCGAATGGAGGAGAACGCCGCTTTTCGAGCCGGGGCGCCCGGGGGGGAGGGGGACTTTACAAAAAAACCTTAGGGCCGAAGGGAGGGAGGCGCCACGGTTCTTATAAGTGCAGAGAACCTGTCCGGCCGCGCTCATCGGAATCGTCACCTGGACTAGGCGAGGAGGGAGAGGTCCCGATTCTTCCTCAATGGGTATGCCCAGATCACAGACACAGGTCGTGGGAAGGGGATTGCTTTAAAGTCCTGAAAGGGGGGGAGGCCGTAGGGCGAGGTCAGGACGAAGGTTTGCCGGGGGTGGTTCCACCGGCCGGGGGTCTTGCAGAGAGACTTCGAGTACTTGAGTTCAGGACAAAAGAGCGAGAAAGGTCAGCACATGCGCCGGAGGCTCCTCAAAACAACCGGAGGAAAAAATCGTCAATGCGAAGGGAGAGAAACACGTCGAGAAGAGATTGCAACCGTCAAAGGTACGCGGAGTATCTCGGCCTATGAAAGGGGGGCACGGGGAAAACGAGAAGAACCGAAGCCAGGAGAGACAGGGGGGATGCGGGAGGGTGCCTTTAGAAACGGGCGTGCATCCGGTGAGGGCGATGAAAAAAAGAAGAACCGACGAGCCCTCGTCATGGAAGAGGAGGAATGCGCTAGACGTACTTAAAAGGGGGGGGGGTCAGGCGGGGCGCGCTATCTTAAGAAGAATGGGGGGGGGGGAAAACTTCAACGGGTCAGGGGAAAAACCACGGCTCCAAGCGATCAGTTGCTTCGGGAGAATTCAGACGAGGAGGTGCCTCAATGCGCAGCCCCCGGGAAGCGGGGACGAAGAGAAATGTAGCAGAGGTTGATGGGGAAGTGTCTCGAGAAGCCAGAGAAAAATGGGCTGAGGAGGCCCCTTTCTACAAGGAGGCTCATAAAGAGTTAAAGGTTTGGTGAACGGGATCAAACCCTGAGAACCGGGACACTGCGCTGTTCGCCTTATCTGGACCAACTGAAGACTAGCAAAAAGAGAAACGTGCGGTGTCGGCAGGTCGCGAGGCACGGGCAGAAGGGGAAACGCACGGGGGGAGAACGGAGAGGGAACGGGTCTTCCAAGGGCGAAAAAAGGGAAGGCATGACATTTGCAAGCCTTACCAATGATCCCTGGAAAGCGGGGTCTTAGATTTTTCCCTTCAGGAGTCTCTCTACTCAGCTGGAAATTCCTCCGGGAGGAAATAATCGAAGAGCATCCGGCGTTCTTTGGCGATCGCCCTTAGACGTCTCTCCAGGTGCCAAATGAACTCTCTCGAAAGAAAGGGGGAAACTTTACAACAAGCCTTGAACGCCTAACCGGGGGTCACGGGAAGGGGGAAATTACTCTGGAAGGAAGCAGGAGGAAATCGGCTAAGGGGGGGGTTTGGGTCCGGAATAACTCTCCTCGACGAAAAAGCAGGGTCTTTACGGGGAAAGGGAGGCAACCGGTCTGCCGCTATCAGAAGGTGAGAGAGTTGCAACAGGTGAGAAGAAGACAAGCTACTAAATATCCCTTAAGGGGAGCAATCTCTGAACTCTAAGGAGGGGGGGGGGGCCACAAAAAGTAGGGCACAACCTGAACAGCCTCCAATATCATCTTGCGCTAAAAGAGGAAAGCCAAACAAACCACATCATTAAAGGTTCCTCACGGCCAGAAGAAGGGGAACCTCCTTTTTACGTGGAAAAGCGAACGGGGAATGGCAAGACGAACCTGATGGTAATGATTGCTTAATCTACCTAGTTTTACAAAATACTGCAATTGCTGTTAGCAAAGGAGTTCTTTACTGACGGCCTATCACGTGTCTTGACGACAACTGACAAGGTTCCTCTTGAGCAGGTCATCATTGTGAAGCTCAAAGGAAGAAGGGACGGCTCGTTAAGGAATCAAATGCATTTGGAAAAAGAAAAGGAAGGGAAAGAA
>Ga0179593_1723220_pt1 | contig 11002 bp, 18 predicted proteins | sample CZODoug2_1_08_16_FD_185931 | JGI IMG/M metagenome (GOLD analysis project Ga0179593, IMG submission 185931) | Vadose zone soil fungal communities from Angelo Coast Range Reserve, California, USA - CZODoug2_1_08_16fungal (PacBio error correction) | ecosystem: Environmental > Terrestrial > Soil >...
CCAAAAATCTCCAAACACTATCCAACTCCGTATGAGCCATCAAAAAAAAAAAAGGGGGGGGTCTGAACAAGCTAACCTCTGCTGTTAAAAAGTTACATTCTGCAAGCCAAATGCTTCAACTTTCTTCTTCCCCAAAACAGAACCAGAGGAAAGAAAGCCGCTGATCGCTACCACGCTACCAAATTCAAGTGAAAAGAGATCAATATATCACAAACCTAAAGGTGTCAGGACAGAGAAAACGGGTGGTTCATGAAGAGGTAAATTTTTCCCTGCCGGAAATGGGGGAAGACACAATCAAAATAAGACAAACCAGCGGGGCGAGGTCGACGCCGAGTGCAAAAGACATTAAAGATATCTTAAGGAAAAATAAATGGTGTCCGATAACTCGAAAATCAGACTATAAAAAAATAGGGGTACGGGGGCGAGACTGTATGTCCGGGTGGAAGGGTCGGGTCAGCCGCCGTCCATACCCCGAGTGACGAGGTCGGCCCCGAACAAGCAAGGCCGGCGTAGGGGGCCGTATGCAGGGTTGGAGGGCGTCGCAGAAGGAGGGGGTCAACCGCGCCAGGTGGGGGGATGTTCGCTAACGCGCGCAGCGTAGTCAAGAATAGAGGTGGTCATTGAAACACCGGGGAAAAAAAAGTTTGGACCAGGGAAAGCAGGAACAGCAGAACTCACTAGGAATATGGCGTCACCAGCCAACCACAACTGCGGGAGATGTGAACTCGATCCAGGAAGGGGGAGAGAACCTCAAGCGGAGAATGCTGGGTGGGAGAAGGGGGTGGAACCACCAGGGGTAGATTTTTCGGGAGGTCCCACTTTCTAACATGAGAAAATTGAAATGGGGGCGCGAGGAACTGGTCCGTGCCTGGCGTTGGTTACGATGGGACACGGAATGTGAGCCGAAGTCGTTTGGAGAGGGGAGAGGGCCCCATAGCTGGCTTCAATCTGACGCGGTAGTTGATCCTTGTGCCGGTGTGCCATCCATCGACGGAACGGGTCCTAAAAAAAAAGAAAAAAAAAAAAAATGTCGACCAGGGGGTCGTCTTTCTCAGGGGAGGTTATTCAATTTTGATGTGGAAGTGGTATATAGCTCTTGTTGTGAATCCCGGTTTAAGGTCTGTGGGGTTGTAATTGGATGTCTTAAGCGTCTTTTTGGTCTCGTCTGTGCTTATGGCTTGTCATGGTGATCCTGGGTTTCTGGTCAAAGTGAGGAGATGGGGGGGAATCTATTTTCCGGGTGGTGTGGACTCTAGGAGAGTGGGTTGCGAGTATGTGGGTATTATCCAGACGAAAAAAAAAATGAAATACTGTTGGTAAGGGGTGTCGACGCCGAGACAGCGAGTCGCGGCCCGCTGGGGGCGGTACGGGAACAGGAGGAAACACGAGAGAAAGGTCATCATGCTTTTGCCCTCAAGCGAGTATGCCAAGGAGTATTGGGGGGGCGGTGTCCTGGGTGCGGAGCATGGTGCAAGGGGTTTGAAGGGCTGGGGGGGTATCGCGCTATTTACATTAGATGTGGATGAGGAAGTCCGGGTGATTATGGGCAGCGGGGGGTTTCCGTGACTTGGGAGAAGTAAGAAAAATTGCGGTTGGAAGGAGGGGACCAGGTAATTGGGGTGGGTTGGGGGCGTGACTGGGGGTACTGTTTTGGCGAGTGCCTGTGGGTTTCCGCTTTTGACGGAACGGGTTGGAAACTACGTTTCTCACTTATCTAGGTTATTTAGTCTGCTAGTAGCTTGTGGGGGGGGGGTAAGCTTTCTAAATCCAATAATTTTAGGGCACAACGGTGTGAGTTGACATGTGGTGGTTCGCATTTTGTTTTGTGGTCACATCGAACAAGTGCGTAGGGATCTGTTTCTTTCTACAACAAAGGTTTGGTGGTGATTTAAAAGATGGGGTAAATGGTCTCACTGTAGGCCTGACTTGCAGAATGTCTCTTTGGGATGGTATTTTTTGAGGTTGACAAAACTCTTCAAGGAGAGAAGAACGTTTCATGTGCAAACGATGGGACGGGGTAACCTGGGGGGGGGTGCGGTGGAATGTGGGAATAAGGCAAAACTCTCGTTCTGGGGGGGGTTACGGCCGTTTCTCTAACGGTTTGGGGGGTGACAACCCGCCTCTTGTGGGGGTACTTGTGTGGGTGGTGGTATGGCCTTAAGGGTATAAAAAAGAAGGATTTCAAAGGCGATCCTTCAAAAACATTGGTAAAATTCAAAAAGTCGAGCGATATAGTGGGTGGTCGTACGTTTAAGTGAGTAAAGAGGCTCCAAATAGGAGGGAGGGGGCGGGGGCTGTGAGAAATTGGAAAATGGTTGTCGACTGGGGGGTCAGAACCGTGGATCTTCGGTGCGGGATGAGGAGCCGGCTCTGCAAGTCGGCTTTAGGAAGGAAAGAAACGAAAATGTCGGGGATTTCAGGCGGCTGGTGTGAAAGAGGTGAGTTATGGAGGGGCGGGGGTACCTCCCAATGCCACATCCATAATGGACGTCTTCGCGCTTTGGATAGAAAAGGGTAGGTTTGTACTGATCCGAGGGGGAGATGATGTGTCACCGTGGGGGTCACTCGGTTCTAGGTGTGAGAAGCGAAAGGTGTGTGAGGCCGAAAGAAGTGTATTGAAAGTGTGGTTATAAGTCTTTGGAAGTCTCGGGACTTATATGAAAGGTTGCGTGCAGGTCAAATCGCTTGCAGCGTTCAGAGAAGTTTAAATCTATCGGGTAGTGGGGCTGGTAGCTTTCTAAACGTGGGGGGGTTGGGTGTTTGCGGGGCGTTCAGGGCGAACAAGAGGTTGTCGCCGCATCGGAATAGATGACAAAAGGAAGGCGGGCATGTCATCTGGTAGAATAACGGGAAGAGGGCAGCCATGAAAAAAAAAATTGTGGTTGGGAAACTAACTGCTAAACTGGGCAACAAGGGGGAGGGGGGGGGGGGTGGCTCTTACAGAAGGAATGGTATACGTTCATTTCGAGGTTAGTCAGCTGGTGGGAGGGATTGTGCTGCAGGATGAGCAGGGATGTTGTTCTGTCTGCTGAGGGAATGTCAAAAAAGCAAGATTTCTCACACCAGGGCAGCTTCTTTAGGGTCTTTAGAGAGAGGACAGAGGCCGATTAGCGTACACCACCACCCCTCAGCGAAGGGGGTGATTTACTTCTCAGCTAAGAAGGTTCGAGATACAAAACTGAGGGCAAAGGTATTGGGGTGTAATCTAACCGAAGGAAGTGGGGGGATACGATTGTTTGCGGCGTTCCTATGCAGAGATTACTGTGAGGATATTACGTGAAATACACTGGTACCTCTTCTAGGTTCTCAAGGCGATAATTGACCATGCAAGTTCCTTAATCGGTCTCATTTGCCCAAGTCAAAGTTTGTAGGAAGGGTAATAAATTCTTGGTGTGGTAATGACGAGTTGGTAGACAGTCAAAAGGGTAGTTCAACCACTGCTGAAGTTTGTAACGGCGGACCGGGGAGATGGTTCTCTTTTAGTGGTGTGGCAAAAAATTGATATATGCAATTGAAAAGTGTGGCCTTTGACTTACTCCAAATTGGTAAGAAGATGGGCAGGTCATGTTCTGTAGTTGGGTGATGTTGTATGGTATCAATGGTTTCAAGTGGTTTTTGTTTTTGTAGAGTTTGGTCTGGAGGTGTGTCTTTTCAGGGCGGGAGGGTTGGGCTCCATGGAATGTGTTTAAATGGGTAGATGGTGATGGCATGCGGGTCGAGCGGAGCTGTGGTTTCGGCTGGTGGGTTTTGATGGAAGGTGTATAGCAACGTGACCGGTTCTCTTGTGGGGGAAAAGCTGTGCATGGGAGAATAGACGGACAACAACAACAGAGGTGTAGGAGGGGAAAGAAAGAGGCTCAACAGGCAAGGAAGGGAATAAAAAGAGGTTCTCCAGTAATTCTCAATTCCTCAGATAAAGTGGCCTATTGGGAAAAGTTGGGGTGGGGTGCCCAGAGGCAGTTCGTTTTATGTTGGGATATTTTTGTTGTCGACGGGGTCTGAGGCAGTTCGCTAAAGAATGAAAGTAATTCTTAGTGGGGGTCGTAAATCTACCATAGGGAGTGGAATCGTGGGTGGGTAGGTCGAGCAGATTATGACACGTGAAAGTGGGGCGAAATTCATTAGGAATCGAAACTTGTGGTTTCAGGTTCCACGATTAGTTTTGTGGGGCTGGGTTGTGGGAGCCATTGGGGCTCAGAAAAAAATCATCACATAATCTGGGTATAATTTGGCGCAGGGGTATGGTCAGATGTTTAACGTAACGTAAAAGAGAGCAGAACTGGGAGTGGGGGGGGGGAAAATATGTGTCATTAATAAAAAAAAGTGAAAAACTAAGTCGCCTGTATGAGAGGGACGAGAAAGAGAGCACAATGGGCCCGGACGATACCATAATGGAGGGGGATCCTATCAATAAGGGGGGGGATCGAGAGTAATATATATTGTAGGCTACATGGAAGTGGTTAGGAAGGCACCGAGAAGAGGGCTCAGATACATGGACGCGTGGGGGGAGGGGAGGGAAGGGTTATGCATAGTGTTGTGTTGGAAGGAGGGGTCTGGTGTTCATTCTTGGAGGGTAAACGGGAAAAACACGATGAGTTGGGATGGGGGAACGGGCAGGACGGGTTGGGTGACCGTCGCAGGGGTTTAATAAAGAAAGAATGGGACGCTTTCAGAATTTTCCTAAAGGAAATTGGGGGTCTTTCGTGCCCCTGGACAAATGAAGTAAGCCAACAGCCTATCTCATGAAAGGTGAAGACAACATCATCAAAATACGCATGGGGGATTACCGCTATGATTCGGAGATTTTAGAGGGTAGAAAAGGGATTGGGTTAAAGAATCAAAATCAGGGGGCGTTGTTGTTGATTTAACAAGGTTTTTGGGGGCTACTGTTGGACCAACCATTCTGTGTTTTGGCTATTGGGGAAAACTTGGTAAGGATCTCCCTGCCCCGGCCGCGTGTGTTTCACTACAGGGAGGGAGGGGTGGGGGGTAGCGAGCGAGCTCCTATTTAAAGTTGAGGGATTGTGGGGATACGGATGGGCTAGACAGGATGGGAGCAGAGGTCGGTTTGCGAAGTGTAATGCCGGGGCCGGATTGTTTCTTATGTAGAGTACCTAAAATCTGGGACAGGGCGATTGGGGTGTAGAGGTGGTTGTCCGGGGGCACATGGATGGGGGAGCAGGTGGTTCTGAAGGGGGGGTGTATACCCTGGTCGCGTGAATAAGTTCTGGTATAAGGTGTCCGTTTTATGAAAGAGGATGAGTACTCTCTTGGGCGCCCAAGAGATAGGGACAATGGGGAACTATGTTCCTCGGCAGAAGGGGAGGGGGCCGGGGTGCCAAAGATAGGGCGGTGGTGGGTGCAGAGTTTCACAAATTTGGAAATCGGTGAGTTTTTGGGTTGCTAGAGTGAATGTGTCGTACGTTGGGGGCGGAGGAAATTCTTCCAGATGCATCGTAATGAGGTAAAAAGGGTAAAGACTCGTGTGCTAGTGCGGACCGAAATACGTAGAACTCCAGCACAGGGGGCAAAGGTCCTCGAAAAAAGGGAAAAGGGGCAGCAAAGTAGATTGCTTGCCGTGCTGGTTATGAAAGTGGTAGTGAGAGAGAGTGTCGGTCTTCAATTAAGTTTTAGTTGACTGGGGAGTCCTGAGAGCAGGGTTTAGGGTTTTTAATCTCGGGATAGGGGGGGGGGGACCGAGGAACAGGGGGAGGGGGCCAAAGCGGCGCCCGGGAGAAAGTTTTTTTGGCGAGACGCAAGCACTGGGAAGTACAATGGTGCCGAACGATACCGGGGAGAGTAAGTAATAAACGTGCAAAGAAAGAAAAAATTCCAAGAGAGGTACTCAGGGGTATGTGTTTTGGTTGCGACAGGTACGGTATAGTCACCAAAGATACTGCAGGGTGGGTCTTAGGCGAAAGGTCAGGGGCAGCGCTGGTAGGGGATCTAGCTCACCGCCCACAACGGAGGGGGGATTAAATTTTGCTCTCAGGTAGGGGAAATTTCAAGTGATAGGAATATCCCAAGGGTGAGCTCTTTGTGGAAGGGGAACGGTTGTGGGGGGTGTTGGTGCAAGCCATCTCTTCTGCCGATGAGGAAAGGAATGGGGGGGTTGCACTTTTTGGGTTCGAACAAAAGATGTGGTGGTGGGGGGGTGTTTTGTGGTTTGTTTGTTTGTTTGGTTTTTTGTGGTTGTTGGTTTGTTGTGTTTTGTTTGGTTGGTTTAGGATTGGTGGGGTGTTTATTTGGAGGTTTGTGGGGGGTTTTGTTGTTGTGGGGGTGGTTGGTTGGGTTGGTTTTGATTTTGTGGGTTTGAAGGGGTTGGGTTTTTGTTTTGGGTTTAGGTTTGGGTTGTTGTGGTTTTTTTTATATGTGGTTTTGGTTGGGTTGGTTGGGTTGAAGGAGGTGAGGGTGTTAGGGGAGGGGGGGGATATGTTTGTTGTTAGGTAAGGTTTTTAGTTGTGTGGTATGGGGTGGTTTGGTGTGGGTTGTTGACGGTAGACGGTTTTGTGGTGTTGTTGTTGTTGTTTCTTTGTAATGGTTTGTAATTTCTTTTTTTGGTGGGGATCTTTAATGAATAGGTGATTGATGGAGGTTTGTTTGGTTGGATGTGGGCAGACGCTATTCACGGACAAAGACTCCTTTTTCGTCTTTCGGCATGGGCATTGTGAGAGTGATAGGTTGCAACGAAACGAGTCAGACTTGGGTTCTCCCGAAATTGGCGTTGTCCAAAAATGGCTTTCGGTTAAAGAGGTGTAAAAGGAAGGAATGGATGGGTGGACTAGAGGGGGCGTGGGTGTCTCTCTGTGGAGGGCTAGAGGAAAATATCGTGTGGGATGGTGCGGGGGGGGGTTTTTCAGTCGGCATGTGCAGGGTATGGGGGTGTATTAGCTGTCGGGTAGAAAAATAAAGTTGCAAGTTGATCATTCTGGGTTGTGCGGGGTGAGCTTGGTGACCAGAGTGTATCAGGTTGGTTATAGGAACACGAGAGAAGGGGTGAGAAGACTCGATCTTGCTGTTGGGAGAAAGATTAGGTATACTCTCATGGCAGCGAAAAGACCGTGCGATGCCTATACCATCTTGTTTTTGGGTGTCGTTAGAAATTTTTCGAAAGGTACTCTTTATGCGAAATAGAAGTTACTGAACCTTGTGATAAGGACGCAGAAAATTTCATTGTTCCTCCATCAAAGTATAGAAAATATATTGGGAGGTGCCCGGCGTAAGAAGGAATGTGCTACAACGGCACAAGGTACAGACAGGACCGGTTCCACACATAGCGGGAAGGTGGGGAAAAGGTCTTGGACACCTAAGGGACGCTGTTTCACATGTCATGGGGACTGTCTGAAAGAATAGTAGGACGGAAAAACGGAGTTAGAAGGGGACATGTAGCGACCACTAGTTTCGACGGGTTATGATAAACTTGGTGAATCGGGCAGTAAACTCTATTAAAGCAGCCGGTGTGGGTGTGGGGAAACGGAATTCTACCAGTCAAAAGGAGCTGGTTTGGTGTTTATGACACGAAGGATCTTGGCGAATTGGGAGGGCGCCGTTGGTTGCAGGGATGGGTTAGCCATAAAGATTTTATAGTAGGGTGAAGGGGGGTTCCGGTGCCTGTCAAACTTTGGGTTCAATGAAGAGGTCCGTAGTTAGGAGGGGGGGGCGATCGAGGGCCACTTCCTCGTCGCTGAAGGGGAAAAAAGAGAACACGGTCTATCTCGTGGGGTGAGGTGACCTCAAGAAGTAGAAAATGTAATAACTAAGGCTCGGCAAAGTTATGGTATCCATATGGGGGGCGAGGATGTGGGGATCCAGGGGTGTAGAGGCGTTGGTTTCCTAAGAAGTGGAATGTGCTACGTAGGATGTATGTACGTAGTGTATCCCGACGGGTGGGTTAAATGTATTAACTACCGATTACGGGGATAAGTGGTATGTGGGCGGGGTTATCTTCTGCATAGAGGGGGGTTAGGAGCTTACGGGATAAGGGCGCAGAGGAAGGCTTTACGAATAGGCCTAAATTGGTTATAGGGGCGACCTGGGAGGGGGGTGGTTCTCTTGAGGGTTTCGAACCCATGTGAGGAATTGCGATGTGTGTCACAAATGCTAATCCGTGACTGCAATGGTTCTGATTGATCAAAAACGGGCGTAGTTCCTGGTGCAGGGGTAAATCTCCAGGGTATCATTTCGTTGTTTGTGGTAATTTTGGGAGGAGAAGGTATGTGATGTGGGTATTTTGGGTGTGGGCTGGGGGGGGGGGGTGGTGTGGTGGGGGGGGGGGGGGGGGGGGGGGTGTGTAGGTGTGTTTGGGGGGGGTTTTAGGGGGAAAATCACAGGTGCAGTCCTTGCAAAATGGACCAGGGAGGTAATGCGGAGCGGGTGTGCTAGGGAGAGTGGGATTATACCGGACGTGGGGGTAGGAGGGGGGCGCTTGGTGTGGTATATCGGACTAGGACAAACAAACGGGGAGGGGAAAAAAGGGGGGTGGGGGGGGGGGGGTTGTGTATAACTAGAGAGAGTCCCCCTTCTCGAAAAAGGGGCAACGCCGTGGGGTGGTGGAATCAGTAAGTCAGGGCGACTGAACACGGGGACGGGGTAAAGAGGGTGTTCACGGTTTCCAGAAAGGACGTGAAAGTAGGGTGGGGGGAAAGTGCAGTGTGCGATGGTACCAGATTCGGAATCTACAACAAAGGAGAAAGAACAACTACAGAAGGGGGTTTTTTAGTAGTACTAAAGGAAGGATAATCTGGGGGTATTGGGTTGAAAGGTGCTTTGAGATTTTTTGTTCATTTTGTCCGTGGTCGGAGCGTGTTTGGGGTTCAGGTCGACGTTGTTGAAATAGGTAAGGATTTGTTTGTTGGGGTGCCTGGGGGTTGGCGGGGAGGATCGGAGCTATCAAGGGGGGTGTGTATCGGTTGCCCCGAAGTTTTTTTTTCGTGCCGGCAATTTTGTTGTGTGTTGGGGTGCTCTTTTTTACTGTTCCAAAAATAGAGTAATAAGGTTTTTGGGTGTTCGTCTGCGAGATTTTACATCTCCGCTTTTTTGGCAGGCGGTAAGTACACACTTTTTTTTTTTTGTAGGTGGGGTTCGTTGCGGATCTGCGTGATTCACGCTCGCCAGGCCTTCGATGGTTTGTATTTTGTGCCGGCGGGTCCTTTTTTTTGTCTTGTTTGATTAGGATTTAAATCTTCCTTCGCGGTCCAAGAGATGTGGGTGGGGTTGTTGGTTTGGTTGTGCCTTTTTGTGTGTAGAGGGTGTTGTTTCTCTCCGGTGTGTGTGGCGTCCGGGGGGGGTGGTGGGGTGGTTTTGTTGTCGGGTGTTATTAGGGCTCTTTAATTTTTGTTGGGTCTCTCCAGTGTGGGGTTTTTTTCATAGATATGGATTGTTTGCTGGTTTCGGATTTGAAGTGAGTGCATTCGATTTTTTTGTTTTGTTCGCTTTGCGGGTTCTTTTTGGTTTGTTTGATACGGGGGGTAGTAGTCCAGGGCTTTTTGCGCTGTTATGGGTTGCTGCTTATCGTCCATGCATGTGCGTACAAGCGCTTGATATTGTGTGGGGGAGTCAGGTTGAGGGTCTATCTCTGGGAGTGCAGTCTTGATCAGTTTGTTTTCCCATGATTTGTTGTCTTGGATTGGGCGGTGGTAATTTGGGGTATTTTTTAGGCTAGTTGATTCGGTTGTCGTGATCTTTAAGAATTTTGTTTTCTAGTTGTGGTCCATTCCTCTTTCCTTGTGGTCTCTGTATTTCTTTGGTGTTTGTTTAGTTTGTCTTTTATTTTTGTGTGGTGGGTTTTTTGGGTGCCCGCAAAAAAACAGATTGCATGGGACTGAGTGATAGCCAAGAAACGGGGGGCTATTTGTGGTTGAGTGGATCAACGGACTACTAGGGTCCCTTTATTTGGGGACGTCAACTGTACGTCTGGAATACAGTCGGTTTGCAGTCCCTAGAGCAACCTGCAAGCCGATGCTATAGAGGCAGGGGGTAGAACATCAGCATGCACAGAATGACTGCTAGGCTATGGGGAATAAGACCATTCCTGTGGTTGTCCATAGAAACGTGAAAAAGGGGAGAACGGGGTTTGCTGACGTGGACTTCAAAAAAGTGCGGGGTTGAGGCTAGTATTGGTGGCTCGACATGAGGAAGCTAGTGCGGCACGCGGCTGGAAGTGCGGCGTAGTTAGGAAGAATGGGCATAACAAGGGTTAATCAGATTCGTGGGGGCGGGAACGAGGCGAGGTCTTGAAGTCGACGCTGGGCAGGTAGTTGTATCCTTGGCCGGGGGTAAAATGGATGAGGAGCGGGAGAAGCAGGGGAGAGGGGTGCGGGAGGAGCAGGAAGGGGGTCAAGTCGGAGTATGTCAAAAAGTCTTTGGGGAAAACGAGAAGGCGAGGATGTCTTTCTTCATGGGAGTGTGGGTATGTTCTTCCCAGAAAGAGGGAAGAGGTGCCGCTATTTCAAATAGAGAAAATAATGCGGGAGCGGGTACACTTGCTGGGGGGTTATGTAAGAGACCGAGGGTAGGACGCCGTGCTTGGGGTTGACTTCAAAGGCAGCCTGCGTGGGATTTTGGAATCCGGGACAGGAGGGTGCTCCTTACGGGGAAGGGGGAGATAAAAACGTTTCGATCCGTACAAATGGTATAAAATCTGGATTGTCTCGCTCATATATTAATTTAAATATAGGAGTCTTCTATGCATTCTGGGTTTTTTGTCAGGGTGAACAGGGGAAGGGAGGGGCTGGGATGTATGTGTTTTTCAGCTTCCTTTAACCTGGGGGAGTTTGAAGAACAACGTCACCCGGAGAACCGAGTTTTGCCTTCTTCACCGAACGTGCAGGAGGGGTCTTTGCGTACAACGGGATAAACCGTTCAGAAGGGAGGGAGTATCACGCTCCGTCAGGAGCGAGTGGAAGAAACTGTGGCCGCGTTGGGGTTTAACTAAAAAAAGAAAAGACAGGTGGTTGTGGGGTGGATAGTTCTCCGTGTCGCGAGTGTTTTGGGTGTGACTTGT
>Ga0179593_1295320_pt1 | contig 11001 bp, 9 predicted proteins | sample CZODoug2_1_08_16_FD_185931 | JGI IMG/M metagenome (GOLD analysis project Ga0179593, IMG submission 185931) | Vadose zone soil fungal communities from Angelo Coast Range Reserve, California, USA - CZODoug2_1_08_16fungal (PacBio error correction) | ecosystem: Environmental > Terrestrial > Soil >...
AGAAGGAAAGCTTTCCACAAAACTCGAAAAGGGAGGCCAGAAAAGAAAGTTTCGACAAGGAGAGGGGAGAATTTATATTCACTTCCAGAACTCGGTGGATGTGTGGGAAAGGGACCACGCCTTGAACAGTAGTGCCGATCGTCGCCCGAAAAACACGGGAACTCAAGGCCGCTTGGCCAGGGGGGGGAGGTTCAAGAGTATAACACTACATCGGGAGGGGTATTACTCTGTCTGGCTGACAAAAGCCAAAAAAGTCGTCGAAGAGGGAAGCAAAGAGAGGAGAAGTAAAGAAAAAAACGGACACAATCAGAAGGCTCATCTCGAATGCCCTTAGGGGGGAACCACGTCGTCAATTTTCTTCAAACGAAAACCAGTGCTGGGCGCAGAAAGGAAAACTGAGCAAGATGGGGGGAGGGGGCGACGTCAAAAGACTTTAAGAACGTAATAATTTGAAGGAGAAAAAAGAAGCTCCCACGTGCGCAAAGATCCTACTCAAAAAGCTGTAGACCAAAGGAAAAAAACTGGAAACTCGCCCACGAGTGAGTCGTAAAAGGTGTGAAAGGGAATATCGGCATCAGGGTATTTAACCAGTCGGGGTAAAAAAAAGGGAGGGGCTCCAGGGGCCCTCCTTATGGGGGGGAAAAAAAACCACCCTGGGACAGGGTTCTTTTGTTCAAAAGGAAGGAAAGCATTGAAAAGGATGGGCTCCAGAGATAAGAGGAGGCGGGCGTCACCTAATCGAAGAGGAAGGTAATGAGAGGAATCTCTCAACGATGGGAAAAAAGGGGAATCAAAGGACGACTCGTCGAGAGGGATGAAAGAAACAAAGAATCTTTCTAATTGAGACCCCAAAGGGGCAAAAGAGGAACCCAACGACCAGAACAAGGGTTTAGTTTTTTTCAAATCCGAGCAGAATCAGGGAGGGAAAAACGGCGACGGGTTCGGATTGTCATATTAGGGGGGGAGAACTTCGGTAAAACAGGGAAGACTAATCAAAGGGTGGAAGTTGGGAAAGGAAACAGGGTATAGTGGCTCGAAACGTTAGTCGATCTGTTAAAAAGCTGGCGCGGCTGGTAGGAGGAAGGGAGATGAGCGACAGTCCTAATTTAAGCTGAACGGACCAAGAGGCGAAGGGTCATGGGAAGAGGGAGGACGCAGCGAGGCAAAGCTACACCGGGGCAAACGAAGAAGGGAAAGGAACTAACGAAGGTCGAGTGAATAAAAATGAAGTAATAGAAAGGTTAGGGGGACGGAGCAGAGGCGCTTGGGAAGAAGGGCGAAAAGTTTCGATTTCATACGTCACCCATGCACACCCCAATCAAGAAGGTCGTGCATTCTCAGACGAAAGCACCCCCGGATCAGCGCCTTGATGTCCAAGACTTCGGCTGGAGTGCACGACGAAGCAAGACAGCTTCCAGTCGGGGTAATCAACAAGAAAAAAGCGGGAAGGGGACTACTCAAAAAGAAAAGGGCTAACTAGGGAGGGTAGAAGCAAGGGGGGACGTTCACGGGAGGGTTGGGAAGACAACGCCAAGGTCATCTATCGGGGGGTTGAAGAAAAACAGGGGCCAACTGGGAGTAAGGAAAAAACGTACTAGGTTCCGGCAAAAACTTGAGATACAGCTGGAAGGGGAAACATGAAGGGCTAAATTCGGGGAAGGGCCTCCTGGAAAAAAATTGAAGTTTTGATTAAACCACAGAGAATACGTGAGAGCCGTGTAGTACCCAAGGGACCCCGTGGAAAAGCGAGATCACGGGTCACCAGTGGTGGAACAAAATTATAATGTCCACGGGACGAGGCAGTGCTGGATGAGGTGGATTCAAAGCTGCTCCTTTGAAACAAAACGATATGGAGGAGCGGGAAGCATCAGACAAGAGCCGCCTCAGCTTGGTCCAGAATCACCGGAAGGGGGGGGCCTCCTCGAGAAACCTATTGCGGGGGGGGGAGGGAACCGGGCGCGGAGGAGTGAGGGGGGGGGCAGCTTACGGTAGCGGAAACTTCCAGTGGGAGGGGACGGGCCAAGGCGGGAAGGGTACGTCGAACTTAAGGAGGCCAGGGGATCATGGACTTACAGCAGGCATCGGAAGAGAGAGAAGGAGACTGCATTCGTTGAGAAGTGGCCAAAAAGGTTTTCACGTATGCAGACGGCGCAAAGATGGATAGCGAACTAGAAACGCTTCAAAATCTACTCCGCCAACTGTATCTAAAAAAAGGATTGATTTCGGGCGCTTACAGCGGGCTGCAATAGGATTCGTGAGGGAGCAAGCGAGTGATCTCAGAAAGTGAGAGAAACAAGGTCGCGATCAGGTGAGGTAGAAAGGGTTCCCGAACTGTCCGAGGAAGGAACCATGATGGAAAAAAAACGGGGGATGGAAGCCTATCAAAAACAAGAAAAGGGCTTCCGTCCAGAGACCTTAACCGTTCCAAAAGGTGGAGGAAGAGAATATGGCGTAGGTCCGAAGAAAGGCCTTTATGGCATTAATAACGAAGTTCAAACCGCCGAAGTAAGTGACAGGAAGCGAATCTAGTGCTCCTAGTTCTAGTGGGGATCGACAGAGGAGTGTGAGAACAAAAAGCCAGAAATCGGAGGGAGTCAAGAAACAACTGCAAGTGTGCATCATGGGAGGGTGTGGGAGGGGGGCGTGGGAGCTCTTCCGTAAATAAAGAAAAAACGAACCGAAGCTAGGGTCAAAGAACCTCCTAGGCCGGGCCCCAATAAGATCTAGCTGCGTGCTACACGCGGAGATAGTTTCTCCATAGTCACATGAAGAGAGAAAAGAGACAAATGAAGACCAGAAGCTAAAAAAGGAGGAAAAGGACGAAGTGGAGGATCTATTTCTACGAAAGGAAATGTGATAAATAGGATCTAAGCGGCTGCGATGGGCTCTGGTTCTAGGGAGGCCGAGAGATCAAAAAATCGATGTGCCTCTACCGCTGGTCCGGAGGGTGCAGGATGGTGTAGGGACGGGAGGGTGGCCCGATGTCCTCTTCTGAACCTGGATCACACACGGAGTCGGGGAACGTATGGGGGTCTCCAACTGCATTCATTTAAAAAAAATGAAAGAACGGGGATCGAAAGGCAATACTGACGGGGGGCTTTCGGGCTGACTCTGAAACGTGGTATCCGAGCGTAAACTAAGAACGGGGTCGGGGATGATGTTACAAAAAAAGCGAGGAAATTTCTTAGTGGCAGCCTCCTCGAGAAAAAGCGATTTTTGATGATTATCCGAGAAATCAAGGAAATAAAGGAATTAAAAAATCACGAAAATCCTCTGCGACAGAAGAGTCATGGAATAGGGCAAACCCAAATCTAAGCGACTGTTACCTGTATCTTTGAGCCGTAGTGCTCGGTCCATGAGGGTGTCAGCAGGCGGGAAGGTAGCCGAAGAGAAGGAAGGGACGGGAGCGAAAAATAGTCCTTTGATTGCGGAGGGATACCGTAAAGAAAGGAGGGGACGGGAGCGAAGGCGGAAAGAAGATTCGGTATACCACGGGTGGCTGGGGCCAAGGAGCGTACAGTAAAAGGACCAGAAAATAGCAAAGGGAGTGAAGACGGGTTCCACTTCTAAAAAAAGGGACAACCGAGTTCGTACACAGAGATGGGGGGGATTTTTGCGGGCGTCGTTATGATCGTAAGGCCCGTCACAGTACGGGTTGGCATTCCAAGGGGGGTAGAAAAAGTCTGCCATCAAACGCCTTTCAGGTGGGCTCAGGGGCAGATCACGGGGGGAAAGAGAGGACTTGTCGTGGGGGAAAACCGCGTTATCAGTGCCAAGGCGGTACCTCTGAAAAAACCGACTTTTCAGAGGGTACGGGCAAACAGTATAGGGGGCGAAAAGAGAGGACAAGCCCTAAGCTTTTCAAAAAATGAAACAGAAATGTGTAAAAGCAGAAACAGTCGGGAGGGGGCAACGTCGGGCTGAGTGAAGTCAGAGCCTAGCTCAGGCCAGTATTGGTCCCGCAGCAATCGTTAACAAAAAAACACAAAAAAAAAACCAAAACAGGGAAAGGTAAGACAAAAAAAAAAAGGCGGGGGTACAGAATTTCCCGCCACCCAGATTGTCCAGGCTGTCAGACAAACAATAGGGACTGTTACAAGAAAAAGAAACCTAGCGTAAAAACATTTGCTAAAAAAAGAACCCACCACGAAGGCAAACAAGTACAACCTAAATCGTTCACCGAAAGTGGGCACATTAAGGGTCACCGAGGTTCTTGTTCCTTTTTTTGTGCCAGGTTATACGAGCATTTTTTTGGTGGATCTCTGGAAGTAGTGTTACGGTTTGTGCCCGTCGTTTTCCCATAAACCAAAGGTCGGTGAAAAAAACGAAAGAATCAAGCCGGGTGGGGGCCGCACGCTGTTGGTCTCGCTTCCACTAGATAGGAGATCTCTGTGTAACATGATGTGTCCCCCGAAGCTACATCTCGGGCAGATAGGATAGAGTACCTTTCGTGTTCGACCAGTGGACCATTTCCTGGACTAGGTGCAACTTTCCTTCCCCAGGAGAGATTCTTCCTTCGCAATGCATGTGAGAAACAGACGCCCATTCCTCCCGCTATGGCTACAGCTATTTTGTCCGGGAGGTCCATTGGGATCCCCTCCGTCGTATCCAACAATTGACTTGAATTCAGGCGCATCAAGTGATCGACGGGGCGTCGAAAACAACAAGAGAAGGGTGACAAAGGAAATCAAGAAAAGCCGACGAGGGAAGAAAGTGGGATATCTTGGTAGCGCTCACGAAAAGGGAGAGAAAGATTTTCGGGACGGTAGGAAGAAAGTGCGGAACGCTCCGAAAAGGGAGCAGGTTGAAGGCCCTACAGATTCAAGGAAAGTGACAAGGTAGTCCATCTGGGATGAAAGGGGTTGACTGAAAAATCTAGAGATGTATTAGGAGACCCCCTCAAGTTCTTGGTCAAGACCACAGGGGTTTTTCCATACCGTTGTCAGGGTTCAACTCCTTTCAAGACGTCCAATACGTCTAGGAAAAAGAACAGACACTAGAAACAGCCCCGGGTGGAGACTAACGTCGTGCCAAATACTGTGGAAAAGTTGAAAACTGGAGGGTGTTCTCTGTTTCAAGCCAGAGGGGCGGGGATTTTTTAGAACATGGGTTCCTAGGATTGTGGCGATGGAAAGATTTGTGAAAAGTAAACACTTGGGGCCGACAGCCTGGTAAAAAAAGAATCGTTTTGGCGGAGACGAACGGGGTAAAGAAGATGGGAAAAATACGGGTGAGAAACACGGAAACGAAGAGGGAGTGGAAACGCTGCAATAAGGTTAGTCGGGCCGAGCAGTGAGTGTGAAGGGCTGGGGTGGGGGGCAGTCATTAAAGTCGGGGACCTAACTCTTTGCTACACGATAAAAGTGACCGGACAGTAAACCAATGGGGGCTATAGCTACCAGACGGAAGAGATTACCGGCCTTGGTAAACTAACTGAAGCTTCGCCAAATATTAATCACAGGAACCACTTAGCCGCGTGGGAGTTAGAATCTTAAGTAATGTAAAATTTCAAACGTGACTGCTGAAGAAGCAATCACAGATAAGGACAAAACAGGCGATCAGGGAAACTACCTCCCGGAGGGGGGGCAAGGGGCAGTTGACCTGGATGCAGACTCTGGTTTGAGATGGATCGAACCGTTAATGTAGGCAAAAAAGAGGAAGGGTACCCATCCTAGACGCCTTCAAAAGAGAAAGGACCATCAATCTCTGTCACGGAAGCAGAGAGAAACCGAAGAAGGAAGAACGAAGCCGTAGAACCTCGCTAAAGCGCTATTTCAAGGGAAAAAAAGAAAAATGGGGAAGAAGCACTTAGCTCCTCTCTAGTCCTGGCACGAGGAGAGGGTTGAAATTCATTACATTCGGCGGACAGGGCTAGAGGTATGCGGCTATCCTAGCAGGGTTGTGCCAGGAAAGAGGGGACGACTACCTCAAAGAGAATGGGCAGGAGAGGGAAAGGAGACACAATCCTCACTGCAACGGTAGACCACGCGGGGTCACAAAGTGTACGATACGAACAGAGCCTCTGCAACTAAAAAGACCCCTTCGGCATTTAAGTGAGCCAAAGTAATGAATCCACGTACTTCAAACTAAGTAAGATACTGGGGAACTACCTTTCATAAACCACGCACTGCCACCGAGAAAAAGATAGACTTCTCTTGAGAAAGACAGGAGGGGGGGGGGTAGGATACAACACACATAGCCTTTTATTGGGAAAAAAAACTCAAAGGAGGCATTCACTAGCTCGGACCCTCTCATCAGGGGAGGAAATCCGGAAGGGTCTAAAGTTAAAAGGGAAGGCGCAAAAAGACGAGAACAAACCTTCTCCTTCCGACGGAGATATTTCGCGAGAAATTTGATGCGCGGGGGACTCCCATTCAGAACGCTGAGCTCTAGGGGAGCTCCTTATATATAGGGGTAATCAGGGGGCTTATTTCAGGTTCCCGGTCGGACCCATTCCTTCCTTCGGAAGGAAAGACTGAAAAAGGCGTCCAAGAAAAGCGGCCAGGCTACAAATCCAGGCAAAGCCCTCTCCGGGGTGGAGGTCGGAGCCTCGGCGTATCTATCACCATCCGAACCAAAAAGGAGGAAGATCTTCTAGATCGGATAAGGAAATCGGTCCAAAGTAGGGACTGTCATGGGTTTAAAAGGACTGGATTTAACTGGGACCTCCCAATATCAGCGGCCGAAGCAACTTCAAAGAGAGGGAGCGAAAAATTGGGGGGGAAAGTCGGTTCATAGGCAGGCGCGTCTTGAGCGAGAGACGTCAGCAAACAAAATCCACCTGCTAGATGCCGGGCGCTGAAGTCATAGTCACTTGCAAGTTATCGCATGCAGCTTCGAGGGAAATTTAAGGTCGACGGATCTAAAATAAGAACTGGAAAATCTTCCGGACTTGCTAACCTTAAGAAAAAAACTCGGGATACGCGCAAAGGAAATAAATCTTGGAAGGCTAAACCAACCGAAGGGACTGCCGCGATCTATGTATATAACCACACTTCGGCGGAATGCTGGCACAACCCTGGGGGGAAACAACCTAAAAAATCGTCTCTAAGACGAGCCTGCCAGCCGATGTCAAAATGAAAATAACCCGGCCGCGAGGAAGCTCGTAAAGCGCCGAAAACCCGTCTCCGAACTGTCGGCCGAAGACCAAGGGAGGAACTGAAAAAGTGACCGCGCCCAGGGAAAACTAACCTCTTTTCGCTCAGAGGGCGGAACCCACTTATTTAGGTTGGCCGGGTAAAGGTATCGTAGAAGGACGAGGATGTGCAAAATGGATGCGAAATCTCCAGAGAGGAGGGGCTACCAAGGCGACAATCTCTTGGCTAAGGCAACAGAACCAGCACGAACATCAAACATGGAATTCTCGTGGTTCGTCAAAACCCCCCGGTGGGGACGAAAAATGACATCTACCAAAACGGGACGACAAGTCGAGCACGGAATGCGAGTTGGGGCAGAAACAACCTGAAATGCAGCGAAGGAAAAAACCGATTAGATCTCGCGTTCCTAGGCGCTGGAGAGAAAGGAAAATGCGACGAAAAAGCGGGGGGAGAGGCAGTAAATCAGGGGGGGAAAGGCTGGGAGGAGAAAAAGAAGAACGATAACGCTTCCAAAACTGCGGTGGAAGTCCACAGGCTTCCGCAAACTAAATGCGCGGCCATGAGAAGGTAGGAGGGGAGATCAAGGAAAGGAAGCGGGCTGGGTGGACCACCTACTTGGGAAAAAATCTCTTCGGGCAAGAAGACGAAGGAGACAGAAAAATTCATCGGGGATCCGGGGGGGTGACAAGTCTATAAGCAACTCGGTAATTGAGGGGGAAAATCGGCTTCAAATATAAAAAGAAGCGGGGGGAATATTGGAATCAGCGCAGAGGATAATCAAGAACAACTACCAGGCGATACAGGATAAGAAGAATGACAAGAAGGGGTGTCCAACGGCTAATCTTCAACTATGAGAAAAAGGCATGCGCAACCCTATTCAAGAATTGAGAATCGGGGGCGTGGGCAGAAGGAAAGAGAGGGGAGCTAAGCTCGACATTGCCGTCAAAAACCGACTCTAAAGCAGGGGGCGGGTAAAAAGATACTCTCACTTTCTCGAAATAGACAATGGGAAACTGGAACATAGAAAAACCGAAAGGGGGGGGGGAGGGGGGACGGGGGGTTTAAAGAAGAGAGAGATAAGGAGGGGTTAAACCAGATAATGAAAACAGAAAAAAAGAAGGTCGGAGGGACTAAAAGCTTTATTTAAACAAAAAAACCAGGGGACGTTAGTGGGTGGTTCGTGAAGATAAGGAGTGGAAAAAAAAGGTCTCCAGGGAAAAGAGAGTTAGGTCGTAAAAAGCCTCTAAAGGCCGTCCTGAAGGGATCTCTCTAAAAAACACAAAGGGAGAGAGGATATCGATATCACGTCAAGGACGTGAACCCGAGGTCGCGAGGCTGAAAAGCACGACAGAGAGGAGAAGGAGCAAGGGGAGGAAAACATAAGGGAAAAATCCTGAAGGGAAACTACCAACTAAGGGGTCCCCTTTTGGGAGTTTGGTTCCCTACAGAAATGGAGCAAGAAAAGGACCTTAGGGAAAAGGAAAACTTAGAAGGGTGGAGAGCAATCGGGAGGGAGAGCGAAACAGGGACACAAACCTTAAAGACTCCAACTCGTGTCTAGTTTCAGGGGAAAGGGATCTGGAGCGCAGTACCTGTATCAAAGATCGGGGTACTGCGACACTGGGAGATGGGAGGTCGAAGGAAAAGTGAACATCCTAACAAAAGGGTTCTAGGAGCTGCAAAAGACAAGCTGAAAGTTCAGGTTGAATAGGGATAGCAGGACAAGTCAAGTGAGAAAGCAGGTTAAGGACACCCGTACGATGTGACCTTACCCTACCGGAAATTCTCTAGAAAAAAGCAGGAAGCCAGGAGTCTTCATTTGTTAGGAAGGGAGCCGATGCGCGGGGTAACCGATTCGCGAGGGGGAGTAAAGCAAAAAAAGATCCCTCGCTTCAAGAGGTCGTGAGTATGAAGGGCTTGACACCTACCCCGGATAAAAGCGTCCTTGGTAATCCGCGGCGGAGTGAGACTAAAAAAGAGGGGGGAAAAAAGGAAAAAGATTCCAGTAGTGGGGCAAAAAAGAGACGGTACGGGAACTTCCAGATTACGATCTAGGGGACGCATAAAAATCTTCTTGCTGAGCCAAAGTGGGAAGAAAAGTTTTGGGGGAAGCCAGAAAGCCAAGAGAAAAAAAAGATTGGGGTTTGGGTGATAAACCAAGGGGGGACAAACACTGCTTGGGGACCGGGCTCGACTCTTGGGGGTTCGGTGATTAACGAACTGGGATGAGAGCAGGAGGGGAGGAGAGACGCCGACGATCTTGACTGAAGAACGGTCCGGTCGGAGTGGGATGAGGAAACTTCATCAATGCTCGATTGGGGATGGGTCTACCCACTTCCTTTTTATTCTAGTCTTCGTCAAAACAGGGGGGGGGGGGAAGAAAGGAGAAGTAAACAGGGAGAGGGAAAGTGCGGGGTGGAGGGGGCGGAAAATGGCGCCTGTTAATTTTCATCATAACGAGAGAAGAAGGGGAAAAAACAGCAGACAATAACGGCAAGAAGAAACGGAAATCACCGAGTACGGGTGGGGTAAGGGACACAGAGGGGGGAGCGCACCCTCTTGCGGGGGGCGTTCCTGGAGAAAATTGAAAAAACGTTGGAAAGAAGTGCCTGAGACAGTTAGGAGGAAAGGGGCAATGCGTCAAAAGTAACGCTTTAGGACTTCTGAAGGGAGAATGGGACCGTATCACAGGCCTCGGAAGATCGAGAGTGAGGAGTCAGGTCGGTTTGCCGCCTGTGGGACGATACAAGGGGGGGGTCAGGTCTGTACCAGCAGCAGCAGCCGATGTAGGGATAAGGGAAGGGAGGGAAAAGACGCGACAGAAAGTCGGATCCGCAAGAGGGGAGGGACGCTTAGGAGCGGCGCGGAACCTTAGGGAGCACTCTGGTAAGGATAAAAGGGGGCTCCAGGCAGAAAACAGGGGGGGGGGAGAAAGAATTCTAAACGGTCAAAAATGCCACAATTCATCGGAAAGGTGGATGGGGGGAGACGGACTCCGTCATCCCTCGCCTGGCACAGAGAAAGGACCCTGGAAAGTTGGGGCGCTCGAGTAAGTATTGGTTAAAAAACAGAAGTCAGGGAGTCGCCATGCGAAAATCAAGGAAGTGTAAACGCTGAACTTCAATATGACGAGTAAGAGCGCTCATTGGAGAAATCTTCGGGGTGAAAAATGTGACGAGGGGGATCGAAAATCGAATCGATGAGAAGCCAAAAAAAAGATCTGGCGCTCATGATTTGGGGAGGAATGAGGATACTGGATTGGACTCCTCATTGAGGCCGGGATTCGGGGGGGTTAGACATTCGGCAAACCCGACGGCAACGTCAGGATTGCCCAATAAATCAGCATGGGGACGCGTACAAAACGACTAGGGGAGTTGCGACGAGGAGTAAGAAAAAAAATTCTCCATTCGAGAAAGAGAGAAAGGCGGGGGACCGACAGTGTGCTTCTCAATCTTAAAAGGACCGGTGGAAGGGGGAGGCACCCGAGGATCTAGCGGAGGAAGGGGCCTCAAAGGTGGAAATGCGCGAGCATAAAAATAGATCGTACGGGCAGACCATGCGGTGAGAGGGCTTCTGTGGGGCGGGGGACGGGCAGGGTTGTTCACCTTGCGTGGGGGTTTGTTTAAAAAAAATCGTGGGGGGGCGGAAGGGTTGGGAAGAAAAAACCAGTACTTACTTGCGATTTATGTCGCCAGGACGGGCTCAAAAAAATGAGACTGGCAGACTACAAGGCCTATACGAAGCGGTCAGAACTCAGTTGTAAGGAAAAAGGGCGCAAAACAACCCGGCCACGCAATGCCCGGGAAAGGGGTTAGAGGAGGAGTCACGGAAGGTACCGTCCTGGGAGCGGGGTGTTTTTCAGCATCCAGAGGAAAAGAAAGAAGAGTGGGGAAGAGAACTGAGG
>Ga0179593_1367461_pt1 | contig 11001 bp, 12 predicted proteins | sample CZODoug2_1_08_16_FD_185931 | JGI IMG/M metagenome (GOLD analysis project Ga0179593, IMG submission 185931) | Vadose zone soil fungal communities from Angelo Coast Range Reserve, California, USA - CZODoug2_1_08_16fungal (PacBio error correction) | ecosystem: Environmental > Terrestrial > Soil >...
CACACCGGAGAAGGACGCTGCGGCAAAGACTCTGGAATCTCTAAAAGTGAGGGCCCCGATCCGGCCAGAGCCACTAAGGGAAGGGGAGCGTCAGCAACAGGGCCCGAAGAGATTGGTCTCTTGTGAGGCGAGAGGGCAATCTTCGAGGAAGGGAGCGACCTGGACTTTGAGAAAAAACACGCAGAAACAAACGGGGAAACAAGGGAAAGGCCCGGCGTAGAAGGGGGGCTGGAACTTCCGCATTTGAACCCGTGGGAGCGGGTGGGAGCCAACCTATGTTTGGGTCGCGGGGGGAAGCGCAGGGGGGGGGGGAAAGAGGAAAAAGAGGAGAAGAAAACAAATGACTAAAAAGGGACACGGAAAAGGGGAATGGGAAGAAACCGCATCCGGAGTCCGAACACCGAGAAAAAAAACCAGGGATGCCTTGAAGGAAAGGAATTATCGGGAGACAATGGTGAAGGACAGTAAGTCACTTTAAAAATCTGGAACGGAATACAAAATAGGGTCGTGACACCTTAGAACGAATCGAGTCAAGAGAGGCGGAAGGGGGGGAGAATGGCATTAAGACACAGGGGATGGTTAGGGACGATCCACAACTGTTTGGGAAGTCATCCAAAGACAGGCGTGGGCCGAAAAAAGTAATTGGAAAGCACTAACCTACACATTTTAAGGAATATGGATTGGGGGGGGGGGTGACAAAGAATCTTGGTTAGGTTTTGGGACCAAGTTTAAGTGGGAAACTAAGGGGTGGAAACCCAATGAGAAAATTAAATAAGATGTCCTGAAGAACGATGGCAGTGATTAAGAATGAGGGGGGGAAGCTAGTTACCTCTTACGGCTTGGGGGGGAGAAGCCTACATAATCGCTTCTCCTCTTCGAATGCTAAATCAAGACTACCGTTTGGAAAAATGTCAGGTTCTGCAAACCACAAGGCCGGAGATTGTGACTCCTCATGGAGAGCGATAAAAGGCGCGAGCTATGTTGAGTCCAGATGCAGCGAAGGGGGCAGGATGGAGGGACATACTGGGACTGGGGGCGATGCGGGGGGGGGGTTTGGAAGTCGTAAAGATCTGAAAAAAATTGGCGGTTCTCAAGAACGGTTGGGGGAAAGAAGAAAAACAAGAGAAAAAAACGGCAGGCATAGGTCGACGATGATATTAGGAAAGTCGGGAAAACTATCATTTGGAAACCGAAGGGAGAGCACGAAAGGCGATGCGGGGGAGGTGGAATTTGAAGAATGCATATACGGATGATAAGGGGGTTGCCATTTCTGAAACTTGGCCAGGAATGAAAAACATATTTCTAGACTGCTCTTATTAGTATAGATAGCAGCGAAAAGGGAAGAAAGTCTTGCAACACAGCGTCCAATGGACAAACCTTTTCTCAGGTCTTAAGGGGAGACTGGCAAAAGCGATCATCGGTTGAGCGAAAGGGGGTCAACAACTAAAAAGGGAAAGAAGCAGATCGAAGATACTCTTCGACCGAGGAAGAAAGCGCATGGGTGGTTAACTGGAAGTCTCGTAATACTAATGTGCTCATTGGGAAATCTTCCCTTACAAACAAAAGAATCGCCATGTCTCAAAAAAAGGCGGGACTCGGCCTAGGGCCGCAGGAGAGAAACAGATATAATACGACCTGAAGTGGTTTCTCAGAGAATCAATTCGGAGGTGAAAATGCGAGGAACAGCAGAATGGTATATTGTTTTGAGCTGATAAGAATAGCCGAGCTTCATCAGCGGAAGGGCGATAGAAGGGTAAGCTGGACCGACTCCATAGTAGGGATCACATCAATTCCAGAGTGGGTACCTGTGAGAGTGGACATTGGGGATTAAAGGTTTGACCAACATAGAGGAACACGCTGAAATTGGGCAAACTAAGAAGCTATAGGGGGGGGGGGAAAAAAAGAAGGGAAAAGGAATCGTGTGTAGTAGACTGGCGGTGTCTTTCCAACTAGGGTGCATGCTAATCCACTCTGTTTTACTGGCAACCTATAGCGAAGGAGAGGGGATACCGACAAACGCCTGGGGGGGGGGAAGCAACTCACCTCGGAACAGGGGGGGAAGGATCCTGCGAAGTAGGTCGAGGGGATGATGTAAACGCCCGGTTTTCTTCAGGGGATTACCGGGGGGGAAAAGACGACCGGATAGACTGAAGAATAAGGGGGGAGTCCCTCGTGGGCAAGTGAAAAGGGATGGAATGCATCCATGTGGGGCGTCCGTTTGTTGTTCTCGAACGATGACTGTTTCGGGGGAAAGGGGGAGTAGGAGTATTTCACGGGGGGCCGCGCATCGGGGGATGTAGATGGGGGTGGGAGGGATATAAATGCAGGGGAAGGCAGAAATCCAAAACTCCCGGCAGAGTCCCCACGCAAAAACACTGCCAAGAAAGTGCGACACGGCGAGGCAAAAAAAGTGAAGGGTCTCCACAATCTAGAAGAGGTGCTAAAAAAGGGGGAGTTTAACGGTGGGGTGCGAACTACCAAAAGCAAATTAGGGAGAAAATATCTATCTACACAACCTAAAAGTGCAGAGACCAGCCTACAGGGGGAAAAGGAAGGAACCGCACCTGGCCGAGGGCAAGGGGATCCAGGGCGGGTTGACTTCTTCAAATCGCGGAGGGGAATTCTGGAAACGAAGTGTTCCGCTAGGGATTTGTAGACAAGGGGGAAACGTGTGCACATCTTCGGTGAGACGCACTTGCACCGCTCTAGGAAAATCTCAGATTGTGGAGGAAATCAGGGAGCTTGAATCGATTCCGGTTCAGGGACTCAAAGGTAAAGGATGAACTCAATTTGCGATGATGGATTGTCCCGAGTCCCGACTGGAAAGATTTTCATGAGTGAAAGGAAGGGGGGGAAAATGCCGCAGGATCGAACATCTGACACGTGAGTCTAGGGCCTATCAACACAGGAAGACCATTCAAGGGGGACGGCCTTCTGACGAAGTCATGCAGGGGGGAGGAAAAAGAATACAGAAAAGTGGGAGAAAGAGAGAAGACTAGGAACAGACCTTTGTAGTAGTAGCGACTGCAGGCCAAAATCAACTCTGGGGGAGGGGGTGGAATCGAACGCGGAAGATAGGCCCTGAAGATACAGGGGGTAAGGGAGAAGAGAAACAACGTACGGGATTACTCGATAGATGAAGAGGAAAGGGTCCGTACTGGTGGTAAGAAGGGCCGAGAAAAAAAACAACTGTCTAAACCTAGGAAAAAAAAGGGAGATGAAACGCATTGGCGAATTTGGGAGCGATTGTTCGCATACCGCAACGAAAACCTAAGCAGAGGAAAAAGGCAGTCGTGACCTGGGAATCAGTTCCTCTCAAGAAGAACTAATAGACGCGCTTAAAAAGAGTTCGAAGGGAACTATCGAGCAGGGGGATAAAAAAGAGAGGGACCGTAAATCGCTCTAGATGAAGGAGATTTGTTGGGCCTGGAAAAATAAGTCGAAGAAAAAAACAACACCTGGGGGAAGATAGATCGTATTCTTAAGCGCAACAAAAGACACGATTTACCTAATTGGTGGACGTGAGGGAGTGGGGAGATTAAACAAAAAGCGTGATGAGAATTCTGTTGGGCTAGGAGGGGAGAAAGTAACGGTTTAAATTAGAAAGGGGGTTAGGTCGATCCTATAAAATAGGGTAAGAACGGCCACGCAAAAAGCTTCTCGGGCGAATAGGAGCGGTTGAAGGAATGGAAAAAACTTACGACAGATAAGCGTCCTCTCATAAACAACCTAGGTGCTCTTGAAAAGACACGAAAGGTAGTGTGGTGAGCGGACGGTGAGAAAAGGGGGGACGAGGTGGTGGACGGAGATAGATAAAAAATTAGCGATCTTAAAAAGGACTAGCGACAGGGAGGGTATGAATCAGAGACATCGTCAAAAGAGGGGGTCTGTCAGAAACATCCGAGAGGGAAGGGCGAATCAAAAGAACAGAACGGAATTGTACAGTAGGGGGGTCCAGGATAGACAACTAGAAAGGTGACCATTTGTGAATACTTCTGGAGAGTATCAATGGAAGAGAACTCGGGGAAGAGCGAATTCGCGGAGGATGAGAAAGGAGATTGCGAACGTCTGGCTCCGAGTCAAAAAGCGAGACACTTAATCTTTGGAAAGGGGGCCAGAGAAGGCTCATATTGGTGGGCAGAGAAGGTCGGAAATGTATAATCAGTGCAGGAAAACCAAAGGAAAAGCTGAACTCAATTTACCAGTAAAAACTGGCACCAAGGCTTGGAAGGGGGAGGCCGTGACGCATTGCGTACAAAAAATTACACGTCGGTGAATGAAAGACGAGAGACTCGATGATAGGAAAGCGTGGGGGAGGGCCGGTATCCGGAGTGGAGTCTTATGACTCGAGGGTTCACGAGTCGAAACCATGTGAAGCGCTGGAGGCAGAAAAAGGGACTAAGGCTACATCCTCGATCTTGAAGAGGAAGACCAACCTCGGCCGCGAAAGGAGTCTCCTGCTCGTTTGACGGAGTAAGAAAACGAACGAAGAGATGGGGTCAGTTAATACAGGTTTCGTGATGAAAAAAGAGGAATCATATTGGAGAATACAGTGCCAGGGGGGGAGGGGCACAAAACGACGCACACAGCACAGTTGTACAAAATGTTCAGTGGCGAAGAAGGGGGGTGCGTGGAGACTTCATGGGGGACTCCGGAGCCGACGTCTTTCGAAAGAAGGCTTGAGGCCTTGTGAATCTTCTGAGTGTGTAGAGGGACTGAAGAAATTAGAAAGCAAAAAAAGAAAATACTATGGCAACCCTTAAGAGAGGGGGGAGAAACTCCCGTCAGAAAAAAAATCAAGAAGGCGTGCGGAACGCCCAAAGGGACAGACCAGGGATGGCACTGAAATGAAAAAATGGTAACTTGACATACAAAAATTGGAAAAAAATTCCGCAGGTGGGTCAAGGATTCAGAATAAGGCAAAAGGTGAAAATGACCATATAAAGGTCGGAATAAGAAGGATTTAATTGTTGCGACGGATTGAGTGGGCAAGGAATGAAAAAGTTTGTCAGTAAGAGGAAGACTAGAATCGGATGAAGGGGTGGGGGGCCTCACCAAGGCGGGGGAGCCATTTGTAAAGCACCGGAAACGACTACAAAATAGGCCTATGGCTTTGGGGAAAAGAAGTAAAAAACTGGGGTTGGGCCGCTTCCCACCGCGTGTGGAACTTTAACGACCCAATGCAGAAAAAGAAGAGCGGCGATGGGTAAGGCAAGTCAATGGACTTCGACGATTTATTGGGGGGAGGAAAAGCAAAAAGGTGGGACTGTGCGGCTAGGACACGTCGGGCAATGGATTACGGCAACCGAGCTGAGGATATCAGCAGGGATAAGGGAGATATCAAAGTAAATCCCGGCACGAGATAAAGCCGTAGGGGGAGAGGAAGATCAGCTTAAAAAGATGGTGTTCTGTAAGACCACGATGGGGACAGGTCCAGATGGGGACCAGCAATTCTAGTTGCAGAGAAGTTAATAACGGGGACGCAAGTTTGCAGCCCGATTAGATCATTTGAATACCGGGCATACCTGGGAAATTCTTGTGTGGTTTGAAGGGGAAAGATCGGGGAAGGCACGGGTAGGTTACTTCAAACGTTTGACCTAAGGCCAGACCAATCTAGAAAGAAGATGCCAGGCAGGCCTAGTCGATAGGGGGGAGAAAGGTTAGATTCCCACTCTTAAGGGAAGAGCGGGGGCAAAACTCCCGAGAAGCCAAGTCTATGAGAAGTTAGATAGTGAATTATGAAGATATCGAATGAAGGTGTAAAGTTCTGCGCTAGAAAGCGGGAGTTAGAGGTTCGCCACGGGGTAGGAGCAACAACACAACTATGGGATTCAAAGAGGGAGATAGCTGGCGAAACGCGAAATCTTGCGAAAGCTTCAATACTTGCAGTTCAGGAAGAAGGGAGGAGTAACTGCACACTAACTAAGAACCAGAAGAGCTGGCGGCGGGAAAGAGGTGATAAAAAAGATGGGCACGTTGCAAAGAGGAGGGACAGAAGCTCGAGCCTCTGAAGGGAAGCCTGTCAGAGCGTTGGCAAGGAGGGGGGGGAACGTGGGGAAAAGAACCTGGGCCTAAGTGGGGCTCGGGGAATATCCTGAAAGAGCATTAAAAAAAAGAATGACAAGGATTTCCTAGTCCTCAACCTACTGGGTCTAATTCATGGATGAAAAGCAGGCAACCGGAATCGCTACTTGAGGGGGCAAAAAGCACAAGGGGGGGAGGAAACCTTGAGAGAGGGAAAAATGGGGTGGTTTTTGGGGAGGGGGGGGGGCGTGCCGTTAAGAGGTAAGTCGAGAGTATGCTAGAAATAGGCTGGATGAATAGGCTGTCAAGGTAACAGCATCTCTATCTTCATCACCATCAATCAAAATCTTTGACAGGGGAAGAAAGTAGGGTAAGGTTATCATGGGGTGCCAAACAGGGAAGGTAACAAGGATTGAAAAAAACCCGGGGGGTCTATATTGAAGTGTGTAGAAAAAACAAAGCCTATTCCAAGGATAATCAGTGGGTATAAGGAGGTGCTAGATTTGGGAAATCATACCGATTCTGGTGTTTAGTGGTAAAATGGTTAGACTAAGATATAGAGAGTATATCGAGGACAAATACGGGTTTTTCATGAGGCGCCCTCACGAAGTCTTCAAACTAGAAATCAGAGGAAAAACTAGGGGGTCTCTTGGTCCACTGTCAAAGAAAAGGGTATTGGGGAATACGTACGTAAGATGAAAAAACCACACCGGACTGTTAAAGGGATGTGGGACATTAAAATCTCTCCCGTATAGGAGGCACAGTGGGGTTGAAAAAGTCCCTTTTACAAGTTTGGGGGTCTCAAGCGGTTGAAGCAGGGGAGTGCTTATAACTGAACGGGTTACCGGGTTGAAACCCTAGCGTGGTGAGAGGTGGGGTTGGGGAGTCCGAAACTTGGTCAGGACCGGAGCAACCCTAAACGAAACTCGAAACAACAGGAACAACGAAAGGGAAACCGGCAAATCCTGATTAAAACATCACGACCAGAGAAGGGCACTGCCGGGGATGAGGAGAACCACGATCTAGTCCGGAATAGTGTGAGGTAGGGAAGTCTTTTTTTCTCTTTTTTGGAACGCGTACTCAAAAGGAAAGGGAGTATCACCTGGAAAAGAAATTGGAGGCTAGAAAAAGAGCAACAAGGAAAGGGGACCTAAAAAAGCTCTTCAGTTGAACCGTGAGACGAAGGAATAAGCGCAAAAAATATGCTTGGGCGCCGTTCGAGGGGGGGGATGCTGCAAAGAAAGAAGGGAATCCTGACAAAAGCCGGGAGTGGAGGAAGAGAAGGTGGGTATCGGGGTGTGTAGCCGAGAAACCTCTCTGGAACGTTTCGGCCAGAGAGGCAGGGACCTATTCTGAGTCATCTTGTACTCGAGAAGCATCGGGGGAGTCCTTGAAAAGATTCAGGGGAAGGGGACGCAAGAGTTAAAGAGACAAAAAGGACATTTGGGGAAAGGAGGAGGGAAAGTGCCCTTGAGGAGGGGCAGATTTAGGGGATGGGGAACGTGAGGGGTTACCATTCCCTCCTGATCGGTGGGAACAATAAAGAAACAGAGGGCGCTGGCAAGTCGCCACCGAGGAATTTGTAAAAGGGCGAAGGGTCAAAAGGATTACCGCAGAGGCAGACGTGAGAAGACCCGAAAACGCGCGTTGCTTGATGGAGACATCTAAGAAGGAGTACCTAAGAACAGGTGATTAGGTAGACGGGGGGCATGCAAAGACAGTCCACGGAGGGTCTTATCTACCATTAATGAGAAACTGAAAGGGAAAAAACCATTGGGGGTACGAGACCTCGCGCAAAAGTCGTGAGTAGAAGATAGGAACGCTGAGTAAAGGACTGGTTGGGGAGGGGGCCTACACCACACGACAACAATCTTAACGCGGTCCAAAAAAAAGAAAGGAGTGGAGGCAAAAAGAGAAAGAAAGGAAGGTCTACGGTGGGCCGATGCACGGAGGCGGGGGGGTGGGGTCCATACACGTCAGATTAAAGGCAGAAAGGGGGAGCGGCGCAAGGTTATTCCTATGTGCTGATTCCGTCATAACCGTAAAATAGAGGAGATTGGAAAAAAAAGATGAGGGACCAAAATATCAAGAGTTCAAAAATCCAGGAGAGAAGGGCACTGCCATAAAAAACCAACAGTATCGGGAGAGAAGAGGAGCTGAACAAGAGCTTTGGGGGTAGAGTAAATCCTTCTCTTCAAACAAGAGGATTAGAAAGTAAAAGAGGGGAGGGGGAGGGATAAGCGAAATCCGAACTCGGGGCAAGATGTCTGGGGGTCGGAGAGCGTCGGGACTCTAATTGCCCCCGCTATGGATGAAGGGGAGACAGTTTGGGGGGGCAAAAAAAAAAAAAAAAACCAAAAGTGAATCATCTTGTTAAGCGCGATTTTCAGGGGGAGGGGAGGGAGAAAGATCGGAGAACGTCTCTGAGACGCTCTCGAAGGCGGCATCTAATTAGTGATGAACCGGAACGCAAAGGGAAAGGGGCCAAGGGACCTCACCTCCTCTTGCCGGTTGAGAAGACACCGGTAGAGGGGGGATGGGGGACTAATGGGGAGGGGGGGGGGGGGAGGGGATAAATCCCCAAAACTTCCGTTCGCAAAAGAGTCGTATTAAGAAGAAAAAGTTTGGCGAGAGGCTTCTAGTCACCATGTTAAGAGGAGGGAAAAAGGGGGTCGTAGAAAGGGCGATACCAAAGCAAGGGGGAACGCAAATGTTGTGCCAGGACTATAAAAAATCATCAAAAGGTGCTTAGGCACTTCGAAAGACGGGAGTTCTCAATTCAAACCGCGCGAAGTCAGAGGGAGGGGAGGAGAAACTCTGAGAAAGGGAGGGGCTCAGAAGGGAAAGAAGGAAGAAGGAAGGAATTTGGTCAGGTGGCGTACGTAAAACGCCGAGGGGGCAACTGTGTAACGAAGTCGGGAACTGAAATCCTACGTCCGGAAGATAAAGGAGGACCGTCAGGAAAGGGAGGGGAAGGAAAAACCAGCGATGGGGCAAAAGGTCGGTGATCAATCTTTCTTCAAGGAAAGGGAGAGGGTTCAAGATAACCTATCTCTCAATCTGGGGCGTCGAGAAGGAGGAAAGATCAGTGGATTCCATCGAGATGGAAGAGGAGTAGAAAACAATGAAGAAAAATGCAATTCTTCATCTGGGAGTCCGCGAGAAGAGGATTTAAAAACCGCGACCAGTCCTCTTATGACCAAACGGAGGAATGCAGGGGTGGAAGAAGGGGATCCTGAGATTTTCTGTAAATTGTAGGTTTGGGGCACTTATAGTTAAGACTTCCGTCAGGAGTGGGGGTAGAATGCCTTTTGGGGGAGTCCAACCCCCACGAACACATAAAAGGTTGATAAACAAAATGGAGGGGGGGGAATATCGGTGATGAAGGAAGATCATCATTGAAACGTTTCCGAATGCGGTGCGGGGAGGGGAGTAGTTTCAGTGGTCCTTGCAGTTAATTCTTCTATAGTTGGAAGAGAGGAAGAAAAAAGGGAGGATACAGCAACAAAAGCTTACCATGAAGATGCGGCGGAACCAAAAAGATCAGTTAATCCACGAACCGAACAAAAAGCTAGGGGAGGTCTCAAAAACTACAATTTTGATGAATTTGGACAAAATGGTAACTGGAACTATGAAGGGGACGAATTTGGGGTCGAGGACCGGACGGATAGTGGGGTCGCTTAATAAATCACATAAGTGCGGGGAGGAAGACAGCAGGGACGATCGAGGAGTCTTCCGTGGGGACATAATTGAGTGGGTCCGGAGGTAAAAAAAGTTTGGATACCAGTGAAGAGAAGCAGGAGATCAACGGTTGCCCACCATAATGAGGGATTGGATGAATGGGGGAAAAGAACGACATACTAACCCGGGTGACGGACAGGAGGATGTGGTGTGAAAAAGAAAGGAAAGAATATGAGGTGTGGGGTGACCGGGACGTTTTGCGCTTCCTGGTGGAAGGAAATGAAGAAAGGGGAAGGCCAGCACTCTTGGGCATTAGGGTGAGGGAGCGAGGAATGAAGGAACGAGGAGGATATTGCCCCAGGGACGAGAAGAGGAAAGCAAGAAAGAGTCTCACGCGGAATCAAGTCAGAGAAGAAGGAAAGTTACTGATCGAAGAGGGTTCTGTCAAAAATCGAAGGGCGAAAACTGAGAACAACGAGCGAGGTGATGACGGTGACGGCAGACGGAGGGGGGCGCAAGCGCTTAAGAATCAGGGGTGGGAGCAAAGCGGCAGATTTGGCCTTTGGTGGGTAAGCAACTAAGAAACAATTAGGGAGGCTTTTCTGGCAACCTTGACTCCTGGGCCAGAAACAAGAGAACGACAAGCAATGTGGCAGGCAATCGAGATCTCTGATGAAAAGGATGAAAATGTACGAGTAAGTTAGAACCCAATATTTCAGACTATAGTGAGTGGTAAGGATGGGGAAAAACTACGATTCATAAAGGTTTGAAGGGGGGAAAAGCTGCGGCAATAATGGGGAGGGAGCGTTCGGGACAGGGCTTTATCTCTAAAGAAAACAACAAAAATATTGATATCACTGGAGTAAAAGACTTGCCAGCTTGGAAAACAGGGCCTTAGGCTCGATATTAACGGTCAATTATTGGGGGGGTCCAATCACTAAAATGAAGCCGGGGCTGAGGCGCACTGTGGGAAGCAACAGGGATCGGAAGTGGCCAGAACAAATCAGAACTGTCTCTTCAAGGTTCGAAAAGCGCCTTCTCGACTGGTTTCGCCAGGAGGTCAACTTTTAATAACCGCCGTGTATCAATGTTAAGAGAGTAAAATCCGTAAAAAGAATCGTCCCATTGCAACAGTCTGCTCAAAAACGAGACGATCGAAGGAAATGAGCGCCATCTCTCAATATAATCAGGGGGGGGAAATTGGGGAAGGTAAGGGCGATCGCTCCCTGGAGGGGGGAAGGCAAACCTCAAGGCTCGGCGAGATCAAAAAGACTGGGATATGCACGATTGGAGCAG
>Ga0179593_1435818_pt1 | contig 11001 bp, 8 predicted proteins | sample CZODoug2_1_08_16_FD_185931 | JGI IMG/M metagenome (GOLD analysis project Ga0179593, IMG submission 185931) | Vadose zone soil fungal communities from Angelo Coast Range Reserve, California, USA - CZODoug2_1_08_16fungal (PacBio error correction) | ecosystem: Environmental > Terrestrial > Soil >...
TATCTGATAGAGAGGCGAAGACGGAGGGGGGACTCACAAACATCCTGACATGTTAAAGGCCGGGGCTTTCGATCAACTTCAAAAACGAGTCTCTAAAAGAGCGCGGTGCCCGGGACTGGTAACAGCTGCCAAAAAAAAAAGCTTGTATGGTCTCAGAGGGAGAAGGGGAAGACCTGTAAACTCGCTGGCTGGGGAGAAACCGCTGACCTCATCTTAGGATCTTTGGCCAGGGAGAAAAGAAATAATAGGGGAGAGGGGGACGTAAACTCGGATCCTCAACAGGACCCTCACCTGGAAGTGCAGGTTATCCTGGTCATGTGAAGCAATCTGAGTCGGAAAAAGAATGAAAAGATATACCGAAAATCTGAGGATCACAAATAGCTAAATCTACTTAGCGGGATCAGATATCCAGTCGGAAAACGGGCGACGTAGGCCGGGAAAGGATAAGGGAAACCTCATTACTGTCACTTGCCGCCACGGCACCAAAAGGCACGGGTATCCATCAGTAATAAGAGGAAGGGTGCCGAGAAAAACACCATCGCAGTAAAATGGCAGGAGAAGGTTAGCCCTCGTCATTGTATAGGACAGAGCGCCAAAAGGCGGTACGCCTCGTTTAGGGAATTAATTTGACTGGCGAAGGGGAAAAACCGCCCCCTACAACCTTCAGAAATCGAGAACGAGACAGAAAAGACGGGAGAGTTTATTACATCGCGCTAGGAGAAGAAAGACCCGCCGCACCCATTCGGTTCGGCGACGAAAAAACGGGGGGGAAAGTCCGCATAGCCCACCGGTGTACTGGCCCGGAGCAGAGGGGGTAAATGGTAAAAAGGACGGCCAGGAAAGGAGAGCATTGGCAAAGTTAAGAGCACTTAGCAGGAGGGAAATGGGGACTCACCACTTTGAAACCCCCCCGCGGCCGACTGGCGGATGTCTAAGAAAAAAAACTTTAGGGGGAAAACCGTCAAAACACGCCGAGGCGGGAGGAGGGAAAGGAAGAGAGCACCAAATGCGGGTATCATAAATCGTCGGGCGGTTGGGGGTCGCGATGTTCAGATTTGAAGAAGGAGGTCGTAGCGAAAAACGGTGCTGGGAAGGAAGATGCGGTTAGGTTGGATCTCACATCAGGACAGAAAAGGAGGGCGTCTCGGAGACTTGAAAGGGATCAGGGGTGAAAAGAAAGGCAGCGGAAAAAAACACTTCGGGGAGAATCTTTTCGATTTTACCAACTCAAAATGCAGCAGGCGAGGGCCTGGTTGCCGCCGCAAGAAAGGATCATCAGAAGGGGTAAGGGAACGTGCGCCAACGAAAAGACTGAGAGGGGGGAGGGACCGGCCATGAACGGACATCTAAACGCTTCGACGCGGACGGGCTCGAGGCGGAAAAACCTCGAACTACTGAGCGGAATCCTTCGCAGCCTCGCCGAAAACGATCAGAAAGGGAGGAAGGAAAAGACTGAGAACGGAGAAAAATAGAGGGGGAAGAGGGAGAAGGAAAAGACGATCCCGCACGAAGGCATTGCAAGGTCACCAGAGCCGACGACGAGACGAAAAAAAGGGAAAGGCGTTGAACGGTTCCGGGCCTGAAAGCTGATTTAAAATAAGACTCAAGAAAGGGCGGGACGCCGGAACAATTGGTGTATACCTAGCGAAACTAAGCAAAATCGCTACGGGGGGAGTACCTGGGGGGGTTTTCAGTGGGAAAAGGGGTTGGAGATCGTAACAGGGAGTGCAGAAAACCCCGAACAGAAAAAAAACTCACGCCGCAAAGGAGAGCAGGTTGAGGACAAACCCGAAAAAAAAAAAAAAACAACGGGTCCGTAAGAAAGCAATCTTCCGACAGAGAGGAAAACAAAGCGCAGGATATATCTGAGAGGGGGCAAATCTCGACTTTTCTGACTTCCAGTTCTGGGGAAAAAGAGAGGAGGTGGGGGGCAGCAAGAACTCATCGGGGGATACTTAACATATCGGCCTTAGACAATGAAGTACCAAAAGGCCAGACCGACAATGCCTGGGGGAATGAATCAAAGTCAACCTAACTATAGAGGGCCTAGGGGGAGGGAAACCACGTGCAGGAGGCACGATCGACGGTGACATCCTTCTAGGCGCCCGTACCGGACGCGCCTAGATAGGGACGGTCTTGTCAAGGAAGGGGGAAAAAAGCCTTCATGGGCGGTTGTGGATAGGGCGGGTCGGAATGAGGAAGGGAAGACCGGCGCATCGTAAAAGGTATGGAAAAACCGGCCAAAAAAAGGTCGAACCTCTCCTGACCTGAGGGGGAGAACGGAAAACCAACAAGCGACAAAGGGTCAGAAGAAAAATCCGTTTTCTACTGTATTTGTCAGATTGACGGGTAGGTAGGGACGGGGGTGCGCAAGAACTAATCGAAAAAAATACCAAATCAGGAAGGCACGCCGAGGAAGCGCGGCAAACTCGTAGTTAAACAAAGTAGTTCGGTGATCCGAATGGTCTTGCGGACGTCGAGGTGCTCGGACGCGCTTCGGTCTGTACCCAAAAGAAAAAACAAAAAAAACCCTGCGCACAAAAAGCAGTTAAAGTTGTTCGCGACTGGAACAATCAGAGTACAAGAAAAGGGGGAAAACAAGATCGCCGGAAAAAAAAAAAAACTTCCAATCGGAAGGAGCGGGGAAAATCAAGAGAAATTAAGAGGAGGACGGACAGCGAGCTGGATCAGCACAGTCTTATCCTCGAAAAAAAAAAAAAGGGGGGATGAAAAAAGAGAAGAATCAGGTTCCCCAAGAAAGAGAGGGACTTCATCACGACGTCAAGGAAGTTTGGCCGGAGGGACGGGGGGGGGGCCGGCGGGCTCTTTCCAACGGGAAAATACCGAGAGGAACGAAAGTCCTTCTTTCCTGAATTCCGGGGATCAGTAAATAGGACTGCCAAGAATTCGCTAACGGTAGTGGGGGAAGGAGGACATCGTACGCAAGCACAACCAAATCCGACCGAACGGGGACTCGATTAGAGCAGACATCGGAGGGACCGGCAGGCGGGTGAGTATAGAGGTTATATCTTGGGTCGCGCACAGGAGGAATGCCACGCGACCTAGCAAAAAAAAGAACGGGGGGGAAGAACAGCCATGAGCCTTGGTGACTAGGGGTGAAGAAGAGAATCATAAGAAGGGGTCATAGCCAGTCGAAGACCCATGAGCAGGTAAAGACCTCAGTGGGAAAGTCACAGGACTCCTTGTAGACCAGAAATGGGGGGGGGGGAGATAAAACAAACACTCTCGAAAGGAAGATGTAGACCCGATCCAGAACCATTAGAAAGACTCATCGAAGTAAGAAGGACTCGAAAAACGAACGTAAGGGACTCGAGGAACTGTTGTTATGTGGGCCCACATCAAAAGCGAGTAACGCAGAAGAGGGAGATCGGTCACACACAGAAGGGTCGGGGATAAAATTGGGAGTACCTGGGAAATAGGCGGCGTCGCTAAAAATGAGCGCGGAAATCAACCCACCTCTGAAATAAAGAAACGAACCGTGGAAGGGCGGAAAAGAAAGCTGCCGGAGAAGATCTAATGAGCAGGGTGTGGTCATCTAGGTACAGAAAAAGACTGTTCCTAGGCCTTTCTTGAGTGTTCAACAAAAATTGGGGCCACAAACTCCCGAAAAGCACGCCTTACATCTTGGCTAAGGCTTTGCACTACCGGATGCTATCTCCCCCCAAGGTCCATGACACCACCAGGAAACCGCAAAAGGGAAAAAAAAGCAGGTATATGGATTGCCGTCAGACGAACGGGAGCAAAGGAATACAAAGGAGAGTCTGGGGAGTCGGAAGTTCATCCAGCGAAATATTCACTTGCAAAGGAAGGCACACGTAGTCTAGGAATCTGGCGCTGGTGACCTGGACCGGACTTAGGGGGGGGGATCTCCAGTTCCTTAAAGCTGATGAACGGCAGAGACGGGAAAGGGTCATACGCGAAACAAAAGACTACCTCTAGGGAACGGGGGAAGGATTTTCACTCGGCACCGGCGAGACGTATAATTACTCCTGCGAAACCCGGCGGAGGAAAGAGCGCAAAGGGGAGGCATGAAAGCTTAAAAGCGGGTCCTTTCAAAAACGCGACGGAGTGTTCGGGTGAGAAGGGAGGGAAATCCAACCACCACTCGAAGGGCATTAGGCCGGCAAGCACCCGGAACGCGGGAAAGGCGACGGTGGAGGTTTTACAGAGGACAGGAGGGATAACCAAGATGGCACCGTCACCAGAAGGGCACAAGTAAAACATGATCCGAGGCACCTCACTACTTATCGGACACCAGGGGGGCGGAAAGAACTTGGAGTACCATCGAATAATGAAACGACTCAGCTAACCCCCATGTGTGGGGTTTGACTTTTGGGCCCGCAACCACCCAGGGGACTACTACCTCTAGGAAAGGAAACGTTCCGGAATCTCTAAAATAAAAGCCGACTAATTATCCTCATGGTTCTGAGAAAGGGGGGGGAAAAATCCCCAAAACGCACCGCCGTCTTGGCTGAAAGCAGGGAGCGTATACCTTTGTTCAGAGTACAAATCAGCATGTCTCTCCTGGAGGTTCAGTTGAAGAAACGGCTAAAAGCCCGAGAGGGAGGGTTGGGATCTAAAAACAAGATAAAGAATCGCATCGAAGGGATGGGGCCGGGCATTCAGCACCCGGAAACAGAGGGGGCCAGGAGGTGCCTCTGATAGGAAACGGGGGGGCTGAGTAACGCATCAAGAGTTGGCTGCTCCGTTAACAACTGGGGTGGCGGCGAAGCCTCTTCTCGAAACGAAGAATAAACGAACATATAAGGGACTTACGTCTAGCAGCCATCCGGGAATCCTTGAATCAGGCAGGGATAGGTCCGCAGGACAAGAAGTCCACTTCAAACGCCAGAGGCCGGGGAAGGGCGAGAGTGCTCTCAAGGCCAAGACCGGACGAAAAAAGAAAAAAGAGTCTACTGATCAGGTGGGAAGGGCAACCACCTACGGAAAACCCTGACGAGAGAAAGATCCCTATTTTCTTGTGAACGGGATGACGAGGAATAAGGGTCAGTCAGATGAGGGTTCATTGATCCCCCAAAGCCGAATCTCAAGACGAATGGCTCGCGGGGCCGCAAAAGGTGGACGATCTCCGTGCGCTTAGAAAAGCGAGAAAGGGTCGAGAAGGGGTCCGACCTTAGATAGGAAAAGAGGGTCCGAGGAGACTTCCGCTCCACCAGACGATCAAACCGGCACGGCCAGGAGGGAGGGTGCGGTGAGAAAGGGAACAGAAAAAAGTAAGGAAAAAGCCGCCGTAAAAGCCAGACGATCGCAGAAAAAAGAACCAGATGGACGAAGAAAAGGTAGGCAGGGATGAAGCCAGAGATCGTGAAAGGGTCGGCCAAAGCCGCTGTCCGCCCTTGACCAAGAAAATCGACGCGATCCACACCTTTTCCCCAAGGGGAGAAGCGAGGCCTATGACTAACTCAAAAGAGGCAAAAAAAAGTCTGCATGGTGTAGAAACCCAGAAGGCTGGGATAAGTCAACTAGGGGAGAATCGGTAAAGATATCATAACCAACAAAGACGGAGGAAGGAGGGATATCTATCTCTTTATGAGTATTCTCTAGAGGGGAAGAAGAAGAAAACGAGTGCCACGATCTTCCAATGGGCTCGGCCCGTGCAGGTGGGGGGAGGGACACACCACGTCAAAACAAGAGCTCCACGGAGCGCGGGGAAAAAAACAAAGTCGTGAGGGAGACAGTGGTCCCAGGGATCGCTTAACGGGAGCCTGGACAGGGTAAGAGAAAGCGCGCGAGGTCTCAGAAACGCGTGACCGCGGCAGAGATGATAGGGTCTTGGAGGGGGCAGATCTGCATGGCGAGACAAAAGCATTTTTCCGGGGAGTCTCCGTAAGAAGCAAAACACGAAATGACGGAGTCATGGGGCACGGGGGGCCACAGGGGAAACTTCTTCAGACGGAAAGAGCCTAGGGAAACTTACGACGGGAATAGAAAGACGCGTGAAAAGGAGAAAGGAGTAGGCAAGCTGCTGCGCGACAAGGAAGCAACTTTCACCCCCTCGGGCTGCATGCCGTTTAGAAAGAAGGGGGATAAATCACAGAGGAACATCAAGAATCTCACTGGATAGAAGATCACGAAGGGGTACGCGAGGGTAGACTGACAAAGGAGAAAAGAGAGACTGCGTCGAGGGACACGCCAGGGAGAAAAAGCGCCACGGAGAGCAGTCTTTCACGCCAGGAGGACGGTAGTGGGCCGCGGAAACCGCCCTGGTATATGCCTGAGAGTAAGGATGGAAAAAAGGCTCAAAAAAAAGAAACCGGTCCAGAATCGGAAGTCGCGCAGAGGATTACTAGCTCCCCCGAAAAAAAAACCCACGGGGTCACTTCTCCACCATAGGGGAGAAGCATCAAGAAAACAGGGGGGACCACGAAAAAAGACCGGAGGGTGACATTTTCTAACGTTCAAAAGGGGAAGAAAGTAGATACATTCTTGAATTCGGAGAGAAAAAAAACTAAAGGACTGGTCTTATTGGGCAAGACAAAAAAAGGGGAACCAGGAAATGCTGATCCTGGGAAGTGTCGAGCGACAGTCATCTTATAATCAAAAAAATCCGTGAAACACAAACGAGCAGGAGGGAGGCGGGGGACTAAAATCTCCCACCTGAGGATCACTAGTCGGGCATGGGAAGGGTTTCTCGGGATGTAAAAGAAAGGGGGAAGCCTCGAGGGAACGGAGCCTTAACATGAAGGTCGATAGAGTTAAGGATCTCCCTTCTGACAACCACACAGGCGGGCGCTTATGCCGGTTCCTATTAGCAGAGGAGAGTATCCGCAACTTGACTCAAGTGTCCCTCTGGGGTTCTCCTAATTGGCAGGGGGACCACAAAAAAAGGCGCGTAGTTCCTGAGTCTTCAACCGGATCATAAGGTCACAGAATTCTTTCGCGCTCAACGAACCAACGACTCAGGGTCGGAAAGAAAGCTTGAAGCCGGAAATCGAAAAGTCGAGACGCGCGTTCTCTAGTCTAGATCAGAAGTAGTGCGGGAAGACCAGAGACCTCTCTGCAAGGGCGTAGTCTGAAAGGGAGCAGGAAAACAGGAACATTTATCGGCAGCCGGTCTTCATGCTCGCAATCACTCCACGCAAAGTCAGGGGTCACCGCCGACGAAGCGACCATCTGGAAAGGGGAGGGGGGCTGACTAACGACTGTATGGGGAACTTCAATACCAATACGGAAGGGGACGCACCAATCCGAGGGCCGGCGTGACCAAGGTACCAACGTGAAGGGGGTGCGGTGAAGGGGGGTGGTGTCATGGAACGTGTTGGTGGGGGGGGATCGGAAGGAGGGAAAGCAACCTCACCAACGGACGAAGGCGACGTTAAGGAGGTCGCTGAAGATCCGCGTTGGACACGCCCAAAGAAACGGTCTTCCTAGAGAAAAGATGGGAAACCGTAGGCAAGGGGGATCAACCCTATGGGAACGGGCTGAGAGGGAGGGTCAAGCATAGGAGAGTAAAAGTGCCGGTCTTCTACTGTTCTGATTCAAGAGAGGAAGAAGGACCTCGCGGGAATTCAAAAATCCTGCCCAACGGAATCCCCTACAAGGGGATTGTGACTGAATCATACCTCGAGGGGTCAGATATTTCGGTTCAGACAAAAAAATTCGCAGGCACGAAAATTCGCAGGAAAAGGAGACGACTGAAAAACCCGGGGTGCTCAGCTTCTGAAGGGGGTAGGACCTTTGAAGCAGTACTAAAAGATGACAGTTCTGAAGGAGGTGGGAGCGAGAGAGGGTCACGTGTTTGTAACCTGGACCGGCGCAGATGAAGCTTAACCTGGCCGGAAGGGTATTCTCGAAGCAGAAAGGGGCACCGGGAGGCGATTCACCAAAGAGAACCAAGGGAAAAAATACGTGACGCGCCCGTTCGAGGTTATGTGGTCCGATTGAAGTTCGGGCAAGACTTCTTAATAGGCGAAAAAGCGCAGAGAAACCCCCCGCCGCCGCAAGATCGCGGAAGAAACGGCATCCAGGAAAAAAAAGTTCTAGTTCCGGAGCGGACCAGCGCGCCTTTTTTCTGAACGAGCAGGCCTACAGGCGTCAGGAGGGAAGCACCAGTACCCGGCAAGAGCATCGACGGAGAAGAAAGACTAACTCGAGGAGAGCAAAGTTGGGGACCAAAGCCAGGAGGAACAACCCCGCCGTCCAGAAAACACTTAGTGGGGAAATCGGGGAATTACAAGGCTACACGTAGGGGCGGGGAGAGCGGGGTGACCTAAGGGCCATTCTTATCTAGAGACACCAAAAGAGGAATGGGGCAAAAGACGATATCCTGAATGCTCCTATGAACTGAGCACACAAAACCGGAAGATGTCTGATGTCACCACGACCCCCTTCACGAGGTGGCCGGGATTCGGTCCGGGGAGGGGGGAGCAGTGTTCCAAATGTCGAACTCGAGTAGTAAAGAGAACGTACTGGCTTGTCGAACAAATGCCGCTTGGGCAGGTCTCACGTAATTCGTGCCTGGCAAGAAATAAAAACTATGCGGGGGGAAGAGACGCGTAGCAAGCAAACAGGGAGATAATGCCTCGCCGAATACCTAACACAAAAATGGGCCCCGATGAATAGACTCACCTCGAATTCAGTGGCGAGATCCGGGGGACTGAGTCGGCCATGGCTTCAGAAGGAGAGAGGTAACCGATCATCGGACTCAACAACGAGAACGAAATTGCTACAGGAGGCCCAGATGGGGGTGAGCTTTGGAGGGGGTGAAGATCACCGAAGGAGGAAGGTGGACCGGTCAGCAAGACCCTTGCGGCGGGGTCAGACTGAAGAAAAATCATACTACCAGGGGCGCCCACCGGATAAAAAGCAAAGCCTCGACCGGCTCATTTAGGATCAAGAGGAATTACCATAACTGCAAGGAGCATCAGAGTCCCCGCAGGACGGGCTAACGAAGGTCTGTTCACATGAGAAGAACAGGAACGTGGGCGCCCAAGAAGCGCGGAACAGATAGGGAAGTTTAGGAAACTCCGTGTCGGGGAGGAGGTGTGGGAATTAGCCGCGAAGGAGCGTTAGGGCTGAGACGATGATTGCGGAAATAAGAAACCAACCGTGACGCGCATGAAAAAAGAAATTGGACGGAACAGCCCGTAAGAAAAGAGCATAGCGTGTTAAACGAGAGGTCAGAAAGGAAGCGGGGATCACTTTCAAGGACTGGAACTTTCCAGGCTCGGGAAGCGTCACGGAGACAATCACCCCTTCACGGAGGAATGGCGTGGTTCTATTTGGTATTGTACCTAGTCAACCAAGGCCATGAAAACCCCCTTCACTAGGCACTCCGGGATGCAGTCTTCGGCCGAAGGGCAGAGCCCTAATGGAAAGGAGGCCTAAATGGAGCTGACGTTCCATAAATCGAAGCGTCAAGGGAAAAAGGTAAACATCTGGGCGACGAGTAGAGAGGGTACTTTAAAAAAGATGGGCGAATCCGTCCGTTACCGAAACCTAGCCGAAGCAAATACTACCGGTGTAACGGCTCAAGCCGAGCCCGGACTACGAAAGGGCTCGGATGGGGAAGGGAAGTTCCGCACCGTAACTGAAAGAAGAACAAGAGAATGAAGCTCCGGGTCCATTCAAGGAGAAAAGACCGGGGAGGACATACTACTGGTAGGAAGTTGAGCAGAATAAAGAGACGGCGAGGATAGAATGCGCGGATAAGTCCATTACCGAAAGCGCCGGTGCGGTTGTCAACCTCTAAAAGTAGAGAAAACCTAGAAAACCTTGACGGGAAAAACAACGGAGAAGCCGGAAACAGGATCCCTTCACATTACTCCGGAGCAGCAGGACGTGACGGACGAACGGAGCAAGAAATCAAAGGAAGAACTGACGATCCCCGGCTCTAAGCCGAGAGAAGAAAAGTAGAGGGGAGAGGAGCAAAACCCACTCCCAAGAATCGCCCGGTTCTCTAGTGGATCCCGGAAAAGCAAACGGCTGACGGAGGGATGTGAGGGCTCGGATCGCTAAGAGTGGCGCGAAACAACGAGGAGAGAAGGGCTTTTGTGAAAACGTGAGCGAAACTTCGAAAGAAGTAGAAGCTTGATGTGAGAGCAAAATAATACGCACGACACTTTCTTACGGCCGTTCGACCCTGGAAAATCGGCGAGTAACCGAGTCGGTCAAACAGGTGGTCCGACAGCGGGAAAAAAGAAAGATCAGAACATCTGGGGGCGGCACGGGCGAGAGCGAAGAATCAAGATAAACAGAAACAGCTGTCAGGACGTGGGGAGGAGATCTCTAGAAAATGCACTGGCCTTCCTTATGAATCGGGCAATGGGGAATCCGTAACGAAGGTCAAAGAAGGTCCAGTGAACTAGGAGGAAAAAAGGGCCGTGCGATCTGGTCTACAACAGTTCCATAAAGGGGGGAAAAGGAGGACTCATCGATTAAGGGGGGTGAAGGCTAACCCGGAACAACCGGCTAATCTGGCCGTACAAAAAGTTCTGGGTGGCAGTGATGGGAGCATGAAGTCGCAGGGATGAATGGGAGGACCATTCCCTACCGAGACCCGGACAGACACACTAAAACGGGGGAGGAGCAGCAGAGGGGGTCGATCTCCTGTCTCTTGGCCAAGCGAAATCGATTCGAAGGAAATAAAAAGAAAAAAGGGGGGAAATCAATAGCAGCGGGCCGGAAGGAAAACGCCGCCCAAAACCATAAACCCGGCAACTCAAAAAGGGGTTCGGTGCTGACGGAAAGAAGAAACCGCAAGAATGCCGAGAGAAGAAAGCAAAGAAAAAGAGATCGCCCTGAAGAAAGGGACCTTGTGAAAAATAACCGAGTGCAGGGGGATCTTCACCTTCGGGAAGTGGAAGGCATATAACCGGGGGAACCTTCTCCGGAGAGACACTCACGTAAAACCCGACCTTTTTAGAGATCTATTCGAAGTTGAGCTCCCTCCCAATATGGAAGAGCAAAATGAAGATCAGGTAGACACACGAAGGATAGCTTCATCACGCGGATCGAAAG
>Ga0179593_1473833_pt1 | contig 11001 bp, 8 predicted proteins | sample CZODoug2_1_08_16_FD_185931 | JGI IMG/M metagenome (GOLD analysis project Ga0179593, IMG submission 185931) | Vadose zone soil fungal communities from Angelo Coast Range Reserve, California, USA - CZODoug2_1_08_16fungal (PacBio error correction) | ecosystem: Environmental > Terrestrial > Soil >...
AAAAGAAAGTGGTGGCGGGGGTAAGGGATGGACCCGGGTTTAGTCTTTCGACGGGTACCGGGGAATGAGGAAGCGGGAGGGAGAAGGTGTTATAGGTATGGTGGGGCGATATCTCACGCTGCTCTTTGGCATTGGAGCTCTGATAGGAAGGGAAAAAGAAGAAAAAAACAACCGCGGGGAGGCATCAGAGTTCGAAGGGGAAGTCTATGTCGAGAGTCTTTGGTCCTGTGCGGCCGGCAGTTGTGCATAAAAAAGGGATATTGGAAGGAGTCAGAGGAGAAAAACCCTTGTACGTTAATTCAAAAGCAGGGAGGGGAGGGGGGGAAGGGGAGGTATTCGGGTGAAGGTCTTGGCGTGAGCAGGGCAGTGGTTCTGGAAGCAAGCCATGACACGGGGGGAAAGAAAAGCCTGATCAGATCTCAAAACTGATTCGGTAATATATAGATCAGTGAAGTCGAGGAAAAAAAAGGGGAAGAGGGGAGGAATCGGAAAGGATGAAAAATAAAGAGGACCACAGAGCCGCGTACCCAGAACTCCGAGCCACCGAGAAGATAATTCAAACTGGGTTGAGCGCGGAATCCTGAACGCCATCTCCTTATCGGACCATTGTAAGAAAACAGGCAAGGGAGAAGAGAAAAGGAAAGGCAACGAGGGAAAAGAAGAAAAGGGGAGGGTTGCGGTTGTTAGATTTAGTTGGGGTCCGTAGGCCACGGCTAAATAGAAACAACCGTCAATGAGCAATTTAGTAGCAAAAAAACAATCCCGTAAACAAAGAATCAACGGCACGTAAAAATCAAGATAAAGAAAGGTTACGAAAAGGAGTCCGTTACCAACCAGACACCCAGCCGCCCCCGTCGTGCAGGTTGGAAGGAAAAAACAAAAAAAAACTGAATAAGGCGACGCACATGAAGCGGTCCGATCTTTTACCGTGTCGGGGAGGACGGGGGGAGGGGGGAAAAGGGAAGAGGTGATAGGAAAATCTGGATTGGGGGGACGGTTGTCGGGAACCGAGCCGTTCAAAACTTATAATGTTAGGTTCAAAAGGAGGACGGGCAGTTAAAAGAACGTACACAAGGGCAATCCTGGGCCGCCGTTGTGGGGGAAGGAAGCGGGGAGAGAAGAAAGAAAGCAAAAAGGGGACGCGAGAGCACGCGGTTTAGACCTGGCGTCTCTGTGGGAAATAGAATAAGCATAGAAAAGCGGAGGAAGTTCACCTTTCTCCTGGTGGAAACCCAAAAGTAGAAAGAAGGGGGGAGGGAAAATAGGGGGAAGGGGAGGTTTAGGAAATAGAAACAGCGGCCAGAAAGTGGATGTCCTGCAGAGTGACTGAAAGGAGGGGTGCATCAGAGGGGACGGTTCAAAAAGAGGATTTGCGTAGATTCGGTCGCCGGTCCCTGAAAGGAAAAAAGGAAGGGGCATGGAAGAGACCGTAACAGAGGAACTGCCGGCGGGCGTGGCTTCTAACGAAATCAAGGGGAATTGCAAGGCACGGGCTACTTCTTATGTGCGACAATCATCGATTGGAAAGGATGCAGGGAAAGGGGAGATAGGGGTTGAATTCGACACTTCCAGTGGGGCGGAAAATGTAGGACGTGGACAAGGTAGGAAGGGAGGATTACCTAGAAGGCGGAAGACTATTCCCGAAAAAGTCTTGCGTGGTAGCGTGGGATAAAACCCGGCGGAGAAAGTGGTAGTAAAGGTCAGATGCTCTTAAAACATATGGGTCGAGCTGCTGGAGATCTTTTCCGTTCACGAAAAGTGAAAAAAACGAAGATAGGAAGACAGGGGGGGGGGGAAAGTGTCGCGCAACAGTAATCTGCCTGTGGGCGCTTATCTGGAAGTGAAAAGTTCTCGAGAATGTAAGGAGAAAACGATCAAGGTACGAAGAGGTGGAAAAAAAAATGAATGATCAGTGGTCCATTTGAAAACTTGGAAGGGAGAACAGTTAGGGAGGGAGACAGGTGGGGCAAAACTGGGGAAATAAATAGGGGACTGCATTAGAAATGGGGCGGAAGAAACTCTTTTGCCATCCTATCACACCAGGGAAACCAAAGGGGAAGTCTAACGAGTCGATTTGCATTCGACCAATGCACGAGGGGTAAAACAGAAAAAAATTGTCGGGGTTACCTAACGTGTCGATCACCTTGTACAGAGGACTTGCTTCTGAAACACGAGGATAAAATTTGATTCTCTTGGTCTTTTTTGCAACTTCCGACAGGGGGGGAGAAAAAAGGAGAAAAAAACAAGAAAAATAGACTTAAGAGTTTAGTATCGCGAAATTTAGTGATCAAAGACGAACGCTGGAGTGTGGAGCGGCGCACAACGAGGAAACCCGAACATTTCTGCACCGAGAACAAGCGGGAAAACAGAAAGATTCGTGGTGGGGAATAAAGTACAAGGAGGTGAAGATAAATCTCCTACGCAAATTGAAGACGCCACATCAAAAGATCGAATCGGGGGACCGCAGCCAAGGAACAAAACCGCATCTAGATCAACAGACGAAAGAGGAAAAAAGAGTGAAGGAAGTCTTGTCAACTGCGTCCGTTCGTATTTTCTGGTGGACATCCAATCAGTAGAACGGGGTGGAAAAGAAGGAGGAGGAAGAGCTTTAGTGTAAAGGGGACCGGCCGACACTGGACGTTCAGGGTGGCGGCAAAAAGGGAATTGGAGGTTAAACGGGGTTGAGGGGGGGGGTGGGGGTGTGTCGTGTTGGGTGGGGGTAACAAAAAGCGGGGGGAGGGGATAAATTTACGGGGGAAGGAAAACTCTGTAACGGCCTGTCCGGCCTCAATTCGTAGGGGGTGCGGCGAGTTTAGAAAAGGGAAAAATATCAAAAAGTGACCGAGGGGACGGGGAACCCAACAAACACCTTTAGCTAAAAGAAAGAGGAGGAGAAAAACGACAGGGGCAGGGGAAAAGGTAAAGGTAAAAAGACGAAAAAAACGGGGATGGGAATCCGCTAGGCGTCGATCGGGCAAGGGGGAACGGATGCGACAGACGATCGGGAAGGCAAGCGTGGTTAAATGCTCCGATTGTTAAAAGATTGCACCCGGGGTATCGTGGAGGGAGAAAGATATAAGACGGTGGAAAAGAGAGTCATTTACCCCAAACAGACTTGGTTAACAAGAACAGCGACATGGACAAAATTGTTTCAACTTTACAGATCACTGAAGAAGGGGTAGTGTGAAAAGGAAGAGACTTCTTAGCAGACTACAAAAGGGCTGAGGACGTCATTACATCGCATCATTCAGAGGACAGATAACTGGGCCAAGCCGATGAGGGGAAAGACAAGGAAACACAAACACAGTTATCGAAGAGAACCGTGAAGAACTCTTCTGCAATCCATCTAAAAGAACCCGCGAGGATCAATATGTTACGAGAAATCATGCCGGTAAACGAAAGACAACAAGGGAAGAGCCGGCCTATTCCAATGACGCCACGGAAAAAAAGGGGGATCGATTCTTCATCGAGTTGCCGGTTATGAAGGCCGACGAACTAACTTGACAAGTTAAAAAAAAAAAATCAAGGGCGAAATTCAACAACGCGGCAGCACTTGCCAGAAGCCCTGAACAGACGCTTGAGGAAGGAACGAACGTAGCTTCAGGGACCTGGTACAAATCCCGTAGGAAAGGTTCAGGAGGCCACTAAAAAAGGATAGGGGTGGCGAAAAAAAAATTCATGATCGCTCGTGTGCACAGGAACTGACGAGAACGAAAGAAACCATAACACGGAAACTCCCGAGGGAACACTCGGCAGTTGTAAAGAGAAAAAGAGGGTGAGGCTTGAAAAAACAAAAAGAACGGAACAGAATCATTGGGCAAGCCGTGATACTGGGGATGCCACAGCCAGGCACTGGGGAATTCAGTGCTCGGAGTCTTCAATCGTCCAACCATCTCCGGAAAGGGAGAAAAAAGGAGAAAGAGAGGGGGCAAAGGCATTTCAGATCGCTACTTTCCCTACGATCAAGCAGGCCCGCGGACAGTTTCAACAAAAAAGAAAAGGGATTGCAACAGAGGTTTTCAAGGGAGTGAATGATCAGCCACGTTTCGGACAAAATAAAGAAGGGTGGTTAGAAATATCGGTCAGAACAAAAGTGAACTATAATCCTGTGGAGAATCACAGGGTCGGGTAAGATGTTAAAAACTCAATCTAGACAAAACCCAAGAAAAAGGAACAAAGCCCACATGTCATCTCAGTCATGAGAGGACAAAGGCTGGGGATTCAAAAAAAATCACACTAAGAGGGGGAGATGTGTGCTGGGTACCGGAGGAAGGGGGGTAGGAGGTAAAAGGTTATCCTTGAGGAAGGGAAGAGGCAGTGGAAAGTTCCCGTTGATTCTCTTTTGTAGGATTTTCTAAAAAAGCAACACTAATGCTCCGTTAAAGGGGAGCAGATCAATCGCACTACTTACAAAAGAAAAATATCAACGGAAAAAAAAGGGAGAAAATAGGGGAGAGAGGAGAGAGTAATGTGGAGGGACTGGCAGTGTTCTTTGTAATGGGCAGATATGATATTGGAGGATGGTCAGCAGAACAAAATTTGTTTCGGTTATTAAGAAATCATCGTGGCTGTATCTTATTTCTTTTACCGCTGCGGTGTAGAGAGGGGAGGAGAGGAAGAGGAGGGTTCGAGAAGAAAGAGAAAAAGGTCTGACAGTCGAGCACTGAGACGTGCCATACTCTCATCAAACTAAAAAATATCAAAGGATGTACGGGATAAAAGAGGGAAGGGGAAGGACTGCAAGGAGAGCTGCTCCAGAAACTCGGTCAAACACAATTCTCGCCAATAATGGCGGAGGTAAACCAACTCCAGAGAAAGAGTCCAGCGAAGAACCTCAAGAGCAGAAGACGGATCTGAATTGACATTCAACACTAAAAAAGGTCATTGAAAAGTCTCTATCAGAAAAAATACCTTTTCCCACTCTCCCTCTGGGGGGTGCAAGACAAACAGTGAGGGTGGGAAAGGGAGAAAAAGTCGGGATAAGAATAGAATAGACGCAATGCTAAAGAGGATCACAAACCCGAGAAGGTGAGGTTTGGAGATTGAGGGTTGGAAAGTTTGGGACGAGAGAATCAGACAGAAGGAAAACCGCAAATGGATCGAGGTTAGGAGACAATATCGCTAGTAACCAAAGGGGGTCGGAAAAGCTTGCGAGTCATCGAAAACGAACAGGTACCTCGTTGAAAGATCGAAACCAGGGCGGCTCCGTACGATGAAATGTCCATAAAACAATCGCAAAGAGTGGAGTTTGGAGAAGTCGCGTCAAGACGTCATAAAAGAGAAGGGAGGGGGAAAGAAGGTGCCTAGGGGGACTGGGGGCACTCCCGCTGAGTATTTTAAAGAGTCGACGGGGATCTGGGAAAAAATTTCTTCAAAACGGCGTGGTCAGGAAACGAGAGGGGAAAAAAAGGTAGAATGGTAATTTCCGGGGGAAAGCGGAGATAAGGTACCTCAACAGGAAACGAAAGGAATTGTCACAGTCTGGTGTGGGGTGGTGAACGGACCAGCGGGCGGCGGACATCGTCGGGAAGTTACGAATAAAAAGGGACAGGAAAAAACTACTAAAGGAAGGGGCGGGTTTTACTCCCAGATTCGGGCGTGTGCGTAGATGAAGAAAGGAAACAAAAAAGGATTAGGGAGGGGTCAGGGGGAAGTACCCGTTAAACACCGGATGAACAAGTTAGGTGGAACAGGGAGGGGTTTCCTCAAGGTCACTTGGGTGATTCTAAAGACAAGAAGGGACAAGAAAGGGGGAAGGAGGTGTCTGGTGGATAGGGGGTAGGTCGACGCGCGAAAGGATTGGCGACAAGGAGAAGTACCGTCTTCAGAAAATAGGAAAAGGGAAGCTATCAGAAATGGTTGAATCTGACCGGGAACGAAAGGAAACCGAGGACTGCACTAAGAGGGAGGTGAAGAAAAAAAGGGGGAAGTCAAAAAGAAGATGACGATAGGAGCAGTTCGACCAATCAAGAAGGGGAGTTAACAGGTGCTACAGGGAAGATGAAGGGTGTTGAATGGCGAAAGGTTTCAAAGGGGGAGGAAATGTGCCATTAGTCAGAGGGGGAAGAAGGAAAAGGAGAGACCGAACGGGAGCTAGTGGCGAAAAGAGGACCAGGAGTACGTAAAGGGGGTGATCAACTCTGACCGCAGCCAGATGAAAACAGTCTTGAAAGGGAGAAGAGCGCTGGACGGGACAACGGGGCCTGCGAAGGTACAAAAAAGTTGCAGGCGCTGAGGGAAAAACAGGGGGGAGACGGGTACACAAGGTTAGCGATTTGGGGATAGAGACTGGAATCTTGAAGGGCGAGATAGAAGTGAAGTCAGGAGAGAATTGGCTAGCAATGGTACCACAACTCAACCCGTCCTGCTGGGCTGGTCTCGTCAGTTGAAGGGGGGGGAAAAGGGCCTGTGTAGGGAAACAAACAGGAATTCTGCTTGGAAACAATATGAAAATAAGCCGTAGCCAGTGGCAAGAACGGCAATTGAAAGAAAAGGGATTTCAAAAACGGTGGAAAATGACACGCACGCCGCCCTTCATGTCGTCACGATCGAGTTGGGAAGAGAAAGCAAAGACAATACCAAAAAGCACCGATTGAGGTTCGTGGTGTCCAGTGACCGAGGTGGAAAATACCTTGGGACAAGTCTGGCTCTGAGCCTCGGGCTTGGGGGGAAAAGGGGGGGGGGGTGGGGGCCAAACTGCCGAAACGAGCAAAAGTGAGGACGACGAAACGGGGGGAACCGAAAAAAAGAAAATCGAGGCTCCTGAGTCAAAAATTAGGGGGGGAGCAATTGAATTCGCTCAAAACAGGATGCTCCCGTTTGGTCACCGACCCCTCACAGAGAAGGCGAAAAAAGGCACATGGAGGGGGAATATACGGTCACAGGCGGGACTTGCAAAATACGAAACTCCGGCATGAGAAGAAAAAAAAAAAAAACGAAGCAGGGGACAAAAAAAGAGCTCACCACAACACCAAAGGGTAAAGAGGGGAAAAGAAGATCTTGTCAGGCGAGAGTAGGAAAAGAAAGATTGTGCATGAAAGCAGAAGGATTAGAGCTTTATGGGGCCGCTGTTCCGCGGGGAGGCTGAGTGAAGGTGCAACGTGAACCTTGGTTAAAAGTTGAGGAGAGGACTAAACTAAAGGACCACAGTCTACCGCGAGGTGCAGAAGTAGTCGGTGAGATGTTGCGGTAGGGAAGGGGCAAAAAAATCCAAAAAAACGAATCCGTTTAGCCGACCAGAAAGAGCTAAGAGCCAATCTTCCCCAGAGGAGGGGAGGACCAACGCAACAAAAGGACGCGAGGGTGTGGTAAGCAGGGGGGAGGAGACGAGGAAAGGGGTTCCCGCTGGCATCAAAGGAGGTGGGAAGAAGTCATCACCTGTACGTGGAGGGGGAGCCAAATGGCCGACGACTATGCCAGGAAGCGGTGAAAATACTATCTCCAGGGGGACACCAAAAAACGCTAAGGGATTCACCGCCCCGCTCCATTTCAAAATTGGGGGTTTCAACTAAAAAAGTAGAAGGATTAAAAGGGAGAGAACACCTTGACGCGACGTCAAGGGACTATCGAGCTTAAAGTTCCAAGACAGTATAAACAGGAAAGGAAATGCGCGACATCGTTAACCCACACACAGTCTAAAGAGACCGTGTCATGAACTAGGCTTGCCCTAGGCAAGAATAGAACAGAGAGGCAAGATGTGAAAGAGCACACTTGAAAGATGTCTATCACCCAATTTACGACGCCGCCGCACATGACGCCAAAGAAAAGGGAGATATTCTTCACGAGACCGTTTGGAATCAGTCAGACTACAAACATTGACCGAAAGTGTTTTAAGAAAAAAAAGGGACAGAAGAGGAAACCACGAGGAAAGCCCCTGGCACAGAGCCCTGAAAGCGATGAGGGAGAACGGGAACAGGAAAAGAGGACCGTAAAATCCCTTTGAGTTCGAAGAAGCCCAAAGCACAAGAAGGACAGGTTCTCGTGACGTGCAGAAGAAGGGAAGCTCGCGTGAAGACTTACGAGAGAGGATCTACGAAAATACTTCAGAACGGAGACCGACCCAGGACTAACATTTGTCCACCATCTGAAAGAAGAAACAGTGGGGCTGCCCGGAGAGAAGAAAAAGGAAAAAATTTGGGCAGGGGGTGATTACAAAATGACAACTGAACGCTAAGGAAAACGCTACACCTGTGTAGGGACTGCGGAGGACTAAATCGACGGTAAAAAGCTCCCTTAAATGTGATAAAAAGCGAGACGCTATTCAGTGAAAGGAGATAATTGCAAACGAAACAGACGAGGCAGTTCAACCAACGATGGCAAAATTGAGGCAAAATTCGTTGACGCGGGGGGGGTAATTATCATCCGCCGTAAAGAAACAGACCATTGAAGGGGGCGCTGAAAAACATGTCTCTGAAAAAAAAGTCCGAAGAAATCCTATGGCAAAAGGGAAAAGGGAAAGGGAAACAAAAAGAAACCGGACACAGAAAACATGATGGACCTCTCATGGGAACGAGCGCGCGGTGAAGGGAAAAGTGCAAGGGAAAAGGGGGATAAAAACAAACAAAATGTGCTGGAACTGCACTGAAACAGGGTTCAGGTCTTCACGGGTCCGTGGAAATGGGAAAGCGATTCACGTCCGTTTAGAAAAGGGGGGTTGGGAGAATCTGACTCCTTCAGGTGGGGAGCGAGATCCTTTCCTGCAACGTACGGAAAAAAACACTAAATAGAAAACGAACCCAAAAGGGGTGTGAGGAGGAAGGGGAAAGGGGGAACATTAGAGAGAAGGAGAGTAGGTTCTGTGAAGTGCTGGCCAGTTCTGGTAAAAGAAAGGGGGAGGGAGAGTCCGAACGCAAACCTTGGTTGAGTTTGAATTCATATCATCGAGGGACTCGGAGTTCTGGGACAAGGCTTATTGGGGGTAAGAGGGAACGGAGGAGGAGAAGTTACTCAAGAGCAAGCCTGCGCCTTTTCATCTGGCTCATCCGACTGCAAGTATCTCTCACCAACAAAAAGAGGAGAAAAAAGAAAGAAGAGAGGAGAGAAAGAAAGAGAGGGGGGGGGAGCTCCCAGAAACAACGCGGCCCTGCTCCGAGAAGAAAGGGGGAAAGCGTTGAATCTAACGAAGAAATACTAATGACCAAGGACTTGATCTGAGGAACCAAACAAAAGGTTTTAGCGCGGACTCATCACGAACCATATCCATTCTATGCCAGGGTCGAAGGAAAAAGAAGGAAGAAGAATGAGGAGGTCCGCAACAACGGGCGGGTTTGCACGGTGTTAGATGGAGTTTTTGTCCAGGGTGCCGAAGATAGATCGAAGAAAATGGAGGCAAGATTGATAAAAAAGAACACAGAGAACAAACTTCACGTTCCACGAGCTGTCCTCAGTCACACTGGTTACAAGTGAGGAAAAAAGGGCAGAACCTTACCAGCCAATAGCCCCCGATTAGGGGGCGTTTGGAAGCCAATCGGGGGATGCTCATAAAAAAAAAGAGGGCCGATACTAAGGCTTGTGGGTCAGTTACAGCGCTGTCTTTTAAAAGAAGGAGGAGACCGGGGTGTCTGACCGATCAGGTCGAAACTGTTAGAATGTATGTAAGAACAGGAGGCATGATCAAATCCCGGAAAAAGCCGTTTCATCCGGGACCTCGTGGGGGGTGAAGGAAAAGGGAGTAGGGAGGCGTCAGAAATACAGTGGCCACAACAACCTGACTGCTTAACCGCGCGGTAAAAACTAAAGGGAGATGGTGTGCCGCGATTAAAATTAGGAAGCCCTCCATCCGGAAGAAGTTCAGGCGCTGGGAGGAAAAGTAGAAACAAGGAAGGAGCGGCGTGGTTGTCGCGAAAGAGGAAGCCAGCGCCAGCGCCTTGCGTCTGCAGGGGGAAAGGGATGTGGCAGGAGTCATCTGGCTTATCCGGTCATGCAGTATGAGGTTACAGTATATAAGTGGGGAAGGGAAAGGCAAACGAGGAGACATGAAACATGTGGAGGTACGAGCCACGTCACCTGAGGGGGGGCTGCTGTAGGATGTGCGGATGACACGAGGCTTTTCCTGTCCCCGAAAGCGACTTCGCTACCTTTCGACATCATAAGAAAAAGGAGAGGGGCTGCCAAGATTGGGGGGGGTCAAATTCGACATTTTCCAGGGGGGGGAAAAATGGGAGTCAAGTGTATTCGACGAGTGAGAGCCGGAGGAAAAAAAAAGAGGGCCCCTAAAAAGAGGTTCCGTAGTTTAATAAAGGTCGCGGGGGCGTCGTTAGGGGGGTGATAACTAAATCGGAGGAAAAAGAAAAACAAGAAGGAACGTGAGATCTTTGTCCTCTTGAACAAGAGTTCCCTGCCACGGTCCATCCAACTGGGGGGAGGGGCCGGCAGAGGAATAGTCTGTGGATATTAGCGTTAATCCGTTGGCTCACGGAAAAAAAGGCAGGGGAATAGGAAAGAGAGCGGCCAAATAAAAGAGAAGGCTGGTCACATTGGAACATGGTGAATGGAGACGGGGCGAATAAGGAGATTGGGGGGAAAACGAAAAGGGGCATCATCGCAAGAGGAACCATTGGCTAATAACTTCAGGGGGCGAACCTATTCACAACGGTGATGACAAGAAACAATGTCTTGGAGGGAAGCGAAACATGACACGCAGGAAAACGCTTCCAAATCACCGTCTTAGTGAGTTCGGGTGTGGCCCCTTGAGAAGAGGGCGCCGGGGACCAGGGGAAAGATTCGGGATGAGAAGACGTCTTTGGGGAGAACGGGTTCGTTTTTTGGAGGGAGGAAAAGGAAGGAGGACGAAAGGGGGGAAGACAGCACATCGAAAAGGGGAAACTGGAAGTCCCTTTTAGTATCGGACTACCCGGGTTTGATAGCTAAAAGGAAAAGTTCAAACGTCATTGAAAACTACCAGCACGAAGCCTCAGCGAACAGAGGAACATAAAGAAGGTTTATACTTCAGGAGTGAAAAAAAAGACGAAGGAAAAGGATATAAAAAGGCGAAAGGCAAAG
>Ga0179593_1477404_pt1 | contig 11001 bp, 8 predicted proteins | sample CZODoug2_1_08_16_FD_185931 | JGI IMG/M metagenome (GOLD analysis project Ga0179593, IMG submission 185931) | Vadose zone soil fungal communities from Angelo Coast Range Reserve, California, USA - CZODoug2_1_08_16fungal (PacBio error correction) | ecosystem: Environmental > Terrestrial > Soil >...
AAGAGAGGGGGAAGTCCGGGGACGTTCGCTCTCCAAGAAAACAGGTGGCTATGCGATGAAAAAGGGGGGAGGTCATTTCATCACCCAGAGAGAGCATGACACGGCATAAGGGTTGATTCCAAAAAAACCTGATAAAAAGGCGGCCGCACAGTATTTAACCAGGTTCGTAGCGTCGTGGAGGGTAGAGATGCACAACGAAAAATTCCTCCCTAGCCAAATTGAGCTACCGGGCCGGGAACCTCTTGCTACCGCGATTGAGGCTCAGAAAGACCAAAACAGCAGGGTGCCTAATGGGCGCAAGGGACCCGGCGCGGGGTCGAGCAGTAAAAGGGGAAGAAAAGACGGCTCGAGGACCATGGGGGGGAACCTCACGGCAAACGAAACATTAACACGAGAGTTTCTTAGAAGAGGGCAAAATCAAATGGGGGGGAGAAAGGGGAGAGGAAAACAATATTCATTGTGGAGATCATACTCAAGAGAAAAAAGGTAAAATAAGGCTCTAAGACTGGAAGGGAAGTTGCTAAAGGAAATGAAAACCTTCAAGAGAAGCCTACAAGTCGGGAGCGTTCAACTTTGGCAAGCGAGACTCTTCACGCCGAGAGAAGCATTTGCTGAGTATGGATCTGGGTATTCTCTCTAGAAAATATCGTAGTACGAAGAACAAACGACTAAACCAAAAACGTTTGAAAAGGAGCTAGTGGGGGTCGCAACCGTGGGGTCGCGGGACAGAAGACCTATTCGGGAAGGAAGACACGCCGCTCGATGCAAAACTCCCAAGATAATACTCTACTATACTAAAAAGATCATACCCTCCGTAAACGAAGATTTTTGGGTCATGCGAAGTGGGAGGACGACATACTGCGAAGCTTTCCCTCGGGGCGGTCTAGAACAGCAAAGAAAACGAAGAAAGCCAGAGTGCGGCCCTTAAGGTGCAAAAAGGGAGGCGTCATCGGGATGGCAAGCCCGTGAAATCTTCAAGAAAAAGAGAAGGGGGGGGGGGGGGAGACCCTCAGGTCCACCGGCCACGTGTCAAAGAGGGACGGGCTGTAAGGAAGGGGGGAGAGGAACTTTCGAAAAAAGACGAATGTTTCCCCAATTATGAGAAACCTTGGCTCCGTCGATAAGAGGGGGAAGAGGGAATCGAAAGGAACTTCCTCTAAAAGCCAAGACTGGGAAAAAACCAGGGAAGACAGAGAAACAACACTTGGCACGCGCGAAAGAGAAGGTCGCTCGGATCCTCTAAGCAGGCACGATATTCCTAATCTACTACTGGATAGGAGGAGGAGAGACCTACAAACTTCAGTCCCTACCGCGGCCACCGATTCAGAGCCCGGGAGCGGGAGTTCAATTGAAGAGCGACGCGTGTAAGCTTCGGAGAACGAAGAAAGCGAATAGGAGGGCCAGAGTTCCCTACCACAAGAGAGCCACCGAGAAAAAGACCAAAGACAGGTCCATCTATGAGTGGGGAAAGGGTCTAGCGGTGGGGGGAAAAAAAGGAGTACAACGGGAAGGGGTCGCCGTAAGCTCCGCTAGCAGCGGGGAGAATCCTGTATCTATCCGGTAGGAAACGATGTCTACGTTCTCTGGAGGGAGGCTGAAGACGATGAAGTCGAGCGATTTTCCAAAAGGGACGCTGCAAAAAGGGAGACCGGGCGAAATCTTCGCACGCGGTCCGAAGAGGCGAAAAACTTGAAGTCGTGAGAAGAAGGCCCTCCGGGCTGTGTCCGGTAAACACGAAGCCAAGGGGGAGTGACGAGGGGGCAGAGGAACCTCTAATTCTCCTAATAAATAGCGGAGGGTCCCCAGGCAGGGAATTTTACCAGTTTGGGAACCAGAGAGGAAAGTTGGGGAGCCCGTTTTGCCTGGATCGAGGGTCCGGGAAAAGGTGTTCGAAACGTCGTAACAAAACGGCGTTTTGAATGGGAAGAAAAGACGGGGGACTTTATCGGGGGAGGGATTCAGTTAACATTGAAACGAGCAAAGGAAAAGGAGGGGAGCTTTCCTGATGAAAAAAAAAAAGGTAGTCTAGGGTTGTGCTGTCTCAGGGGTCCAACGAGAGGGCGAAAGAACCATAAAGGCATACGACCCAGGAGTGGAAAGTGAAATCAACTTCCTCTGTAACAGAAAGGCCGGTAGAAAGGAAGGGTTCATGGGCAGAAGAGAGGATGCTTCAGTCGAAAACTGAGGGGGGAAAGAGCGGGAGAGGGAGGAGAAAAGAGGGAATAGGAGCTATAAAAAAAGCTAATCGAAATTCTAGACCGCTTGTCTCCGTCCTCCGAAGAGACAACTGGTCGCGCTCCTGGGCTGGGGACACGGGATGTCGAATGAGCTCTGGGCTTAAGTGTTGAAAAAGGGAGGAAAGGAGCAAACGATCATCAGTACGGAGGAGGGTTGCGAGATCGTCTTAATGTTTTGAGGAGGGGTGAGACTTTTGCCATGCAACTCACCCCGTGACCAGAGGAAAAACAATCTACTCCCTGATTCGTAATGAGTCATAATTCAGTCGGAGAGTAGGACAGCATCTTTACAGCAGAACCAGGGAACAACCGTTCCTCTCTGACGCCGGTTCCTCCATCTCTAAGGGGGGTGAAATCATAGAAGCTGAGACTGCATAAGGCAACGTCGCCCGTCTACTGTATGATGTCGGCGCAAAGACGAGACTGATCTGATTTATATGCTCGCTGGTAGTAGGATGAGGCCCGCTGTTCATCTTGAAAGGGGGCCATCATCAGAAGCTAGAACTTGGTCGAGGGCGTTCTCCCAAAGGCCGGGCGAACGCAGCCCACCGAGACAACAACAAAAAAGGGGAGGGGGGATATAGAGTTCAGGACGCTCGGAGCAAGTCCGCGCGGCGGGAGACTCAACTAATGAAACTCCCACGATCTGCATGTCAAAGGGCACTGGCGAGACCATGTGATAGAAATCCTCTATCGAAAAAAATAAAAAAGCTTAGGAGGGAAGAAAGGGCCTACAGTACACCCGAAGCGGGTCAAGAGGGTAGTTCTTCTGAGGAGGGGGGGGGTAAAAGCAGGGTCAAGTGGAAAAGAGTCTCCTAAGGGAAACGAACGGTGGCTCTACGGGGACTTTTCTTCCATACAGCGGAGGGAGAAAAAAGAAAGACTCCTTCTATTACAAGGGACGCCTGGGGCGGCGGGGGACTCTTTCTAAAACTTTTTGCGGCGGTCAAACGGTCCAATTGCCGAGGGGAGGGAGCCTAGCGACAACGCAGACTTATGATAATTTGCCCAGAGTGTAGATAGGAAATTAAAGATGACCCTCTTTAATCACAGCCCATAAGGGAAGAAGAAATCGCGTGTGACCAAGAAATGACGTCTCTTTCTACAGGGGTGTATTGGAGGAGCTCTACGAGTCGAGGAAGAAGAAAGGGGAGGGGGTGACGGAAATTCGACGACTTCGAGGGTTCAGCAGAGAAGAGGGAAGAAAGGGAGACGCAATGACGCCACTGGCACCGAAAAGCTAAGTCCATTAAGAAATTTTTCTTTAAATCAATCCTCGAAGGGATCGTCAGATAGAGAGAGGGAAAAAGCGGGGGAGGGGACCGAAGATCGTTGGACCGAAAAACACGACACCAGGAAGATAGCCAGGAAAGAAGGAAAGAAAGTGGGGCCTTCGAGAGATACATCAACATGTCTAAGGGGAGAGTTTCAGGGGAGAAATACACAAGAGAAAAACGCCGGACGGCAAAGAGAAAAATGTCAAGGAAAACGGGAGATCCCACGCAAATACAGGGGTGTGAGGGGGAAATCGAAGGGACCAAGAAAAAGGGGAAAAAAAGGGGCCGTTTCTCTGAGAAGCGGGGACGCGGGCAAGAAACAACACAACGTCCCGACCTGATCAGAACAGCCCTGATAACCTAGAACAAGAAAAAAGTTCGGAAAAACGATGTTGTCGGCTTCTCGGGTCACCCGAGGCGCCCGAATGCGCATAAAAAAGTGAAAGAGTGAACATCACGTCTCTGCTAAGCAGCGAGAGAATCGACGGAAAATCCCTTATACAAGTGGAAAAAGGGCCGAAAGTATCGCATTAGGGAATAGGGGGGAGAAGGGAGAAGGAGAACAAGCAAAGGAAAAACCAAAACCCACACCAAACAAAAAAACCCACAACAAAACACACAACCCACAACCAAAAAAAGAACAAAAAATAAAAAAAAAAAAAAGGGGGAAAGGGCGGTAGGGTGTGGGGGGGGGGGCGAGTTAAAGCTGTCCCTGGCACTCCTAAAAAGAGTTCCTTCTTTGGGGTCTTGTTCGGGCTGAGGTCGGAACGATTACGGGAAGAGGAAGGGGGAGGTGGAGATAAGAATTACACCCCAAGCTCTGTCGGAGTGGAGTGAGCCACAAGGGGAGGGGGGAGGGAAAGAAAGTTCATCGTGGATCGGTTTCCTGCCGCGGGTAGGGAGGCGAGAAAAAAGAAGGCAAGTCGGCCAGTCTGCCTTTTGCACGCGAAGAGGATAGAGAGCGGGCCAGGATCTCTTAACTTTAATGGCCTCGCAGGACGTCGAAATGGTTTAACAAGGAGGCATCAAGTAAGCAGGTCCGGAGAAAAAAGCTCACGCGCACAAAGTGGAGAAAAAGGAGAAGAACGGCATGGAACAGGTGGGGAACTCGGACGCGCCTAATTAAGAGAACCCGTCTCTTAAAAAGGACGCCAAGGTCACGCCTGGAGGACAGGGGAGTGGAACACCTTGCGGCGGACAAAAAAGGATATGGCAGCTCCTGTGAAAAGAAGGCAAAATGGGGCAAGCACCTGATTCGCAAAAACGCACGCGGGGGCATCGTGACTTCAGTGATGTCTCGCCGAACCGTGAAAAAGACGGACGAGCAGCCGGTCGTCACTCAGCAACATGCCAAAATGAAGGGGGGGGGGGAAAAGAGAGGAGGCGAGGATTTGCAGCGAGGAAGCAGGGAAAACCTGGATGATATCTTCATAGGGGAATTCAGCGGAGGAAGCAGGCAATGACGTAGTGGGTCATGAATATGGGTGGGATGCATAAAAGGGGTCGCAAGAAGAAATGGAACGCTCTGGTGAGAAGTCTGTTGGAGGGTCCTATTCGCAAAGAAGCTGCCCCAAGAATCACGCGCAGAAAACAGCGGGAAGGGAAAGGGCAGGGGGTAAAGGGGGCAGAAGCAATGCCGGAACAGCTCTACCAAGAGGTCAGGGGTTGCTCAGCGGTTCCTCAGAAAAGAGGAAAAAAACCAAGACCAGTAGATCCGTGAGGTTGGGGGGGACCTTGGGCGCTGCATTGAGAAAAAAAAAAGAAGGAAGGATGCGGGTCTTTCTCCCGCTTCGGCAGCTTCTTAAGGGGAAAGGATGAATCGGGGAGTGTTTCCGGATGGGGAAGGGCCGTTCGAGGTCAACTCCGGGAGGAAAAGGAGAAGAAACGGACGTTTATCTCAACCACAACCCGCCGGGGTAAAAAATTATACCGTTCCTTAGCGGTGCAAAAACGGGGTTGCCTCAGGGAGAAGAGAGGGACGAAAGAACATGTGCATCGGTAGCTTCAGCTAATGCGTCCGGGAAAGTGGGAGGAAGGGGGGCAGGAAAAAACTCCCGCCGTACGTCAACGGGTCGAACTGGTCTAAAACAGGTGCGCAAGACTTGTTTCTATGTATAAATTTGGCTCGCTCGGGGGAGAGGAAGACGAGAATAGATCGCACGTTTCGAGAGGATCGAACCGAAAAGACTCGTTGGCCGTAGTGAGGGGGGGAGAAGAAAACAACAAGGTTAAAAGAGAAGGAAGAACGAGCGGTTTAGCGCACAAAAAGGGGAGGAGGGGAACACATCCCAATCGAGGACAGGGGAAGTATGAAGTGGGGGTCAAAGCAAATAAAAAATAAAAGGGAAAAAGGGAGCACCTGATACGCAGGAGAAGGTTTGAATAAGGGGGCGGTGGGAGAGAGGACAAAATCTTTCTTGAAATTACTGGTATAAAGACGCTCACCAAGTTTAATCGAACGATGCACAAGGGGAAACTTGAAAAAGAAGGGAAAAGATAAGGACAAGGTACCTCCCGGCACAGGGGGTCGATCAAAACAACTAGAGGTGGTCTCACGACCGGATAAAAAAAGGGCTCGAAGTCGCTCAGCTGGTCCAAGAACGCAGAAAAGAAGGAAAGAAAAAACCTAATCACAATAGGAGGACGATAAGGAAAGCCTCTGGGGAGACTTGCTAGCTTAACATCAATAAAAGGGCGTTGGAACTGCAGCAGGGACCCCTCACGGATCTCTAACGGTGGTTGTCGAGGAAGAAAGACGCAGCCAAAAGCCCCTGAGGGCGCTAAAAGTAGAAGGGGACCGGCATTGTCTAGAGGTCGAGCTGAAACCTCAGCGGGAACGCGCGTGATCTTGGTCATACAGCGCAAGGGGAAAAGAGGAGAAACTCCGCAAATCAACCCCTCAACGAGGTGTCAATTATTCGATGGGGCTCAAATAGCTGACCAAACAACAGACGAGCCGGCGAAAATGGACATGCAGACGAACGATGACTATATCGAAAGGTACTAGAGGGCGAGAAAAAAGAGACTCAGAATAAGTGGCACAGACGGAAAGGGGGACATGGAGGTTCTCAAACTTTATCTTTACGGCGCTAGAGAGTCAGGAGAACTCGGTTCGGAGAAACATCACGACGACGTGGGAAAAAAGGTACTTCTAAAAGACAGGCTCCTCCGAGGATGGCCTCAGGAAAGGGTCAAAGCTAGATATAAGCCAAAGTCAAATTGTGAAGAAGGAAGGTTCCAAAAAAGGGTCAGCAAGGAGACGTGGCTCGAAGTGGGTTACGGATTGTGGACTGAGAGGTTAGGACCCCGAGGCGCGAGACTTTGGAAAATGCCGAGAGAAACGTGACCTCTATCCGCGAGCGCGTGTCGAGAAATTCCCGAGAGCATACTCGTCCCCTTAAAAAGAAAAGACTAAGCGAGAGCGTGGAAAAATCTCCCGGAGGGAACGGAGACGGCAAGACTAGTACACCCCGAACCATCGAAAGGGTGCTCGGCCAGTAGGATTCTCAGACGAGAGAAGGAATACAAGAAGAAGATGAAGCGAGAGCATCCTTCATCGAGGCACCCCGGTGACCTGCTCGACGGGCGTGTCATCTCGGCGACGAACCCTAAAAAAGGAAAAATAAAAAAACAAGAGAGCCCTAACACCAATGAAAATAATACTTGAAGTCCCTGGATGAGGAAAGCGAGGGTGAAAAAACCGCCGTAAGGGGCAAAGGGAAAGGGGGAGGGGTCCCGGTCAAAACTCCTCTATCATCTTTAACAAGGCAAAGATCGAGCCGAAACGTACGAGGAAGCGCCATTGACAAAAAGCGGTTCTAAAAGTCACTCAAGTGAAGTCGAGCCGAAGTTTACAGACACCGCTGGGAAAGGGGCGGAAGCGAGCACTCTGGTTAAAAAACGAAACCGACAAGAAACTCCGGGCTGCAAAAGCCTATCCTCACATGATCAGGCTTTGGCTGGAAAAGAACAAAAGTGACGGGCGGCTGCTTCCTTAGTCCCAGAGAAGAATAGAGAGAGCTACGTTACAGGGGAGGGGGGGGACCGAAAGGGGTGACACCCCTTTGCGGGGGAGAGCCTTGGAGGGGGCCATGGGGTGGGGGAACACACCAGGAGGGAAGTGTTGCCACCAAAAGGGAGGGGAAAGCTTTGAACCCTCGTTGGTGCTCTCAAAAGAAACGAGGCAAAAGGCTACAGTTTAAGGATGGAGGGCTCTGAGAAGTTGAACACGGTCCTCCAGGCAGGATACCAAGAGGAGGGGGGGGTCAGGGGTCCTTTCAAGATTTCTTCGGACCCGAACTGTATTCCTATAGGATCTTTGAGAAAAGAACGAGAGAAAAAACGAGCCAACTTTGAAAGGTAAGGGAGAGGGAAGAAAGAGAGATGTCGACAGGGAGTCACAGAATCTCGCGAGATTGTTAGGAGAAAGCGCGAAAGATCGGGCAGAAGGCTGGCTTAGAAAAGCTCTCTCAGACCTTCGCATACCCGTAGAGAAGCCGCCTAGACAAGGGGGGACAGCAAGACTCGGTCACGTAGAGAAGGTCGCTTCTGGCTTTGGCAAGGGGGAAAAAAGGGGGAGATAAAAAGGAGAGGCGAAAAATCTTGCAAAAAACGGAGAAGGTCTGGGGGACGAACGAGGGAGATCGTAGTCATCTAGGGATGACGTTTGAAATGGCCACGACACCAAGTGGGAGAAAGACGCTCGACCTTCTAAAGTGATTCAGCATAGATAATGCTGCTACGGGGGGGGGGAAGATTTGAAAACAGGGTTCCGTGAGAAAACAACCATTTCGACGCGTTTCCAGAAGAGGGTGGGCAAGAAAGGACCTCACTACTCCGCGTCGACGACGACCTTCACGAGGAGGAAGGGGGGGCACGGGACCTTTAATGACAGGTCGGAGGAAATTCTACTATACTGAGATGATAGGGGAGTTGAGAAAAGGGTCATGCAATTCATCGTGACGGGGACCATCAAGCTAGCCGGGGGGGAGCGAGGGATGGCGGGACTGCTCCCATACGCACGACCGGAGCGAGAAAGAAGCATCAAAAAAACAACCAGGAATGAGGTAACAGTCTCGATCCGGCCATTCTGGTCTGAAAAGAGGGGAAGAAACGCACAAAGGGCCCACTCTCGAGGGATGAAGGGAAAAGGGGGAAGATTGCATAAGGGGTAACCGCTAGAAAGAAAGAAATTCAGTATAGGAGAATCTCGACAGATTCAAGGGAACTCGGCGCCTAATCAGGGGGTTCGCGAGACTGGGATTTCAGCCGCTAGGGGAAATCTGAGGGCAAAGGCGGCTGCGGTGTAGGGAATGGCGTAAAGAAACGCGGGATTCTCTCAACCGACAGGTGTACCGCTTTCAGTGTACGAATTATCCTTTTAGTCGGGGCCATTTTGCATGGCACGTAAACAGACCCTTGACGAAAGACAAAATGAAGAAATCGAGCGAAACTACTTCCGGAATGGGCGCTCTTAATGTACATCGACCAGGGAAAAAAGGGGGAAAAAAGCCCATCGAAATAGGGGAAAGGCGACTTACGCGTCGGATACCTTGGGTATTACTGCGGCTAAAACGTCGAGAAGGAGGAGGGTTACTACGCGATAATGGACGACTTCGAGGGGGGGAAGATCCCGCAAAGAGAACTCAAGGCGGGACTGAGCAGAAGATCTCTCTTCCTTTGACTCGGAAGGAACCGCATAGAGGGGGGAGCTGACCTACTCGGCCCGGGATAGGGGAAGGAAAGAGAATCAAGAAAAAGAGCGTCGAAGAGGTGTACGGACGCACTAAAACCTTAACGTAACCATGAATAAGAAGGGGGTCAAAGGGACGACGAAATGTGCTCGCAGAAAAGCATTGACTGGGAGAGGGGAAAGGGAGAGCAACGGGAAAACTCCGTAAAACGACGTCTGGGGCAAAAAAGATGACTAACCCATGGAAAAGAAAAGTCAAAAAAAACCCACAAAAAAAAAAAACAAAAAAAAAAAAAAAAAGGGGAAAAACCGCAGTTGAACCGCATCGAACGTCACGCCAAGGCCTGGGGACGCTCTATTTTTTCGGCGGCACAGGGACAGAAGGGCGAAGCTAGACGGCAAGGAAGGGGGGATGGATGCTCAGTAGACAAGAAAAGAAGGTGATAGCCCTGCAAGAAGAAGGAAGGGGGAGGAAAGTGTGAAGTCGGCACCGCGGCGAAAATACAAGAACCCGGTATTTCCAGAGGGGACCCTGAAAAAACGGCTCTCATCGGAGAAGCGTTTCCCAGAAAGGAACAAACGTCAGTGACGGCTCGAGACGCAGACTGCACGCTGCTAAAGGAGAAAAGGGGGGGAGGCCCTATTTCCGGTACGGCGGTTGTGGGAAACCTCTTCCTTCGACCAATCGTCCACTACTAAAAGTATCAAAACGGGGAAGAGAAGGGGACTTTTAGGCTCTCATTGGGGGGACGATTCTCGGAATTGAAGGGAAAAGAAGTGAAAGTCGCGCTTCGGAAAAGTGGGGGAGCTCGCACAGCGAAGGCTAGCTCTTCAGCGGGGGCAGGCGTGCCGCTGTTAGTGGGAAGAGGAAGAAAAGTAGTCGGGCCTCGACGGGGAAAGGCTAAGAGGAAACGACCGGCAAAGGGGAGAGGGCACTTGAAAAGCTATCTGCGGCGGAAAAGGGAAAAAGAGTACGGGTCATCTACGAATCGAAAGGTAGTCTCACCTAAGGAAGGGGGGAAAACGCGCCTTAGTCATTGGGGAACCGGGTCAAGTGCGGAAGGAGTGGTGGGAAAACCTACTTGAATAGTAAAAACTTCGGAATTAACACATGGAGACAAGTAGCTGGCACGTGGGGGAGGGGGGACACCTTGCGTGACCCACTTAAGAACTGGGAGAAAGTCTAAAGGCTGCAAAGGCACAGCAAAGAAAGGGGGGAGCTGAGACGGGCCTGAGTGTCTCGCCAACCAGTGAACGCGCCATCTCGGGGAATGCCGTAGTCACGCTAAAGGAAGCAAGGCACAAAAAAAGGGGGAGAAGACAGAGATCGTTTGCTGCAGAGGAATAGGGTCGCACGGGATAAAATAATGCTCAAAGGCTAATCTCTGAAAGCCTAAGAAGTAGTCGTCCGGATGGGGTTGAGTTCAGCGACAACCAAAGGGGGACGCATCCTTAGCAGATGGTGGGGGGCGGTGGAACTTAGGGAAACAGTTATCGAGAGCGTCTCTCAATGACGCAGCACCGGCGGACTGCAGAAGGAGAAGGGCACAAAACAAGCGCAAGTTGAGAGAAAAGGACCGTCCAGCTCGACTTGGGAGGGCTAAAGTGGGGCGGTCTTCAGGTCGGTCCCTGACGTAAGAGAAAAACACCGAGAACCTGGGGTGGACCTTGGCGCTGTCGGGATAGAAAAAAAAGGAAGGGGGCGGGTCCCTTCTGCGTACCAAAAAAAACTCGAGGGGTGACCTTAGGGTATTCGAGTCCAAAAACATGTGAGCGTGAATGGAGGAAGGTGAAG
>Ga0179593_1492363_pt1 | contig 11001 bp, 6 predicted proteins | sample CZODoug2_1_08_16_FD_185931 | JGI IMG/M metagenome (GOLD analysis project Ga0179593, IMG submission 185931) | Vadose zone soil fungal communities from Angelo Coast Range Reserve, California, USA - CZODoug2_1_08_16fungal (PacBio error correction) | ecosystem: Environmental > Terrestrial > Soil >...
CTTAGGGCGTAAAATGCACAACAGAGTGAGGAGGTAATCAGTGCCGGGACCTGAGAAAACAGGGACACGAACAGAAAACCCACAGAGGTTTTTCCCGCTTCACCACGAAGGCCTGTCCCTGTGGGGGCGGATGACTCAAACTGGGCAGGGGCTAGGGCTCCTCGACGAAAGGCCGAAAAAACAGACCCGGCCGAATCTTTCCCTTCCCCCTCTGAGAGCAACGAGACAACGGGCGGACGCCGGCACGTAGCTGGCGTACAGCCCGAGGCCGTGGGTAAAAAGGCTAGCGCACTCTTTATCTGGAAAAGGACGCCAACAAACGGAAGGATGTCGGGGTCTGTCTGCTGGGGGGGGTGGGTGTGCTGAGCAGTGAAAAAGCGGCAGCGCCAGAGAGCGGGGAGCGTAGTGCGCACCAACCAGAAAAGAGACCCCCAGTAAAAAAGAAAGCCACGATTCCCGAGAAACACGCCAAGAGGAATGGGCAGACCAGTGCAGCGAAACGGAAGCCGGACGCCTGAAGACGGGGGGGGAAGGGTATCCAATGAGACGGAGCGAAAAAAAAAGGCTCCGACCTTCAGATCGTAGAGGGCCGATCCTACTCGAGGCAAGGCAACACCTTCTGTTGAACAACTGTAAAGCAGCGGCGAGGGTTAGGTGGAAGGGAGGATGAACCCCGCTCAACCCACGGGGGGCAAGGGGGCAAACCCCTCTCTCGTAAACCTAAGGAAAAAGGAGGCGTACAGAAAAAAGAAAGGAGGCGGGATGCCAGAAACTTACTACGGAGAGCTTTCAACCGCTTGTCTTTTGCCGGGGAGCAGGTCCAAAACCTGTAGCATTCAGGGCAGGGGAAAACGACAACCTGGCTCTGACATTATGGAAGGGGGGGCAAGCAGCATCCCTCAAAGGACCCGGGCCGGTGGACTCCAAGGGGGGGATAAAGGCCCTCGGCTTCTAGAATTCTCAATCTACGCGTAACCGATCGAAAAAAAAACACCGGTCAGTCCGAAAACAGCACACTTAGAGAGACCAACGAACTGCCGAGCCTAAGCGGGGAAAACCAAGGGGAATCGCCTTTGATCTTGGTCTGATGTTGTCGAGGCTGACGTCACCCTACAACGCGTGAAAAAGCCGCGATGGAGATTTTCAAGGGTGATCCCGTCGCATACCCGCCCTCGGTGGGGAAAAGAAATGTACAGGACGGACTGTGGGCGGCGCGACGACAAGGAGGACCTGGGGAAGGAAATGGGTGAGGGCTCCGGGAAAGGCAAGGCCGCAAAGCTCTGAGAAACCTAGAAGCAAGCAAAGAGGACTCTTCCAAACGCACGCGTACTCTACGACGGCTTCGGGGGGCGACACGATCGGAAACCTTGCGTATAGGGAAGGAGGAACGGAAAACAAATAGAACGGAATTACATTTGTAAAGAAAAAAAATCGGGGTAGGAAAGGGGGTGACGCTCCGGAGAGACGGCAGGGTGGGGGGGAAGGTGCGGCCGCGCTTGGGTGGGCCTGCTTACGAGGGGGGGGAAGAGAGGGAAAAGTGGGCATCCGTCAAAAAAGCTCTATGAAGCTGGAGACCAGGTACACGCGGTTCCGCCTATGATACGAAGACGTGCCCGAAAGATCGAGAAACCTAGGGTTGCACGGAAAGCGACTCGACGGCGGCCCAAGCGGAGAAAAAATCTGAAAAAAACGAACAACTCGAAAAAAAAATGATCAAGAACCCCACTCGCTTTCGTCACAGTGAAGTAGGAGCGACCGCACAAAACTGGAAGCATAGGGGAAAGGAGCGAGGTGGTGGTCGTACTGTACACCATTGAGGGAAATTCCATTCTAAAGAGGCGGTTCTTCACCGTTGACGCCCTAGCTTCTGGAGCCTTGGGAAGGGGCTACCCGCTTTCCGCCTTTAGAGGGGGGGACGCCAATGCAAGAACGAAACCCATAAGACTCTGTCCTTAAAGTGAGGGGGGGGGAAAAAGACCATAGCCCGCTGTAACCCACTACCTCAACAGAAACGAGGGAAACTGTTCTCTCTCTAGCAGGGAAGGGAAAGAAGAAGGGAGGGGGCTGTTCCAGCTTGCCAAGGACATAAAAGAAAACAAATGTCTAAACTGGCCCGAAGGCCGGAGGGACGGGAAAAGCAGTCACACGAGCGGGGGGGGAATCATAACGAGTTATCTCTTAGTCGCGAGAAGTAGGACAGGGACGGCGACCCTTTCGTTTTCGGAAAACGAGCCTCTCACTTCGGGTACCAGCTGGGAGGAGAACGAACAATTGTGTTCAACGATCGAGCACGGACGCTGGAAAGCCAAAAAGCCTCGCCGATCACAAGCTGCGCCGGCCTGCTGCACGCGCAGAGGGGTTGAATACAGCCCCGTTGGTTAACGGAGGGCAGCGCGGCTTAACTCAAGGCGGAGGGTGGTGGGAACTACCGCGACTGCGGGGGAGAGGGTGGCGCCGATGTGGGGGGGCGTTGAAGAGCTGGTGCCCAAGGCGTGTGATCATCATCTCGCGGGGAACACTCAAAAGCGCCCCTTGAAAGCCATACCACACCTGATTGGGGGAAGAAGCGACGAACGACCCTACACGGCCTTATGAAAGCCCGCCAGGCGGCGTGGTCAACGTTAGCAATTTGAAGCATGACATCAGAAAAACGAACCGCCAAACCCCACTTTCCCCAGTGGAGCGATCAGGGTGGGCGCCGTAAAGACTCAGAGGAAGGAAACCACCTGCTTCTTGCAAAAGAGTCAATCAAAAAAAGGAGGAGGAGGAAAAAAGTTATAGCACAAGCTTCCTCTCCAGATGGGTAACTCAAAGGAGGAAGATGAAGGCGAACGGTTCTAGGAACCCAAGAAGGTGGAGGGGGGCAGGGGGGGCCAGCCGAAATTGAACAAGAAAAAGAAAAGAAGACAAAGAAGAAAAAACATGAAAGGAACGCGTCTGTCTGGGAAGCGGTTCAGGGAAAATACATTTCTCTTCTTAACAAGTGCTCCGGCGCCGAGGCCGTGCGCACGTCTTCGACGGAAGGGAACATCTGGGGGGGAAACGAGCTGATAAATCTCCTCTGACAACCCACAGGGAGAAAAAAGAGCCCGCTCATGAGCGTTTCATTTCGACTTTTACCGGACGTGGGGGAACAAAAGATAAAATAAGGAGGGGGAAATTGGGGAAACCTGAGGGTGGAGGAAGGAAACAACCCCTCGATTTTCGGCGTCTAGCAGCAAGACGGGAGAAAACCCGGGGGTAGATTGTGCGGTGAGAAAGAAAGTGGCAACTTCAAACTTTCAAAAAAGGTTGGGGACAAGAGGTACCACTATTTCCTCTTATGCGTCCCTCCGACCGAATGTCGCCGGGGAGCTCCAATAAGAAAGAAAGGAAGATATAAATGGGGGAACCCCCGCCAAACCGGCGGCAGGGGAAAAAGTATTCGTGATGATCCAATGCCAGAGAACTTAATCGGGCAGGACGTCCCGTGCGGAAGAGAAGAGTGGTTATTGTAGGGAACTGAAAAAGAAAAAGACAGCTCGATTACATACTTCGAGCGTCAAACGAAAAGGGGATCTCGGCGTTTAGGGGTAGGGAGAAGAAAAGGCACGGGGAAGTATCCCGATCATTCAGTCCAGTTGAAGGGAGGGGGTGGAGGCGCGATTCTCCACCGTAAGCGGCCTGCCCGTGGGGAGGGCAATGGAAGGCCCGCAGCTTTGGGGAATGAAAGAGGACTCATTACTTGGTCCGTCCTCAGGGGGGAAGTGGGAGAAAAACCCCCACGGAGCCCTTCTGGGCTGTACGTGGTCACGAAGAAAAGAAGACCGGACGCGGGAGGTGAAAAAAAGGCACGGTCGTGCTGGGGTCTCTATTTGTAAAGGAGGGGAACGGGGTGTAGAAGAGGGAGAGTAGGGCACGGACGGGGGTGACTGAACGATCTCTTAAAAATGGCCTGATCAGCAAAGGAAAAGAAAGTGTACCAGGAAAAGAGGCATCTAATACTGAGGGGAAAAAGAAATGAACAACTGCGTCTACTTTGTCCGCCGGGGGAGCCAAAAACCACCTCGAGGACCGACCCTGCCACCCGACCGTCTAAAGACGACGAGTACCACCTTTTTACCGGACGAGGGGGGTTTGAATGTACCCCTTGAAGTACCGTTGTCCTAAAAGGGGGTGGAAAGGCAAATTCCTCCACTACCAGAGGTATCTGGGAGGAACCACGGAGTGAAGGAAGTGCCACGGCATGTCCCCTGAATGAGGAGAGGGGGGGGAGCATCACGAGTCGGGAAGGCGGCAAAGGAAAAACTAGGGAAACTATCGGTACATATGGTGCCTATGTAGGGGGGGGAGCGGGGCTCCGTGGGGGGATCCTCGGAAAAAGATGGAAAAAATAGGCTGGGGGGCGAGTGGGCTCTCCCGAAGAACATAAGACATCGTCGAGGGACAAGCAGGTTGGGTTCTGGGGAACAGCACGGGCCGAAACGCCGACAATACCAAAAGGAAAGTGGAGTTAGGGGGGATCCAGCAAGAAAAGCTCTAAGTCCGATGAGGAGAAATGCAGGAGGTGTGGGGTACGCATAAGGTGGAGAGGGAGGGAGGAGAGTCAGATCCAGTTGAAAGAAAAACCGTGGGGAGGAAGGGCAGGCATCCGCCAGACCCGGGAATGGTAAAGGTTGACGGAATCACCGAAAGGGGAAAGAGACTTGTGCAGGTAACACTTCCCTGAGAAGACTGGGGGGGAGAAGCTAAGGAGGCGCACGGCATAAGAGAAGCGTGCCAGAACGGACGGTCGGTGGGAAAAGGGGGACATAAGCCCTGCTTCATCATAAGCAGGTTCCGACAAGGATACTCCGAGGAGGAGGGGGATGTAAACCGGGGTGGGGTCCGGAATCAGAAAGGGGCGCTTAGGAAACCGGAGCGACCTCTGCTTTGCAGGTTCAGAAAAACCCTTTGATAAGCTTCGCAATCCGAGGGACGCCGATCGGAATCGTGCCTTTGAAAAGGTGGGGGCGGAAAAACGCTTCGCCGGGTGGGGTGGGGGTATACTTCCTAAAAAGGACTTCAAAAAGGGGGATTCGACTCCCACTCAGGGAAAAAGGGGGAGGAGGCACACCCTGTAGATCGGGCATCCAGGGGCTCGGGAATCTTGAGGCTAGGGGTACTGGGACTTGTGGAAAAATACTAAAAGCGCGAAGTGGTGTTAAGGCTAGGGGATGGCACACTTTGCATCAGATCCCCGGTGGGGGGGAGAAATCTTCAAAAAGCCGGAGGGTGGGACTCAGAGGTTATACGAATGGCTGCCTCCCGAAGGAGCTTCCGCGGTGAATGGAAAAAGGATAGGAGGGGGTGGGGTGAAAAAGCATTCTTGGCGAGGCAGGGGAGGGGGATAACGGGCGCCCATATTTTAGCCACACACCAAAGGAGCCTGGAGGTGGACCAAACCTCAGGGGCTGTTAGGTTGGATGCAGGTCGCGAGGGCTCGTGGGACTTAACGCCGATGGGGTTACGAGGAACGCGACGCTAAAAGAGACAAACAAAAAACGGAGGAGGAGGAAAAGTCGGTTCCTGTTCGAGCGGGGGAAGCCTAACAAAGCCTTCGGCCAAACCAATATATCCGGATCAAACGAAGAAAAAGGGAACCCGAAGGTGTGACAGCGGTCAGCAACGAGCCTCACACTTGTTAATCAGGGCGGCGAGAAAGGGACTCAACCCACTAGAAAAAACCGAAAAGAAGGGAACCGCAAGAGCGTCGCAGATCCCTTAGGCACGACAGGAACGGTAGGCCAAATATATACTGTGTGCAGTGAGAAAAGGACGGGGAAAAAAGTGAACGGTTCCATTAACTCCAAACAACGTAGGGGAAAACTGCCATCACTTTACCGCCTTAGAAAAATCGCGAGGTTCGTGGGGGGAAGAAAACACTCCACTCTCCTTAAACAAATAAAAAGAAAAGATGCCCGATCCACATAACAACATCTCCAAGGGGATGCAAGACAGACGGTGCTCGCGCGTGGGGAGCGTCGAAGGGGAGGTCGTGGGAGGATCCAAAAACGGAGAACTTCTCCGAACCCGCCGAACCGAGAGCCCTTCGAGTCCTGGGTCTCCTCTCATACAGCTAGGGCAAAGGCTGTCTAAGTAAGACGCAAGGAAAGCCGAGCGCGTCGGGTAAGCCCTCTGAAAAACAACGGAAGACAAGGTGCCACCTCCGCGCTTCAATCTTCGTCCCGGGAAAAAATAGATCTGCTGAAGAATGCATCTCATCAAAGAGGACTTCAGAGGGAACGCGGTGGGCGGTTCTGCCTTAAGCAGTTAGTCGCCAGTTCCAGGACGGGAAACGGGCACCGCGAATGACCCTTATCCAAAGTAGAGAGAAAGAAACCATTCCCGGTCCGGGGGAGCCAATGTCCAGGACTAAGCCGGGCTCCGACGTCGGAAATGGGCACAGGGACGACATCGAACGAGGAAGGGATTCAACAAGCACCGGACTGCACGTTGGCATCAGCTCGACTTAAAGAAGGGCGGGGAAGGAAAAAGACCGGCTACAAAGAGTAAGAGGGGAAGACAGGTTCTTGAAGAGGTGCGTGTGGTCGTCACTTCAGTCGGATAAAACCGAAAGCAGGTTCTTCCAGAGCGGGTCTGTTCTAGGGCTCCCTCACCGCCCTCAAGGGCAAAGAATGGGGAATAGGAGGGACGGTCACGCGGCTACAATCCAATTAAATTACCCTATTGAAAAGAGAACTGGTCAGTGGAAATTCCAAGGCCAAGGGGGAGTTCGGTCTAAAAATCTAAAGCCATAGGCCGATGTGGGATGCAACATTACTCGGACGCACGTCTGTCGTCAAATGCCTGCAGACCCTTTGAGGCAGGGAGGACGTTACGCAACCACGAGGAGACGGGGACCTTCATTGTTAATCAAAAAAACCGTCGCAAACGGGGAAGGAGTCATGTGCATTAAGGGGTTTGCGGCTGGGTCGCAACGGAAGGACATAGGGCATCCCAGGTCAGAGCCGTGTCATCGGGTAGCGCAGAAAACAGACGAAAATAAGGGAAAAAGCGGTTCACCTCATGCCTAAAAAGGAATGTAAGCACGTAACGAAAAAGAAAAAGACGCCGGGAGAAGCGCGAAGCCCAACCCATCTTCTACACACATATAAAAGAAAAGAAACAGAAACCCGCCTCTCGCCACTCTACTTAGCACTAGGGAGAAATCACCAAAGGGACTTACAGAAGCCCTGAGCAGCCGTGGTAGGGGTGGACAGGAACTAGACGGCAAGTGCTGCATGACGGAAGGAAGTAAAACTCACCAGAGCGAGGGGGAAATAAAAAGAAAAAAAATAGGGATGTGAAAGAGATCCGAAGGATTTCAGAAAGAAGCAGATCATGACTCTCGAGAACAGACACGTGCTGACAGCTTAATGAAAAGAGCCGGGCCTTCTATCTGTAAGAAGAAACAGACGCTATGAAAAAGCGTTCGTGGACTCTATAAGGGGAGGGGTAATAGAAAAAAAGCGGTCGTGTGAGCTGTGGTCACTGCCGGCCGGACACCCCTACCAACGCTCTCGTTAGAACGGGGGGGAAAGAGCCGGAATGTCGGGGGGAGGGGGGGGGGAACGTTATCTCAACGCAAGGGGGAAACGCGCCCGTTGTGCGGGGGAAAGGAAAAAACAGCTTAGGGTATCTGCGAAGGGAAAGGAGATTTGAGGAGAACCCGAAGGTCGTATACTATCGACACCGTGAGGGGTACCGATGCGCCTCCGAAACATGTTGCAAACTTTTGAGTTCGGCATCTTCTGTGGGAATGAAGAACAGCCAACCGAACGCCTTTGGAAGCAGGAACGCCGGCCGAGGAACCTCCAACGCCGAAGGAGTGAAGTCCGGCGAAAAACCGACCGTTTACGCTAGCGGAGCGGCGGTCGGCGCGTTTTTTTGAACACGGCGAAAAAGACCATGCAGCCTCCGGAAGGCCGGCCGACTGGGGAGACCGGGGGGGGGTCGTCAGAGGGAACGTTTGCCTGAGGAAAATGGTGAGGAAAATAAAAGAGGGCTGCAAGAGCCTCGAAGGGAAAGACACTCGTCTCTGTACCCTTACGAAGCAGTCCAAAAAGGGGGGGTCAAACTCTCTCAGAAGAAACTTGATTAGAACCGAGAGGGGAGGAGGTCCTGAGGGAACATGTTTTTCACGGTTTCTCAACCTTCCACCGCCACCTGCCCGGGCACATTCGGGTTGGAAGGGAAACGACATCGGTTGTCCTGATCGACATCGGGGTGCGGTCCTGGAGGTCGGGGCTTCTCGAGCCAAAAACAACCTGATTGATAAAAGGGGGAGAGATAGAAAGAAACGCCCCGCCGATGGTCTCAACCAGTGAGGGGGCGAACACTAGCGAAAAGGGAAAAGACTTCTGGGGATGGGCCAGAAGCAGAAAAAAGTGCCAAAGTAAAACACTGAGAGAAAGGAGCGTACGTGGGCTATGAACCCTCCGGGTGGAGGGCCTGCGTAACGGGGGAAAAACGCAGGGCAGGAAGGTAGAAACTGCGCGGCCAAAGACCTCTTGTATGATCATAGGGGGAGCACCGCGCTGGCGGCAAGGCGACGATGAACAAAACATAGACGACCGCAGGCCGTGAGGGAGAAGGGGAAAGGGGGGAAACCAACCGACCGGAGAGAACGAAGGAAAAACCAAGGGTTGTCGCCAGGAAACAAGAAATCTTGGGCTTCGGCAGGAAGCAGCAGCTGCGGAGGCCCGGAATCGCGAGGCTGTTGAACTGGGGGAGCCCGCTAATCGGGACGAAGAAACGGATAGAGAGGCAAAAGGTGATTTTCGGGGAAGGGGCGAACAGGGACAACGCTTTCCATGGAGGGGAAGACAAAGGAGGGGTCGCCGTACAGGTAAACGCCGCGACTTAAAATAAACCTGGAGGATTATGGCTCAAACCCGCCAGGAGGAACGGATGGGTGAAGGGATCACGCCAACCCACTTATGAGAGGGAAAGCAAAAAGGAAAAGGATGGCGATTGAATTGTATTATCGTCCCGGGAAAAAAAAAACCGCTTGTTAACATTACGGATCGGGAGCGTAACCAAGACCGCTTCTCGGGAGGGTTTTAGAAAATCTCAGGGACGGGCTCTTCATTACGACACCGAAAGGTGATCAGAACGAGTTCGCGGGGATTGCGCTGGAGCGGGTACGACCAAAGCTGAAACGGCTTTCCATTCCTGGGGGGATTCAAAGAAAAGGGCGCCGCAAAATTTTTGGCAGGGCCACCGGTGCGGAAAGGCATTAGAACTTGAAATTCCTCACTCTGGGACGTGAGCGCACGAAACAAAACCCTATCGATGCTTCGGAAAGGGGTGTTCGACACCTACAAAGTGAAGCAACTTTCTGTGGGGATCCCAGCCCTAAAGGGTCAGATGGTGTGACGCTTTTCTGAAGGGACTAGGAGATCGAGAGGATGAAGGGGAAGGGGGAGTATATCCACCCGTGATCGGGGAAGGCGGAATGAGGACACAGGTCCAAAAGGAAGAGCGAGCTTTGCTCTATACGATTACCACGGCGCCGTTACGCTTGCGGACTCGCCAACGAAAAAGCCTCAAAGGTCACAAGGCCTCTATCTGCAGGACGGACTTCCAGGGGCGACCGACGGTGGAGTGACCAAGTCTTGAAGGGGGAGAAGGGGGGGGTGCGGAAACCCCTTCCTCAAGCACTTGGGGGGGGGGGGGGGGGAAGAAGCGGTCCCCGAAGACGGAGTCGAGGGAAAGGGAAACAACGGCGGAGGGACCTCTGACGAGAGTGGAAAACGCACCTAGTCCGGAGGGGGAAGGGAAATGGGAACCCAAAGAAAATTATAGGGGGGGACATAAAGGAAGTTCTACCCGCGGACCAGGCCGGGGGCGAGTCACAAGGGGAAGGGGAGGGACCTCAAGGGGATCCCTAGAAAAATCTACCATACGCGAAAACTAAAGGGGGGGGGTTCGTTGTGCTTCGCCGAAGACAACACCAAGAAAAAACACCTACCACACACCGTGGGGTTGTCGGGGAGAGGGAGTTGGGAAGGACAGCTCAACTAGCGTGAGGGTGATCAAACGGGGCATGAAGGTGGTGCGATCTGCCTCCGGAGGAGGGACGGATTGCCATTGGCAAAAGGGGCATGCGAAGTAGGGAGGGACCATGGCTTCCTCCAGGGAACTTTGTGCTGGAGATGCGATCGGCCCAGAGGAAATAAGTGCCGGTCCGGCAAACGCGCAAAAGAAAGAATAAGCACCGTCAACCATCAGGAAAGGGGCGCAGAAAAGTACGTCCCAGGTCTGGAGACCGCCGAGAGCAGACAAATCCTTAGGGGGAAAAAAAACGCGAGGATTTATTTGGAAATTGCCGGGACTCGTTCGAATCTCCCTCCAGTTCGGAGGAAATCAGGTTAATTAGACCAGCGGGGGAAGCTCCTGGATCAAATTAGGGAGGGCAGCAGCCGGAATTCTAATTAGAGCGCTAACGTGTCCGGGGGGAGAGACTCTGCTCTGGGTTGTTATAAGAAGAAGAAGGAGTCAGGGCCGCGGTAGTCGTCCGCACCGGGAAAGGGCTGCACCTTACTTTGGGAAAGGTAGGGAGTCGTTTGCGACGGTGCTGGGGATGGGTGGCTTTTGCGAACACACTACGCCACAAAACAGACTTGTGAGGGTAAAACGGGGGAGGAAGCTACGCATTGGCGTTTCCTTGCACCGTTCAACTTGGTTCTAAGGGGGGGCTCGGGAAGGCGTCAAGGGAGGGGGGAAAAAGACTGACATCCTTCCGTGGAGTAAGACGGGCGCACGCCGGACGCTTTGGAGGGGGACATGATGCAGGAGGGGTTTTAATGCTGAAAGAAAGGGGATATGAAAGGGAAAGGCGGCCCAGGGAAACAGGAACCACCCTGCGGCCACGGACGAACGCATACCAATAGGGTCTGTGAAAAAGAGTGGAGAGGACGCATGAAGGTTTTGACTGCAGCACTCATTGTTGTGAGGGGTCGAGCGAAGCCGAAAAGG
>Ga0179593_1503854_pt1 | contig 11001 bp, 7 predicted proteins | sample CZODoug2_1_08_16_FD_185931 | JGI IMG/M metagenome (GOLD analysis project Ga0179593, IMG submission 185931) | Vadose zone soil fungal communities from Angelo Coast Range Reserve, California, USA - CZODoug2_1_08_16fungal (PacBio error correction) | ecosystem: Environmental > Terrestrial > Soil >...
CACGTTAGGGTTTCCATGGGGATGAAAAAACTTCCCCTTGTGAATAGGGGGAAATTCATAGGTGGCAAAAGGGGTAACACGCTGCACCAAATGGGGGAAGGCACGCCGCGCACCGAAGTCGATCGCGGGAGTCTTGTGATGCCAAGGGCACGAAAAGGGGAAAATAGGGCGCCTGTCGCACAGGCTTAGACGAACACCTGACGATGGCAAGCTGGGAAAACCCGTGTCATTCCCTCGATCAAGAGGATATAATCCAGGGAAAGAGGAAAACATCATCGTCACGACGAATCCTCGAGTGGGGGAAGCCTGGGCGAACCGGGACGGCAAAGAGAGGTTTTGGACAGAATAGCCGAGATCGCCAGCTGCGGAGCCATCAGGGAATACGGAGAAGGGAAGAGTGTTTTTTGTGGGGGGGGGAAACCGCGGCACTCCTGCTGTGAACGAAAAAGTTTCGCGCAAAGAACCTCAGCAGGCCGTTTAACGGAGGGGAAAAGAGGGGAGACCGCGCGTGCTCGCGGGTGCGCGGGTAACCAATGCCGGAAGAAGGGGGGGGTTCTACTGCCGTTAGGCCAAGAGGCGCTGGCCGAGCAGGAGGGGGTTGAGAGTCAGCACGCGAGGTAACGAGCCGGGAAGGGGGAAGCCCTCGCTCTCAAGACGTCGGGACCAGACGGCCGCTTCTGAACCCATATGAAGTTTTAGTGCAAAAGACGGGAAGAGGAGCGATTATCTAGCAGCTAATCGGGGAAAAGAAAACTTGAGGAAGAGGGGGGCATTCGGCACCGAATCAAAGATCACACGATCCACATTGTGGGGTGCAACAGAAACGACGAAAACGCGAAAAGGTCGCGGGCTCAGTTGGTATCATATGGATAAATAGTAAGGAAAAGGCATTCCTTCAAGCCGTGCAAAAACCTTTAGACAGCTCAAGCTTAAACCAGGGAAACAGCGGAAAGCTAAAGAGAACGCGGCCACAACGTGGCCTATGGGGAATGGCGGCTTTCCAAACCAACCATCAAATCTCTACTAATTTTTATGGGTTTCTTGCCTTCTCCCTGGCAGTACTGTACTTTTTTTAACCCTTAAGGAGACAAATTCTTTAGACCTTACGGAGACGGGTTAAAATGCTACTCCGGCACTCCACAAAAAAGAAATCATTGAGCTCAAGTTGAAGTCGTGAATCGACATCTAGCCCGTGGCCGGGCATCACAAAAGAGCACCACTCGCTTCTACCATGTATATTCAGGGAATTGGTAGGGCCTAATTTCGTCGTATGACTACCCCGAATGCAGTGACATGTAAGCCGGGCAATCCGTAAAACTACGGCGAAGGAGGAGGGGTTCCCTTTTAATTTGAAGGGTGTAAAGCTCTGCAAACGCCGCACAGACCTCCTGGGAAAACGGTGCTGGTGGTAAGACTATGGCCTCGTTACTCGACCGTCCCCGCGTCATTCTCAGGGTTGTAGAAATTCAGAATAAAGAGATCACATAGAGGGGAGTGTCCCCGTCATGCGAACCTCAGGAATGATCTCATAGGATCGGAGATAGGAGGGCCAAAAATCTACCATAAAGTCGGTCAGCGTCTGGGTTGTACGTGGGGACCAGGGGGCGTGTTGGTGTGGTTAGGGGTTTTCTGCCAGGGCGGCGAATGATGGACTATGCTGAGATGGGAAGCATCGTTGGGGGCGAGATCCGAGTGTGAGATTGAGGGGTTTGTGCATCCACCTGTGGGGCAATCTGGCTCCTCCCTTCTTTTTCTGAGAGGATCATTTGCCAGGGGCCCCCAAGGTTTGCATTTGGAGTTGAGTGATTGCTTTGAATGTTCAGGGGGTCTGCGGTCTTAGAAATGCGGGCTTCCGGTGATTTGAAACCGGCGGAATTCTGGGAAGAGCAGGGCCTGTCACACACCGGTTGTATTCGAAGTCAACGACTTTTCAGTCCGCCCCAAGTTGTTAATTGGCTCGGAACAAGAAAAATGAAGAAGACCATCAAAGAGAAATTCAGGACCGTGGGCGAGGGTACTCCCAAAACCACTGGCAAAAAAAAAATCTCTCCATCCAAAACAAAAAAATGCAAACGTGCACAGGTGGGCGTACTGGACAAAAACTACGCCCGGCGTCCTTCATTTAGGGTTGAGGGCTCAGGGCTGGGGGCCCAGGGGGGGCCGGATTGGGTTAAAAAAGGCAACTTGTGGGGAGAGAGGAAAGTGCAACCCTAGGTCTTGGCCCTCCCGGGGGGGGGTGAGATGCAGCTTAGAAAAAGAAAAATCTGTTACCAGCACGACCCCTGGTCTAAAGCCGTCCTCAGAACGGCCAAAACAGAAATCCGCCGCCCGTATACCATCATCGGGGCTGCAGGGGCGAAACCTCAAAGGAAGCCTGACCGACAAGCAGAGGCGCCCGTTTCGGAGGCAAACACCCCCGGGTCTCAGCGAGGCGCAAAACTGAGAGGGGGAAAACACAACTGGATCCCTCGCAGAATCCCGGGCCGCGGGACCCACGAGGCACCACAAGAACGAGGCCTGGGTCCAAAGACCATAAAAGCTGACCGCACTTGAGTGGGTAGGGATGAATATCTCGCTACTCTCGATGCACTCAAAACCATGGGATGAGGGGGGGTGAAAAAAGGGAAAAAGGGTGAAAAAAAGGAGAAAATAAAAAGAAAAATGGAAAGGGGGGAACCACTGGGTCAAACCACTGTGTCAAGATACTGTTTTTGGGGGTCCCACCAAACTCAAAATACAACAAACGAGGTTTCACGTGTGTCCTCGTAAATAGATGACGGCGACCCCGAGATTGGGCTCCGCTCCATTTCTGGTTTTAACCCGCGAATGCAGTCTACGAGGGGACGGGAAATGGTCCTGTCTCTCGGCTCCGCAAACTCAACCCCTTCAAAGACCATGGGACCTTCCAAAAGCGTCAGTCGCGGCTGGGAGGAGGACAGCCAGAATGGGAGCGCCATTAATTCTTCTCCTGGTTGGTTCGGGGGGCTGTAGGTCTCCTGATTTAGCTGTGTGACTCGAGGGGCATTTGTATTTAGTCTGTAATCTGTCGGATCTTTAATTCTGACCCCCTTAGATACCGGACGCCTCGGTAGAACAACCTTTTAGGAAAAGGGTTTAGAGTCGACAGCAAAGTGTCTAGTGTATGCCCAGCTTCAATGAACGATGGCCTCTGGTCTAAAGTTGTGAGGGTCTGATTTTTACCAAGACATCTGCCGACTGTCCAAAGTCTCAGAGAATGGAAAAAACAACGCTTCTGAGGTACGCGGGGACGCAAGTCAGAGAAAGAGGGGTAATAAATCAACAACGGTGGGGTGTGGCAATGTGGTTCTATTCTGGCTTTTCTTCTAGTCCATCGCTTGCTAATTTTACCACCCTCTTTGTATAAAGTTTCTTGCGCCGTCAGTCAATGGGGCTGTTCCTAGTCGTTTTCAGTTACTACCTCGGATAACCTGAGAGCTCGAAATGCAAAGCTGGCTAAACCCCACAGAGCCCGCAGCCGCGAGGAGAGCCGGTGAACGGTCCGCGGCCCAAATCACCCATGGCCGTGTGGATAGGGGTAGCGGTGCCGATATTCCCTAAGCTACAGCACAACAGTGGTTTGAAACCCAAAGCTTGCATATTATAAAAAGTACTAGTCCCTCTGGCACCCGTCTCTTGCGACCTCAACCGACGTGCTGGAAGAAGTCTTCTATGAAAGATTTTCGAGACTGCAGGATTTCATCCCGGGGGGTCCAGTAGAGCTGGAGGAAAAACATCGGGAGTCAGCAGCAAAGCCATCGCCAATCTCAAAATTATAAGAAAAAACAACGACTCATGCATTGGAGGCCAGCGTTAGGGGTAACGGGGGAAGGCCATAGAGCCAGACGCGTTCTGTTCCCCTAAGTTTGGGGTGTCCAATTCAACCGAGGGAGATTGGTCGAACTGTTCTCAAAGAGAACATGAGAAGGAAGTCGACTTCCGAGAAAAGAAAAATGGTCTCATACGACGGTCTAAACGGGCCCGGAGGTACTGATCTGGCGTCGAAGGAGCCCAGGACGTTCCCTTCCCAACAAAAAGACTTGGCGCCGAACACCGGGTCGAAAAACAAAAAAATCTAGGATGGTAGGGCCGGGGACGAGGTGTACTCGAGGGTGGGGGGATGGAGATATAGAGACTTCCTAGGGCATGAAGCAGCAAAAACCTTGGAAGGCCAAATGTGGCTTGGGAAAACCCCACAGGGCGACCGGTTGCAAATGTCATCAAATTGGAGGGCGCCTTTCAAGAAAAACGCAGAGACAAGACAAAAACCCTTAGTTGGCGAAAGTGCGCGGCAATTGTCCCCCGAACTAGCAGTCCGGGTTAGGGAAACAGGAGACTGTCCTATTACAGACTCAAAAGGGGGTCGCACAATCAGGAACCGGGAACCTCTCAGAAATCAAAACAACACCTGAGTGAGAAAGGAGAGAAGAAGGGTTCAGGTGCACGCAATGCTGAAAACATGAGGCCGGTGTAATAAAAAGGATGGAGGAGGGGGAAAAAGCACCCCCGGACCCGGCACTAAGGCGACGGTAAAGCACGCCGAGAGCCGCCACCTCTGAGAAATCTGGCGTGACGGGAGATGCAGTATTGCGAACTACAATAGAGGCGCTCACTTGAAACGCACAGGAACGACACAGGGGGGCTGACCTGGGCAAAACAAGCCTAACTCGGAAGTTATTCACTCAGGGATTGACCCGGCGTACTAATAAGCAAAGCGAAACATCGCGAGCTACTCCTCGGATTACGGGGGTTCATGCGGTGGGCGAAAATTTTACGGCTAACCAAAAGGGTGTGGAAGGGGGGCCCTCCCGAGCCAAGACGCCTAAGGAGGGGCCAGCCGTTGTCGGTCGGGGGGTCTAAAAATACGAGCGGGATGGCGGCGTATTTCACTTGGGGGACTCCGAAGTCGCAAGGGGGCGGATTTATCTGGGTGCGACAATTTCGCGGGGGCAAACAATAGCGATACCTGTCTAAGTGCATTTGCGAAAATAAAAGAGACATGGGCCTAGCTCTCGCATGGCGTTTGTGGGAAAAAAGCCGCGGGCCTTGGAAAGGTAAACTGGGTTGTTCTACTTGCAAGTGACCCACAAAGAGCATGTCCTATGAAAGGATTGGGGGGACTCGGCAGGGGTTAGCACGCTCTATGGGACAGTGAATGAAATAGCTCTATCATCGGAGACAGCGGGGGTTGCAAAAACGCCTTATCTCAAATGATATGTGAAAGTACAAACGAAGAAAGGGGGAAGTATCTAGGGCAAAAGAAGCGAAGGGTTCGTTCCGATTGGCTGAAGGGTGCCAGTCGGCAAACGTAAAAAAAAAAGAGCACACATCGACATAGGGGGGTGGCAGACCTCGCTCAGTCGATCGGACTTCGAGGGGAAACTTGGGGTATCCATAGGGCCGGAGAGAACATAAGGGGGGGGAGGCAAGCTAGGCCTTGACCACCTGTGCAGCCAGACGAAAAACGTAGATACTCCTCCAGCAGTCATCATTCCTAAGGCTCCTCTCTCTCCAAAACGCGGGCCCTGTTTGGGGGGGGGGGGTGAGAAGGCCGTGCAGTTCTCCGTCCAGGTTTACTTGGATAGGGGCAGGAACCCAACCGGTCATGGGGGGAAGTCGGAGGCAACTGTGAACCGGGGGCGAGATGGGGGGAAGGTCAGGAACATCACGCTCCAAATCCAAAAGGGCAGTCGCTTGACGTCGGGGAAGGGGGGATCGAAAGTGATGTCGACACTTTCTGACCAACAGCAATTGCATCAAGAGAAGGAAGCATAAGTGCAGGGACGTGTCTAGAATGCACGAAGAAATTAGAGAGAGAAGGAATCCTGACCCTCCAATGTCCGAAAATTGCAAGGTTCGCGAAAAATGAAAGACATGGGGACCGGGCTAAGAATTTCCATGTCGTTTCCCCTGGAATTGGGGGGATGGAGATCGCACCAAGGGGTACTGTGGGACCACAGCAGGCGTTTTGGTGGGGATCGATAGGAAAACATTACGACGGAAGACCGGAAAGCTCATTCGCCGGGGGTGGAAAAAAGAAGTCACGAATGGAGAGTAACAGATCGGTCTTTGGGCTCTAAGAAATTGCGCAAGGAAATGGTTGGCACACGCATAGAGCTGCGTTTCTTAGGGGCCCATCCCGACCAAGTTGCCTGGTCCCAGGAAGATTGGTATGGGACGGGGGGAAACACAAGTGAAATTTTAACTTGGGCGAGGGACTCTTCGGCAAGAGAGGCAGTCAGCGAAGGGGAGGGTGCCTCGCCTTATGCGTGGGGGGCTCACGGAAAAGACTGGGACCGTGGGGGATTTGGGGTTTTGTGGGAACTACTGGCGCAGACCGTCCGGTTCTGGATTGACTCTTGTGGTCGGTAATTCGGGGGGGGTTGCAGGGGGAAATGGCGTATTCTATTTCGTATTGTTCGGGAGTTCTGAAAGGGGGGGAATGGAGAAAACGGTTCGGATAAGAAGCCCGTTAACAAAAAGATTGGCAAAGAAATAGGGAAAACTCTTTTTTCCTCGCAGAGTTGTTGTGCTTTTTTGCACATCAGAAAAAAGAATGGAAAGCTAAAGGGGGAAAATTCCGGGAGGACGCGAAGGAACATCTCGAACACCAACAAAGGAAGGTTATTAACGAGAAGGGGGGGGTGCCTTGTTTCGGAGCGCCCGAAACAGACCTGAAATTTGATTCGAGATGGGTCCGGGAAGTTTTGCAAAAATGGGCAACAAATGGGAAGGATGAAAAAGCGTTGCCTTAGTTTCCGCCTCTGTGTGTTCACAGAAGGGTTAGGAAACGAGCCCCGGGGTCCCCAACCGGACGTGCTAAAAAGCGGATTGTAAGAAAAGGGAGCACACCAACCAAGAAAGGAAAGGCAATAAGAAGAAAAAAAAGCCATAAACAGCAAGATATGCAGACTGCAATCTCCGGGACTGCGCCCTTTTCCAAAGGTACCCATTTCCCAAAGAACAGGGGCGGCGCTGGACAGGCACTAGCTTGCGACGCCTGAGAACAGAGCCACTCTGCCGGGCCATCGGACCATCGAAACGCGGAGGAAACTTTGGTCACAAAACAGTCAAAGACCAAAGGGTAGACATGTCACTGATGGGGGAGAGGGGGGAGAATATCAGCTACTCGCTCATTTAGACCCTAAACCATTTCTTCGCGAAAGGTCGTACAAGGGCCCCAAAGGGGAACACAAGTGCCCGTGCAGAGTATGAAAAAATCTCAAAGAACCTGAAGGAACTTTTACTTAGGGACGGGACTTCCTAGCGCTCTCCCCACCAGCAGCCTGGGACGTGCTACGAGGAAAAATCTCGGAGTTTGATCGAGCCAGCACATGAACCGGGGTAAACCGGCACATTACCGCTCGACTTAAAAACGGGGGATCTATCACGCTGAAGCGTTCCCTGGCTCGGAATCCTGGGACACGTATTCTTCTGTGCTCGAAAACTTCATTAGGGACATCTCTACACACGGGGCCTACAGAATGTAGACGCGTGGTCCCAGTGTCTGTTCTAAGCTCCAGCACGGGGCTCAAGGGAGTGTCGAATCTCGTCTAATAATCGGGGAAGAAGGCGTTGTGGCTTGGAAGGGGCTTCAGGGTTCCAGAACACGCGACCCAGCCGGTCAAAGATACTGCTCGTCCGGACAAACTGGTCGGCGTTAAAAGGGGGGGGGGACGGATTAAGCGAAAAACTGTATACCATTCGGACGCAAACATGTCATCATACTTTTACCTGTTTTAAGGAGGGTCTTGTAAAAATCCTGTTGGGAAGGGTGATCTGAACAATGGGGGGGCGGGATTTACGGTCTCCGAGTTAATAGGTATTGAATAAGGAAATCTAGATTCATCTAGGTCTCAAAAAGAGCAAAGAGAAAGAAGATCTCAGTTGTTCCGCTCACATGGTAGAGACAGTGTATCGTAGTTTGCTCTGTGCCGGATTGGACAAAATCTAAAGAAAAGGGGATTGACTACCGCTTCGCCTGCCCTTAGACTCCGAGTGAAACTCACTTGCGACTAAAAAAACTCACATTCGGGGAGAATCGGCCTCGGGGGGACGATGTGCGAAGGCATACGGACTGGGGGGGTCAGGGATTTGAAATGGTCTTACATCCCGTGCGGAAAAAAGCAAAACCATCTCCTGATCGGCCTCAGCGAATGTTGGGTCCTAACGGACATTATAAAAAAAACACACGGGGGGTCCTTTGGAACGGCAAGATAGGACGGACCGCTAAATGCTATCCCGGGCTTTAAGACTGTTGCCCACGGACTTCCGCAAGTCACGAGAACTAGCTCGATTGGTGGGTGTGGTCGGAGGGAGGAGGACGGTTACACATAAAACTAATCAACGCCAGCTCCGGAAGATCCAACCAAATTCTAACGGGATCTCCGGTCGAGACAAGGGACGCAGGTAAAGAATGACGGTCGCTCTGGAATGAAAAAAAGTCCACCACAGCTCGAGCTGGACGGTAAAACTTTCCCCAGAAAAACCATAATATGTAGTGAAAGAGATTCTTTGTTTAGACTCATTCTTTTTATAAGCTTACGAGTATTGATGAAATGGGAGGTGGGGGGGGCAAGGTATTTTCTTTGGCAAATTCTTTGCGACCGTGGGCTCTACCGGACTTGGGAAAGTGACTCCCGTTCGCATACAAAAGCGTAAGACAGATGATGGGTTGGGGCGAGCGCGGAGTTCGATGGCACCGCGCTATGGTTCATACTTTTGGGTTATACCTCGCGCAAGGTAAAAAGGCCAAGACATGTCGACATAATTGTCGAAACCTGTAACACAGGATCGAGTATCAAAACAAAAACAACTTATCAGGGAAGAACGAACCTGGTTGTTCCAAATGAGGGGGAAGGGACTTCAAATTGTAAAATTAGACTATGGGAACTAACACAGGAATGCAAACATGACAACTCGGTCTAAGAAATCCGCCATCAAAAAAAGCTCTCTCTTGAAGGCTTTAGGGAGTGGGGGGGGTCTCACTAAAAGTGAAAGCAACTGGGATGGCCCCCATGAGCAAAAATGGTCTTCCATCCCACGCCTGCCGACAAGGGCAGTAATCGGTCCTGCCGAAACGAGTTAGTAGACCCTCCGTCAAGCCAGCATATTTATTGGTTCTTGCCTCAGGGTATGACTTCAAGGCGGGAAAATTGGTGTGAACCTATCTCGACCACTAAGCTTGTCGGACGTTGCGGGAGCGAATCCGAGGGGAAGCTTTGGTTGGCGGTTCGAATTAATTCGTATTTGGAAAATCTTTCTAACGTGGGGAGAAGTAAAAAAAGACGAGAATGGTTAAATTGCAAAACACTTGGGGGGGTCCGGCCGGAAAGGCCCAAAAAAGGTCGGGGGTCTACATCTCTGTCGAATCGAAAAGTACTCGGCCGCGCGTTCCAATGCCTAGCGGGGTGGGGGTTGCTAAAGTGAATAGGAAACATAAGAGGGCAGAATCCAGGAGCTGGTTGGCGCGGGGTTCAAACGCGCGGGAACCAGATAAAAAGACACGCGCTCGAACATCGCAGGGGGACATAGTGGTAACCTTCGAAGAGCTCCTCGGATGAAAAATGGGAGTAACAACGAACGCTTAATGATCATACACGCAGGAGGCCTTTTGTGTACAAATAAAGAGGGTAGGGGGAAAAAAAGAATCTCACCTCAACAGATCACACGATCGGACATTGGGGGGGCGAGGGGTCCCTCAATAGCAGGGCACAAAAGCGGTTCTCGTCGACTGGGTATCCAATATCTTACCGGTCGCAGCCTTGATTCAACTTATCCGGAATTAAGACAACGCCACTTGTAGACCACTGGAGCCCGACCCGCGACGCCAGACCCGCACTGAAAAACGAGACACAACAGTGGGAAAGACTTGAGCATGGCGCGGTGGGGGGTGCAGCAACGATAAAATTTGGGGACTGGGCTTACTCCTTGACGCGAGTGCGTGGTTTTGCATAAAAGCAATTCGGGGGACCGTTCGGCCAAAGGTAGGGAACATCGACAGGCACCAAAGAATCTACTTAGCGGCCTTAGGCAGACCTCGACAAGAACCGGGACTTTCTGCCGGAGAAAAAAAAAGGAAAACTTCTTCATAACCAGTTCTCTGCTTGCAAGGCTATATTCAATAGGGAGGAGTTAACCAGCCAGGAAAAGACAATGCTATTCTCAGAACGATAAGAAGGAAAACCCTACGCACTGGCGAATCGAAAAAGGGCAATTTCTTCCGTTCCATGGGATGACGGTCGCCTCAGAACGCCCGGACTGAAATAATTGCAAAAGGAGTGCTTGGGGGAAAGCGGGGAAAATGCTACAGGACCGAAGGGACAAGGTGAACGCAAGAAAAAAAGTCGCAGTTTTTGCAACAGCAGAAAAATAATAGGAAAGATGAAAGACAAAAGCGCTTTGATTCATTACTATCCAGAAAGGTATCGAAATCTATCTCCTCACGCGATGATAGCCGGCATCACGACCAATCTGGGGACTTTCCTGTCAGAATGGGGAGGTACGGGGAAATCGTGAAGATGGCTTGTGGGTCGTGTGAGGGCGTAGAAGCTGGCGCACCGGGAAAAGCCGAAGTGGGCGCACGTAGCGTCTGTTGGGGAGGGGCGACCCTGGCTTGATACGTGGTGATTTGTGGCCTCAGGTTAAAGGGGACGAAACGGCTGGTTGAGGGAGACAGGTCAGACGTTCCGGTTATGTGGGGGGGGGAGGCGGGAATGGTGGTTGCCCAAAAAAAACTTTTCTTGGTCGAGGTAGGAGAACGGGGGGAGACCGTACCAGGGATGGAACGGAAAAAGATTTCTGTGGTCTAAAGAAGGAAAAGGGAAAAAAAACAGAGGGGGGTTCAATACATGTTACACATTCATTCGCCACACGGTTTACCGTGGGGAACATGAAGTACCCGAGACCATCCAGACAAGAAAAAAAAAAAGAGAAATGTCCACCATTATCGGGACTCGTCCGTACAAAGGAAAAAAAACACAG
>Ga0179593_1530653_pt1 | contig 11001 bp, 9 predicted proteins | sample CZODoug2_1_08_16_FD_185931 | JGI IMG/M metagenome (GOLD analysis project Ga0179593, IMG submission 185931) | Vadose zone soil fungal communities from Angelo Coast Range Reserve, California, USA - CZODoug2_1_08_16fungal (PacBio error correction) | ecosystem: Environmental > Terrestrial > Soil >...
AATAATACGTGACGGCCGTGGGGGACGAGGGACGCGCTGGTAGTGCGACACGATTTGTACTGCGAACATCGGACTCCTAGAGGGGGTAGCACAGCCGGGGATTTTGACACGGGGAGGGGTTGTCGCCTGAAGCATAAGGAAACAAAGGCATGGTCGGGCTGGGGGAACTAGGAAGGGTGCACAGGGTCGATAAAAGAAAAAAAATAGGAACACAGGAAGTCGCGCTTACCTCTGAGTTCAAAGGTGCGATGTACGCAATAAATCCGTTAGGGTTGCGAAGACCCCTATTGAGACAAAAATTTATCGGTATTTGTGGTTCACGGTGCTCGTGGGGAAAGGAGGAGTAAGAGGCAAGGGAGAGAGTGTGAGTGCGCTAGAAGAGGAAGGGGAAAAAAACAGAAATTCATCAAGGACATCCAAGGGAGGATTTGAAGAAAACAACGGCAGCAAAGAACCGGCGCCGTGAGGAAGACTGATAGGAGGAAAAAACTTGGAACGCACCATCAAGGCGTTAAGAAATGGGGGCATGGAAGAGAAGATGTACCTCATTCCTGAGCGAACGGAAGAACCCTATGGGGGAGGGGCGATTACGTCAAGGGGCGGGCGTTCGACGGACGGGGGGAAGGGGGTACATAAACGGTTCGGAGGACCTGCTCGCCCAAGAAGGGACAGGATGAAGAAGAAAGAATGGATGAGGACGCACACCGTGGCCTCCGGGCGCGGCAGGGAGGAAGTCGGGGGGGCACAAAGGTAAACAGTTGGGAGTGGCTGCAAGCTAGTCGAAATTTACAACGTTGTGACAGTAGAGTGGGGGAAACTAATGAATCATCACGGGGAGCTGCCGGGTGCGAATCTAAATCACTCTAGGCTGGATCTGATAGGGAATGGGGGGATACGTACCGGCGGAAACGCGTGCCGAAGTGGATTGTTGGGAACCACATGGCACCGGAAAAAAACGCATGTGATAAAGGAACACTGCCTGCTCTGATAGAGGGTGTCCGAGCCCGTCGCTGGGGGTTGGCCGGTAGCAGTCCAATGAAGCCGAAAATAGTCCTGCAGAATTAATGAGAACAAGGAGATTGGCCTGCGAAGGCGGGAACAAAAAAAGGAGCATTGCTGGAGCCGTAGCAAACTCGATGTAGAGGGCTTCAAGTGTCGGCTATCGACCTAATAATGTGAAAAATTTCGGCGGTCCCTGCTGCGGGGTTTGAGCATAGACCTCGTGAAATAACGCCGAGGATAGAGATAATATTTTCAGTGGTAGAAAATTAAGCAACTTTCACGCAGAAAGCAGAGGATTTCAACAAAAGCCTCCTGAAAAAAATTTCGCAAATAACAAGTCAGAAATCTTGCGACAAAAAAGCAAACATCAGCAGGGGAGCCCCCAGGCCTTTGAGGAAGAGCAAGGCAGGGAAGTCAGGGCCATATCATCAAGAAATTTATGACAAAAGGTACCTGGAAAACAAATAGTTAGAATCTATGTTAATTTTCCCAACTGGTTCACTAAAAAAAAAAAAAAAAAATAAAGTGGCGGTCCCATCGTTTCTGTTAACTGCAGAAAAAAAGTGTATGCGGTGTAAATGTGATCTGCTGAGAGATCGAGCGTGAGGGTCTTCAAGGCTGAAGTACGCGCGTCCAAAGATTACCTTTAAGATCATAATAGGCTCCGCTCAAAAATAAATAGTCCGCTAATAATTTTAATAGCGTTAGGAAAAATCTCAAATGAACTAAGACGCTTTGGAGTGGACTACTCTGCAGGATAAAAATAGGAACTTGCCCCTCTAGAGAAGATATTTGGGGGGGGGGGAGATGGCGAGGACTCTGCGATAGCAGACAGTGCGACTAACACAATTCTGATGCATCAGTTGAAAATATGGAGACAAGCCCGTTTGAACAAAGGGTGCGAAATTGCAATGGCGGGCTAGGATGACATACCATCTATTAGCGGCATTTAGGGTTACAAATCATGAACCTATACTTAAAAAAATGTGTTGTGGGGGTCTTCTAGGGACCACCAAAATTCTTCATGCGCGATCTGCCGGGGAGAATGATAAAATCAAATACGCGCGAAAGTATCGGGTACTTGTCAGGATAAGGGGGAAATGGTGACGCCGGGCTTGACAGCATGGGGGAGTATGATTACCTCTCCGTACTGATAGAACTAATCGCCAAAAAAAATTACCGCATGCGCGAATCGATAAAGAGACGGGAACTGCGCAACCCATAATGAATACAAAAGGAGCTGGGGCCCTCAGGCTCAGAAAAAGAAGAGTTGGAGAAGTGTAACGGACCCAATTATTCGCTCCAGATGAAAAGCCTTACATGAGTGCAAGGTGAGAAAAAAAAACCTTAAGGTTGACAGCAGAATTGAAGGGGGACTAGACAACGGTGGGGGGATGTCTATTGCACTTTAAGCACGGTTCAATAGCAAGAAGAAAATCATGTTTCGTGAAATGACCGTAGCGGCTGAAAAACCATTCTACCCAATAAAAGAAAAGACGGGGCTCTAGATACACTCCCGTTGGACTCTACAATAGCAGGTGGGGAAGGAGCCGATACATTTTCTCGGCCTAAAGGGATCCGAAAAAAATCAGAGAAATCCGACTCTGCCATATGAAACTGGACTAGTCGTTACATGAAGAGGACGGCAGTTCTTGCCGCGCGCTATAGCAATAAAAAAAAATTGAGAAAAGCGGTTTTGAACTGGAAAGGAAGAGCGTTGTCCGAAGCACGGAGCGGTGGTAAGAAAAGAGGGCGTAACGGGATATCATACGGGATTTAGCAGAGCAAAAAAAAAAGGTAACGGGAATGAAGGGTGTACGGAGAAGTTCTCCCTGCATTCTCGGGAAACTGAACAAAGAAGAAAAGGTGCTACCTAGGGCGCACGCATAGAAATAAGCAAAACGAGAGCGCGCCTGAGATCTGAATGTCAAGGGGCTTAGTCGATTCAAAAAAAAAAATTCAAAAAGGTTAGAATTCGGCCTCCTGAAGGAATTGGAACTAAAGAAAAGAGAAAAAAAAATGCGCTGGGAGAAAGACCAGTTCTCGGAGTGGTGCCGTGGGGCCCGTCGTAAAAAAAAACAAAAAAGAGAGATGCGGCCGGACACATCCGGAGACAGAAGGTGACAGAACGAAGGCGTAGTCTGTGCTTGCTAGGAGCAAGGACGAGGAGGCCGCCTGTCTCATCATGCTCTCTTTAGAAGGCAGTGTGAAAATAGCGAACTGTAAAAACTCGTATGAAAAAGAATCGAAGGCAGCCTCGGATCGTAAAAAAGCGAAGAAAAATAGGTTGGGCGCCCCGCAGGGAGGTATTAAAGAGAGATCCAGCAAAGACGCCCGAATGACAGGGGAGACTAAAAGCTGTAGAAACGCAAAGAAATACCGGACTATAGCAAGGAATAGTAAACAAAAATTTTATCCCTTAGCACGAAAGCGAGTGCGATGCCACTGAGCCGCATAATATATGGGAAGTGGCAAATAAAAAACGTAACATGAAGCACATTGACGCATAGACGAAAGGAGGCGAAGCGCAAGCAAGAGAAGGCGCCCTGTATGCAACACGACTGGAAAGGGAGAGCATAAGAAACATGTAGAAAGAAGAATTTCCTCTGAATGAAAGGGAGGCGATGGAGAGCGGCAGGGGCAGTTGCAAACATAGACCTGACAGCGAGAAACGGGAAAAATGTCATGGGGCAATCGGCGGGGGTGGCGGGGAGGGGGGGGATGGGGGGGGGGAAGGGGGGTCACCCCTGGGATCAATAGAGAGATCAGGGGGAGGATAGATAAGCGTGGAAGACAAAACAGTAGACTCAACTAGGCTGGAGAGACATGGATAGCCAGCGCTGAAGAAAATGAAACCTCTCCGCCCTAACCGAGATAATATACTCCTGTCCTTGAGTGTTGAAAGGATCAGCACTATAGGTATGAAGACTAAATCAACAACGGTAACCAATAGGATACAGGAAGGAGGGAACGGATAAAAGGGAACAAGATGTTTGGAAAATTCATATGCCGGGTTTTGAACCTGAGAAACAGAAGGGAGGGAAAAAACTAAACCTTGCAGGGGGCGGCAGATTTAGCGTTAAAGCTTTGATAATACAGCAAAGGCCTGAAAAGCTGGCCAAGAGAGTGCTTTCGCAGGGGAAGGAATCATGTCGGTGGAGCATTGGCAAAATAAAACAGAAGGGTAAACCGTGGGGTATGTGGGAGCAATGACCATCATTGTGCTACACGGCGAACCAGTGGTCATCCGAATGGGTTGCCAATAAAGGTTTGGAGGTAACTAACCAATAAAGAACTGGTAATAGCAGCCCAAAAGCCGGGATCTAAAAAAGCATCCCTGAGCAACTGAATGGGTTGGACGAAGGTCTTCTCCCAAACGAGCTAACGCTTAAGCCAGAAAATTCCGTAGGGGGATTACCGAAGACAGGACGCCAAACGTTGAGTGAGCGGTTCTGGGTAGTCTGTAAAAAATTCATGAGAGTTAAACGACTGGGGGAGGGAGGGGTGGTCGACCAATTAATAAGGCCCGCAGACAGAAGCGCTTCAGTGCCAGAGAGAAATCGGCGAATACCGTCTCCCACTGGATGGATGGGGGGAGAGGGAGCGGCAGGGTGTACCACGATGATTCAAAATCATGAACACACACAGGAAATCAAGCACCACGGCGGCTAAGAGGGTATAAAAACCGAAAGCAAAAGTAGGACAGAGAAGTGCCGAGAATGAAAAGACAGATTGATAGGGCGCCACAGGGAAAAATCAGAAAGTCACAGAGTTTCACGCCCAAAAAAACCAAGACTCGGACCAAGAAATTAGTCGCGTTTGGAAAGAATGGAAGGGGCTTGCTGGCGTCCAGGAAACGAAGGAATGGTGCGTGAATAAAATTGAAGAATGGGTACGTAGCGGTACTTCAAGATTGAGCTCGTGTTCCAGGGGGCTAGAATAGAAGTAATCGGATGGCAGGGTTGCGGTCGAAGGGATAGACAAACGAAGTAGCCAGCTGGGGACCGTGACATCCGAGAGTACACAAAAGCGAAGAATCTCCCCCTATAGCAAAAGGGGGGCCGCATGCCTTATTCACATACCCCTGCGGACCGGAAGGCCCCGAGAGTTTGGTCACCATGGAAAAAGAGGAAAGAAAAAGGTAGGACCTACTCGGGAGGTGGAAAACAATTAAGATGGTGAACGATAGTGGGAAAAGGGGATAAGTGTTCAAAAAACTAGAGATTCACATACATAGGGGATAGTGTAGGAAAAATGGCCTGAGTCTCGAAGTGACCGATCTTTAAGGTAGGGAAGAGTCACGACGAAAAAGAGGTGGGAGGATCCTCACAAAATTGTACTTGGCCTTCAAATTTGGTTTAGAGAAAGTATCACGAAACCGTGTGATCAAATAGGTTGTTCAGGTCGTGGTCAGCAAGAAAAGGAAGGAGGAGGGGAAAAGCTGGGGACGAACAAGACAAAACGAGAAAATCTAGCGCTAGGAGCGCAGTGGGGCACACAAAGAGGGGCTCAAACGAAAGCGTTGTGGGGGGGGAAAAAAATATCTTCAAATCCGACTGAATCTGGAAACCCCTTATGCGGGGTTCCGCATTCAAGACGGGACACGTGCACCGGGTCAACATGGCCGCCAGATGTCGCTAGACCACAGCTCACCAAATAATATCGCCCCACTCGCGATGGGGTTGTGTGCGGTCAGGGCGATGTCAATTTCGCGCGGAAGTAAATTACGGGGGGAAGGGGAACTATGGGCGCGGACCGGTGGGGGGAATCGGACGGAATTAATGGTAGTAGGGGAATCTGAAGCAAAAACTTGTAGACGGTCGGGCGGGGGCAATCCAAGGGGAAATCAGTGCCATATGATCATAATAATACGAGGACGACGAGACTGAGCAAGAGAGGAGCGCACAGCGCGGCAAAAAAAAACTAGGTGGTATTAATACGTACGAAGGCAGTTTGATGGCCAGCGGGGGGTGGTAAACACGAGGAAAAATAAGATCGACAGGAAGAACATTTTAAAGAAGATAGCCCATGGTTGTACCGATGAACGATATACCTCAGTGGATCAAACAGTTAGCAAAGGCAAAGGACATAAAGAAACCGGCCAAGAACTGAAAGTGAAGGGTTTGAGTCCAAGTGAGGCTTGAAATCTTAGGACGAAGATGGAGGAAAGGGGAGCTTGGTCTGGGCAACTCAAAATCCTAAATCGTCAAGAAATTACAACGGAGGCTTGAGAAGACCGGATCAACGGATAACCTAAAGCAATCAGAGAAACAATAACGTAGGGGGCAGGGCACAGCGCGATTCAAAACTAAGGGAGGAAAGCGAATGCCCGCAAAAGTCATCTGAAAACAATCGAGTCAGTCTTCATGCGCTTAACCGAAATTGGGCCCAGCGACATGCGGCCGATAGGGAATACAATACCAAAGGTTGTTTCAAAAAAGACAATCATGGAGGGGGTGCGTTAAAAATTAGGAGGAGCAATGAACAGATAGCAGGCAAAGACCACCGGACGCACAGATAAAGGACCGTAAAAGGTCGGGCAAGACCAAGTAGTAAGCGGAGGATGAGAAGCTGATTAGGTTTCGTCGCTCGAATCGCAGGGGAACGGCGCGGAGAACCACACGAGACTGGGAGCCAAGCCGGGGGTACCAGCCAGGAGCCAAGAGGACAGAAACAGCTGAGCCCTTTCGGGGGAGAAATAGAAAATGGGAAAACCTTAATCTCCAATAAGGAGTAAAAAACCTGTGAATTACGGAAATCAGTAATATATACATCACTCAAATAAGGAGTCGATTAGAGACAATCAGCTAAAATAGGGAAAAAACCTTGAAGGGATGTGCCGAACACTTCAGGAGGAAACAGCGTAGGGCCGTCGATAAAGAAGGAAGGTCCTAGAGGAATTTCCGCAATGGAAACAATGTAACTCAAGGGGGATAGCATAAAACGGGAGAAGGAATGTAAACGCGGGGGGGCCAAGGACTTGTGGGGTTAACCGTGAAAAGGAGGGGAAGGAGGAAAAATCCTCCCAACAAGGAATATCAGGATCGTCGCTTTCACCCAGAACACCGAAAATACCGAAAGGAGAGTCATAACATCGGAACGTGTCGCAAAAAAATAAGGACCTCTGGGTGAGAGAAATACAATCGATGGAAAAACCGGAGGCAAGGAAGTATCGGCAGCGGGTGGAGTCTGTCGGCAGATTGGGCTGGTGTGAAGTCGAGAAAGCCGTAAAGGCAGGAGGAACGGCTCGTCTACCTCAGGAAGTATTAACGAAGTCTCTATCTATCGAAATCGAATCTACCCGGTGCTCGATGTTATTCGAAAGTCAGTAGTAGAAAAAAAAGGGGGAGAAAAATAGAGGGACACATAGTTTTTGAAAACCGAAAAAAGCTTCACATTGATCTCAAAGCAATGAGAGACTAGCAAAACGGTAATATCGTCAAGACGCCGATAAACCCGGGGCGAGCGGGGAACTTGAGCAATGGGGAGAAAAAGGAGCGCTCCCGCGGAAAGCACATGAGGTTGTCGAGGAAAGGGGTGCGCAGGAAGACTCGGGAAAAAAATAGACCTGCGAGAAAGGATTGGGGGTCGCCCAACACGTCAAAGCATAGAACGCCCAAGAGCTCGACCTTGTGGGTGGGGATCTAGTAGGAAGTTGGGCAGGGAGGGGTCAATGACGCCCACTAAAAGCAGACAGAAAAGTCCGGATAAAGGTCCGGAAGCCGAGGAGAAAGATGACGACTCGCACAATACCTTGGGCTTCTATCTGAAGGAATCCCGAGTGATCACAGGTTCATGGCAAGTTTGGTCTATGAATGAGACGGACAAAGGAATTTAAATCGACATTTGCATGATGTAAGAAAATAAATTACCGTATGAAGGAATAATTTCCAAAGAGCAACCGGGTAAAATCTTCGTGGAAAGGTCCGGAAGAACTGTCCAAGGTGGGGCAAAAAGGAATCGAGCTATCTGAACACATGAAAATGATGTATAAAATGTATAGGTAAGCAAGTGATAGTAAGGATCAATTTTTGATACAGGTCGAAGATGAAGAGTTGGGTAGTCGTCTCGGAAAAACGGAAAAAAAAAGGCTGGTGGCCTAGGGGCAGGGGGGTCCATAACCTGAAAAAGGTGAGGGAGGGAAGATAGAAGTGATAACTCTCTCTCAAAAAAATAGGAAAGGGAAGGGTGGGGGAAGTAGAGATTGTATCAACGGCAAACGGATGTAAAACCCATCTAGGACTGTGCCAGGAGCGTAGTCACCAGTAGATGATAGCCGAATGAGGGCTATCCAAAAGGGATGGAAAGTTGAAAGGACAAGATGGCCCGGATAACGGAATTTAAAGAAATCAGAGAGAAAAGTTGCGGGGGTAACGCGAGGGAATAAAAGTACGTCGCCAAAGAAGCAACAAAGTCTTGACCACCTCTAAGAAAAAGCAAGGAAGGGGGAAACATGGCTAATTTTATGGGGACCCACTTGGACATTGGAAGCTGGAAGGGGTGTGTATGAAATTATTGGCCGACAGAAGGGGAGGCACGGTGTGATGGTCCACCCGATACCAGTAAGGAAAACGCCCGGGCCTAATACCTTTTAACACAGAAGAGGTTGCTGGCAGTAACATACGCGCCCGAGTCCGGATCCCCATACTAGGGCTATTGGGAAAAAATTTGGGGGTCGAAGAGGGCGTCAATACAGGGGAGGGATCTGCCCGGGCAAATCATGACGTGGGTCGCACGAAACACAGAGGACCGTGGGACGACAGAGAGGGTCCGGGTCTTGGCCGGTACTTTGGTTAAGGTGCAGCAAAACCCGCAGCAATGGCTAACAGAGAGCAAGGCTAAAAAAAGATATTAGTTGGGCAGGGGGGGGAATACGTGCAGCATACGAAAAGCTTTGACCCCACCGTCGGAAGTAAACGAACCACGAGTTGGCCCAAAGGGAATGTGATTTCAAAGACCGCGTCGTAAAATTACAGCGTAGGAAAAAACGTGCCGACAGTGATGCGGTGCGACAAGAGGACGGGTCCGGACATGCGTAATTGTGTAGCTACAAGATGGCATGCTACCAGGCGGCGGCGGGGACGAATAAGGGAGAGCTAAATCTGGTAAAGACCGCGCCTGCAAAGGGTGTTCTTGTTGGCGGTGAGCGAAAAACCCACGATGGGGGTGTTTTCCGAAAAAAGATCGCGCGGGGTCTCAATGGAAAAAACAAAAAAACTAATGTACTCACGACGAGACGATGAAAAACTAAACGTACGTGCCCACACAACAAGAGCAAACTAGCCAAGGTGAAAACAAAGAAAGGGATAACCGCGGAACCGCCGTATAGCTTAGGGGCATTAAGGGAGAGTGTACGGGATAACGGGAAATATGTCGAGCCGCAAGATAAGGGAACCGCGGAAATGAAAAAGGGGGGTAGGAATTTCCCGGTCGTTAGGGGGCAATCAACACGGGTCAGGATTAGCAATGGAGGAAAGAAATGAGGGATTCACCACCGGATTTGCGGCAAATAAAGACAAAAAGGAAGATTTTTCATCTGTGGGGGTGGGGACAGGTTGGACACAATCGCCCGTGGCAAAAGTCTTATCCTGGTTGAAAAATGAGAAAAAAAAAAAACCGGCAACCGGGGGTTACGCGGGAAATACCAGAGAAAAAATTGGGTCACCTGAAGGGTTGAAAGCGAGCGGGGGGAAGTGAGTCCAGCAGCGAGAAAGGTGTATATGGATAGAATTTTTAGGTGGCGGGGGATAAAACTGGGGGGGGAAACTCGGGGGTAATGAATCGGCAACTTCCGGAATAAGAAATGTGTGCCCGTGACCATTTCATCGCAAGAATGGCGACGAAGAGCGGTCTTTCTTAGAAAATAAGAGGCCGCATCCCTTGAAAAAAGCCCCCTGTGAACCGAATAATGAATGCAGCCGCCACCGGATCGAGCATATAGGTGTGCGACACCAAACCCTTCCACTGACAAACAGGAGGGTCCACCTGGGGGCCGGTAAGCGCTTCGGAGTAACCAGGAAGTAAAACGTTCGGGTTAAGAAAAAAAGGGGTCCCCATTTAAACACCAAACTATCGATTAAAAGTTAGATAAAGAGTGCCGACACACACTCAGGAGGGGAGAGAAAAAAGTCTATGAGGTTTGGGAATAACTCTGAGCGTTCAGAACAGAGGCGGGAGGGGAACTGAAACAAACTCTTGATCCTATTGAACATTACCCAGATCTTGGAGCACCCGAGCCCTGGAAAAACAAATGGAGCAGTTTTCATCGAGGACAGGAAAGGAATTCGTACAACCGATTTCCTTGAATTGGATGAAAACGTGGTTTCATGCAAAAACTAAAGGTTAATATTTCTGGATGGAAAAGAGGCAGCTTTGGCTAGGGTCACCGGATCTTCGCACCTTCATGGAATGAGTGTGATGGAGGAGGGAAAGATTGGTGCATACTGTGGAAATGGGAAGGCAATGGGAGGGCGGGTCGGGAGTTTCCCAAAGGACTGCCGGAGGAAAATGATTACTCGACCATCAGTTAATTGTAAAAACTCTTGGACGATAGCAGACATAGGGCGCGAGACGCGGCAGCAGTGAAAATAATATTTCATTGAACAAATCTGGTATAGGGATGCGGGGGGGTTGAGGGCAGGTTCGGCAGAAAAAAGGTGTGGGGGGGGTTAGCTTGGAAAGGAGTCCCCCAGTCGGGGTAAATAACTGAGGGAACAGGCATGCAAATGCCAGAGGACTTGTCTGGGAGGGAAGGGGTCAACCGCCAGGCCTAATTTAAGAAAACCGGGTAAAAGGAGAAAAAAACAGACCGTTGTGGAAGGTCCCACATCGAATGGGGTCGAAAAGGGGATAGAGCGTAACAACTGGCAAAAGGGGAAGAAGTTGTAAACAGGCCTCCAGCCGGCTAGCGCAAAGGGGGGGGGAAAGTCGTCCTCTGGGGGCATTGAGAAAAATTGGGAAGGGAATCAGGGGCGAAAAAAAATGGTGGCGACAGGCCGC
>Ga0179593_1596185_pt1 | contig 11001 bp, 12 predicted proteins | sample CZODoug2_1_08_16_FD_185931 | JGI IMG/M metagenome (GOLD analysis project Ga0179593, IMG submission 185931) | Vadose zone soil fungal communities from Angelo Coast Range Reserve, California, USA - CZODoug2_1_08_16fungal (PacBio error correction) | ecosystem: Environmental > Terrestrial > Soil >...
GAGGAATCCCGCAGAGAAGAGTTTTAAAAAAAGGATGAAAGATTCGGAGGTGGACCAGTAAATCTTCAGTAGGGTCGCGGGGAAGTCCTCCCACATCCCATCAGTTTCTGCATTAAACTTAAGAAAAAGGGATCATGGGAAATCCAGAGAAGGGAGGAGGTTCGAAACGCGTTGACAAAAGGGGAGAAGAAGCGGAAAGAAGAAAATCGGGGTAGCGAGTCGCAGAAGGCGGGGCGAAGCCGAGTCAGGAGACAGTTGACGTCACGCTTCACGCTTCAAGGAGTAGACAGGGTTAAGGGGTGGGGAGAGCGCATCAAAAAAGGCGGAACCAAACGACGGTATCTTGCGGAAAGGCTCTGAAAAGGAGCGCTCGGCACAAAAGCCGGAAATGGAACTATGTAAAAAAAATAGGCCAATCCAAGGGGGGGTGATGACGGGACTAAGAGACGACCTCCGAGAGGGTCGGCGAAGAGGACTTCTCAAAATCAAGGGAATTTGGAGGGGGGCCAAAATGAAAGACCAGAGCGGTAAGTGAGAGGAGGGGCACCAGTCGCGGGGTTGAAATTGATGCTCCGGCAACAATCGTCTTCATAGTCGGGGTCGGGTGCCCCAAAGAGGAAACGTGAACTAATCGGGGAATGCCGGAAGCTTAGCCAGGTAAAGTCACTTCCTAAGCATCTTTCCGTAGGGGCAAGGAGGACTCGTATTAGAGAGGTTTGTCAGATACTTCGGCACGCAGTGCGGCCGCAACCCTAGGAGAAAAAACTCATTGGTTTCCGGCAAGATTTCTTTTCGAAGAAAATCTAGGGGGAAAGCTTCCACACCCGCCAGAGAGTCGAACATTAAAATCAGTAGAGACATTCCGCTGTAACCCAGGTCAAACAGTTGCGGAGTTCTTCTCGAAAAGGACAAAAGGGGGAAAGAATAAATAAAAAAAGAATGTTCGATTCTCAACTCTCACCTGGTTGTCGAGAGAAGAAAGGGATGCAAAAGTGCTTCAAAGTAAAAAAAAAGTGGAAGGGAGGGAGGGCTATCTGAGTCAATACGGGACACAAAAAGAACGGAAAAAAAGAAGTAAATAAGCAGTCACTATCAGGGAGAAGGACGGAATGAATCGCGGAAGGTCCATTCGAAGGGAATTTCAAGATTCATGATCTGTGTACACAAAAGGAAGTGCACTTTTAATCTCTCGAAACACCCACCAAAATAGAGAAGAACGTAGCAGAGTTGAAGTACATCATTACAAAGCCGGAAAAAAATCCGAGGGGACGATTACTGAAGGCCGCCACCGACGTCGGCGAAACGTATGGGTCCTCAACTTATGCCAGGATAGGGAGAATTCAGGATCTCAGGTCAAACCCCGTTTGCGTGGAAAAGGGGGGACTTTAAGCGGCCCACAACGCGTCACTGCGACTTGATGTATTGGGAACCAGTTCGCGAGCCATTTCAGGTGAAGATAACGAAGAAGGAGAATGAGACGGTAGTGCTTTTTCAAGACTTCAAAACGAGAAAGAAACTTGCCAAGATGTGGGAAGGAAACTGAGGCGGCGGGGTTTCCTGGATGTATGAGGCCGGGAGGCTCATGCGCACCGCCAAGAAGCCACTGCGGGGTCGCTCACGGGCGGTACGACGTCTGACAGCCCGGACAACAATCGAAAGGAACGAGAGGTTAGAAGGGGGAAGGGCAACACGCTGAGGGGTGAAAGGCGGGCTGCATGGGGGTAAAGGTGGGTGCTTCATTAATACTCGGGACTCCCATGAGGAAAGAGTCGAAAAAAAGAGACGGCCAGCGGTTGTAACAAGATCTCGCTACTAAACTGAGTCGAACAATCGGAGGTCGACGTCGGGTAGACGAATTCGAAGCCAGGGCGGCGGACGTCCGGGAAAAAACAGGAGCGGTGAGCCATTTTCGAACGATGGAAACAGAGAAAAAATTGAAAAACACCTAACGGCTGAAAACTTGGCGAGAACCGTCGGGGGGATCTAGAGGCGTATCGCTCATTGACCACAAGACGAACGACGCCGGAGGCCTCCGGGAAGGAATTTGGGAAAAAGAGGAGAGGACTGGCTTAAGACGCCGGAGCAACCCGTACGAAAAAGAGGCTGCTGGGGAGGTGGCGGGACCGAGCCCAAATGCCGTTTCTGGACGAATCGTCTATGGGCAACCAGAAACGTTCAGGAAAGGATGGGGAGGTCCTCGACACGCAAAGTCCTGATGGGGGGGTCCGACCTCGTCAAGATTAAAGAGCAATCCGGATGCTGCGGGGGACTCTCAGGGAAGAGAAAGAAAAAAAAGATGAGGAGGATGGAAATAATGAGAGCCTGAGAGAAAAGGATTATGGAGGTGGAAAGGTCAGGCCCCTGTACCCGGAAAGAAGTCGGGGTCGAAATGTATTCCATCCACATAAATAATCTGTTGGAAAAAAAAAAATTACAAAAAAGAAGAGGTAACCATGATGGAAAGATCGATCTGCTTCATAAAAATCCGGAAGGATGACACGGGGAAGAGATACAGATGATAGGGGGATACGAGTCCTGACGAATGACTGAAGCCTAGAGGCCGTTGCGGGCTGAAATAAAGGGAAGGGCTTATGGGAGGCTTGGATGGGGAGAAGACAGACGTCATCGGAGGACGACTACCGAAAGAGGCCAAGACGGGGAACCTTCTTCGCGGGAACGCAAAGGACTAGGATAACTGCAAGACAACCCAAAGACACCCCTGGGATTATGTAACGTGAGGTCAAAGAACTTTCTCTATCATTAGAGGTCCTTCGAAGTAAAGGAATTGTGGACGCCCCACGAAGAGGACTACCCGCGAGACAAATAACCAGCACATGCGTACGAGACAAGGAAGGAAGCCTCCAGATCAAATCGATGGGAGGACGGGTGAGTAGAGTAAGACGAGACAGCGCTAAAAGCGGAACGGAAAAGTGACGAAAAAACCCTTCCACGCTGAGTATCTCACGAGGAATGGGTCGGGGGGGCGCTGAGGAAGAAGGGCTTTAGCGAGTGCCATAACGGCCGACCTCAGTGGTGCCCGGCCGAGTGGAGCAGGGCCGTCGCCTTTAACAGAAAAGAAAATAAAAAAACAAAAAGGACCACCAAATTCTCGCGAGAAACATTCCTCTCAATGTTCTCCTCTCGCGTATTGTGCGCGAAGCCGAAAAGAAAAAACCGGGGACGATCTATTTTACCGGAGAAGTTCTTGGAATCCTCAAAAAAGATCGAAAGGGTCGACAATACATCATGGGAGGAAAAGGGGAAAAAATCCCCCACCCAGGAGAGGTCGGCTGGGAACGCGAAGGACGTGACAACAACGGCTTTCAACGCTTGTAAGCTCCATGAAATAGGGTCGAGTCAGGCCGCCTTGTGTACATGACGTACGTTCAACCTGACGAAAACTGTCCTTGAGAAACGCGAGGACAAGGATAGCTCATGCGCACTGGGCACAAAAAGCAGGAAGGATCTCTCGAAAAACTTATTATTATTAAGAGAGATGAAAAGTTCCGCAGCGAGGAACCAGCAAAGGAAACTAGGTCTTGAGGGGGGGGGAGGAAGGCATTCCGACCAATCCGCAGGCTGCGACCGTCCAGTTAATAACTTCCGGTCTTGCGGCAGGACGCGATGGCGCAGAAAAAGACAGGGGTCCAGCCCAGCCAGGGGGGACAGAGCCAGACAAAAAGCCGACCGTCCCCTTTGTGGTTATTTTGCCGCCCCTAACGACGCGCTAAAAAGGTCGGTGCGTGAAAAAATCGAAAAAAAGTCAGAGAGCGGAACGTGGGCTTTTGGGGCAGCGTCTGAGGCATGCAGAGGGACCAGGGGAAGCTGATGGGAGCGAGCACTGGGGGAGGCGAGACGGCTCGGGGATGGGTTTCTGTGCTCAGGAGAATTCCACAAAACTTAAGACAGAGAGTTAGAGATCCAGACTGGCCTGCAGGCAAAGTAAAACCCTCGGTCCTAAGAAGAGAGTGCTCGGGTTTCCTGGTCCAAGCAGCGGGGACTTACGAATTGAGAGGAACGAGGGCGGGCACTGAAGAAAGGGTTTGGTGGAAGAACGCCGGACGAAAAATATGACAGATCGGTCCCGAGCCGGGGGGGCAAAAGCCGGCGACAATGTTCTGGTACACCCAAGGCTACAAACACGATCGTTCGGGTAAGATTTGGATGAAAGAAAAAAAAGACATGCTAATCAATTAAGACTTCAAATGAAGGTTACAGGCATACCCAGCGTCCGAATTGGAAAGGATGGCGTAGACCGATTCATTTCGGACTTCGCGAGCGCAACACTCAAAGGGAGCAAGAAGGGGAGAGTAGGCGACGTCCGGGTTTCCCGGGAGAGGTGTATGCGCGATTCCAAAGTCAAGAAACACTCAAGGCCGAAGGTTTAAGCGGGAAGCCATGGACACGGACAAACGTCTGACGTTCTTCCGACAAAAATCATCGCACGTATCAGCTTAATAAGTCCTCTTTGATCTCCGGGGGACCACAAACAAAAAAGCTAAAGAAAAGAAAATAAGATACGTAATTATTACCGTACTGTGGGGTCAGCAAAAACGGGGTGGCTTCTAAAAGCTACAACGAGGGTACACAAGAATGAAAAGAAGGAAACTAGGACACGAATACGACCGTATGAGGAGCCAGGAAAAACATCTCTCGACAATAGAGGAGGAAAAGAATATGCTTCAGATGAGGAAAAGCAAACACATAAGTTGGGGTGGGGGGGGTTTGATTGCGTTAAGGGGGAAAAGTTGCTGAAGGGACAAAAAAAGAAGTGTCGCCAGTTTCGGGCAAAACAAAAAGAGATACGTTGGTAACGGAACGGTAAACCAACGACGATAAGTCTCCATAACATCTCTGGTCCCGGGAAAAAGAGATATCAAAAGATAAAGACATATGAGTTTAGGATTGGAGTGCCCAAGCGGCGGAAAGAAATCAAACTTCCATAGTCTTCTACTTTATTCTTGGAAGAGTTTCGGGGGAAAAAGAAGGAGACATCAGATAGACTACAGCCGCAACACGGTCCAAGACTTCTGGCACCGGGAGGGAAGGACGGCGCGGCCATGCCATTAGGAGGCCCGCTAAAATGAATTACACCGATAAGTGATGAAAGGGTAAATCGACACGGGAAGTCCGCATGTCAGGCGATAAACGTCGATTCGAAGGAGTTGAGCAAAAAGGGAAGAAACCCAGGTTTTTATCAGAAGAGAAGGGTACACCAGACGCAGGGTCTGACCTAGCGGAACGTCGTCCACGTCCGGCGTTCTTAGGCCCACCCTTTCACGTACAAAAGATCGGAGAAAAAATTGAAAAAGAAAAAGCGAATCAGCTGGGCACAGGTCCACGTTAAACGACTCAACGTAAGGGGATCAAGCGAGTCGCAGCTGAGACTGGCTCCTTCTTAATTGGAGGAGGGCCCGCGGGAGGAAACGAAAGGATTGGGCAGTTGTGGACAAAGCCTGGAAAAACCGAAGTCGACCAAAAAAAGAGGAGAAGGGATGGAAGAAAAGCAGGCCCAGTTCAACTCCTCAATGAAAGCTGAAGGAAGAAGTGAAAAGCAAACTTCGCTGCTAACGGGGACTGAATAGGAGGGAGTCGATTCTAGGGCGCAGAAATCATCAAGGGCGTAGGAAGCGCGAGGTATTCTACGAGGCGAGAGGGACTAAAAAACTCCCCCTTTTCAAGGGAAAACTGCGAAAGAAATCGAAAAGAGAAAGATACTTGCAAAAGGAGGTACATTACGTAATGAAAAAAGCGATCGGTGAGGAGCATCGGGGGAGAGCGGGCGCCAAAATGTCGGCACGCGCAGAGCGTGGAGAAGATCAAAAGATTAATGAAATAGATAGATTCCACTCAATAGACAAGAACATCAAAAGAAGCCTCGAGCGGGACGATAAGACATTCCTACTCGAACCGCTCTGGCGGGGCATGTACTAGAGGCCTGATCGTTCTAGTCAAGAAGCGATGGCACGCACAGCAAAAAAAAAAACGGAGGGTTTCACTCTCACGGGGGAAAGGAAAAAGACAGACCTCTCTTTTGTCCCTTCAGCCAAGAGGCCCCGGGGGAAGGAGACGGGGCGGAGAATCTACCGGAAAATGGGAAAATAATAAGGGATTTTCTGGGGGAATCAGGGGAAAAAACAGGGGGAAAAACAATTGGCAGCGGGAATGGTGAGAGATGCAATATCGTGGGCTTCTGACGATGGGTGTGCCGTTGTCGCTACGGCCCACCAAACTAACGTTCGGGGGGGGCACCACTGCGTTCTTCATCTTTCGACGCCGCCCTTCATTGTCTGAAGGAAGCAGACCCAGACCGGACCTTCAGAACCGGGAAAAAAGAGGATAGAAACTTGACAGCGCTTTTACCAGAAGTTCGGGGGGACTCTCGTGTGTGTACTTGGAGAAGGGGGTGGGCGGCAACCAAAAGCCGGACGCCAGGATATGATCGGGTCCGTCAGCCTAACTTTACGAAGAAGAAGCGGGGGGTGTCCGTGTCCAAGGCGATAAAGGTTGGAGGAGGGAAAGGCGTTCTACCGTCGACGGGTCGAAAGAAGAAAGTAAAAAAGAAAGGGGTGAGATGAGATTAACGGTCCAGGGTTCACAGTGCAAGCTATGCTGGCGGACATTCATTGAGGGGGGGGGGTGTGGAGGAAAAATAGCCGACGGTAAAGAAGTTCGGAGACTGACCAGCACTTCGGAAAGGGTCCGCCGTGATCGCAGATCGATCAAAGGAGGACAAAGAACGACGCCACAGGAGAGGGCCTGGGCCGTGAAGCGGATTTTGGAAATTAAAAAAGGGAAGGAATTAACGCCTTCTCATACCTCCGGACGAACTATCCAGGTATGTGGAAGACCGTGGTCAAGACAACCTACGCGCTGAATTATGTAACCGATCTTCGGGGGGCATAAATTGAGGGGGAAAGAAGTGGTATGTGCTAAAGCGAAACCCGATTCTATTGGGACCAAGGTCCAGGGTTCCCCGACACTCACCGATTCAAAATCACTCACAAAATGCATTCGGGCCTAAAGGAAGAGGCCGCATCTCAGGAAGTAGGAAAGAGAGAAGACCTTTAACTCCAGAGAATAAATGAGTTGAAGGGGGGGAAATTGCTGAAGGGGAAATGACCTTAAAAAATGAGGTATAGGAGACAGTGGACTGCCTCCAAGGAATCGTTGCGGGACACTGAACTTTAATGCCTGGGGACCATCTACTATAGGGAAAAATTCAAGAAGAAAAACGTGGAAAATAGGTATGAAGCGAAGAGATACTAATATATTGATAAGGCGGTGGTTTCGAGACAGAGGAACAGCCTTGGAAAAAAACTAATTTCACCTTAAAAGAGACGTGGTCCGGGACGTCTTGCCGTTTTAATGAAAGTCATACAAAAAGAAAAAAAAAACGGGACCAGAAGCTGCCACCTGAACCGCCGCGCCGTCTGATGTCGGCCGCAGCCATGGGAAATTAGGCCCGGAGCGCCCAGGGTCCACCTGAAGTTAAGTAAGAGCAGTAAACTGCCTAGAAAAGGAGGAGATGTCTGGCGAGAGGGACCGGGTGGTGGGGCCCACTACTTCCCGGAAAAAAGGGACGGCCGGGAAAGAGGGTTGGAAGAGAAAACATTCTTTCAAAGGTCGGTGAAAGGGAAATCCAGGATCGTTCATCTGTGCTTGCTGCGTTAGCCGCCCGTGCACGGACAAAAACTGAGATGCACATTGAAACTAAGAAATTAACGGCACCTTCACTTCGGCAAAGGAGTGTGAAGAAATCTGGGGAGAACCCTTATAAAGAGACTCTTCTTCATAGTGGGTGAGAGGGGGAAGGGGGCGCATGGGACCGTAAGTCAAACTGTCCTTAGGCAAAGACCGCAGTTGTAAGGGCCAAAAGGGGCGCATTTTAAAAAGCACGAACCACCTGCAAGCGAGACTACCATAACCCGCGGTCGGGGGTCAGGGAAAAAGGGTCAACCTCATCCACGGAGCGCGAAGCCGCGACAAAATCCACTCCCTTAGCAGTCTATTGAAAAAGGAGGGCAAGCCTAATCCGCACCTGGAGCGCGCTAAACTTTTCGAATACATGAACCAGCAAGAGGGGGCTGTCTAGTAAGGAAAGAGAAGGTAACCAACGGTGGCCAACGGGTTGGCTCCCTCACTCTGTCGCGAGTAAATGGAAGAAACATGCGAAGAGACGTAGAATCAGCGGGCGGTGAGCCGAGTAGGACATGGCAGCATCGTCCGGATGAGACTCAAGAGGGCTTCATGAGTCGCGGAGAAAGAATTCTATGAAGCTCAAACACAACGAGGAGGATGAGGAGATTCATTCAGGAAGGAGCTCTTGAAAAAGAAGAAAGGGAGAGAATCCCGAGCCAGGTACGGGACTATCTCTCACGGTACGACACGTACTTCCTTTACTCAGCTGAAGAGAGGCTTAGACTACCTAGGAGAGACACGACCGTGGAAATAGAAAGTTAAGAAATGAGAAAGAATTGACCCAAATAAAGAAAAATCCAGATCCATTGATGTATCCATCCAAAATTTTCAGCAAAAAAATTTGGCGTAGAAATCGTACCAGAACGAAGGATTCAAGGAGGGAAGAAATCCGGAGATGAGTCGGCTGCTAGCTCCCGCGAGAGGACCAGTTCCGTAATGTGAATAGGGAAAACTGCGTGTTCCTGTACGGCAAGAGGGAGTCTGGGGAAGGGGTCTCGAAAAAAAAGAGAAAGAAAAGGAGGGGGCCTGGACACAAACTTCCTGTCAAATGTAAAGAACCCCAGAAGGTTGGAAAACGCCGTCGAGCGACTAAGAGGAAGATTTCTTCCTTTTTTTGGGATAAAATGAGACTGATACGTTGGTCTCTTTCAAAACAAGAGCTCGGCACTGGGAAATGCTCGGTGGCACGGTTGGGCCGGAACAAACGAACTAGACGAATGGCCGGTAAGGGGTGCAAGTTCTACAAAGACGAAAGGGTGGAGGAAAACTATGCTCTACTTTCAAACGTCCGCGTGAAAAAAAAAATTCGAAACGTCGGACGGAAGAGCTAAGGATCGAACATGAAAATCGTAGGGACGTCCTGGTACAAAAGGAGCCCAGGAGAGTGGGATCGAGGCGCTCATGGGATTTCTGGCGTGCCCGAGAATACTTAAGGAACCAGAATGCAGCTGAAAGTTCGTCCACGGTCTGCACTGTATAATGTAAAGAACCGACCACTTCAGCCGTCACCTAGGGGAGTTTAATCTGGGGGGACAGGACGTCCTGGACCTGACAGGCCGTAAGAAGACGACAGATCCCGTAATCGAACTTCCAGGATTTCCCTTAAAGTGTACCAACTCTACCTACAGACTAAGAGGAAAAGGACCGAAAGGAGTAGTTCAGGGGTAGGGAAAGAAAAAAGATAATAGGGGTGGGCGTGTCATCCCTGAAACGATTGTCCTGGTTCTCTTCAAGAGTCATCAAAGCCTTATGCTTCTGGGCTCTCAGGTCAAAGAAGGAAAAAACCACCAGAAAAACCGTAGAATATTTAAAAGACGAAAGGAGAATCCGGAGTGGACCGTTAAGAGGAGGAACCCTAAAGGGAGGGCATCCTCCTGTCGGCAGTCGAACAGAAATCGAAAAGGCCAGGAAATGAAACCCAGTATTCATCGAGAAGAGGGGCCTAAAGTCAAGAAACGACGGAAGAAACAAAAAAAAAACCCTGGCGATCCCAGGAGATAGGAGAATTACGGTCTGCGAATTGGGAGGATGAGCCCGTCAGGTCAAAAGACTTAACTAGAACGCTTCCCGGCGACCACGGGAGGAATGCGGGATGAATCAAAAAACATCATATCGCTAAGGCAGCCAGGGTTCGACAGTTGGCCAGTAATCGGAAACAGGAGCTAAGGGACGCAAGCCCATGGTCGCAGAAGACGAAGAGCTCCCAGAAAAAGCTCAAAGTGGGTAACCGGACGAGCGACCAGTGGGCCGATCGAAGATCCGGACTCGAAGATCTCCGAAGTGGGGGGGTGATTTCCCCGAACCGGACCATTTGGTATTATCGCATATAGGTACCCACAAAGAGGAAAAAAACTAGGGGAATGAAGGGAGCGAGGAATCGTCTTACATCGTGAGGAAGGGTTGTACTGAACCCAACACGAGAGGGCCCTCTCCTCTGCGAAAGCTCAGACCGTCACATCTGCCGTCCCAACTCAAAAAAAAGGGCACTCGAAAAGAGGCTATTTTCAGGGACTTGGGGGACGTCTTCGAACAGAAAATCCAGAGGGACGGAAGAAGTGTGTCGCGGACGAACGTTCGCGGTGGGACAACATCTACCCACCGAATCTATCAAGAAACTAAAAAAACATAATTCCTAGACTAAAACATTCCGAGGGAAAGGGGTAAAAAATCCTAATTCACGCAGGAGTTCTGGCACAAGGTGAAAATCCCCCGTGCGAGCTAGTGACCAGAACGTTTCGGGCTCCGAACAAAGGACTGTTAGAAAGGAAATTTCGGCAGAGAATACAGGAAAAAAATATGGGGGGGGGGGGGGGAGAGGCGTTCACGGACGTGACCCAACAGAGAATCGCGTTCAATAGCATAAGAAAAGAAGCAAGACTCAGTCGCCGACGAGCGTTGGGGGCGGGGCGTCTTACCGTCCAAACACTATCTAAAAAATCGTCGCGACAATGGGCACGCGCGACGATAAATCTCTCTCAACAAAAAAAACAGGAATAGATATGGGGCACGTCTCGCGTGCCCAAAAAGTGGCGAACATGACGCGACGAGCTCCCACGGGGAGGCCATTCCTACTCCGGAAAACAGAGAAAAAAATACGTCTTTAAAAAGGGTCAAGTGGGGGATGTCATAGAGCGACGAGAATTGCGCACCTGCCGTGCCCACGAGGGGAGCAAGAAGCTCGGACCCCCAGCCATACCTCCAGAAGTGGAAAAAAACAAAGTTGTTGAGAACGGGGAATTCAGGGGGATGAGAAATCCGACAGAACAGGCAGGTCAAAGTATCTGGCTTTTGGGGCGGTCT
>Ga0179593_1328855_pt1 | contig 11000 bp, 9 predicted proteins | sample CZODoug2_1_08_16_FD_185931 | JGI IMG/M metagenome (GOLD analysis project Ga0179593, IMG submission 185931) | Vadose zone soil fungal communities from Angelo Coast Range Reserve, California, USA - CZODoug2_1_08_16fungal (PacBio error correction) | ecosystem: Environmental > Terrestrial > Soil >...
AAACCAAAACGCGCAGACAGCAGGGCAGAGGGGGACATCTCATTGGCGAACTCGTACAGGGGGAGCTTTTGGTGGGGCACGTTACGGTCCTAAGAGGGAGAGAGGATTAAAGCCTCGAGAAGGGATAACATATTGGGAACTAAGGGCTAAGAATCGGACGCGGGGAGTAGGGAAATGCTGCTGATAGCAAGCAAGCTCAGACCAATCTATCCGAAGGGTGAAGAAAACCTGGTCCCTTCAGAACAAGCTACATCGACCAACGCAAAAAACAGCAGGTCTAGAAAATACGCAATCACAGTGGCGCAAAATCCAATCTAAAAAGGTACGAAAAACGGGTAGAGATAGTCACAGCAGGTGCCCTGGGGAATAGACAGGGAGTGCCTATGTAAACGACAGGCAACTGAAGGATCGCAAAGGACGGTGGACATAGTTGGAAATGTATACAAAGACTTGGGGACGCCTGCGTCTTCTTCCCTGCTCACGATCCCGCGTGCTCTAGTTCCTAAGGTATAGGGTGAGATGGCCAAAGATCGCGGCGTGAGCGGAGGGGGTATGTGTGGGATGGTATCAAATAGGCCGGAAGTGCCGAAAAATTTACCTAAATCTACGTATTCATCGCCGGGAGGAAAAAGGCGAACCACTTCAGAACTTGAATTGCTCAAACCCGGATCTCTGTTTGTAAAAAAAATCCATGGATGCATAAACCGCAAGGGGGTAAGTCGCTCAGACATGAAAAGCCGATCCTCGGGGGTGGGAGAGATAAGCATTCTGCGGGAAGTTGTCAATGGGTTCGCTGTGGGAACGGAACGGAAACCGCACCCGGGTCTCATAGGGGTCTGGAGGCAATCACTCCTAAAGGTGCCGCGCCAGGGGGGGGGACAAGGAAGAGTGAACTTCGAGGAGGGTACGGGTCCGGGGGTGAGAGCGTCAGTGGGCGGAGGAAAGCAGACAAAAACTGGGGGAGAAGGGGCGGATATGTGCAGGACGTGAAAGCGCCTGTGGTCTCACTCTGTTACCGCGATCTCGGGGTTGCGTATAGCTTATGTGGGAAAGTTTGGGCGAAGGCTCATGTTGGATGCGTCGGAGCGCCTTTCTCCGGCGTTCGTGCAAAAAAATGCTTTCAGTGTTGCTGAAGGTTCGAAAATAGGCCCCAGAATAGCGTCTAACGAGGAACCCTTAATCATCGAGGGAGATCCCTGGTAAAAGATATGTCACATTGGCGGCATTCGGATCGTGAGCAAACGAACAGGGACTTGACGGTGTAGGGAGGGGAAAATTATGGTGGGCAGGTGGGCTAGGCGCTGATCAGGTGAACGTATCGCTATGTGAGGCGAACTGGTGGGGGGTGTCGGAATAGCATTATTAAGTCATATTATCCCGAGGAAAACCGGAAAAGTCTTGCGGCTGGGCCGGTGGAATGGGGGAAGGATGGCCGGCGGACACGGGGTCACGGTTGTTAGGAAATCGAAACAGTGTATGATGGGAGTGGCGGGGGAAAAAAAACGTCTGTGGGAGGGCAAGGCGATAATATGTTTTGATCGCAAAATCGCAGCCAAAAGCGGAAAAGGGAATTCACACTGGGGACAGGGAAACAAGGGGCTAAGAACGATAAAAGGACCCCATCAGGGCAATGGTACACAGTGAAAAGAGTAAAGTCGGAATAGGCCAAGCAAGATGTGCTGAAGACGTTGGAACTCAAAACTGCAAGGGAGGTGGGTGAGACTCGATCCCAATGCCCCAAAAAATTTTGGATAACAGTAGTCCTATGTGAGGGGGAAAAGTAATTTTACGGATGGGGTTGAGGGCAGGGGCAAAGATGCGATCATGGAAAAAGGGGGAAACGGGGCCCAAACAAGTAAGAAACAAACTAAAGGGATTGAGCAGGGGCGGAGTCTGTACCAAAACGTGAAAGAAAAAAATCCTGGAGAATAGACCGATGCAAGGTCCTTCAAGAATTATAATTGACACGCCTTGGACCGGATAATCTGAAAATGCTCTTCTAATGAAGCGGCTTGTTGGGGGGTGGCCATGGAGGGAAAAAAAAACAGGCAAGGTCAGGAGATTGAAGCAGAACAAGGAAGCCTAAGGGAGAGTCGGGAAGAAGAAGAAGATGTGCTTGGGGGGCCAAACGAAAGAGCGCTAGGATTCATGAAAAAAAATTGGGACGAATACTTAGTCGGTCTGGGATTTCTAATCTAGATTGAAGACCATGGCTGGGGGTCAGCAGAAACCAAAATTCATGAGGGTCCCGCTAGGCTATGCATGCCGGGCGGGGGGTCAATGGCAGTGGTAACCTAGGCGATCCCGATTCGATTTAAGCTTCCCGTGGGTGGGTCTGGCTAAAGTCCGAGGGCAAGCGGGGGGGACACTTGTGAAGATTAAAGACACTGATAGGGGAGGGAAATTATATTAAGGGGGAAGAAGGTTCTCTTTTACGGATGGGCTGGTGCGGGCAAAGAGTCGTTTGGGGAGTCATGCGCGAAACTTGACGTGAATCACAGTTAAAGGGTGGACGGAAACATGCTTTAATAAGTCCCAGGAAAGTTCTCAGGGAATTGATTCGATGACGAGGAAGGACAATAAGTCGAAAAAAAGGGGCACTGGATTACAATGGCATAACTGACCTGTGGGAATTGAGTGGGAGTTACGAGGAATAGGGGGGAAACCCTGACAGGGGGGTTGAGTAATCAAATTAACCTTTCGCAATCGGGGAGTAGTGTTCAGTTTTTCCCATTCCCGGATTCCATAAGGGGCTCCTAGTTGCAGAGCGTGAGGTAGAGACGATTGGGGTCTGGCTGGGAGTGGGGGGGGGATTGTCGATCCTAGGGGAACCCACTCGGTGGAAAGTTGGTTGCTCTCACTCATGGGTTTGACGTAATAGCTCAAAGGGAAAAACCGTTCGCTGTGATGGAAGAAGGACTTCCAGTGGTTCTATCGAACGGACCGCTGGAGCCAGTAGGGTGAGACTGGGGAAGTCTTTTTTCTCTTTACCCAATGAACCCGGGAATCAGACGAAAGAAAAGGGAGCCGAGGGAAAGGCAGGTGATTTACTCTGGAGGGCTTCCCGCTTGTCCGGGCGACAGGAAGTAAACGCTATGGAAAAAGAACTAGATGGGGGGGTGAAAGATACAGTTGGGAGGTATTCCTTCGTTGTGTCGTAATGAAACTCTGACTACCTTAGGGGGCGGCAGCGTCGGATGAGGGTTAAATAGGGGAGGTAGGGCCTTCAGCATGCGCAACTGGGTACGCTCAAGGAGACATCTATCCAGAAGCGGGGGGGAGAATACAGGGGGGAAATAGTACCGAGGGGAAGGGGGGGATCGCTGGTGCCATGGGTGTCTTTGTCTAACTCATCGGGGGGTAAAAAGAGTTCACGGGAATTGGGGTGGAAGCGCTCCAGGGGAATCCTTTCAACGTACGCCGCTCTTGCCGTTAATCGATGCCGCAATCCTTGAGAAAAAAAATTCAATTGCTTTCTGCCGGGAGAAAGGAAGTGGGTTACGGGGGGCCTGATCATACTGCAGCGGGCAAGGTGACCGGTCAAGTGAATATTCCTTCTAGGCGCTGACGGTTTCGATCTAAAAAGTCGAACAAAGCAACTCGGATGAATCTAGGCTCAAATCAGACTAGTGGAATAGGGGCAGGCTAAAGAATAAAATCCTCACCTGGGCACTCCAACGTCTGCTCTCACCTTAGCATTATCAAAGGCACGGAGCCAAGAAAACTATATGGAGGCCCAATCCGGTTAGTGGCCCGAGATAGCACTGCATATACCTGCCGAAATTCGCTTACTCGATTTGGGCGGAGATGGACGGGAAAGTGGCAAATGTGGCCACCGGGAGGTTAGCCCACATAAAAATCAGAAAAAATGTGAAAAGGAAACCCAAGGGGCAAAGCGGGACCTGTCATTGTTGATAAAATCTGCCCGCGGCGAAAAACTTAATCGACGAAACATGACGACCTTGTACGTCAAGTGCAGACGCCCTGAAAAAGAACCGAGAACAAGGATTCGGAAAGAATGAATCCATCGGGGAGATTTCATACTTCACAGAACAAGAGTCAAATCCAACAGCAATTCTAAAACCAGAATCGGTGCCATGCAGGACAAGAGAGGTCCAGATGTCTAAAATCCGCCCCCACAACGGTAAAGACGCCGGGCTAAAAAAAAAATTCTACGAAAGCAGGACAAACTGGAGTGGAATAAAAGAAAAAAAAAAAGAAAAAAGAGCACCAGAAGCACTACATGACCACAGTCCTCGATTAAAACAGAGAAAGAGGGACCAGAGAGCTAAACTCTGTCGCCGAAAGAAAAAAGAACTAGCTCAAAAACGGCAAACTTCCTTCAACGGGAGGCCAGAAAAGGTCCCACAAAGCCAAATACAAAATAATCCCAATCGTCAAAAAAGGGTCACCGAGGACTTCCAGGGGCGGAGTGTGTCATGAGTTCCTAAAGTGAAAAGGAAGCAGATCAAAAAACCCCGGGAATGTGAGGGGAAGAACAGTGCCAGGAAGGCAGAGGATCACCAGAAGGACCAAAGCGTCAGGAGTGAATCCCGACAGTACGTAAAAGGGTTCCCAAACTGGCGCAATCTAGGACAGTTATAAATGAACAACATTGCTGCAGCCCCATAAACTGGAATGCGAAAAGGAATTAAATTGAGAAGAAAACGCAAACACACTAGTCACGCAAAAACTAAGGGGGGGGGGGGGGGGCCCAGTAAGACGGAGGGCCACGGAATCGAATGGGGGGCCCCAGGTATAGAAAGAATCCCAGGGGACGGGCGACGACGTGTCACAATACGGGGCAAATCGTTGCAACAACAGTTGAAAAAACGGAATCGGAGAAGGACTATGCTTGAAACGAGGGGGGTGGCTGAAACACCCTCCCAGGGTGGAGGTGATGGAGATCATGAGAACGAAGACGGAAGACTGTCATCGACCAGGACTTTCAGAATCTCGAGGTCCCGGGAGCAGACACCACGTAGGGCTTAGGGACCACGACCATCCAAGGATGCACAGCGTGAGCGAAGGGCGGGCCGGCCAAGCACGGCTGCTTGAACCAGAAAAAACAAAGTTACAGGAAAAAAAAAGACACTTACGAAGCTGAGAGAGAAAAAGAAAGCTTGAGGGCATAAATACGCGAGTAAAAGAGGCGCCGCTACGTGGGGGGCCACAGAACTAAACAATACGGTTACGGAGGTGGGAAAGAGGGAAAAAAATTCAAGTGAGAGTACCATCTTGAACCGCGGAAACCCTACCATTCCAAGGATCAACTTGCGAGCGAATGCTTTGAAGACCCAGTGTGGTCTACTACGCCAAAAAAACTCACGGAGTTCCAGAAACAGAAAAGGTAAAGGCCAGCAAAGCTGCGCGGAGAGAAGATCATTGAAAGCAAGTAATTATGTACGCGTGATCTGGCATTGTTCGGGGTTAAGAGTTAGATTAGATGTTGCCAGGCACAGTGTCGATGCAAACCGGGGGGCGCATGAAGATCTCCTGAGGCAAAAAAAAACTGTTTCCACCGAAGGAAAAGAAAAAAACAAAATGGTGAGAGGAACCACGTCGGCTTTGACGCGGCCCATGAACACCGGCCATAAAAGTCGGGCATCGGGGTTCAGCTACTTGGGGGAAGGGCGAGAAAGATATAAAAGGACAACAAGCTATCCCAAAGCCAAAACAACATATTCTTAGCTACAAGCCGCGACAACGGTAAAGAAGGAAAAAAACAAGCGAATGCGTAAACAGAAATAAGCTTATGAGAGAAAGAATTCGAGCAAAACGCAGACGGGGAGGGGCTCCACAGTAAGGAATGGTTGGGTGAAAGAAGTCCTCTATAGGAATCAAGGAAAAACTCCAGCGAAAAATATGCGCCTTCAAAAAAAAGTGGAGATACAGAACCGACTAAACGCAACCCCCGAGAAGACATAAAAAGTAAGCGGTCGATTGGTAGAAGGACAAACTGCACAGGGGGAACGTAAGGACAACTTTTGGAGGCGGAAGGGACCTTGCTACGCTACACGAAAAACACTCGACGCTGTCAAAAAGGGAACATGTCAAAACAATGGGAGCGGTCGGCAAAGCAAATTTCAGGAGGGAATGTCATACGCAAAAACGCGACCAACTGCGGGGGAAGAGCTGTTCCCGAAATGCAACCAGCCAACGGCGGCCGCGGGGCTGCTGAGTTAATAAAAAGCACACCAACTCCTTTTTAGAGCGCCGGGCAGAACCAAGAAACTATGCGGACCGTCACTGTCAGGTGTACCATCTCTCAGGGGGGGAGAGAAGTGAAAGCAAGTACCGGGGCGCTGAGACAGCTAGTCAATCCAAACGATTGTAGAATGCAAAAAAACATAGCCTATCTTTTGAAACAAGCCATGACCAATCTCAAAGGCGGGCCCTGTGGATCTGCCGAGTCAGACAAAATGGCTGTTATTCGCGTCAATAAAAAAATAAAGCATGGAGAAAACTGGGCGTGAGCAGGCATCCCTCCTTCCACGGGGCATCAGTTAAAAAAAAAAAATCATCAAGTACAAGAGTAGAAACCATGAGTGAAGAAGAAGCATATCCAGAGCACGATTCTCGAAGGAAGTGACCCACGTCCCGGGAGAGTGAAAAGGAGTAATACGAGAAAGTTCCGGTAGAGAAGTTTTTGGAGGGAGAAACCAAACTGAGAGGAAAAAGAGAGATCAAAAAAAAAGCTCGCGAACATGAAGGTTCTAGGGGAGTGAGTCGAATGCTCCCCGAAACGGGGGGAAAGAAAACTGGAGCCCTAGAAGAGGATGGAATGAGGAGAAGACTCCGGGAAAAAAAATACGGTACTGTGATTGTACTATGAGGAGGGATTGCTTCGGCGAGCAATAACGCCCCGTCTCCGAAAAATGGAGGGCAAGGATGGGAATTTCTACTAAAGCCAGGGGGGCTAAAAGCTGACGGAAAAAGAGGGCAGATATTGGGGCCTGTGCGTGGACCAAGATAGGGGGACAGGAATTGGCCGGAAGAAGACGCGTATTGCAACTGCAAAGATCATATTGATGGCAATTGCGCTCCCTGAAAAAATCGCTGTTTGTAACTGAAATGCCACTGCCGCAAGGATTCGAAGGGTGGCTTCCACGGGAAAAAGAGAAAACCTTATAGGGAGATGGGAGGGAGGAACATCATCAGCGAAATCTCGGAAGAAAGGTTGCGTGAGTGTAACAATCGAACGATTGGGAAAGATTTTCTGATAAAGGAAGCGAAAGCATGGGAGCTCGACGCGCCGTTTCAAGAGGGAAGAGGACGATAGTAATTTAGAAGAGGTCTGGGGGAAGGCCATGATTGTATGTCATGTGGCGTTGGAGACAATATAAGGTTCGTCAGTTGAAAGCGCTGTTGGGGGGAGCAGGGTGAAGTCGTGATATGACCGTATGTAGACCCTTGGGGGAGAGGCGAAGGGGCCTGGAGGAGGGGGAGGACAGCCCTCGAGGTATTATTATCGGTATAGGGGGGTCAAACCAAACTCAATTCAGCAGCTGAATACAGGTACCGGCACTTGCGCTCATGAATAAAATGAGGAGGAAAGAATCAGATGATTGCCGGAGGCATTAGTGTGCGAACGCAGAAAGTTGATGCGACTGGTATCCAAGGGGCGTGGAGCGTCAGGCGATAGGGAGATAAAATGTGCGGTTAAGCTGATCGAATGAACATCTCGGCGAGACCCCCATGCCAAAAAGGAGGGAGCAGGCCCGGTGGTTAGGGGAAGGGGGTCCGGCCCAACCGCGGGGAAAGCGAACAAAGTGCGATGGGGATGAGGGGGAAAACTCAGGGAAACTCTGCATGAAGAGGATAAGTCATCCTGACAGGGAAAAAAAAAAGTGCAAAATTAAAAAAAAAGTTACTTATAATACAAACTTAATACCACATGCTATAAGAGTACACAGTTCATTAAGTGGGTAAAGAATCAGGTCTAGACCAACGAAGATTGACTTTAATCGGGCCAGGGGGTCGAGAGGGAACCTCTTCCCTCCTTGTGGAACAGCCCCCCACACTGGGTAAAATCTGATACAGAGTAAGAGACAATCATCGAGGTAGGGCGTTTCGTGACAGCGGGGCATATTGCGAGAATGAGGGCACCCACACTGACGTAACAAGATTTGCAGTAGCTAGGGGTGAAAAAGTCGCTTAGAAAGCCTGCAGACTGAATTAGACCCTTTCCCAAGATGTTCAGAATCAAGTTCTCCGCTTGCCAGGAAAAAACAAGGGCTCTGCGATGAAGGGGAAGGGCGTTTTGCAGGAGGAAAGCAAAAAAAAAAAAGAAAAGTGAGTCAGAGGCATAACAAGGGACCGAGGGGAGGAAAGGGAACGACATAAGGAGAAAGGGTCTGACAACGGAAAACCAAAAATAGAGATTCTGAATAATCCGACGGGCGAAACAATTCTTGAAAGAGGGCTCTAGGCCAGAAGAAATTCGGGGTTGGTCGCATCAAGGGAAAAAATTCAACCTAGCATTACAGGTCCTTGAAACGGTTGGCAAGGTTATTGAACCGCTTCAATTGGAAGGCAAAACGCGGAAACTTACGGTAGGGGGTTCGCGAAGGGCCGGACTCAAGGAAAAATAACTGATATGGAAACAATGGTCGATTCCGTGGGCCGCCTTATGGACTTACTTGGCGGTAGTATGAGGAAACGAGCCTCGGTTGGGGGTGCTGAGGCTTACGAACGTGACAGGATCCGGAAACTTGCAGGTGGAATGGGAGTCATTCGGTAAAGCCATATCGGGCAGGAAGAGCCTTCGATGAAAGGGAAGGGGTACAGTAGGAACTTGGTGCTTAGAAACGTGTGGGTCCGGGGGCGGATGGGTGATAAGGGGTCAAGAACTGGGCTTTGTCTTGAGCTCATCAACATTCAAAGGGGAAGTCAAATTCGTAAAGGAAAAGGAAGTAAAAAACGCAGTGAAATGACGCAACATGGCATCAAAAGCGGGCGGAAAGAACGATTGGTCAGGGAAAGGGGGGGAATTGGAGTTGGTCGGAGAAGTCGACACTAAACAACCTGCTAAGTGGGGTGGGGAGTTGGAGTCGCGCAGGGTTTTGGAGGACGTAGGGAAGACGTAGCGCAAAAAGATTGTCCAAGTCGCGTTCGAGGCTTCAGGGAAGAACTGACGAGATGCTCTAGGCGCAGGTACGTGAGGGGGGGATCTTAAGATTAAAGGTAAATGGCAAGGTAGTAGAAAGGGAACCCGCGCTAATTAAAAAGTTTTGCCTCGGGTTCAGGTAACTCTCCCGCTGGGAGCGAGAGTGGCACTTATGGGACTAAGCCCGACTAGGTTGTCTTGCAAAGGAACGGGGGTCGAGTACCATCGGACTGGGAACAGGAAGTCCGCGAGGGGGGGTCGCGGTGAGGTGAGGAAGTTAAGGACCTTCGAAATCGGCAGAGAATCCGTCGACAGATGAGAGCTGGGAAAACTCGGTAGCAAAAAGAGGCAAGGACGTTGAAGGGGGGGGGAGCAAGGGGCCATGAAACGCGGGATGTTGAGCTATTCTCAGGTAGCATGTTCCCTTGAAGTTTGGAGAATCCCCGAGTGCTCCCCTCAAAACTGAGTATACTCTCTGCACTTTCTCTAGGGAAAATTCGAGAAGTCCTAACTTCTGGGCACTTCGGCCAACAGGGATACCGGGCTGTGTATTTGGTAGGTACGATAGGGCGTGTTCTCTGAAAGTGACCGGGCGATGAAAAAAAGGTTTCGGATGACTGCACGCTCAGCGCGCTTGCAAACTAGCGGAAAAAATATCGAGAGGAAAAGATAAATCGCACACCAACGGAGAGAGGAAACGATAGGGGGGAGATCTAAGAATAATGGCGGCGAATGATCCGATACGCAGGGGAAAAAAAAAAAACAACGCAAGCAAAGTAGCAGGAGCAGGAATGAAAAAGGCAAGATGGCCCGAAGACCGACAAATAGGGCGAAAGACGACGGCACTGGCGACGCGCCGGAAAAAAATCGGACTGACTGGTCGGAGAAAGCTTTAGAGATCCAAAGGGAAAGACATCAACCGATGAAGAAGGGGAGGCAAAGCACAATACCTAAATGGCAACCAAAAACCGGCAAGGCGTACACGGCGTGGTTTGAAACGAGGAGGAACTCAAATTGAACGGCTCATGACGACGGTCGGGAAAAATCGCGCGACGAAAAGAAGCAAAAAGAAACAACGAAGGCGAATAATAAGGAAAGTAGACTGACTCACTGCTCCACCAACCAATGGAACCTCATCAAGCAAAAAGGGCCTTCTACCATAGCGGAAAAGAAAGGCAGACCAATGGGGAAAGAAAGAACAGAAAGTAAAGGTAAAATGGGCGCCGGTTGGGTTCGAATATCCCCACAGGTCAAAATCGCTGGGAAAAAAAAAAAAGAAGACCCAATCGCGCAAAGGACACGCGGAGATTCGCACACTGAAGCCCTCGATTGAAAAAAAAAAAACCGGGGGGGGGGGAACCAGATGGGATATCTTTAAAGACGAAGGCAAAACACCACAATGAAGAGCACAACAACGTCAAAGTAAAGGGACGGTGTGAGCCACGGGGTCTCACAAAAAATCCAGCGCATAAAAATCTACGAAAGGGGAAGCTCCGAGAAATCAAATAAATTTTTGCGGGAGAGTGAAAAAACGGTAACCGGAACGAAGGCTAGACAAAAAAGCCCAGGGGGAGTGTAAGTGAAGAAAAGCCCGGGTTACAAAAAATGAGACGGACAAACATCCAAGAAAGGGAAAAAAGCAGCGTGGAATGAAAGGGTACGACCATTCCGAAAGATTTGACCACGGAGACGGAGACTGAAAACACAACTGGATAATTGAGGGAAGGAAAGAGAGGAGACAAGAAAAGAGGCGGAAGAAAGGAAAAGCGGAAAAAGGAAAACAAAAAAAGAATCAAAAAAGAAAAAAATAGAAGGAACGGAATACGCAAAGAAAGAGAGAAACAGAGGTAGGGATAAACAGACAAAAAAACGACCGCTAAAAAACCAAGGA
>Ga0179593_1372388_pt1 | contig 11000 bp, 11 predicted proteins | sample CZODoug2_1_08_16_FD_185931 | JGI IMG/M metagenome (GOLD analysis project Ga0179593, IMG submission 185931) | Vadose zone soil fungal communities from Angelo Coast Range Reserve, California, USA - CZODoug2_1_08_16fungal (PacBio error correction) | ecosystem: Environmental > Terrestrial > Soil >...
CGGCACTAGGAAAGAAGTAGAACTATCTTTTTACAGGTAACAACTAGGGAGATTGGGAAGCGGCAAAGGCTAAGACAGGAGAAGAAGAAGGGGTTCAATCTTGAAAGAACTCAAAGGGACATGGAGGTCGAAGGGAACAGCCTGAGCCGCCGAAAGCCAAGTGTCAGGCTCTCATTCCCTGACAGTGGGCTCGTTAAAAGCGCTGCGAATTTCAAAAGGAAAGTCAAGGGAAAGACGGAGACGACCAGGCTTGCTTCCGAAGGAAAAAGTTTGTCTAGTAATTTATCATACGTGAAAAGAGACTGAAGAGAGAGGTGTTGACGAAATTGCCGCGCCGGAAGGAAGAGGGACGAGCTTGGTGATGACATACAATTTCCAAAGGGGGGCGTATTCAACCAGGAAAAAAAAAAGGAGGACGGACAAAGGAGAAGCGACATAGTCGAGGGACAAGCACGAGAAAATGATTTGGAAGCAGGGAGAGGGGTTGCGGAGGAAATCGAGAGGGGTGAAGAGAGGACGGGCTAGCAGCGGAGAAAAGGTGCTCGTCGTTGGGAATCGTAGGACTCGGCGGGAGGGAACTCGTGCTAGTAGAAGGACCAAGGACATCGCAAGTGGGGGGGCGTCGCGGCAGAACCGAGAATCTTTCTCGTTCGAGCGAAAATTTCGTGCATTCGGCATTGGGGGGGGTCGGGTGGAAAGGGAATGTAAGAGTCGTGGGAGAAGGAAGAAATGTTGATGATACAGCCGCATAGGACTGGCCGTCCGAGGAGTGAATTAAGAGTCGCATGGGACTGGCTCGACGTTTGAGTTCGGAAGAGGAGGCGACGAGGTGGGACATTGGACCCGGGAACAAAGGAAGGAGAGTAGAATTAAAACGAGACAGAGGCGAAGAGGCTGATGTTGGCAATGGAGGCCAACGCTTGAGACCGTAGGAATCGCGGCTCTGCGTCGAGCGTCGCCGAACGGCATTTGGGGGGGTAACTTCCTTAAGCCGCGGGGGAAAATAAGGAGCTTTTCAGGGGACGAGAGGGCCGTAGGTAAAAAAAATATAAATGGGGAGGAAAGTTCCGGGGGAATTCATGTGAGACGGGCAGGTCTCTGGAAATCTAATCGGCCAATTGCTAGAACGTGGGGGGAGGGGGGGGGGGGGGGGGGGGGGGGGGGGGGGGGGGGGGGGGGGGTGGGGGGGGGGGGATTTGGGGAAAGTTGAACCCAAGGACAGTTCTGATTTAAATTTGGTTAACTCCAGAGGGGAAGAAGTCCAATTGACCAGTTTCAAAGGTTTGCCGAGGGGGGGAACTACAGAACAAGGCCTGTAAAGTGGATTAGGGTATCAGTTGGAGTCGTGATGGTGGTCGAGAGGTCTGGGTAGGATCCCCCGGCAAAAACCTCGGCAAGGGGAACCGGCGCTGGTGAAGACGGCGGAACGACTCAAAAGATCTCAATTAGCGAGACACCTGTAGACCATTAAAGAACATTCAATCGGGTGAGAGCCGGTGGCTCGTCCTGGGAGAAAAGAAAGGAAGGAAAAATACAGGGGAAGAGACAAAAGATCAAGCCTACAAAAACAGAAAAAATGACTCCGCCCTGCCAACCGGGGGCTGGAAGCACAAAAGCCGCCAAATCCTCCCGAAGACAGAATTTGTTTCCAGTCATTGACAAAAAGGCGGAATCATCAGCAGGTTGGCCGGAGATGGGGGGGCGCAGATCTTCTAAACCAATCGAGTGCCGGGTGAAAAGGAAAAGTACTGCGAACTGGTCAGTAGAGTACGAAATCAGAGGGAAGGAGGAGATACAATGCACCGTAGATGAAGGGGTGGCGGGAGAGCTGTAAATGAAGGGGGCACCTACGGCCAGAACCTTCTCCCAAGAAAAAAGGAAGGGAAGCGCTCAAAGAAATAAAAGCTGTCAAAAAAAGGTGCCGTTGTCAAGAGGTAGAGTTAACTATGAATAATATACCGAGGCCCAAAATTTTTTCAGCGAGAACTCTTTTTGATATTGCTGTCGGCGAACCGAAACGTCTTCTAACTAGGCCGAGGGGTGAGGAAGGCTACGGGGAAAAACGAGAGGGAAGCAAAGGAGGATGAAAAGAGAGATAGGAGAAGAGACCGCATGAAATCCCTGAATCCAAAAATAAAGGACCGCGGAGAACTAACTCGGCAGAATATGAACCATCCATTTCTCGATCTAGAATGTAAAGGGAAAAAGGGGCACGACAACGAATCGATTTAGTCGTGAAAGGATAATCGGGGAAAAGACGGATTGCGCCGACTCGCCGAGGCAAAAGGAAAAGTCGGCCGGGATCGCTTTCGCGCCCCGGGAAGATACCTTTGGTGCGCTCGATTAAGGGGGGGGCTCAACGCAGAAGGAAAACTAAAAGACTCTAAACAACAAAGGAGAAGGAAAAAAAGAGAAAATGTGCAGAGGGGTCGCGCTTTCCCGGGAGAACACCACGGAGCGACTTGCCGCGAAGGGCCGAGACCAAGACAAGTCGTCGGACGACAAAAAAGAAACTGCGAAAATTAGAAATCACGAGATAAGGAGGTAGAGGGGTGGAGGAGGCAACGGAAGTCACCGTCGAATAGCGCAGAGTTTCAATATGCCTTTCTGAAGAGCGGAACCAGCACGCGAATGGCCGTAAGATGGGCGAAAACGGTGGAAACTATGCAGAAGCTCGAAGGAAGACAGAAAATTTGAAAAGACGCGACCACTACGATTAGAGCAAAACTAATTAGCGCATCAAGCTCGAGGTTAACAGCATATCAAAAAGGGAGAGGGAATCACACACCCTTTGGGCTCTACTGCTTGATGCAAAGCGAGCATAGCCGACACCTACTCCCAGGAAACCAAGAGACGCGCAGTCCCTCAGGTGGACCGGGGCGCGAATTTGGTCCAATTTACGGCGGTAGAACAGAGCTGAAGGGGGGAACGACCTACATGTGACAAACGACGCTTGGCTACTCCGCGGAGAGGGGGTTACGAGGACTGACCATGCAGAGGGAGGGGCGGTGCTTCAAGATTGAGGCAGAGGGAACCTCATACCACCTTCTTCACCCAGAAGGAGGAATCATCCGTGAAGTAAATGGACTCAAGGAGGGCCAATTCAGGAGGAGAAAGATTTGGAATTTGGTATTTGTGAACGGTGGGGGGGCTTTGGAGGAGTGAGTATGGTTATGTACGGAGAGGTCTCCCATTATAGAAAAAAATTCTCTCCTAAACGCCGGAAGAAGGTTATGGGTCATGGAGAAGTTTATCAAGTCTATTACGATTCCTACAGATAATGACGATTGAAAACAGCCGAGCGCAGGGTTCCCGAAAACGAGCGGTTTGTCAGGTCTCAAAAAGAGAGAGGAGGAAAAAAGGAAGGAAAATTTTTATTACAAGACAACCTCAGCACTATGGGTACATTAATACCAGGTTCTGTAAGGTAACGGAAAAAGGGTTGAACTGACCTTTCAGCTTACGCCTTTCGGCCAAAATTTAATGAAGAAGAGAAAGGGGAAGGGTCGAGAACAGGGGAACGACTGAGAGGGAAAGCAAGGCTGGGGTGCAGATTTCGAACAGCTAATAAAAGCAGCAAAAGGGTCGACCTTGTGGGGTTGGCTGACAAGGGATCTCTACAGCGAGAGTGACAAAAGGGCTTTCACGAGACGGCAACCACCAAAAGGTCCAAGAGAGAAGAGGGAGGTAGACATAAAACAGTCAGATCAGAAGGTCGACAGATGGATAACCAGCGCCCCACACCATGGGGACGCGGAGGAGTATGTCGACCTAATCAAGTGCAAGTTTCCACCAAAAGAAGGAAGGCGTCGCAAGCTTTCGAACAGAAACACGTTTCCTTGAAGGGACACTGAGGAGAAGACAAAGCCGCGACGGCTAACCACAGAATCGGTCGGAGAGCTGGGGACCTCATCCAAGACTACGCCTAGGAACGGCAAAAGCTTCCGGCCCGAAGAATGACGAGTTTAGGACTAAAGGAGCGGATGAATGGGATAGGCCGGACGAATGGAGAGGGAAGGGTGCCTGAACGACAACTAGCGCGTGCAAGCGTTAGAGGGAAAATGAGACAGGGCACGTTATGGAACGAGAGAAAAGAAGGAGATTCAAAAATCAGCTGACACACAGCCGATACAGGCGCTCACAGGGATGGAAGTTGAACAAAACCTGTCGACTCAGTAATAAGAAGGAGGGGGACGGAAGGGGGTGTCAAATCGTCAATCTGGGGGGGGAGCCAAAGCAACTTGTAAATAGACGGACTAAAGAAGCGGCCCGGGAGCGACAACTCACTCGTTCACCCGATAGACTACGGGAGGATCTGTCAAGAGGGACTCGCGTCCGGGGAAAAAAGGGGGACCTCCGGGGAAGCAAGCCCGAACCATGGAAGGAAGCGTTTGAAAGTTCCATCGCCGAGAGAAAAGAAAGGGGAAGTCAAGGGGCCAGTGAAAAGGGTGGCGTCTCAGGGAGTGACGAGAGAAAAAATACGAGCGCGTTTCATTCCGAGGAAAAAGGCCGTAGACATGCGACAAAAGTCGGGGGTTTCTTTACAGACAAGGAAGGGGTCTACAAATTACGAAGCCGAAACAAAAAAAAAGAGGGGGGGGTAGGGGAAAAGAGTCGGCATAGATGTAACGGGGGCTGGGCCAGTGTTAACAAACTACAGACGTTTTTCTCTTTTCAGCGCAGTCATAAGGATGCATCGAAGTGATGGAAGAAATAAGAGGATCGTAAATAGGGGGGAAGTCCCGGAAACGAAGCCAGACTCGCGAACAAGGATTGCTCGTAGACGGGCGCTTTCTTGAAACGAAACAGAAAGAAAGCGAAGCAAAGCTATGCGGAAAAAGAAACGGAAAGAAAAAGTCAGAAGGAGAACATGCTTCAGGGTCAGGGAAAGAGCGGGTGAAGCCCACCCGGCAGTTCACCTAGTTTCCCGCATTGCCCGAGAATATGTCCAGAGTATAACAAAGTCAAAAGGAGCCACATCATACGGTGAGAAACAGAGTAGGTCGCGTTCAATCCCATGAAAATTTGGGGGGGGATTGGATCTGTGAGAAGCTCAAGAGGTGGGGAAGAGAGCAAAAAGGGGGAGAGTAATCTGGAAAATGGGATCGGAGTTGGGAAACGCGGACGTCAAAGGGAGAGTGGGGCAATAAGACAGACATTTGGGTCGGGGTATAAACACCGGGAAGAGCTCTAATTTATACCCTGAGGCATTCGGTCGGGACGAAATCGTGTACTATGTCATTATGCGATTGGCATATCGTAATTGATTATCAAAAGCCGAGGAAGGGGAACTGGGGGGCGTACTGTATGCAGACGAAGTGTCAAGGGAGAAGTTCGAGACGGTCTCGAAATCTGGACTGACGGGGGGGGGTAGCTGTGTGAAAACAGGGAAAAATTAGTCCGAACTGAGAGGACGAAAGAAGATATCCTGATGGCGAGGAAGTCGACGGAGGGGCCAAAAGGACTTCTCTGCCGGATCTAAAGCCACCTCCGTCGCGGCAATTTGGGTGTTGAAGGACGGCGGGGGAAAAAGAGGGGGGGAACTTACGATTTACCTGCTCAGGGGACAGCCACCATAAGAAAGTTGTTCAACGCTTTGCCAGGGAGGGGAGGGCGGAAAAGAGTAAAGGGACGGTTCGACTGTTCAAGTTTCGAACAAGAAAAATTGATTTAAATTTGGTGGGGCCAGGCTTCAGCCGAGGAAGGAAAAATGTGGGGGGGGACAACAGGAGGTATAGGGGGGGCTTGAGGGGATCTTTAGGAGGGATGGACGTGCTGGGCGGGATGGGGCTAAGCCACCGGGAAATCGGAGGGGGGAATGCAAGGTATGGAAGGAAATTTCGTGGATTAAGGTAAAGGAAGAGCAAGTAGCAGGAAACAGGAATAACAGAAAAAAAAGCAGCGTGACGGAGCGGGACTCCTTTTAGCCTGGAACTAAAAGACATCAGGTCCCAAGAGAACGAATACAAAAACCGGACACCGAAGACCACTCAAAAACACGCTTCCACTCACACCGGACCCGAAGCATAAAGAGGTTCAAAACGTGGAAGTTAAATAAAGTCTATCAGAGGAAAGCCAGGAGGTGGGGTGAGTCCATCTATATGAAGACCATACTAGTTTGGGTGGGGGGGAGGGGTTTTGGGGGGGGGGGGTGGGTTGGGGGGGGGGGGTGTTTTTGTGACGGCACCGGGGGCTCCTGCAGCTCAGGGGAAGTATCGAGAAATGTAAGGAAAGAAATACCTCGTCGAGGAAGGGAATGCAAAAGGGAAGAAAGGAGACAAGGGGGGAAAGGAAGCAAGAAAAAGGTCGTCGCGCAAGACAACCTGCTTCCGCTCAAAATCGGCGGGTGGCCGGGGGTCGGAGTAATTGAGACAGAAAGAGGCCCCGCAACGGGGCTTGGAGGGGACGAGGGATGCGCCGTACATCTTAAAAAACCGAGCTGTGATAGAGGAAAAATCAGAAGGGAAAGAATCTATCTACCTGACACGCGCAGAGGGGGGGAAAAGCGCGAAGTCGCGCTCGCCACCCCGGAGGATAACGAAAAGAGAACATTCAGCCGGTGAGGAATAAGAAGAAAGAGTCCGCGAAAATAAGAAAAGTGAAACTTGTGCCCTAGAGCACATCGATTATCGGAGAACACGGAGGTCTGCCGACGGATTTCGGAGGAAACGAGCTAGGCGCACCTGGTCGGAAAGGAGGCCATCAATGACGCTACGCTCCGTGCAAGCGTATACCATTTCTCCGTCAAACGAAAAGGTCAAAGAGAGAGAAATGAGGAAGGAGAGGAGGGGGGGAGATTTGACGGAGGAGGGGGGACACAGCAAAAAGTAGATCAAGCATCTTGACCTGCGCGAAATGCCAGACAAAAGGAAGACTCAATGACGCGAACCGGCGATGCAGAGTAGAGCCTCTTACAAAATAAGAAAGTTAGAGAGGGGGGAGGGGAGGGCGGCTGGCACTTCACCGCGGAGCCCAGAGCTCCTCCGAAATAGTGCCTATGATAACAATAAGGGCCGAAGGGAGGGGGAAAGCAGAATGTCTTGAACGGGGCGATAACGCTATGAGAACGAGCGCAGACAATTCAGGGAGGGACGTATGCTCGCACAGAAATCAGGACTTCGACAAACTCGGGTGTTTTTTACTAGAGATCAAGCTAAGAAAGGTAGCCTAATATATAGAAAGAAAGTTTAGAGAGTCTTCATCGAGCATTAACTCTACCCTACTACCAAGGGGAAACCAAAAAAGATGCGACGCCCGGGTTGTAATGGGGGGGAACGGAGGGCGTGGAAGTGGTGCCGGCCTGAATCGCCGTCTCTCAAGATTAAATAACTACACATGGAAAAAAAAGCTGAGGACATATTTGTACACGAAACCATCGCAAGCCTATCACGCGGGCTAAAGAAGGCGACTCAACCGCAGGGGGGAGACCCTGTTATCTCCGGGGGAGGAGAAGGAAAACAACAATCTCGGAGGAGTGGGGAGACTTTTATGTTGGGGGCGCGGCGTAGGAGTGTCGGGGGGGGGAGGGGAGGGAGGGGTTATGTATTGGTTCTGTCAAGAGAGGGTTTGAGACCGAATCAAAGGGGCGCAAAAGACTCCGAAAATGTGTCAAAACGGTCAGACTCGCTATGGCGAAAAATGCACTATTCTTCTCGCCACCGACGAGGAAAGGAACATCAAGGGGTTACAAACGCCCTGATCTTGTAAAAGTGGAGTGCAAAAGAATAGCATAAAAACAAAGAAACGATTTGGACAAGATAACCCTCCCACGAAGGACTTCCTGGGGGGGTAGGTCCAAAAAAATAGCACACCCACTGGAACTTGAAATTCCACTGACGAAAATGGCTCCTCTAACCAAAGATCTGAATGGGCAAACTGGGAAAAACAAAGGATTCGAGACATTGTATTTCTCCCTCACCGCCCCGCCGGAAATACTTAAAAGGGGATGAATACCTGCCCATCGAGGAAAGCAAGGAAAGCGCAGCGCTTCGCAGAAACAGGCAAAACCAATGTTCAGCGGGTCGGGGGACGGAACAAGCGAACGGCTCATCCGGTAGAATCTGGTCCTCAACCAACCAGCACGATAAATCCGATTGATAGGAGTTGGAAAGGGGACAAGAAAACCAGTCCAAATCGCCAGAGAGAAAAAAAGGGTCGCTACACGTTTTCGATCCAGGGAAATTCAGGGGGGGGGCGAAAAGAACGGAACGGCGACGGTCTAAAAAACGCCAATAAAGAACTGAAAAAAAATCATTCGAAATGAGAAGAGAAGAATGCGCGGCAAAACCCTAAAACAGGGAACCTGCCGAATGGAGCAGACCATGCGCGCAAAAAACAGAGGGTGGTTAAACCTTCAACGGCCCGGGGAGAAAACCGCCAAAAGTGGATTTAGACCATCGACGCACCTCGAGTCAAAAGACCTCGCCGAGCAAGGCGTGTATAAAGGGGGAGCGCATTCAAAGCAGCTAAGAACAGAACGATACCATTAGGTCAAGAGGGCGACAGATTCGAGACGAACGACTTCAAGTAAAGCGAAGTGAGTCGTTTGGGAGAGGGGTAAAAAGACTCGGCCAATCTATGCAAGAAATGGAAAGAGAACTGGGGCTCCACAAGCTCGTGAACTCTATAGGAACAGAACGCAAACAGTCACCAAAGCTTAAGCTTTCACTTCATAGCCTCCCGAAAAGGTGAAAATGGTCTAATCAAAAAGAGAGGCTCAGTATAGAGTTGAAATCATAGAGCGAAAAAGAGTGTCGTGGAGAGAAGGAAGAGGCCTCGGTCGGTCAAACGAAGAAGTCATATGATCTTGAGTCAGCCAATTGGGGCAAAAGGACGAGGAATGCAAAAGAACAGGTGGGGGCAAGAGGAACAATAAACGAGGTGGAAATGCTAACATGGTAGGCCAAAGCACCAGTTAAGGTCACTCAGAGAAACACAACAAGAGAGGAGAGAGATCGCATCGGTTTACTGTGCTTTTTAGAACTAGTACGAGAAAAGTACCTATCGTGTCAAGGGAGGCGTAAGGGGGATGGAGACCTAAGAAGGGCAAGTGGGGGCTCAAGAGAAGAGAGAGTAAAGAGAAAGAGAACCTCAAGCCCAAGTTCTCTACTCCACCGGGGAGGAAACGGAATGTGCTCGGATTGGATCTGGCGAAAAACGAACGAGAATATCCGAAGGCCCGCGGGCTGAGAAGTTGTTATGACGAGGAAAAGCTGCCAACAGCATAAGAGCAGATCGCGGGAAAAAAAAACGCATGCGCTTCCCTAGGAAACATGAAAGGGGTGGAGTAACTTTTGGGAAAGAGTAGCACCAGAGCCAGACATGAAAACGAAGGAAATCAACGAGTCACAGAGTCCGTTGCATCGAAGAAAAATGATAGATGGTCATTGCGCAACGAGGAGGGGTTGGGATCTCGGCTTCAAAGCGGAAGAGGAAGGGGAGGCGAACTGGGGAGATTTGGGAATAGGATCACGCGCACCTTATGAGAGTGTCGGCAACATTACATCGCAATTGTGGGCGGAGAGGCACCACAGTCGAAGGGAGGCCGAAATTTCTTTCAAGGGGACGGAAGGGGGGGGGATGTTGCAAAGATTAGGAGTCAGATTGGAATGAAATCCGAAAAAGATAGGAAAGCGGGGGATTGGTCTCTTTACTTGAAGCCGCGAAAGTCCTTGCGCATGTCAAAAAAAATGGGCTAAGAGCGTCACACTTGGGCCTCTTGTAAAGGGAAAAACTTTAACGAAATCGTAACCGAAGGATGCTGATCGGGAGAAAAAAACTGCCGAGCGGGCACAGGGAAACGAAAAACAAGGGGGGGCAGGCCTGCGTTGAAACCTGGGCAGGGAGAGGCTCCTGCATGCGTAGGCCACAAAAAGATAAAACACAGTAAAGTTCCTGCGTCATGAGGGCGGGATGTCTGAGCAAAAGCTTGAGGAGAACTGAAAAGTAGGGACTGGATTCTGGGCCAATGACCAAGGAAGTTATTAGGTGGTAGAAACAGCAGGCAGACGAAGACAGGGAGGGTTTGTCAGTGGGGACCTACCTAGAAAAGGGAGGGGATTCGGTTGTGTGGGGAGGATTGTCGTGCTGAAGGAGAGAACGGCTCCCAAAGAGATGGGTACCTGCTGCTGTCATCGGGGAAGCGGGGAGCTGATCGGAATAGAGTATCTAAAAGGATAAAATGAAAAAAAAAGCACGCTAGAATAGGGGCGAAACGGGAGATATGGTCGAAGAAAAAGGGACAAAGACTTTAGGGTACCACCGCCTCAAACCGCCCTAAACGCCGCGCTGGACACCAAACCAAATCCGAAGGAAGTGGTCTCCGAGGATGGGACTACGAAAAAGAGAATCCGGAGGTGGCACCGGGCCGTGAGTCCGAGAGGGACTTAATACCAATCCCGTGAAAACTTTTAATCAAACTGCGAATCGATCGTTTGGGGCAGTAGTACACCTAGATTGTCCTAGCGGCGCAGCAAACAATGCAAGAAACTACCGAATTCAAATCGCTCGTCTAAAGGAGCAGGCACGGAAAGTCAGTACCCTGAGGACGCTCGCCTCATCTCCTCTCCTAGCAGGGTGAACTTTGGGTAGAGTTATAGGGGGAAAGGAGCCGAGAACGAAAAGAGGCAAAGCAAAAATTAACGCGAGTTACTCCCATGAGAAGGGGATGCGAGCACTCGGCGAGGGTCGCTAGAGTTTGGGGAGACCTACGTTCCGGAAGCTGCAGAAAGAGAGACAAGGCGCATAGAGCATGGAGCACATAACGCAAAAGCAAAGACTCGACGAATAAGGGGGAAAAAAAAATTCTCGCGAAAGAGGAAAAGGAGAGGGGTGCGTTGCCCAGTTGAGCCGAAGGTCTTGCACAGGGAGAGGCGTTCTCTTATTCGGAAAAGCCGACGCGGAACACAATGGTCTGCCAGTGTATAGGACGGGGGGAACGCTCCGAAAGCGAAGAAAGACCTGGTGGTCTCATCAGGAAAAGTTTGCGAAACTAGGGAAGA
>Ga0179593_1469469_pt1 | contig 11000 bp, 11 predicted proteins | sample CZODoug2_1_08_16_FD_185931 | JGI IMG/M metagenome (GOLD analysis project Ga0179593, IMG submission 185931) | Vadose zone soil fungal communities from Angelo Coast Range Reserve, California, USA - CZODoug2_1_08_16fungal (PacBio error correction) | ecosystem: Environmental > Terrestrial > Soil >...
CCCGCCTGACATCTCGATCGGCCTAAGGGTGTCGAGGACCCACGAAACAGGATAAGGGAAGGCCAAAGATATCCGGGTGCAGGGAATTTTGCTGGGGGTGAAAGCGCAAGGACAGGGGGCAAGCAGGCCCGACTGCTCGATAACCGATTGTCCTTCAGGACAAAGGTCCGGCCAGTGCTAAGGACGCCAAGAGGCAAAATACTGTGTTACCAAGAGGTTCAAGCCATGCAATGAAGAGTAAAGTAAAGGAACTTATGAGGGGCGACGTTACCGCTGTCTCCTCGGAGCAGGGTTTAATCGTTCGAGAAATTCATTGCCGGGCTGCGGTTTGCGGAACCTCCACACCCGCTCACTTCAATGGGTAGACATCCAGCCGAGGGTAAAAAGCGCCTTAGGGGGTCTAGTGCTTTGCCGAAGGCTGTTTGGGAGCTAATTTAAAAAGGGAAAGGAGCTAGCATTCGAACGCCTTGGCAGCACTTATCCGAATGTTAACCAGCACTGCCAAAGGACTCCGTGAATCGAATCACCGCTCCTGCTCAAAAACACAGATCCGGCAAGACCACTTAGAATCGCCGAAATGACGAGAAAAAAAACCGCGAAATTTTGAGAAGAGGAGACATCCGCAAGAGGCGAAACTCTACCGGGGCGGCCCCTAAAAGGAGGGGGGCCCACATCAGGAAGCGGGGCTACAAATACGCCGGACGTGCAGTGAAAAATTCAAGGTGAGAAACGACGCCGCCCAACGATTAAGCCACTTGAGAGCGGGCCGAGGCATACTAGACCAACGCTAGGGGACGAGACGGGTCAAACAAAAAACGTCGCAACAGCAACAAAGAGATAAAAACGCGGCTGAAACCACAGCTCCCCGCAACAGGGGTGGGGTAAAAGCTGAGCTTTAAAAAAACCAACCGTCCGGCAGGCAAAGTAAGAACTTCACTCTGGGGGTGCCTGTTCACCAAGTCTGACGGGTTGGACAAAGAAGAATAGAGTTGCAAAGACTCCGAGTCTACCAGAAACCCCCGTGGATGCAAAGCCGGTCCCTATCAGGCTGGAAAAAAAGGGAAAAAGAGCGGGGAAGGCTTGCTTACTTACTAGATACCCAAAAAACTACGGACGTTCGCGCAACAAAGAAGGAGAATGATAACAAGAGGCAACACCTCCTTTAAACGCAAAAACATCCAGGGAGGCCCAGGAACGACGGATTTTTTATCATGAAGGACCTAAAAAAAACCTTTGCTGATAAATCTGATTACCTGGAAAAAGGGATTCTCAGGCGCACATATGTTCTTTAGTGCTCGGGAAGTTCCATCGGCGATTGAGTGCTGCCTTTGCCTTAAAAAAAGCATGGGTGAAAAAAAAAAAAAACACACACAAAACATATGTGGTAGAGGAAAAATGTAAAAAAAACCATGATCCCCACCGAAAGTGAGAGTGCAATTTCGAAGAAGGACGAAGTGACGAAAGAGCAATTGCTAGGGAAATCCTCTCCAGAAAAAAAAAAAAAACGGACCACAAAAAACAAGTCGTATCACGAAGCCAACTGTTCATTCTTCCAATTGGGTAGGGGGGGGGGGGCCGAAGAAGGTCGCGCCCTTGAACTGAGCTCCGCAAAAGTCGACGTACCTTCCACGCAAAGCTTACATGAGGAGGTCGAGTAATGGAATGCCTCGTGGCAAAAACTGAAAATCCTAAATCTATCATGAGCAGAAAAGGGAAAGCCCTTTATAAACTCACTCAAATCTCCGATCAGACATACCGCGGAAGCAAAGGGGGCAAGCGAACTCGCACCGCTCCTCCTCAAACGAAAAAGAAGAGAAAGTTCAGGCTTGAAGTGAAACGAGTTCAGGAAGCCATTTTCGGGGGGGAAATGAGGCGAGGGAAAAAATGAGAACCTTAGCAGCAAGAGGAGGTGGGGGAAAAAGTGTGTAGGGTGACCTAGCATCCAGCGGTCATCATATAGAAATCACACGTACTCGACAAAGGGGGGGACGCTTTGTTTCTCGCTATCCGGCGGTCTTCGCGCAGCGAAAAATACGACCTGAACAAGGGTCCCCATTCAGGGAGGTAAGAAGAGTACGAAAAATTGGACGAGGTGGGTACGCTAGAACAGAAAACCATCGAAAAGAAAGAGCTAGTAGCGGAAAGAAAAATTCTTGCCTGTAGACATCTGAAATAGCTGGCCGAGGAGGAGGGGGCAGCACGGCAAGCGAAAATGCACCTCCCACCGAGCCAGGTACATACTAAAATAGTAAGGTAATCAAATGGATGAGGCAAAAAACGCGCGTCTGGGCGCGAGGCGTCTAACACTGTAATCAATGCCAGGTTTGGGGGGGAACAAGGGCAGGGGATAAAGAATTTTTCGCGCGGCAAGGTGGGGGACGGGCGTAAAACTCCGCCATCTTTCAACACAACTCATTCTGCGCCTGCCTTAAAATTTCAAACGTCAAATGAGGGGGAAAAGGCTTGTCGGACGTGGAACCCATATATGGAGTCTACCTATCTCGGAGGGGCACCGCGTCCGGAGGTAGGCTTAGGGCAATCGCGAAAAAAAGAAGAGGTAGGGGGAGGCCTTGGCTGTGGAAACGAACTGGAGCAAAAAAATGGGAAAAAGATCCGTGGAGGCTCGGCGGAAATGATGTGGGCAAAAGCAAAGACGGGGGCGTGGGACTCGGAACATTAACAGATATATTAATACAGGGACTCGGCCCCGAATCTGGCCGCTATAGAGATACCGGTGGAAAACCTTCGCTCAAAATCAGCGAAATGGCCCCTGCACGGAAGCCGTGTTCCGTATCTTAAATGTGGATTCACGGAGGCATCCGAAAACTCAGGGGGCGGATTGAGACCTCGGCTCAAGATCTTATGTTTTGATGGACAAAGCCAAGGGAGGGAAAAAAGGTGAGCTGGCGCGAAAAGCTATCTAAAAGTTACGCGTGGAACTTTGGACCGTGTCAGCGCGAGCGGTAACGTGGGGAGCTGCTCAGTGATGAACTACGTGGAACGAAGGGGGGGAGTGCCGGGGTACGAAGCCTATCGGATGGTTCTACAGTGGAGATGCTACGCCGATTCCAAAAAGTAAATAAAAACAAAGAAACCAGTTTTAAAAAGAAAGCCCAAACAAACCAGAAGGCGCGTTGATTTTTACCGCCCCGGCGGGAAGTTACTCGAACCTGATGAAATAAGCGGGGGGGGGGGCGTTCGCAAACAAAAAGAAGCGCGGGGTGAAAACCTGGGGTGGTACGGAGAAGACGTGCAAGTGGGAGGTAATTAGGGAGAAACCATCGGTATTACGCATGGACAAAGGGTCTTCCTGCCCAAGGGTCAATCCTGTAAATCGCCAAGGAAGAGCCAACTTGAGGGGGGAGGGGGGAAAAAGGGTAGAGGTTGCGGTTTAACCGTAGCCGATCAGAAAGGAACAAATCTTCCGAGAGAGAGGGGGAGACCTGCCGGGGAAGGTTTGCTCCCATTACCTCAAAACGAAAAATCGAAAAGAAGTTGCAACCAAGGGTAGGATTTGTAAACCGCATTCTACATTTAAAAGGGGAGTGGTCGAAAAAAGCTGAAAGAGGGCGAAGGGATGTCAGAAAGGCCATCTCTCGCAAAAAACTTAGTAGAGAATTCGAATCAACTGAAGTCGGGCACGCCGGGGATCGGGCGACTAACGCAACAGTTAAAATGGGGGTCTAGGCACTTTATTCGCAAGGGTCGATTTCTTGAGGAAGTAGATAATTACGAGTCCTCTAGGATAGAGGAAGGAGTAAAAAAAGAAGGGGAGGAACGGGGTGACTACTACCTTCCAAACTAAAGACTGAAGATAATAGTGTGAAGATTAACTTGGAGAGGTCCAGAGCTGGCGCCTTAGGGATATGCTACTGAAATTGATCCGAATGACGCAGGGAAAACGCGTCAAGCTACTTGGACCAAATTTCGACATAAACTTTGGGGGTTTGGACCGCGAGAAATCGGGAACCAACAACACGCACTATAAAAAAAGAGGGAAGGTTGTGTTAAAAATCTGCGGGAGTGTAATCCTAAACGCGACTGTGGTGTCTACGGGGCCGCGTTGCTAAAATCGGGGCGGTGGGCCAGGATAGGTGACGAAATCTGCACTCTTGGCAGCCAAAAGATATCGGACAGCGCGGTCCCTCACCTCACATTCTATTGAGGAAAAGGGGGAAACGGCCGCACTCCCAGAAAAACCGCGCGCTAAGGAATCCGGCAATAAAAAAAGAGTAGTAAATCGCTATATGAGGAAAGTACGGTCCAAAAGACAAAGGGTTGGGAAGCGAGCCACGTCGAGAGGACTCCGGGAATAACAAAAGAACATACGGAGGGTCAGGCGCCCGCGCAGCTGGTTAAAGCGAGAGGGGGGACAGGATGAAGAGGAAAAAAGTGGGATGGGTCAGCGCAAAAATGTGCAAAAAAGGTACGACAACCGGAAGCCGATGGGGGCGGCCAAAAATGGGATAGGCACAAAGTCATCTTAAGAAAATAAAACTAAAGGAAGGAAGTCGCGCCATTCGTCAAAACACTATACGCCGGCAAGCCAACATCAATTAACAAGGCAGCAAAACTTAAGGTTTGAAACGGCCCCGAGCTTCAGAGCAATCAGGGAAAACCCCAAAAAGGACCAGAGAAGGCCGTCAGATTTTGCGCGGACACTTGCAACGGACGGGCCCATTGGGCGGGGGAAACCAAGAAAGCAGGCCAGAACCCGTGATTCAAAATCTTCCGGCAGAAAACAGGAAAGGAAGAGGGCCTACGCGTTTGACCAAAAAATCGTACCCGCTTGGGAACAACGATGGCGGAAAGTCGCGCAACAAATTGAGAAGTGCTCAATCCTCGGCAAATCGACTAGCATAACCTCCAAAACAAAGAAGGGGACCCAGTACGAAGGGTGGGTTAGAAGGAGAACCCAGAAAAAGACCGAGCCGGCAATAATCGATTACCGAACACAGGGTGATTGAGTTGAAGACCACGGTGACTTTAAGGAGGTAAGGTGCATCTCGTGACGTCTGCCCTTTTCCGGGACTCATGCTTGAAATGGGGGGGAGAGGCTAAGCGCCGGGAATTGCCCGAAGAAAGAAGCCTAGCTTGATCGGGGGTGTCATCGGCTCGGCACAAAAGAGAAAAACGGGAGGAGATGAGAAGTGGGTGGGCGTGCATAAAATTGGTGGGAAAGGGGTTGGGATAAGCGCCATTTGTGTCGGAGGGCAAAGCGACCGACGGGGATAGAGCAAAGCTCGCGAGGAACGTGCGGAGCCCGCCATAGGAGGGGGCGGGCCGGCCGAAGATGAGGGCAACATCTAAGGGGAATAAATCGAGGACTGCAAACAACAAGGTGCGAAAGAACGTGGAACTCGCCTTCATGACGAAAATTCTTCGAATCCGACGCTGCGAGGGGGGGGGGGGGAAAAAACGAGTCAAAAAAAGAATGAAGAAAAACAACAAGGAAGAATGCGGGGGCGCCGGACAATGACCTTGGAGCGACCTCTTGGGCAGGAAGAAGTTCCACGAAACGGCGCAATGTTTTCGGCCGAATAAAATTTGATGAAATGGGGAGGGGGTGCCCGAGGAATCGGGGAATCAAAACCATCATCACTGCGTTGAAGACCACTTAAGCCGGTGATGAGCATTGGGGGGGCTCGAGGATCCGCGTAGAGGGAGCGAAGCGACAAATGGGGCAATGATCCAACATCTTTTCCAAATGGGAGGAGTTAAGCGAGCGAATACTTGCTTTGGGCGCCTAGTCAAACCACCGAAGAACAGCTATAACGAGACAAAAATTCGAAAGCCTGAGATAAGAATAGAATATCCTCCATGAATCAATTCAAAATTGTTGCAAAATGGGCCACGGGGAAAGAAGGGAAGGTAAAGCTGACCGACCGAAGGCCGGCTGAATATCAAATAGAAACAAAGAGGGTCTGGGCGTGAAGGCGAGAAAATGTCTAAAACACCGGCGTAAACTCTTTTGCAGGGAGGGGAAAGGGGAAAAAGGATGTGCATCTCGGTGAGTAATAATTGGGGGCGCGCCCGCCCAAGACTGGTTTTGTCAACACGGACAAAATGGGAGCTGAGGGAAAGGGGCCAGACCGTTACACTGGTTCACTCTTGGGAGACTTTGTGATGCCACGGAGCCCGAAGAGGGGAAGCGTGCGAGTCAAACAAACAGGGGAGGGGACGGAGGCATTAACGGGGAGAACCGTTCCAAGGAGAGCACACAATCTGTACGTTGTCTAGGATTGGGGACACGGCGGTGGAAACGATGGAGCAACTATCTTCAGAAAAAGCACCGGATTTGAAAATTAAGAACTGTGGCGTGAGGGCGCACCGCCGATGGAGAAAAAACGGGGGTCGAGCTCGTTAGGAAGACTTACTCCACTCAACCTAACAATTGGGATCTACGTTTGACTGGCTGCCGGTTACACCTCGCAACTGAAGAACCGAGAATTGCCTGTCATCGCGATGTGGGAAAGGTGGCTCGGGGAGCCCTTACCATCAAAGGGTATGGGCGGGATTGGAGACCCCCCGGATTCTAAAATCGGGCAAAGAAGAGATTTCTGTAGACGGCGGCGGAAATCTTTCATCGCGATTACGACGAGGGGGGGGGATTTACTCCTATTTCAAAGTTTAATAGGAGAGGCGGGGGGAGAGAAACTGGCATTTAAGTAGTGAGGGTGAGAACCAAAAGGAAGGTCATGCGGATGAAAACGGGAGATTAGATCGCCATGTAAGTAAAAAAAAAACCAATCCCTAATGAAAAGCCAGGCCACGTAGACAAACACCAGAAGGCGTTTAGGATTTACCAGCCCCCGGGAGGAAAGAAGGGGAAAAAGTGAGGCATAAGCGGGGGGGTAGGGAAACGAACTGACTCTGCTGGGAAACAAAAACCTGTACTTAGAGGAGCTCTAATTGTAGGGGGGAAAGGGGAGACGTATTATAGGAAACGGTACGTAGATCCCATCTGTCCCATCTTCAGGCAAACGGCTCTGGGGTCGGGGGAGAAAAGGGAAAGGGAGTTGGCATGTTAGAGTACCGGGTTATTTCCCCGGCAGGAAACCTTCTTCGGGAAAACAATCGTATTCCATAATCGCTTGAAGGAGAGCCGGAAAGGAGGGAGAAACATGACATCAACTACTCAAAATAAGTGGGTGAAGGGATGTGCCTAATACTTCCTTACAGTTAAAGTGGCGTTTCTCGAAAAAAATAAGAGACGAGGGAAGGAAGAGGGATGTCAGGGCGACGAGCATCAACAAAAAAAAAGGAACCAGAGATACAAAGCCCTTACTATCGGCTCAGGGGAACGGGAAGGCAAACAATCGCCAAATTAGGAGGGGAAGGGGAAGAGGCAAGGGTGTTCCAAAGGATATCCGGTCTATTTCGGGGTGCAGGTGGGCGCAGTGAAACAGCGCAGGCCCCGAGATTAATCGGAATGAAGGACAATGGGTTTCCTGAGAAAGGGAGATCAAAGAAAGGGAGAAAACATGAGACTATCCAATCGGAGGTGTGGGACCGGGGGTCGAGGTTCCCAACTTAACGCAAGAAATGGGAAGGAGTACGAATATGTCGGCCGCCGGAGGGGCGACCTCATCGGAACAATGGACAATACGGAAATTTAATAGTCCCACAGTAGGAGGGTTGTGGGAAAACGCACTTCCGTTGCGGAAACAAACACCAAATGAAGAAAAGGGGAGGATTGGGGATCGCATCCATAATCAAGCGCAGCAAAGGGTGGTGTCGAGTGGCCCGGGGTAAGTGGGAGGGGGGGGAGATGGGGTTTTGGAAGGGCACTAAATGCTAGGCACGTGGAAGAAATAGAGTATCGACTTCTCTCAATCGAACTGGCGATTAAAAGCGCAGATGAACTGAAATCAAAATCACTCAGGTCTCAATATTAGCCAATCCCCCAAAATCAGTAAATCGGTAGATGCTACTAGCGCTCATTTTGAAAAAGGATGTAGAACAATCAAACGCGCATCCGGGAACCAGCCCCAAAACTTAGGTGTTCAGGGAGCCCGCAGCAATAATTTTGAAGGAGGAGTAAGACCTGGCCTGTGTTATTTACAAATGGGTTGTTAGATCACAGCAAGTAACGGTCTCTCCCTGCTCAAAAGAGGCAAGGGGAAAGGGTGGATTCCTATCTCCCACCTCCTCTAAAGACCGCGCGCCCAGAGGGCGGTGCGCGCACGACAAAATCAGGACTGACTCTGTCGCCTGAACGATGAAGGAAGGCAGCACGTATCGGGACTATAGGGCGTTTAACAGACCCGATATCCTAACTCTTGGGACACCAAATGGAAGGAAGACCCCCAAGAGGACGCAGAACGAATCATCCAAACCCGTGTTAATAAATCGTCGGGGCTCCCGCCAACAATGTCCTAAACAGAAACGGGGGGGGGGGGGAAGGAGGGCGATCACACGCTTCACAAAACATGAATTGACAAAAGAAGGGACTTCCGCAACACAACAAGAGAAAAAAACAAGAGGAAAAGCAGGGCTAGCACACCAACGTCAAAAGCTCCTGGAAAAAACGGGGAATGGGTTTGGTAACAGCCTTCTCCCTACGCCCAAAAAAAAAACGGCCGGGGGGGGGGAAGAAAGCCATCGAGACCGTTAATGTTTCAAAAGGAAGTAGGGAGAAGGGGGGGGGGAAAAGGGAATCAGGGAATACTGCTCAAACCTCATGAGGGAGGGGGAGGCTATTCAAAACTGCGCACAAAGGGACCTGTCGCCGCTACTATCTCTTTCTCGCTGGGGTCAAAAGAAGCACCCGTATATCTAAGGGGAAAGGAAGAACAAAGGGGGGGGGGAAGGAGGTTTGTCTCGTGTAAGCTGCCAAGAAGAACAAAATACTAGGAGCATAAAAAGTGGGCCGAGAAGGCCTTCCACGCATCTTGAAATGAGGTCGGCGGCTAAATGATGATTAACCATCACAAGTCGTAAAGGAAAGGGGGGGGGGGGGGGAGTTAGGAAAACCGGGGGTTGAGTGGCACTCAGAACAACGGTGCCCAACTCGCGACATAATTTGGGACAAGCAGAAGGAACAAACCCGCTCTCTCTCAACACACAAAGACGATATAGGATCTTGTCGCGGCTAAGGGGGAAAAAGTGACGCGCGTTGGATCATCAATGAAGGGTAAAGTCGAGGTCAAAAGGAATACAATTGTCGAGCAAAAACATAGGGATTGATCGACGTGAGCGAGGGTAAGATGGGTGGCCCAAAAGAATACTCGTAGACGCTCAAAAGAGAGGGGGAAAAAGGAAAGTCTCGACTCTTTTGGTTATCGAAAAAGAGAATCACAAAAGGGCGCGACTGAGCCCAAACACGGTGGAAAAAAAATGCGGGGGGAAGGGAAGGAACGTGAGCGTGTTTGAGGTGAACGGGGGAAGAAGACAAACTAGAAAAAGCTAGTAGCGAAGCTTGGGGAGAGAATAGCTCCTCACCGGAATACGGGTTTTAAAGGAAAGGGCAAAATCAAGTGAAACTCAACCGACCGAAGGAGAGAAAAAAGGAAGGAAACGTCAGAAAGTGTTAATTGTGGGACGGCCACAAAGGCGGCTGGGAGTATGGCACGTCTAAAAACTCGGCGTGAACGGGGCCTAAAGAGCAAGCGGTTTGAAGTTGCCGTATGAGCTTAAGGTGCCCGACGGGAAAAATAAGGAGAAATGGGGGACTGGCACCGCCATCGGGGGGGTCAACCAGTGGGAAAGCCGTAAGAAGTCATACAAGAGGAGTTGGTCGGGAAGGGGGCGGGAAGAATGTTGGGCCAGAACATAAGATGGAAGCAAAAACGGTGTGCGGTCGGAGATCAATCGTTACCGCAGGAACTTTCTTGCAATGGGGGCGGGACGGCAACCGTGCAAGCATGTGGGGGGTAACCGGAAAAAAAATTATTCTTACGTCTCTTTGGAATGAAACAGGAAGCCCTCGCTCCAAAGCACTAAGGTGGAGTCGCGGAATTCTTTTCAGGGAAGAAAGCGTACGTAGATCTGGTTATGATCTACCTTGTCCGAGGAGAGACGCCTGATTACTTCGGTGTGATTAAAAGGAAAAAAACTTCTCCTTTGCCGTAAAGCGGACGCCAGGGCGCGGACTGAATGCTGTCTACGCTCATAGAAAAAAAAAAAGGGGCAAAAAAAACTACGGCGTTCAGTTTCCAAAATGAGGCTAATTTATCACCATAGTGCTCGGAGGACCAACGGTGACTCTGGGAGGTAAATGTACGAAAGCTGAGACACGGAGCTCAGATCGATGAGGGTTTGCTCATCTCTAATCACAAAATGGAAAGGGGAGGGACTTAGCTCTTAGCGACCTGTGGGATTGCCGGATAAGGGTAGCAGGGTATCGGGTCGGCGTTATCCCAGTGGATGGAAATACGTTAGGTAGGTGAATCTTTAGGGTCTGCCAGAAAGTGCGAATGCGATCCCATGCACTCTTCAAATAGGGGGAAGCAAGAGTTTTTCAGAAAAGGAACAACGGGATTTATGATTTTGGAAAAAGTCGAGAGATGAACGAAAAAATGGGGGCGCATTTGGTGCGGTTGTGCGGTCAAACGGCAAAGCGAAGCGAGGGGGTTCCCAAAAAAGGAAAACACCTGGGGACCGAAACCGAGGAAAAAAAGGGGGAAAAAGTGGAAAGGATGAAGAGGCAAAAAACGAAGACCATTTCCACACTTCAATTCACATGGGCGAAAAAAGAACTGGAATTCGCCAAGGGTGGGGGGTATTCCACAATTTCGCCTTTATTATAGTGTTAGAGGGAAAAAGGGGGTCAATTTAAGTGGTATCGTAGGGGGAAAAAAAAAATCGGGAGGCTTAAAATCTGGGGACTTCAAGAGAACTCGAGCAATGCAAAAGAGTGAAGGGAATCAAAAGGAACCACTGACCAGTATTAAAAAAAAGAAAAAATTTGGGGGTTGGGGGCCCCCCCCCGCAGCGTCCCTGACCGGCTGTGGAGGACCGAGCGAACGCGCAACCTGGCGCTTAGGGAGGGTGTAACT
>Ga0179593_1528333_pt1 | contig 11000 bp, 8 predicted proteins | sample CZODoug2_1_08_16_FD_185931 | JGI IMG/M metagenome (GOLD analysis project Ga0179593, IMG submission 185931) | Vadose zone soil fungal communities from Angelo Coast Range Reserve, California, USA - CZODoug2_1_08_16fungal (PacBio error correction) | ecosystem: Environmental > Terrestrial > Soil >...
AAGAGGAGAAAAGGTAACAAAAAAAAAAAAGCGACGAAGGACGCATTGGAGGGAAGTGGAAGGGACAAAAAAACAAAAAATATAGAAGAGGCAAATGGGAAGGCGAAGATAAAAGAAAAAGGGCGCACAAAAGAAAATTCAGTGGGAGAAAAAAAGCAGTCGGGAACGAGGGGGAGACCTCTGTGGAGCGGGGAAGGCGAGTTTCGAACATTTGAGACGGGCGAGCAAAGGTCAACGGTATAGAACGCCGCGTCCTGTGGGCACAAAAAGTACAAAGACAGGGGAAGACTCACAATCACTTTTGGGGGCCGGGGGGAATAAGCAAGCACAATCGCATGGGGAACGTGAACTGATGGTCCTAGGGAAGAGGTCTGGGACGGCACCTTACCCGAAAAAAAAAGCGATACTTGTGGCCCCTGAATACCATACGGACACGTAGGCGGGGACGCAGAAACATGGGGTCAAGGGGGACAGAAAACCATTTCCGGAACGAGCCAGACTCGACCTCCTCACCAACCACAATTTCTCGGGTTAAAAAGAAAAGAAAACCGTCCGGTCACATAAATTGAACCCCACTAAGTCTTATAGTCGCCCAAACCAGTTTTTTATGGAGCTATTCACAACAAAAACTATAGAGAAAAATTTGGATAAAAAAGGAACACGGGGGGAGGTCAGTCAGGCGAATGGAAGGAAAGTCCAACAAAAAGCTATGAGGGGTAGGGGACTGCGTATCTAAGGTGTCACAAGTCAAGATCGAAGCAATGAAAGTAAACGCAGAGGGGAGAAGGGCGTCAGAATACTCAGAGGTCAAAAAAATTCCTGGAGTCAAGGTTGCGCCCACATTCGAAGGCTATTGATAAGACTTGCATAACTCAAAAGGACGATAAGTTCGGGTCCCAAAGTCCGTTGTAATTGTTGGGACGCGATTACACATAAGTAACCAAAGAAGCAAGCGTGTGTCACTGCTCGATGAAACCCAGTCAGAGGAGGGGGAGTTCCAAACTGGGAAAGACGCCATGACCGGGTGGGTCACTCGGTAGGAAGAAGGAGAAAGGAAATAAAAAAACAAACCGACGGCGATGTCAAGGGAAATGGGGCGACGGGGTTTTATCCGGGAGAATGTAACCGTTCGGGTCAACACGGTTCAATGGCCTAGAGGATGGCTCCAGTGAAAGAAAACGACCCCGATTAAACTCAAGTATAAAAGGAAAAAAAGCGGCGGAAGTCAAATCGGTGCTGAGGGAGCGGGTGGAACTGGGAGAAACACAGGAAGTCGGGGGGTTCAAGTGCTGGCGAGAATTCCTTATAGCGGGAGAAGTGATGGCGTCAGCCGTCGGCCTTGAACGTCGGTGCAGCAAGATTTGGGAGGGGGGGCAGAACCGAGATTAGGCGGAGATCGCCTCCAGGTAAATCTACGCAGGGGACACAATAAGAAGATGGCGCACATGAGAATTTCAAATTTCAATGCTGTATGCGAAAAGAGACCCCTGACGCATAAGAAGCCGGAAGCACCGATTAAAAACTTGGAGATAGGTTGGGGGAACGGGGGGTCTGACAAGATCGCTTGCGGCAAACCTGGAATCTTGACGAAAGTTTCATGTTTCTTTAGGGTCTCGGAGGAACTCCTGGAAGGGGGGAACGGCGTAGCAGAAAGGCTGTTTCGGTGGTGACTGCGGGCCGAGGAAACCATCGTGAGGAAAAAAGTTCGGGGGAGGGCGGGGAAGGGCGAACGTCATGGGGGGGGCATGCGGTTCGCAGAAGCATGAAATGGGGTCCCGGAAAAAGTCCCTAGATGCCTGCTCATGAAGCCGGGACGAAAAGAGGGGAAAAAACAGTGAACGGTAAAACGATAATATTCGAACGCTCCCACTGGCCATGAGGAGGGGCTTGGTAAAGTAGAGGGATGTAAAGAAGGGCTTCGCTGCCTCGTAAACCAGGGGACCAGCCAGCCATAGAAGGGTCTTGGGGGGGGCAAGAGATGTGGTCAGGGGCTTGACCTCATCTGTCCAGAAAATTTTCAAGAGAAAATGGACACGGGGAGTGATTAAGGAAAAAGAAGGAGGCTATGGTCTGTCCCCCGAGGTGTCGACAGGGAATAAGACCCTCCCTGCGCTTCTTCGAGCCGTGCCCTGGGAGCTTCCATGAGGTGGGCGTTGGCTTATTATCGGGTTGGACGAATATAGCGGCGGGGCTCAAAGTTTCTTTTCGACAAGCCCCGCAGGGTAACCAGGGATCAAAAAGAGGGGCAGGCCTGGATGGTGGTCGCGATGAGCCGTAAGTGGAAAAAAAACTAGACGGCCCGAAGTCGAGTCGATAGTCGGCGGGAGCGGTAAAGGTAGTGAAAAGTCGGCCTAAAAAAACGCCAGGAACCTTACGTTTATCACAAGACTGTGTCCCCACCCATAATAGGGCCGGGGCTTTCTAATTTACAAGGCCGGAAGAAGGTGAAACGCTCAAAAATGCCCCTCAGACAGGATAAGATGGCTAAAACTATCACCTGCCAGGAAAAATACCGAATCGCGGGAGCTGGGTGGGGGGGAAAGCAAATTCCGGCCACGCTGTCCAAAATGGCATTCAGGTAGGAAAGCGACACCCCCACTAGAACGGGCTTACGTATATGCCATTCGCACCATGGCGGAGTTTCCAAACCCGTTCCTGGGGATCGTGCCAAAAGGGGGGGGAAGATAATCGGCAGCCGGAAACTCAATTCTCTGTGGGGAAGAGCATAGCTCCATTGACTTTCAAAAAAGAGAGAACGTGTGAACGAGGGGGTAAATCCAGAAACACACGGGAGATAGGCTGAGGAAGGCCATGCTCTCCAAACTTGGTACTCAACCACATAAACCCACAATGTGAGGTCAAAACCAAAAACACAAACACAAAAACCACAAATCTCTGTAAACAACGAAGATAAACCTCCACTCTTTCTACCGCTCCTCCTCCATCCTAGCTCCTCCAACAACACCGCCCCAAACAGCCATTTTCGTTTTCAAAAACTCCCCGTGCAGGCGTTCGCCTCAGTCCAAAAAGGAGCATACACCTGCTGCAGTCCCCTGCTTCTCACCCCCTCACCACCTGCTCGCCCTCATCAGAAATGCATCTGCGGGTGACGCGTGGAGTCACACAGAGTGCCTCGTGTCCCGTCCTTTCCTGAGTCGACTACAAGCCCCCCGCCATCTGACTTGGAAAAGGCTGGCTAACAAGGGAGATCATCGTTCGGAATTCAAGTCGACCCCCCACCAGGAAAGAGACCGTATAACGGAGATGTGAAAGCTTGGTGACGTTGAACGGGAAAACAGGAAATGGGAAAAGTATGACTGAATTTCGTAGAATCGGGATTCGGAAGGGGGAAACAAAAGCGTAATGCGGGCAACTCGTGTGATTCACAGGAGGTTGATCCAGGGCGAAGGTATGGGGATAGTATTTACCGGGACCGCCATCGATGGAGCTGGAGTGGGTCTGGGGAAACTAAAGAACTTACCTCCAAGCCGGCCCACAAACGTAAAGATGGGCTGGGAGGGGGAGGTGGGAAATCTACTCGAGGCTCTCGAAAAGACGAGCCCCAACGACCCCAAAAAGCCAGGGGACAGCGTTCTTTTCAGGCACTCCATTGGTCACCTATATCAAAATTTGGTGAAAAAAAAAAAAAATCGGGGCCCATACCATCGGTCCAACTGGCAGGGGATCAATGAAACCCGGCCATAATGAGGAGGGGTACGCAATCTTGAAAAAAAAGGTCCATCAAGAAAGTAACAGGCAAGCAAGTGAGGGCTTCCCTGAGCTGACATCACAAAAGACAGGGAAATACAGAGAGAGGGGGAGAAAAGGAAGGTAAATGCGTCGTGCTCGCAGTCATTTACTCGGGGATCTCGGGTAGAAGGGCCGAAAAAAAGCTAATATGGGCTTCATGAGCAGGGATCGGGGAACGGAGACTGGAAAGACTGGAATGATCAGCTCCCGTCAACCTTCCTTTCCTGTCAGGATCGGCCCTCGACTCAGAAAGAATCCGCAGATGTGAAAAAAAGGGGTGCCGACGGTCCGGCATACCGAAACCAGCAGAGGCCGGGCCGAGATGTGGAAAGGGAGTCTCCATCATTGAAGTCCAAAGGGAAGCAAAGGAAAAGCCCAAGACAGGACGGGCCGGCAAGCCCAGCGATCATCGGGCAAGGAAAAAGAAAAAAAGAAGGGAAAGTTGCGGCGCTGGAGGTGGGCAAGAAAGGGGGGAGGACGGCGTCAGGGGTATCGAAAACGGGAAGTGTACAGCGGGGTCGTGCGCAATAGGGCGATGAAAGTTGACCAACTTAGAAGCGAGGAGACGAACGTTGATTCGGCGGTCACTCATCCCCAAAAAGGATGAAATGGACACAAAAAAAGGCGGGGACCAGAATGAAAGTTACAAAAACCCACTGAAACGACACAAAGAAGACGACCTTGAAACAACCGGAGGCGTACCTGTTGGAACAAAAAAAAAAAGTGCGAGAAAGGCTACTAAAAAAACCAGACATCACTTGATCGTCATTTAAGGGACGGAGAAAAAGAAACCTTAAAAGAGAAAGGCCCATTGAAAGTTTGAATCGAACGGTTACTTCGGAACAGCCTCAAAAGAGGGGAAACGAAAGAGATTGCCCATTAAATGAGGGGAATTGGAGGGGTGGGGAGAGTTACGGATACAGGAGGGGTACCATAGTGGAAAAGTAGGCACTGGCTCCGCCTCCTACAATCAAGTGGTGCCACACACATACGCGGACGGGGCATTGCCTCACACAACCCCCACCCATTCCTCCTGGCCAACATAGCGTCAAGGACTTCGGACAATGGGAAAAGACAAACCCACCCCCTGACCCGACACAGGACAAGTCGCTGCTGCAGCAGAAAGAGGGATGGGGGCCGTTAGGGAACCTCAGTGTATAAGATCTCACGTTCTCCACCTTTCACCGGCACCCCTTTGTATCCTAACCCAGGACATCAAAGTCCAGGCCAGCGCCGCAGGTCACCTGCCCCTCCCTCCGGGGACCTCTCGACACGAGCGAGGAGGCTGACCTAAACAGTCCCTTGCCCCGAGACATGCAACACCTCTGCTGAGGAGACAACTGGGATATACAGGAACTGCGGCAGCAGCAGTGCGGTCCCCTCCACCAGACTCAATAAGAGGCCTGGGGCCCCCAGTAGTCAAGGAGAGGGCTCACAAACGGAAACTCCTCCATCTAAAGCGCTTCGCTTAGACCGGAGCGCCGGCGTCCGGATGAACTTTCACACCGTTTTGGGCTTCGTCTAGTTTCGTGGACGAACAAGGGGGGGTTGGGAACAAAAAGAAAAGAAGAGATGCAAGCACACGGCTTTTGGCGAACGGAACGTCGTGGGTTGACACCAAGAAGGAAAAGAGGCCCCGGTCTCAGCGAAGAAGGAGGAACGTATAGGAAAGCGGCCGAAAAAAAATATCCTTCTCAACGTAAGCAAAGGACCCAAGATTACATTCCTGCGCTCTCTCCTAGCACGCTCAGTCCGGCGGTCCGGAATGCTGAAGTTCCATCGGAGGGGAGAAGAACCGGATTATCGAGGGGGGCGCCCACAATGCTCCTTGACGCAAATTAAAACTGGCCAAATACATGCGTCGACAAGGGTTCAAAGGCTTACCAACAGTCGAGTGTCCTCCCCTGCCTATGGTAATCTTGATCTAACCTGCCGCCTGCAAAAAAAAAAAACAATGAGGGAACAGCTCAAAGAGAGGGAAGAGGGTGGGAAAATTAACGGGAGAACGTCAGAGTAAAGGAATCATCTCTTTGCTAGCCATGACCTGAGAAGGGACCTCAAGGAAAAAAAAGCAGAAAAGAAGACAAGACTCATACTCACAGAAGGCGGGCACAGCCGTCTTTCACGCGGGGGGCGACCCGGCTGAAAAGGGCTGATCCCGGGGAAGACCGTTCGAGCTATTGAAAGGGGGTGGGAAGACCACGGCTTAACTGACGACAAGTGCCAAAAAAAAAGCGAGGAAGGGGCGGGGATCAAGGGACCGGCGTGCCTGAGGTTCAGTGAGGACGATGGCCGCGCTTATAGACAAAAAGAGAACGCAGTGGGAGGGTAACTTCATCCTTCGGAAGTGGGGGGAGAAAAGATATGGGGGTGGAATGCGTGACCGCAAAGATTGCCATCTGCGGGCCAATTCGACAATAGAAAAAGGGGGGAACGTCCTCGCGGGACTCGCAGAGAGGGTCCAGAAAAAAGGACTAGTCAAAAACGCAGAAAACTTACTCCATCTAGTCTAGTAGAAGCCGCAACGGGAAAACTATAGGTTGCAGAAGCTGAGCACGATGAGATTTCGGGGGAAAAGAACGTAAGAAAAAGGAAGCAGGAAGGGGGGGGGTAGCCAATGATACTCAAGAGGAGGAGACTGCAAAATCAAAGAAAGGTCGCATGAAGGGTTTTTTGACTGGAAAAAACAACCGAAAAGAAGGAGAAGCAAAGGGCCAAATCCAGAGGTTCGGATTGACGAGGCGAAAAACTCGCGGGGAGGGACGAATTGCTGTGTGTCACGCGGCAAGGCAAGAGGGGCTCATGAAAAGAATTGGAAAGGGGAATGGACCAAACCCTTTCAGTCGAGAACGATAATCAGCGACGAACGCGGGACCATCGAAAATTCAGCAGCTGAACGAGAAAGGCGGGGGTCAGGAGGTACTGTCGGAGTCAGGGCGCAAATGAGGAAATGTCCTGCGAGAGGGGGGTTGAAAAGGGAAAAGAATTGCGTGACGAGCAAAAGGCAAGAAAAGAGAGTTCTCGGGGGGGCACCCTCAGTGGAACGCGTATGGGGGGGAACAGTGTGTAGAAAAAAACAGAAAAAACAAGGAAGAGGGATTAAAAGAACTCTGCGGCGGGGGGGCTAAATTTTCTCGACTCAACTCAGCGCTTTCTTGAAAAGGACGATCCGCCATCGAGAACCCACATCTGAAAAAAAAAGACAAACATAGGAGGGAAGTATGTAGTGGGTCATAAGATGAGCACTAGGGGTACCGAACACGCAAAGAGGGAAGAAGATCGTAAGGACGGCGCTACCGGGGGAAAAGGGGTTAAATAAATTCAAACGCCAAACTGGGAAAAAGGTATCACACGAATCGGGGCCGGAAAGGGGAAAAGACGCTCGGTAATCCCGACTTTCACACCGTGGCTACGAAATTCTATACTTGGGAAAAATGGGCCAGAGGGGGAAATGGGGGGTACTCCCATGTCACGTAGAACATGGGGAAAATGGAAAAACGGCCTAGTCAAGTTCACAGGACTCAGGCTGGATGTTCCAGTGCCGAACCAAGATAAATCGCAGCCTGGAAAATGGATGAGAGGGGAGAGCGATAGCACATTGTGACTCCAACTACAAAGAAAAAACATTGCGGATCTCCCGGGGTGGGGAATTCGTTGAAAAGATCAGAAAAACAACACACCGGCTTGAATGCAGTGGACGAGAAGAACAAAGGGGAAAAATGAAATCCAAAGGGGACGCCATGCCTCGGAAACGTTTAGTTTCTGGAGTACCGGAGAAAGGGGAAAATATGTGCGGAAAAAAAAAAGCAGGGATACTGGTCAATTTAGGGGGGGAGGACTGCCTATCTCTTAGTCTCTTCTGGCTTCACGGCCATGACCGATCACAACCTGTGAATAGACAAGTTAGCCCTACGGTCCACCGATCTTCTTGAACGTGCATAGTTCGACATGTGAAACGGAAGGTGTGGACCTATCAATCGGAGGCGGCGACCTTGTGACGGTCCGGATCTAAGGGGGGGAAAACCGCCGTGCGGGCCCACAGGTTTAGCGTTACAAAGTTCGGACTCTTCTGTAATGGCAAATGCCCACATCTAAAAACGGACCCTCGTTAATCGGAAAAAGGTTCAACTATCTTGAACTTCAGAACCCTCACCTCTCCGATCATTCGCATTGACAAGATTACTTCCAACGTAAAGGGTACATACATCCGAAGGAAATCGCAGTTCAAGTCCTCGACACCCAAAAGGTCACTCGCCCGCTGTTCTCACCTTGGCGTGTGCCCCCTTCCTCTCAAAAGTTGGGGGAGAACTCCCTCCCCACATCTATGCTTCCCACCGATGACGAGAGTCCCTTCGTCGCCGAATAACCAACCCGACCTGGCGATACGTCCCCTGGCCCCGCAGTTCTACTTCCCTGCACACCGTATACATTACTTTGCTTCTTTCCCTTGCCGTTCACAAAAGGAAATCCCACCATCGGAATCGACGACGCGGAGCGTCGAAATCAATTCTAATCCCCTTCGCCATTTCACTCCTCTGAAGCCCGCCGATAATGCCGGCAAAAAAATCTCCTGGAAACAAAGCACATGGCAAGCGGTCTTCTTTGCACACTCCAACCCCCGTGACACCTTGGTAAAAAGCATCTAGTAGCTGGGGGCACTGAGAACAACGAAAGGGGAGCAGTGGCATTAAGACTGCGGTAAGCAACTCACCACTCCTAAAATCCGGAGCATTGAAAGCCGCTTCCCACTAACGAAGACAGGAAATCTGTAAAAAGTCACAAGAGCTGTCCATAAGTATGGAAATCGTGCATCCACATGACAGAAAGTCCGCTAACTTACGGGCAGTCCCTCCCGCAGAACTTGACAAAGAAGGCGGAGGGAAGACACCAATTGTAGCGTAGAAAGGGGACGAAAAGATGGTGGAAGGCCATACATCTCGAGGCCTGCTGCGGGTCAGCAGGGGGGGGGGGAATGAACCGAATCCAGAAATGTATTAGTAATGGAGAAGAGGACGTAGACTAAGACCGACAAATCTCAATGAACTGCCCGATGAAAAAATGAATAGGGAGTGACCGACGGTCAAGGCCAAACCAAAAAAAAGAAAAGGGGGGCTAAGTTCCTATATGGCCAGGCCTGCGGCTGTCTCTGAGAAAAGGTAGGACAGGGGAGGACATAGGCCCAAAAACCCAAATAGAAATAGGGGTCATCACATCAAACGGCAAACCTATCGATCACCAAAGGGTTAGGATTCTCTCGACTTGCCTGGGTAAACGACAGAAAAAGAGGGGCAGTACGCAAAAAAAACAGAGCAGTCGGCGGAATATGGGATCGGGAAAAGGCCGTTGTCTGGGGTAAGAAAACAAAGCAAAGGTTGCCTCGATTTTTACCGAGAAAAGGGCACGGATGCACACTGGAAGGGGTCACGCCATAAATCTTAAAAACGATCTGCCGGGTGGCCGCTCTTCCTGAGCCTTCTGTTTGCTTCGACCAAAATCAGCTCTCACCGCGGAACGTTTTACAACCTCCAAAAGCCCATTCTTGGATAAACAATTACGCTATAAGGAACTTGGAAAAGAAGGGGGAGAAAGAGGAAGACCAGTTACAAACCAGGTGCAAGATCAAAATCAAAGCGTTCGCCGCCTCATGAACGGGCATCACTGAGACAAAGTAAATCCGAACCATGTGAACCGTGGTTAAAATCGAACGGGGGAGGAAAAAAAAAAGAATCAAGAAAACAAAAGAAATGCGGGGAAAAAGAGAGTCTGGAGTATGAGGTGGATGTGAGTAGGGGGGGGGGGGGAGTTCTCGGGGGGTCAGTAAAGAGAAGGGGGCTGCGGCCAAGAGTGATTTCGGGAGGGGGAAAAAGAGAGCATCGATAACGAAGGGGGAGGGCCTGGGGTTTGAAATAGGAAGACTTCAACAATAAGAATCTACGGTGGCGCACAGAAAATCCTTGGGAAGTTGATGGAGCAGATCTCTTCGTGGAACCTACGTGATAGCTCGGCTCGACGGTACCAGTTCAGACGGCTAACCTAAAAAAGATAGGACTTGGCGAAGGAGAAAGGCGGGGAGATCCGGGTACAAAAGTCCCGTCCAAGGATCGGACGCGCCGATACGGAAAAAAAAAAAAAGGATGTGTCAGACCGGTGCCCTCCAAAGTCCGGGGAAAAAAAGGGGGTGCGGAGGAAAAAACAGAAGGGTGCTTTGGGAAATTCTCGGACTCAACAGATAAACAAAAAAAAAGGGGATGGGAGGACGGAGACGAAGGCCAAAAAAGGAAGGGTATCCAGACCTTAAGGACAAGCGCGGACGGGGGAAGATGACGTGGCCCGACCTTGAGGCCCCACGAATTCAGGAGAGGCAGGCGTCGGGCTTCAGAAGCATCACCCGTAGGAGTAAAGGCCCAGGGAACCGAGCGCATAGGCGGGAAGTCAGCCGAAGTGAAAGGAAGAGGAAGAGGCCAAAGGATTTCTAGTCGTGGCGCTAAAAAAAGTCCGGTGAAGGAACAACAGAGCGTCATAATCGTTTGCACTGCTATGCAAAAAGGGTCGGTGGGGGAAAAGGGAGAAATCTCTCTTGGCCCGACAGAAAGGGCTAAGAGGATGAAGCTAAGAAAAGACCCTCCTCCCTCCCCTCATTAAAACGCGGCTGCATCACTAATTTCGTTTTGGATTTAGGTACGATGGGGAAAGGTGCGATTTCACCACGGTTCGGGCTGAGGGGGAAGGGTAGGGAAAGCTTAAACAGAAAAAATCAATGAGGAAAGCGATCCGTGTGCGGGAAATCTCGCACCTTGGAACGGGTAGACAAGTGGTTCAAGAGGAAGAGAAGGAGGACAGACGGAAAGCAAGACTGGCGGTCGGGGGCAGAGATCAGTAAAAAGGACGGGGGGGGGGTCCTCCCCGAAGTGTGGGGGGAGGCTTGGACCGAAAGAGGTGCCTCTGCCGAAAAAAGACCGGGAAAAAAAGTAGGGGGGGAGAACTCGCGGCTCTTCAGAAGATCGGGACTAAATGTCAGAAAGAGACTAAAGGGAAAGAAGAAAGGGGAAGCGAAGGGGGGACGCCATCGGACAGTAATAGAAGCAAACAACTTTAAAGGTGCAGGTGGGGGGGACATACAATTCGGCACGTGATCGCTTCAGGAAGAGGGGAAAGAAGCGTCTGTTGCTGGTAGCCACAAGGAAGGAAAAATGGCAAAAAGGGAAAGAGACACGCTTGTTTCAATTTTGACTGCCGGGACCGCGGCAACA